>Ga0209859_1000126_pt1 | contig 17150 bp, 9 predicted proteins | sample GWRWS3_50_60_FD_187241 | JGI IMG/M metagenome (GOLD analysis project Ga0209859, IMG submission 187241) | Riverbed sediment microbial communities from areas with vegetation nearby in Columbia River, Washington, USA - GW-RW S3_50_60 (SPAdes)... | ecosystem: Environmental > Aquatic > Freshwater >... | reverse complement strand
CGCAGCTGGTCTGTGATTGGTCGGGCGCACGAGCGCGGCATCCTCGCTGAGCGGCTGGTGGGGTTGCGGGACGGTCAGGGTGGAACGCTGCTCATCGAGGGGGAGGCGGGGATCGGCAAGTCGCGCCTGGTCGACGACCTGGTTGGGCAGGCCACCGGCCAACCGGTCAGGACGCTTGTCGGCGCGGCGGATGCGATCAGAAGCACCACGCCATACCACGCGTGGCGGCCGGTATTCGAGTCGCTGTTCGAGATCGCGGACATCAGCGAGCCCGAGGTACGGCGCACCCGCGTGCTGGAGAGGCTCCGGGGCCGGCCGGACCTGGAGCGCCTGGCGCCGCTGCTCAGCGACGTGCTGCCCTTCGAGCTGCCCACCGACGAGATCGTTGGGCAGCTCGAAGGGCAGGTGCGCGCCGACAACACCCGCAGGCTGCTCGTCGGTGCCCTCCGGGCGGCTTCGGAGCAGCAGCCGCTGCTGATCGTGGTCGAGGACGCCCACTGGTGCGATTCGGCCTCGTGGGCGCTCGTGTGGCTGGTCTGCCAGCGCGTCCCCAGCGCGCTCGTGGTGCTGGCGCTGCGTCCGCTGGCAGAACCCGTCCCGGACGAGTACGAGCGCCTTCGCCGCGCCCATGGGAGCCAGCAGCTTCAACTCGATCCGCTGCCGGCCGACGACATCGCCGCGCTCGTCGGGCAGCGGCTGGGGGTGACCTCGGTTCCGCGGCTGGTCGCGGACCTCATCGGGGAGCACGCTGGCGGGAACCCATTCTTCAGCGAGGAACTGGCCTACGCACTGCGCGACACCAGCGCCATCACCGTCACGGACGGGACGTGCCGGATCCCTCCAGGTGCCGACCTGCGGGCGCTGTCGCTTCCCGACACGGTGCAGGGTGTTGTCCTCACCCGCATCGACCGGTTAGCGCCACCGCAGCAGCTGACGCTCAAGGTGGCCAGCGTCATCGGGCGCAGCTTCGCTCACCGCCTGCTGCGCGACATCCACCCGATCGCCGCCGACCGCCTAGGCCTGCCTGATCAGCTTGACCGCCTGCAACGACGCAGCCTCGTCCTGCTCGAGGCGCCAGAGCCGGAACCGGCGTGGATGTTCAAGCACGTCATCACCCGGGACGTGGCCTATGACCTGATGCTGGGAGCGCAGCGGCGGGCGCTGCATCGCGCGATCGCCGAGTGGTACGAGCAGCGGCATCAAGTGCAGTTGCCGAGGTTCTACCCGTTGCTTGCCTACCACTGGACCCGGAGCGGCGTCACGGCCAAGGCGATCACCTACCTGTCGCTCGCCGGAGAGCAGGCACTCGCGGGCGCCGCCTACCGGGAGGCCATGCTCTTCCTGGCCGATGCGCTCGCGCTGGACCAACCCACCCCGCCCGGCGGGTCACCAGAGGACCGGCTGCGGCGAGCGCGCTGGGAACGGCAGCTCGGCGAGGCATACCTCGGGCTCGGCCAGACCGGCGAGGGCCGCACCCACCTCAGCCGGGCGCTGGAGCTGCTCGGGGCGCCCCTGCCCACCACCAAGCGCCAGCTCGCCGGCAGGCTGCTGCAACAGCTGGCCATTCAGGCCGCCCACCGCGCCCTCCCGGCCAAGGCCGTGCGCCGCCGGGGACGGCAGCGCGAAGAATCCCTGGAGGCCAGCCGGATCTATATCCGGCTGACCGAGGTCTTCTGGTTCGCCAACGACACGCCGGCCCTGGGGCACGCCGGCATCCGGGCGCTGAACCTGGCCGAGCGGGCCGGGCCGTCACCCGAGCTGGCCCGCGCCTACGCCATGTTGTGCCTGGCGGCAGGGAGCATCCCCATCCCTCCGCTCGCCCGGATGTACAGCCGGCGGGCACTGGAGATCGCGCGCACGGCCAACCAGCTCGCTTCGGTCGCGTACGTGCGCTTCGCGACCAGCGTGTACAAGATCGGCGCCGCTCGCTGGGACGAGGTGCAGCAAGCGCTCAACGAGGCCGAGGCCATCTTCGAGCGGCTCGGGGACCGGCGGTTGCTCGGCGACACCTGGACGGCGCAAGGCATGCTCGGGATCTACCGCGGCCAGTTCGAGGCTGCCGGCGCCCTTTTCACCAAGCTGTACGACCACGGCGTCCGCAACGAGAACGTCCAGCACCAGGTCTGGGCGTCGCTCGGCAAGGCCGCGTGCGAGCTGCGGACCGGCCGGCCGGCTGAGGCGGCGCATGTCCTCGAGCGCATGCTCGAGTTGCTGGTCGACCACCCCGACCCGGCGGAGCAGATCCAGGCCTATGGCCTCCTCGCCGCCGCGCGGTGGCGACAGGGTGAGGACGCCGCCGCAGTCGCCGCCGCATCCTCGGCCGCGAGCCTCATGGCCGAGCACAAGCGGCCAACAGCCTTCTACCTGTTCGAGGGCTACACCGGGGTCGCTGAGGTCTACCTGGACCGGTGGGCGGCCGGCGACCGCGTACCCGCGACCAAGCAGGCAGTACGCCAAGCCCGTGCGGCGCTGCGCACGTTCGCGCGCATCTTCCCCATCGGCAAGCCTCGTGCCCGGCTGCTCAAGGGGCAGGTTCTGCACCTCTTCGGCCGGCCGCGGCGGGCCCGGGCGGCCTGGCGGGCGAGCCTGTCCGCAGCCCAGCGGCTCGGCATGCCGTTCGACGCCGCGCTCGCGCACGCCGAGCTTGGTCTCTCCTCAACGGGAACACCCGAGGGGCAATGGCACATGGAGCAAGCCCGAAGCCTCCTGCACCAATCGGGCGCCCCCCACGACCTCACGTGGGTCCACACTCCTGGAGGGCGGACGCGTCAGCGCTGAGCCGGGTCGGCGTGCACGTCCTTGACAAGAAGCCTCCCCGCGGGGCCGAGCGGGGTGGAAGGCGCGCCGTTCACGGATTACGAGACGATGCGGCGACGCCGCGACCGCATCGTCTGGGAGGGCGGGAATGAGCATATCCCTGTTCGACGGCGTCCCGGTTGACGGGGTGGCCGCCGCGTTGGCTGGGCTGGAGCGCCGCCGTTTCGGCGTCGGCTCGACCGTGCTGTTCGAGGGCGACTACCCCGGCGAGCTCTACCTCATTGAGTCGGGCGCCGCCGACGTCTTCGTCGCCGGCCGCGACGGCACCGAACACCACCTGGCCCGTGTCGGGCCCAAGACGACGCTGGGGGAGATGTCGCTGTTCACCGGCCAGCCCGCCTCAGGGACGGTGCGCGCCCGCACCGACCTGCAGGTGGTGGTCGTGACCGTCCGGGCGCTCGAGCGCCTGGGTGATCGGCTTCCCCGCGTCTACCGCAACCTCGGTGCGATCCTCGCCGAGCGCCTCGCCGCCGCCAACCGGCTCTCGGTGGGCGATCGGCCGGGCCGGATCACCGTCCTGATCGACCGGGGCGCCCCACCCGACCTCGCGCCCGCGCTCGCCGCCAGCGTCGCTTGGCATACCCGCGCGAGTGTGGCGCTCACGGATTCGGCGGAAGCAGACGCAGCCCACGTCCTCGTTCGTGTCGCCAACGAGGCCGATCCGCGGCCCGGCGGTGCGCCCATCGTGGAACTCGTGGGTCCGCGAGGCACGCCGAGGGTGCCAGAGCGACGGCTGACCGTCCGCGCGTGGGTCGACGGGCCGGTACGGCGGGGCCCGGACGCCGACGGGACAGTCTCGATCCCGCGGCTCTCCCAGACCGATCATGCTGAGCTGGCTCGCGGTGTCGTCCCCACCTCCACGCCGGCCGGTGCTGCGCTGGGCTGGGTGGCCCGCGACGTCGCCGGGCTCAAGGTGGGCCTCGCGTTCGGCGCCGGTAGCTACCGGGGCTACGCCCACATCGGTGTCCTGCGGGCGCTGGAGCGGATTGGGCTGGAGCCCGACTACGTGGCCGGCACGAGCATCGGCGCAGCGGTCGCGGGGTTGCATGCCATGGGGCGCAGCGCCGAGGAGTCGGCCGGGTTCCTGGACACGCTCGACAGCGTCTTCTTCCGGCCCACGCTCTCGCGGCGGAGCTTGCTCTCCAACGCCGCACTGGCGGCCAAGATCCGAGAGATCTGCCTGGAGGCCCGCATCGAGCATCTCCCGCTCCCGTTGGCGGTCGTTGCGGCCGACCTGGAGACGGGCCGCGAGATCGTCTTCCGCCGCGGTCTTCTGTGGCTGGCCGTGCTTGCCAGCAGCTCAATCCCTGGCATCCATCCCGCCCTGCGTATCGGGCCATACATCGCCGTAGACGGCGGTATCGTCAATCCGGTCCCAAGCAGCGCAGCGACGGCGATGGGCGCCGACAAGGTCCTGGCCGTGCGGCTCGGTCGGCCCCGGCCAGCGAGTGACGATGACGCCGAGGCCCGCCAGAGCGAGGGGCGAGGGCCGTCAGCGATCGAGACGATCGTGCGCTCAGTCGACCTCATGCAGGCCACGATGCGGGGCCAGAGGTCGCCCGCCACCATCGTGGTCGCACCGGAATGCGAGGACGTTGCCGCCATTGGGCTGCGGCGGTTCAGCCTCGGCCGACGTTATGTCGAGGCCGGCGAGGCGGCGGTAGAGGCGGCGCTTCCGCGCATCGCCGCCGCGCTGCCGTGGATGCAGCGCTGAGTGTGCTGGCCAGAGAGGCATCTCCGACCTCCAGGCACCACCGTTGCCTTTCGCGTCGTGACTGCAGACGATCACCTCAGGCCGCATGTCGACCGCAACAATCGGAACGGGGATTCACATCGCATCTGGACGCGACCATACTGTGAGGGTTCGCGCAAACAAGTCGTTCGTGCGCCAGGACAGCCTTGCCGCATGCGTCATCGTTAGGGGTACGAGGCGCGCGAGCGGGGATCCGGGTCGTCACGCCCGAGGCGGCCTTCGGTTCGCGTGGGCGCATGGAATGGCGTGTTGTGCGCCGCCAACTCCCAGCGGGTGAGCCCTCCACCGAGCGATCTACAAAGCTCCGATTCGGCAACGCACGAGATCCGGGCACCGCTGCCGGGGCGCGACCGAGCCAAGACCCAAGGGTCGAAAGGAGAACTGGACTCCGCATAGCCCGCCGCATCGAACCGAGGTGGCCGTGACCTCGGACCCCAGTCCACTGCCGTGGGGTATCCGGGGACGTTCACGGTTCAACGGCGCTCACGTCAGGTCGCGGGCTAGGAACGGCCGAGCTGGCGCCGTCTGTTGAGAACTGACCATCACATTTCGTGAAGGAATGCAGAGGAGCCATGGAGTACGCGAGTCAGGACCCCCGAGAACGCATCAACTGGCTAAGCTCGATGCCCTTCTTTGCCTTCCATGCCTTGGCTGTAGCCGCCCTGTTTGTTGGCGTGGACAGACTCTCGTTGATGTTATGCGGCGTGCTTTATTTCGTACGGATGTTCTTTATCACCGCTGGGTACCACCGCTACTTTTCCCACCGTTCGTTCAAGACCGCCCGGACGATGCAGTTCTTGCTGGCCCTTGGCGGGACCACCGCGGTACAAAAGGGCCCGCTGTGGTGGGCCGCCCATCATCGGAAGCACCATCTGTATGCCGATACCGACCGTGACATCCACTCGCCACAGAGGGGCTTCTGGTGGAGCCACGTTGGGTGGTTCCTGTGCGACAAGTACAAGAGAGTCGACTACAGCGACATCCGCGATCTGGCCAAGTATCCTGAACTTCGGTTTGTGGATCGGCACCATTGGATTGGGCCCGCGGCCCTTTTCGCTACCTGTTTTCTGGTCGGTGGATACCGCGGCGTACTTGTCGGCTTCTTCCTATCAACAGTGGTACTTTGGCATGCAACGTTCGCCGTAAATTCAATCGCGCACCTCTTCGGCCGGCGTCGGTATGAGACGAAGGACACCAGCCGGAACTCGCTCGTGGTGGCGCTGATGACCAACGGCGAAGGCTGGCACAATAATCATCACTACTACCCCACCTCCGCCCGGCAGGGATTTTTCTGGTGGGAGATCGACCTAAGCTACTACCTCCTCCATGGGCTCGCTGCCATCGGCCTGGTCCATGACGTACGGACCCCGCCGGAGAGGATCCTCCTGGCCGGTCCTGCTGAGGTTGCTCGGCGAAGGCCGTCCATGCATGGGTTACCCAGATAGCCAAGACCCGAGCGAGTTCTGATGTCGAGATAGGCGCTCGTCCTGGTCGTGGACGGCGATTGCCTGAAGCGGCAGCTGCTCGGCCAGGCACCCTGGCCGACGGGTATCGGCAGTGCCGCCAATGGAGCCCTTGTCATGCCGTCCGGCGAGGGAGTGAGGCAGGAGCAATGGAGGGTAGGCGATGAAGACTCCGTCGCGTCTCAGCCGTAGCCCACTTGAAGACAAGGTCACGCGGGTCTTCGACCGATTGTTCGCTGGCACCGCATTCGAGCTTCAGCTGCCCGATCGCCCGTCCCGCAGCTTCGGCAACGGCGAGCCTGCGTTCCAGTTTCTCGTTCGCAACCAGGCCGGCCTGACCGCGCTCGGATCGCTCAATGAGAAGCGCATCGGAGAAGCCTATCTGGCCGGTGACATCGACCTCAACGGCGACGTCGTGGCGGCGCTGGACCTCAGAACCACCCTGAGAAACCAGCGTCGGCTGGCTGACCTGTTCACCACCTATGGGCTCGGCTATCTGTGGGCGACCTACGTGCAGCCACGCCTCTTCGGGCAAGTCAAGTGCGACGAGCAATGGATCAGCCAACACTACGACCTTGAGTCGGACTTCTACCTCCTGTTCCTCGACAAGCAGGCCCACTGCTATTCGCACGGGTACTTCAGCTCCGACGACGAACCACTGGAAGCAGCCATCCAACGGAAGCTGGACACGGCGATCGCCGCGTGCGGGATGCGGCCCGGATGGCGCGTGCTGGACATCGGAGCGGGTTGGGGCGCGTTCACCGAGCACGCCGGGCGCCAGGGCATCCAGGTCACGTCGTTGACGATCTCAGCCGAGTCCGAACGCTACGTCCGCGACCTCATCACACGTGAGCAGCTTCCTTGCCGCGTGCTCCTGGAGCACTTCCTGGAGCACGCAACCGACGAACCGTACGACGCGATCGTGAACCTCGGTGTGACAGAACACCTCCCCAACTACCAAGCCACCCTCGCCCAGTACCGACGCCTTCTCAAGCCGGGTGGCCGGGTCTTCCTGGACGCGTGCGCTTCACGCAAGAAGTACCCGTTCACCTCCTTTGTCCGGTCCTACATCTGGCCGGGCAACACCACACCGATGCATCTGGCCTCCTACCTCAAGGAAGTGGGCAAGACACCCTTCGAGGTGCTGTACCTCCACAACGATCGTCACAACTACCTGCTCACCACCAGGCACTGGGCCCAGAATCTGGATCGATGCCGCGATGAGGTGGTGAACCGCTGGGGGGAACATGTCTACCGGCGGTTCAGGATCTATCTCTGGGGATGCGTCCACTACTTCGGCACCGGCACCATCACCGCCTACCGACTCCTGCTCCAGTTGCCCGACCAGCCCAGCGATCGTCGCGCCGAGGCTCGATCAATGCCCGACACAGAGGGTGGTACCGGTCGAGGCGACCACTCAGTCGATCCGAGCGACCCGGTTCTCCGTCACGATCACGGACTCGCCGAGTCACTCCAACAGCGCTCCTCAACCTCCTGATCCCGATCGCAAGCTGCACCAGCTCCTCCAGAACGCCTCACATCCGGTCCCGGGATCGAGGCGCTCCGGCGACTGGACGGGGCGACGCTCGCAGCGTCTCCTACCCGGGTGGGGTGCGTGCAGATCCCGCCGGAACAACCGTCGTCAGGGAGATCGGCCGGCGCCGTGGCAGATCCCCATGCAACGTCAGACCCGTTATCACGGTGATGCCCCGAGACCTCGCCGGCGGGCGCCTCGGGTCACAACTTCGGTCGCGCGGGCGGTGGCCAACACGTCGCCGGCTTCGCTCGTGAACCTCACCTCGACATGTCCGATCTGTCGGCCCCGGCTAACGACGACGCCCTCGAATCGCAGGCGGCCACCCCGCACCGGACGGTAATAGGAGATGTGCAGGTCCGCTGTGGCGAAACCCTCTTCGCTGTCAAGTGTCGTAGCCACCGCATGGCCGGCGGTGGCGTCGGCAAGAGCGGCGAGGTAGCCGCCGAACAACGCTCCATCCGGGTTGCAGATCTCCGGGTCGACGTCCCACTCGCCCCAGACCCGCCCAGACTCCCAGCCACTGAAGTTGGGAAGCCCCAAGCGGTGCAACGCAGGATGCTGGAAGGACCCCCTCACCGTACCGTCGAGCATCTCCTGCCAGTTCACGGCCAATCCTTTCAAGGCCCGGAGCCGCACGAGTATCTCCTACCGACCGCATCGGTGCCGTGATCCACGCCCTGTTCGCAGTTCGTACCCGCGAGCTGGCCGACCTGCCCTGCTGGCCGTCGGTACCTATCGGAACGTGGGCGCACTCGGTCCCCACCCCGCCGGGCTGCGCTTGCTGAGCTTACCCGGGCGCCTGTCACCCGCCGGTACGGCTGGACCGACTACAGCAGGCCCAAGTCGCTCAGCTTCTGGGGATGCCACCGGCGCACAACCTCCGGACGAGCTGGTCGACAGCGTGCACACCGCACCGCCGGCAACCCGTGCTACGTCACTGAACTGCTGCAGCTACTGGCCGAGGACGGCGCGGTGCTCGGGACCGGCCATCCGGTCGGAAGCGGCACGCCGCCGCAGCTGCCCCAGACCGGCTGTGGCAGGCGGTCCCGCCAGCCGGCTGGACGTCATCCGCTGGCGCGCCACACGCCTGCCCGAGCAGACCCAGGCGCTGACCCTCGCCGCAGTAGGGGCCGAGAGTTCGACTCACCGTCCTCGCGGTGGCCGGCGGCGCCACCATCGACCAGCTTGCCGACGCCACCGACGCGGCCGTCGCCGCTGGGTTCCTCGTCGAGCCGCCGCCACCTGCCGCTCCCAGCCCACACCTGACCGGGCTCGGCCACCACTTCCTGCATTGGTTCCGCTCGGTCAGGAGGGTTCTTTGGTCGGGGGTGGGGGGACGGGTTTGCCTGCGGCTTCTGCCGCGTCCGGCTCGATGAGCCGCAGCGTCTCGCCGGCCTCCACGCCCATCAGCTTCTGGTAGGCCTCTGGTCCCAGACGCCTCATCAGCTCCTGTTGCGTCTCCACCGACAGTTCGTTGAGCGCGTCCGCCAGCTCGGTGCCGGTAAGGCCGCTGGCGATGATGGCGTCCTTCTTCTCGAGGAAGTTGGCATGCAGGTCCCTGAAGCTGGCGGGATCGACCTCGGGAGCGAAGTGCTGGGTGACGGTCGCCGCCTCGTCCATGATCACCTTATTGGAAAGCGGCCGCTCAGGATCGGCACCCGCCATGGCGTAGGCGGGCGCCGGGGCGTACAGCACCCCTTGGTCAGCGGCGGCGGCGTGCACCCTTCGGAGCTTCTCACGAAGCCCGTCGTCGGCTTGTTCACCTGCGAACATGCCCGCCATCATGCCCGCTTCCGCAAACGGGTGCAGCCACCAGCACGCCGCGTAGATGCCCAGCCACGCCGGAAACAGTCTGCCCCAGACCCCGTACGCCAACACGCTGAACCAGTAGCCCCGCACCGAGAAGTCGAGCGTGACGCCGGCGGAGAACAGGAAGCAGTTGGCCGACTGATGGCAGACGCCGTGGACGGCGTACACCCCGATGCAGGCGGTGTCGGGAAACGGCCCCACGGGGCAGCGGTAACAGTCAGCCAGAAAGTAGTTCCCGTCGCCAGCAGTGATCTGCCGCATCTCCGGCCCGCTGGACCCCGCCCAGCAGCCGAACGACTGCCCGTTGTCGGGACTGAGCACAAACGTGTGGTCGGCCCAGTCGTTGATCTTGAACACCCAGCCCTCAAGCCGTGCCATGGCAGCTGCCCCTCATACCTCGTCCAGCTCCGGTGGCCTGGCCTGATACGGAGCCGCAGGAACGAGCACGATCGTTGTCGGTCCCGCCCCCTTCCCGGCGGCACACGCGAGGCGCCGCTCCGTCAGGCCTCGTCGGCACTCTGCCTGTCGGCGCACTCCAAGGTGATCGGGAACCGAACGCGTGACTCGGCCCGCCCTCAAAGAGCTGAGATGACTGGATCAAGGCCTTCTGGGTTGATGCTCGAATCCCCCTTCGTGGTTGATCCCCCGGCAGCTATCGCGAGCGGGCAACTTCGGCAGGATACGCCTACTTGGCATCAACGAGAAGATCCGGATCAGCGTGCCGAGGGCCGCGGATGGGTCCCGCCAGTGGTCCCTGCATGAGCCCACCGAAACGACGTGCCGGAGACGACCCAACGCAGGCCAAGCCGAGTCTTGCCCGACCCGCCCAGCCAGTCAGCGACACCAGCCCTACCTCGGGAGCGCCAGCTGCAGCCTCAAACGCGAGCTCGGCACCGGTTGGGCCAGCGTCGCGCAGGCGCGGCAGGCGGTCTTCTCCTGGATCGCGTTTACAACCACCGCCGGCGGCGCTCCGCCTGGGCTACCACAACCGGATCGACGAGGGGATCACCGCACACCGGCAGCTCGACGCTGCTGAACAAGGTGTCTACCGCTGCTCGGGGGGCCCCCCAGACCGGCGCTCCGCCGGATTTGGCATTCCTTGCTTGACAGCAGGAAGTGCGCTGCTCAGCATCGATTTCACCGGTTGCCGTGGCGGGCAGCGGACCGCTCGGGGAGGCGTTCGGCAGGTCGGGCGTGGGCTTCCCGGGCCGCCGAAGGGAGGTCTCCCGTGGGCAGAAGGATCTCGGCCATCAGCGCGGTACTCGTACTCGCCGTGCTTGGGGTGGCGGTGGTGGCATCCCCCGCTGCTGCCCTGGCGGGCGACACCATCGTCGTCACGACCACCATCCAGGCGGCCGTCGACGCCGCGCAGCCGGGCGACACGATCCTGGTGCCGCCGGGGACCTATCGCGAGAGCGTCCTGGTCGACAAGAGCGAGCTCACGATCGTCGGCACCCCGGCCGCGATCCTCGACGCGGCGGGGTTCCGGACCGGCATCCGGGTGGGGACCGGGAGGATCTCACGGGACGGGCCCGAGCCGGCGTGTCCGCCGCTGGCGGTGACGGGATTCACGCTGGAGGGCCTAACGATCAAGCACGCCAGCTTCAGCGGGGTCTTCCTGATCGGCGTCGACGGCTATCACCTGACCGGCACCAAGTATGTCGATAACCCGGTGTATGGGCCGTTCCCGGTCTGCTCGAGCAACGGGCTGATCGACTTCAACCACGTCGTGGGGGGCGGCTCCGCGGCTGGGCCGAGCCTCGACACGGGCATCTACGTCGGCGACGACGACCGGGTGACGGTCCGGCACAACTCGGTCACCAACTACGTGATCGGTGTCGTGGTGGAGAACACCATCAACGCGAACGTCCAGGACAACCTGCTGAAGGGGAACACGGCCGGTATCTACGCGGCCGTCCTTCCGGACCACCCGAGGCCGTTCACGAATAATATCGTGATCGAGCGAAACCAGGTGGTCAACAACAACCTTCCCAACCCGATACCGCCCGATAGCGGCGACGACATCGGGGGGGTCCCTACCGGGGTGGGGATCGTTAACCTGGGCAGCGACCACGTGGTCGTTCGCCACAACCGGGTGCTGGGCAACGATTCGCTCGGCGTGATCGTGTTGCAGAACCTGTTCGGTCCCGTCGATCCGCGCATCGAACCCAACCCGGACTTCAACCAGGTTCGCGGGAACGTGATCCTGCAGAACGGCCGGAATCCCGATCCGGTCCGCGCCATCACCCCCGGTGCCGACATCGTCTATGACGGCACCGGCACGGGAAACTGCTTTGCCGACAACGTCTTCGCGACCGAGTTCCCGGCCGGCATAACTGCGTCGTTCCCCTGCGGCAACTAGGAGCGGCACAACCGAGCGAAGATCAGTGTTACTTGTCAACAGGCTGGCCAACCTCTGTTTTCCCATGGGAGGGGGCGGAGAGTTCCCCCCCGGGCCTCCTGGCCGTCGGATCACCCCCGGGTCGATGATGCAGGTGGGATAACGAGGCCCGGCGGCTCCAGCCGGAGCGCCAGCCGCTGCATTTCTTGGAGCAGCGCACGAGCCGAGAGGCGGCCGGGGGACGCTCAGGCTTGACGGCCCGCTCGGGACCATCGCGACCACCCATCACGACCAGCCGCGGATGGCCCGACTAACCACGATCGACAGCTTGGCGCTGGCATTCCCAAGGTCGTTGCTGTTGGAGGAAGATCCCTCAGAGGAAGCCGGCCAGGAGTTGGCCCTTATGGGTCGAGAGCCCGACCAATCGAGGAGCAACATCAGCCGGAGGCAGGAGGTGGCCGGGTTCCCAGAAGGCATCCTGACCTTCCTGTTGACCGACATCGAAGGTTCCACGCCCTTGTGGGAGCGGCATCACGCGGTCATGGGGGCCGCCTTGGCCCACCACAAGGCGCTCATCCTTGAGACCGTCGCCTCCCATGGCGGGCAGCTCATCAAGACGCAAGGGGAGGGTGACTCGACGCTGTCGGTGTTTCTGCGGGCAAGCGATGCCGTGGCCGCCGCCGTCGCCCTTCAGCGAAGTCTGGCCACTAGGAGCTGGCCTGGCAGTATCACCCTCCCGACCCGGGCTGCGCTGCACACGGGCGAGGCCGAACTGCGCGACGGCGACTACTACGGGCAGACGCTCAATCGAGCCGCCCGGCTGCGGGCACTTGGACAGGGTGGACAGATCCTGCTCTCCAGAGCCACCGCCGAGCTGGTAGTTGACCAGCTGCCGGAAGGGGCCCGGCTGGTCGATGTCGGAGCGCACCATCTCAAGGGGCTGTCTCGACCCGAGATCGTCTTCGCGCTGGTGCATCCCGAGATGACTGCTCCGCCGCCGGTGGTGGCGCAGCGCGCCGAGCATCCGGACCGGGTGGCCTTCGTCGGCCGCGACGCCGAACGGTCGTGGCTCAGCGCGGCGCTCGACAGTGCCCTTGGCGGTCAGGGCCAGCTCGTGCTCCTCGCCGGCCAGGCCGGCATCGGCAAGACCCGCATCGCCGAGGAGCTCTGCGCTGACGCTCGCGCTCGGGAGGCTCGAGTGATATGGGGTCGGTGCCATGAAGGTGAGGGAGCCCCTGCCTACTGGCCCTGGCGACAGGTGCTGCGGGCCTACGCCTCCGGCCGCCCGCCTGCTGCCCTGACTTCCGAGGTTGGCGAGGCGACAGCTGAGGTCGCGCAGCTGGTGCCGGAGCTGGCGGGAACTCAGGCGCGTCCCATGCCAGCAGCTGCGCTGGACCCGGAGATGGCCCGGTTCCGCCTCTTCGACGCGGTGAGTACTGTGCTGCGCTCGGCGTCAGCGGACACGGGTCTGGTGATGGTCCTGGATGATCTCCACTGGGCCGACCGGGCGAGTCTGCTCCTCCTCGAGTTCGTCGCGCAAGAGCTTGGCGACTCACGCCTCCTCCTGATCGGCACCTACCGGGATGTCGAGGTTGATCGGCGTCACCGGCTGAGCAGCACGCTGGCTGAGCTAGTCCGCCAGCCGTGGACATCTCGCCTGACCCTCGGCGGCCTCGCCCAGCGCGAGGTGAGCCAATTCATCTCCAACGTGGCCGGGATCGACCCCAAGGTCGAGCTTACGTTCGCCGTGCACACCCAGACCGAAGGCAACCCCTACTTCGTGAGCGAGCTGGTCCGACTGCTGGTGGCTGAGAACCGCCTGGAGGCGTCGGGGCTATTGGCCGTGGGTGTCCCCGAGGGGATCAGGCACGTCATCGGCCGACGGCTCAACCGGCTCTCCGAAGAGGCCAACGCGAGTCTGGCCGTGGCCTGCGTCCAGGGTCGGGAGTTCGACCTCGACATCGTCGCGCGTGCCGCCAGCCTGCCGACCGAGGTAGTCCTCGACTCGCTGGAGGAGGCCACGGACGCCCGCCTGGTGGCCGAGGCGGGCACCAGGCCTGGCCGCTTCAGGTTTGCCCACGCGTTGCTCCGCGAGACGCTATATGAGGAGCTCTCGGTCCGGCAGCGGCGTCAGCTCCATGAGCGGGTGGGGGCGGCGCTGGCCGAGCTGCGCGCCGACGACCTTGAGGCTCACCTGGCCGAACTCGCCCACCACTTTTCGCAGGCGGCTCGTCCGGGGCATGCGACGCAGGCCCTCGGGTACGCCAAACAGGCCGGCGACTGGGCCATGGGGGTCCTCGCCTTCGAGCAAGCCGCTGGCCACTACGAGCGGGCGCTGCGGGCGCTGGAGCTCCAGGACCCCAACGACCACGCGGAGCGATGTGAGCTCCTCCTCGCCCTGGGCGCGGCGCGGATGGCCGCTGGCGAGGTCACAGCGGCGCGCGTGCAGTACGAGCGGGCGGCGGCACTGGCTAGGCAGATGGGCGACGGGCAGCGGCTGGCCCGGGCCGCCTTTGGCCTGGGGGTGGAGTTCACAGCCGGGATTGTTGACGACCTGGAGATCCAGCTGCTGGAGGAGGCCCTGGCGGTGCTGGGCGAGGCTGACAGCGTGCTGCGGGCCCGGGTCTTGGGACGGCTTGCCAAGGGGCTCCAAACATCACCAGATCGAAACCGACGTGTCCAGCTCAGCGAGGAAGCCGTCGCAATGGCCAGACGGATCGGCGATCCGACCACGCTTGCCGCCGTGCTCTACGACCGCCACCTGGCGACCTGGGGACCCGGAGACCTCCAGGAGCGCCTGGCCATGTCGACCGAGGTTGTCCAGCTTGCCGAGGCAAGCGGCGACCGCGTGATGGCGCTCAGGGGCCGTGGCTTCCTCATGGCCAACCTGCTCGAGCTGGGGGACATGCCTGCCATGCAGCGGGAACTCAAGACCTACGATCGCACCGCGCAGGAGCTGCGTCAGCTCCACTTCCTATGGCACCTTCCCCTGTTCCAGGCGGCCCAGGAGGTCCTGCATGGCCGCTTCGACAAGGCCGAGCAGCTCGCCCAGGATGCGCTCGCTCTCGGCCGCCGCGCCCGCGACCCGGTCGCCACGACCTACTTCACGATCATCCTGACCCAGCTCCGATCGGAGCAGGGACGGTTGCCCGAGCTGGAGGGTGCGATTAGGGAGTCTGTCGACCGCACCCCGGCGAACCCGGGCTGGCAGGCAACGTTGGCCTTCCTGCTCTGCGAGGCCGGCCGCAATGACGAGGCTCGGATCAGCTTCGAGCACTTGGCCACCGACAACTTCGCCTGGCTGCCCAGCAACCACCTCTGGATGTCCAACCTGGCCATCCTCGCGATGGTCTGTGAGGCACTTGGCGACCAGCGCCGCGCATCCGGGCTGTATGAGCTGCTGCTGCCCTACGCCGATCGTAATGTCCTGGTCGCCAGGCTCCCACTCATCACGCTGGGCGCTGCAACCCATTACCTTGGGTTGCTCGCGATGACGATGTGCCACTGGCAGGATGCGGTGTCCCACCTCGAGGCCGCCATCCAGACCCACGAGCGTCTGGACGCCCAGCCGTTGCTGGTACGCAGCCGCCACTACTACGCACAGGCGCTCCACGGGCGCGGCCGACCAGATGATCAGGGACGGGCCCAGGAACATCTCGCCTGGGCCAGGACCGTCGCCCAGCGCCTGGGGATGCGCCGGTTCACAACCAGAACAACGATGAATCGCGAGTCAATCGTCGTCGACCGTGCAACCAATGCGGATCGCAAGTAGCGATTCTGCGGCGTTGAGGTCCAGGAACCAGACCCTGTGGGTACGCAAAGGTGTTCATGCAGCTCGCCGGTACTCGCGCAGGAGACCACCGAGCAGATCGCGTCGGTGGACTCGGGCCGGCTGATCGTCGCCGACGACAGCCAGTCGCGCACCGGGCGCTGGATGTTGTAGTACGCGACGTAGACCCGAAGGGCCTGCTCGAGGTGGCCTCGGCCGACGATCAGCAGCCAGTCCAGGCACTCGGCGCGGACGGTTTGCACCCAGCGCTCCGCGTACGCGTTCGCCTTGGGCGCCTTCACCGAGGTCACGAGCATCTCGCCGCCCTCCGCCCGGAACACCGCATCGAAGCTGCGGCAGAACTTGGCATCCCGGTCGCGCAGCACGAAGCGTACCTGCCGGCCCCCTTCGCCAAGCACCAGCAGCAGGTTCCCTGCCTGCTGGGCGACCCAGGCGCCGTTGGGGTTGGCGGTCACCCCGGCCAAGTGGACCCGGCGGGTGTCGAGTTCTATGAAGAACAGTACGTACAGCCGGCGCAGCCACACCGTATCGACGGTGAAGAAGTCGCAGGCGACGATCCCGGCGGCCTGCTGGCGCAGGAACGCCCGCCACGTCGTGGCCGTTGGCCGCGGTGCCGGGTCCAGCCCGTGACGCTGCAGCGTCGTGCGGATCGCGGTGGCTGAGACCCGCACGCCCAGGCGCAGCAGCTCGCCTTGGATGCGCTGGTAGCCCCAGCGCGGGTTCTCCCCGGCCAGGCGGACGATCAGCTGCTGCACGTCCGAGTTCAGCGGTGGCCGGCCGATCCGGTGTGGGTAGGTCCACGCGCCGGCAACCAGGCGCCGATGCCAGCGGAGCAACGTCTCTGGCTGCACGAAGAAGCACGACCAGCGGGCGCGGGGCAGCACCCGGCTGACGGCGGCGAGCAGCGCTCGATCGGCGGGCTCCAGCCTGGGACGCGGGGTCTGGCGGCGCAGCACCGCGAGCTGGTGGCCCAGCACCAAGATCTCCAAGTCGTTGGCGGCGTCGCCGCGGGCGAGGAGCACCAGCAGCTGGATGGAGCGACACAGCGTCAAGTAGGCCAGCTTCGACAGCACCAGGTGACCTCTGCGGTGGGGTAGCGGAACCGTCACAGTACCGGGCCCGCCCATCTGCGAACTCGCAGCTCAACGGTTATGATCCAGTTTCCGCACCCCACAGGCTGGCGTGCCAGCCGATACCGACCGAAGGCTGGCCTCTTCTCCTACCTGGGCTCGGGAACCGCTTCTCTCTTGTTCGGGGGCGGTCACGACTCCTTGAACTGCTCCCGGAGCTCGCGGAGCCGGGCCAGCCGGCGCTCGGCGGTCGCGCCGAGCCACAGCAGCAGCAGCCCGGCGGCACCGATCGTGACCCACCGCGGCAACTGGGCCGCGACGGGCGCGACCGCGTCCAGGCCGAGGACCAGCAGCGTGACGCCGCCGAGGACGAGCGGGGCCTGGAGCCGCAGGCGGGCGCCGGCCAGCACCACCAGCAGGGCCCCGGCGGTGAGCAGCAGCGGCCGGGCGGCGCCGCCCGCACCCCCGACCGCGACCGCCAGGCTCGGCAGCAGCGCCACCGCGAGCCCGGGGCCGAGGGTCAGCCAGGAGCTGGGGTGTGGCCGGGGGCGGCGGTGGGCGGTCCAGCCA
>Ga0209859_1000125_pt1 | contig 17166 bp, 11 predicted proteins | sample GWRWS3_50_60_FD_187241 | JGI IMG/M metagenome (GOLD analysis project Ga0209859, IMG submission 187241) | Riverbed sediment microbial communities from areas with vegetation nearby in Columbia River, Washington, USA - GW-RW S3_50_60 (SPAdes)... | ecosystem: Environmental > Aquatic > Freshwater >... | reverse complement strand
CTCGGCATTTCCCTTGGCCAGGATGGCGGCTGCCTCGGCCGTACCTTCCCGCTCAGTCGCCTCCGCGAGTGCGGCGCGGCGGGCCCGCTCACCCTCACCGGTGAGGCGCGACTGTTCGGCGGTGGCCTGGGCGGCCGCGATGGTCGCCTGCCGCCGGGCGTCGGCGTCGGCGATAGCGGCGTTCTTGCGCGCCTCGGCGTCCTGCTCCACTCGGTAGCGTTCGGCGTCGGCGGGCTTTCGCACCTCGGTGTCGAGCACGCGCTGTTTGAGTTCGGCGTTCTGCTCGGCGACCTTGCGTTGTTCGGCGATGATGAACTGCTGGCGCTCCGCCTCGGCGAGCGGTCCGGCCGCCGCGGACTGAGCCTTGGCCGCGTCGATCTCGGCCTGGATCCCTGCCTGCTTGAGGGCGAGGTTGCGCTGCGCCGCGGCGATCGCCTCCTCGGCCAGCAACCGTTCCTGCTCGGCCTGCTGGCGGGCCTTAGCCTCGGCGATCGCCGCGTCCTTGAGTACCCGGGCGGCCTCGGGCCGGCCCAGGTCCTGCAGGTACGACCCCTCCGCCAGGATGTCCTGGAGTTGGAACGTGTCGAGCACCAGACCCTGGTTGGTCATCGAGTGCTCGGCCTCCTCCGCGACGGCCGAGGCGAACGCCGCGCGGTCCCTGATGATCTCCTCGACGGTCAACCGACCGACGATCGAACGCAGTGCGCCGGCGAGCACCTCGCGCGCGAATTCTTCGATCTCCGCCTGCTGATGGAGAAAGCGCTGGGCGGCGGCCCGGATCGCGTCCTCGGTCCCGCCGACCTTGACGATCGCGACGCCCTGCAGGTTCGCGCGGATGCCCTGCTTGCTGACCGCGCCCTGGATCTCGACGTGGATTCGACGGCTGGACAGTCCCAGCACTTGGAGTTTCTGCACGACCGGCATCACGAAGACGGACGCGCCCATGACGACCTTCTGCCCTGACAGGTCTGTGGCCATGACGCCGTCGACGCCCTCGACCGAGCGGCCCTTGCGACCGGTGACGATGAAAGCCTCGTTCGGGCCGGCGACCTTGATCCGGCTGAGGATGTAGATCACGAGGAGGACCAGCAGCAGCACCGCGCCACCGATCGCGATGAGGAGAGGAAGCATTGTTCCTTCTTTCCGGGGGTACGGGCACCAGGCCGACAAGATCAGATGGGTTGGGAAGGGGGTACGGAGTAGACGGATCAGACTGGCGCGGTCTCCTCGACCACGACGCTGGTGTCGCTTGGCGCCTCAACGACGAAGACACGGGCACCCAGCGCGACGGCCTTGTCTGACTTCGCATTGAGTTTGACGGGTTGCCCGCCGATATGAATACGCACCTCGCCGTATCCCTGAGCTGGAATCGGCGTGACGATCACGCCGATCCGCCCGAGGAGGTCCGACCTGGTGGGCGTCGCGTCCGTACGCATCCGACCGGCCGCGCGGGCTAGCAGCAGTGTGCCCCACGCCGCGGGGATGGCGATCGCGACACCCACCACGAGCGCCACCAGCAGCGCCAGGATCGCACCGCCACCAGTGAGCGATGCCGCGATCGCGCCACCGAAGCCGAACGCGCCCACGAAGCCAGCGATCGACGGCATCGAGAGCGGACCGTCGCCGTCGCCCAGGGGCACCAGGTCGCCAGCGAAGAGCGCCAGAGCGAGCAACACAACGCCAAGACCACCGATGATGAGAAAGGTGATGGTCACTGCGTTCATGGGCTCGCTCCTGGTCAACCGCCTAGTGACCACCGAGGGTAGCGTCATCGCGCCACACCACACCGCCCCTGCCGGCCCGGGGAGTTGCACCGCCCGCTGTTAGAACCGGGCGAGAGCGGGCGCCGGCGTGTGCCCGAGCACCTCCTCCGGCGGGACCCCCAGGGTAACCAGGTGAACTGGCACCGCTCGTTGTACCGGTAGGCATTCCAGTCTGTGGCGGCTTATCGACCATGAAGGGCGAGCCGTCTTGTCACACCCCTGTCGCAGACTGGGCACGTGAGGTCTTCGGTTATCGACTCGCCCATCGGCGGAGTGGGGATCGCGGTCGACGGCGATGCGGTCTGTGCCGTGTCCTTCGGTGCGGCACTCACGGATGTGGACGGGGCTACTCCTCCGCCCTCCCTGTTGGCCGAGGCGGAGCGGCAGCTGTGGGAGTATTTCGCGGGCGAACGAACCGAGTTCGCACTCCCCCTGGTGGTGCGCCGGGGCAGCGAGTTCGAGCGTGCCGTATGGAAAGCCATCGCCGCTATCCCCTACGGCGAGACGCTCAGCTACGGGGCGATCGCCCGCTCGGTCGGCGAACCCGGCGGTGCGCAGGCGGTCGGGTTGGCATGTAATCGCAACCCACTGCCGATCATCGTGCCGTGCCATCGCGTCATCGGAGCCGACGGCAAGCTCGTCGGCTTCGGCGGCGGCATCAAGCGGAAACGGTGGCTGCTCCAACTGGAGGCGCGCATCCACATCGAGCGCACCTTCATGGGAGAAAACCGGTGACGTTGGATGACGACGATGCCGAACTCAAGATCCCCACGATCATGAGCTGACCGTCGCCAACGGGCGCCGATCATGACCTCCAGGTCATGATCGGCGCCCGTAGGTTAAGCCTCAGCGCTCGTTGGTGCCGTCGATGAACGCCTCGATCGCCTCACGTGCGTCATGGTCGGCGTACTGAACCGGCGGGGACTTCATGAGATAGGACGACGCGGAGAGGAGTGGGCCACCGATCTTGCGGTCAAGAGCGATCTTCGCGGCACGGATCGCGTCGATGATGATGCCGGCGGAGTTGGGCGAGTCCCAGACCTCCAGCTTCAATTCGGCGTTGAGGGGGACATCGCCGAAGGCCCGGCCCTCGAGCCGGATGTAGGCCCACTTGCGATCGTCGAGCCACGGCACGTGATCGGAGGGTCCGATGTGGATGGAGCCCTTCTCCATCTCGTGCGGGATCTGCGACGTCACCGATTGGGTCTTGGAGATCTTCTTTGAGATCAGCCGCTCCCGCTCGAGCATGTTCATGAAGTCCATGTTGCCGCCGAAGTTGAGCTGGTACGTCCGCAGCAGCTCCACCCCACGGTCCTCGAACAGCTTGGCCAGCCCGCGGTGGACAATCGTGGCACCGACCTGTGACTTGATGTCGTCGCCGACGATCGGCAGCCCGGCGTCGGAGAACTTCTTCGCCCAGACGGGGTCCGAAGCGATAAAGACCGGAAGGGCGTTGACAAACGCACAGCCCGCGTCGATGGCCGCCTGGGCATAGAACTTGTCCGCCGCCTCCGAACCGACCGGGAGGTAGGACACGACGACGTCCACCCGTGCCTCGCGGAGCACCGCGGTGACATCCACCGGCTGGGCGTCGGACTCCTCCACCATCTCGCGATAGAACTTGCCCAGGCCGTCGTGGGTCGGACCTCGCTGTACGATGACGCCGCTGGGCGGCACGTCGCAGATCTTGATGGTGTTGTTCTCGCTGGCGAGGATCGCCTCGGCGATGTCACTGCCGACCTTCTTCGCGTCGACGTCGAAGGCGGCGACGAACTCGATATCGGACACGTGGTAGTCGCCGAACTTGACGTGCATGAGACCCGGTACGCGGTCGTTAGGGTCGGCCTTGCGGTAATACTCCACGCCCTGCACGAGCGAGGACGCGCAGTTACCGACACCAACGATGGCGACACGAACGGAACCCATCGCGGCAGCCTCCTTATTCATCTCACCGCTCCGGGTTGTCCGAAGACGGAGTGGTCAATATCGGGGTTACCCCTACCGGGGCTTTGGCCAGGGGTCTGGCCGGATCGCTCGGTGGCGATGAGTTCCTCCAGCCACCGCACCTCGCGTTCGCACGCGTCGAGCCCATGGCGCTGCAGCTCCAGGGTGTACGCGTCGAGTCGCTCGGCGGCTCGGGCGAGCACGTCGCGGAGCCCTTCGCGACGCTCCTCGACCCGGCGGCGACGGCCCTCGAGAATCCGGATGCGCGTCTGCTGGTCGGTGCGCGCGAAGAACGCGAAATGAACGCCGAAGGCCGGATCGTCATAGGTCTCCGGCCCTGCCTGGGCGAGCAACTCTTGGAACCGCTCCTTGCCCTCTGCTGTGATCTTGTAGACGACCCGCCCGCGGCGGCTCGTCATGGGCGGGATATCCGCGGAGGTTGCGGCCGAGTCGGGCTCGGGTGCGCCTTCCGTGATCCAGTTCGCGGCCTGCAGCCGGCGCAGCGTCGGATAGAGCGAGCCGTAGCTGATCGCGGCGCGGAACGCGCCGAGCTTTGTGGTGAGTTGCTTGCGCAGCTCGTAGCCGTGCATCGGGGATTCGTGCAGAATGCCGAGGATAGCGAGTTCGAGCACGTTCGCCTCCTCCTCGTCATCGAGCGCTTCATGCCGGACTTCGGAGCCGATGTATCGGCCCGATACATCGAGCCTAGGGCTTTCCCACGCGGCCCGCAACCGGAGCCACCCGGCCGGTGCTCCGGATCGCCCGCCCCGGGGCCCTAGCACCACCCCGTCGATCATGACCTGGAGGTCATGATCGAGGCAGTTTCGCGACGGTCAGATCGTGATCACGGAGATCTTGGTGGGCAGGTGATGGGATCCACGCTCGGCCGTGGCCCTCGGCTCGCGTAGCTGTCCAACGTGGCATAACCTGCGGCCGAGGCGAGTGACACTCGCTCGGCGGCTCGCGAGGGGTGCCGGATGGGAAGACGCGACAGCGGCGCGCACTGGCATGACGCGGACTACGACCGCGGCTATGACCCTCGGGGCGGATATGAGTCTGGATACGACTCTGTCTATGGGAACGACTCCGGCTATGGATACGACCAAGCCGACCGAAGAGCCGCGGCCGAGCCGGGGCGTCGCAGAGCGAGGCGCCGGCGCAGACTGCTGACCGTCGTTTCGTCGATCATGGCGATCGTCGGAGTCGGTCTGGTTGGCGGTGCGGTGTACGTCAACTCCATCGCGGTCGCGGACATGCTGGCCCTGCCGGAGACGACGACCGTTTACTACAGCGATGGCAAGACCGTGCTGGCCCGCCTCGGTTCGGCGAACCGGACCAATCTCACGTTCGACGTCCTTCCCGATTCCGTCACGGAAGCCGCGGTCGCGGCCGACGACCCCGACTTCTGGGCCGGTGACGTCACGGCCATCACGAGAAGCGTCGTGCGCCATGCGTTTGAGCTCGAGGGAGACGGGGTCGCGACCAAGGCCCGAGTGACCGTGCTGGCGTGGAAGCTTGACGATGCGTACTCCAAGGCCGACATCCTCACCTACTACCTCAACGCGGTCGCCTTCGGCCGCGGCACGTACGGCATCGAAGCGGCCGCCCAGGAGTTCTTCGGCAAGTCCGCGAGCCGCGCCGCACCCCCCGCCGCGCAGTTGACGTTGGCGGAGGCGATCGTCCTCATTGCGATGATCAACCAACCGTGGCCGGATCCGGACGATCCGGAGAACTCCCCCGGGTTCGATCCGACCCGCAATGCGAAGGCGATGGAGAACTCCAAGGCTCGGTGGACCGAGATCCGGGAGAGCATGGTGGGCCTCAACTATCTGACCCAGTCACAGGCCGACGCGCTGGTCTACCCGACGACGGTGCGGGTCGAAGACCCGAAAAAAGGGCCGGCGGGCGTGGCCGGGCCGAGTGGACTCATCGTGAACCACGTCCTGTCGGAGTTGGCCGGCGCCCCGCCATTCAAGGGCAGGTCGTGGACGGAGATCCGCGAAGGCGGGTACGAGATTGTCACGACGATCGACTCGAGGGCGCAGAGCCTGCTGGAGAAGGCGGCGGATGAGACCGTCGCCGGGTCCGCGATGTTCGGGCAGCCGGAGAACCTTCAGGCCGCCGCGGTGGCGGTCGAGCCGGGGACGGGACGCGTGCTGGCCTACTTCGGCGGCCACAGCGGCACCGGTGCCGACTTCGCCGGCTTCTATTTCGACGAGGCGGTCGACGCAAACGGCTACGGCGCGCATCCGCCGGGCGGGACCTTCCACGTGCATGCGCTCGCGGCGGCGCTGCGGGCCGGCGTCTCGGTGAAGTCCCGGTGGAACACCAAGTCGCCCCAGAACTTCCCGACCCAGCAGGGCACGCACGCCGTCCGCGATGTCGGCCGCTGCCCGACCGGGAAGACCGTCTGCACTCTCGCGGACGCCACGGTCGCGTCTCTCGACACCGCCTACTTCGGCCTCACGGTAAAGATCACGCCGGCCGCGGTCATCAGCGCCGCGCGTGATGCCGGGATCGACTTCATGTGGACCGACGAGCGGCTACGTCAGGACCTCCACTCGGTCGATGATCTCGGTCTGATAGCGCCGTCCAAGTTCGACACCGTCGTGGGTATCGGTCAATACGCGGTGACCGTCCTGGACCAGGCCAACGCGATGGCAACCTACGCGGCCCTCGGGCTTCGTGCGCACGCTCACTTCCTACAGCAGGTCCGCGATGGGGAGAAGGTCCTGTACTCCGAGTCCCTGCCGACCGGGGGTGAGCCCAGGATCCTCCAACCGTCGCAGGTCGCCGACCTGACTTGGGCGCTGAGCCGCACTCCGGCCGGCGCGTTGAAGGCGCGCGACTCGGCGACCAAGACCGGCGTATGGCAGCTCACCAAGGATCCGTCGCAGAACGCGCACGCGTGGATGGTCGGGTACACGAGCAGCCTCGCCCTGGCCGTCTGGGTCGGCAACGACAAGGAAGAGCAGGCCCTCAAGCTGAAGACCGGAGAGACCGTGTCGGGGGCCGGTCTGCCGGCGACCATCTACCGGACGTTCATGACCGGTGCCCATGATGCGATGAAGCTCAAGCCGAAGAAGTTCGGACCACCCGCCTACGTCGGGGACGAGCAGGCGGGCAACGCGCCCGGTTAGAGTCAACGCTCGTCGTCCGCGGGTGGGAGGAGTATGGAGCCGAGTGAGGGTGCGCCGACCCGGCGGATAGACCTCTCCGAGGCGTACGCCGCCGTACGGCGGCGGGCTCGGGCGCTCCGTCGCCGGCGGATCATCAGCTCAGTGCTCGCCACGGTGGTGATGGCCGGCGTCTTCTCGATCGTGGGCGTGTACTACGTCAGCACCATCCCGCTGCCCGACGCGCTGAGCCTGCCGACGACGACGACCGTTTACTACTCCGACGGCACCACGGTCATGGCACGTCTCGGCTCACAGAACCGGGTTCTGGTGGACTTTGACACGCTGCCCGAACACGTGCCGGCCGCCGTCGTCGCGGCCGAGGACCCGGGATTCTGGTTCGATTCCGCCACCCTGATCTCTCGGCAGTACGCGCGCGTGGCCACTGAGACCGATGTGAGCAGCACGGGGGGCCAGGCGAGACTGCTGGTGATGTCGTGGAAGCTCGAGGACACGTATGCCAAGGAGGAGATCCTCGAGTTCTATCTGAACACCGTCTACTTCGGTCGGGGGGCGTACGGAATCGAAGCGGCCGCACACGCCTACTTCGCCAAGGACGCGGCGGATCTCAGCGTGGCGGAGGCAATCGTGCTCGCTGGCGTGATCGAATCGCCGGGGGACGGCAGGTTCGACCCCACGGTCGACCTGCTGACGGCGCGTCGGCAGTTCGCCATGATCGCCGAGCGCATGGTCACCGTAGGCGCGATCGACCAGGCCACCGCGGAGCTGCTGCAGGTTCCGAAGGTCAACGTCTACGACCCGGCCGTGTTCCAGTCGGGCCTGGACCTGCCCACCGGCCTCGTGGTCTCGCACGTCCTCGCCGAGCTCAGACGGGCCGAGGCCTTCCGGGGTCGCCCCCCGGGCTATGTAGAGGATGGCGGGTTCGCCATCGTGACGACCGTTGACCCGCGGGCGCAGGCGCTGCTGGAGCAGACCGCCGACGAGACCATCGGCGGCTCCCTCCTGGCGAACCAACCCGACAACCTGCAGGCGGCCGCGGTCGTGATCGAGCCGGGTACGGGCCGCGTGCTGGCGTATTACGGCGGCCACGACGGAACCGGCGCCGACTACGCCGGCTGGTTCTACGCCGCCAGCGGCGCGGAAGCGGGGTATGGCGCGCATCCGCCCGGGCAGACGTTCGACGTGTACACGCTGGCCGCCGCCCTCGACGCGGGCATCTCGGTGCGATCGTGGTGGGACTCACCTGAGACCAAGCAGTTTCCGGCGAGCGGACGACCGGCCGCGAATCCGGTTAAAGACCACATCGCCGCGCCGTGCCGGCCGACCTGTTCCCTGGCGGAGGCCACGACCGCCTCGCTGAATGTGCCCTACTTCGCGCTCACCGAAAAGCTCGGCGCAGCGAAGGTGATCGATATGGCGCGCGCCGCGGGCATCGACTCGATGTGGGTTCCGGAGTCGGCCGGCGACGTGCGGCAGCGGGTCGATCTCCGGCAGAGCACCGGCGCGGCGGTAGCGCCGAACCCGTTCGGCACCGAGGTTGGTCTCGGCGACTACCCCGTGACCGTGCTGGATCAGGCCAACGGCATGGCGACGTTCGCCGCCCGCGGGCTCCGCAGCGAGGCCCATTTCGTCCGCCGCGTGACGAAGGACTATTCGATGGTCTATGGGGAGACGCTCCCGACAGCCGCCGCGGTTCGCGTGCTGAGCCAGGACGAGGTGGCCGACCTGACCTGGACGCTGAGCCAGAATCCGTCCGGCCAGCTTCCCGACGGCCGGCCGTCGGCGACGAAGACCGGCGTCGGGCGGCTGCGCAACAGTGCGGTCGAGACGGCGCACGCCTGGATGGTCGGCTACACGGGCAACCTCGCCATGGCGGTGTGGATCGGCAACGAGGAGATCGAGTTCCCGCTCAAGGACCGCGAGGGGGCGCGAGTGACGGGTGCCGGGTTGCCCGCCGGGATCTACCGGACATTCATGGCCGCGGCGCACGACCGGCTCGGGCTGCCCAGAGTCGCCTTCGGTGACCCGATCTTCACCGGCGACCCCGACGCCGGCGACGCCCCACCCCCTGTGTGACCCCCGTATGAATAGCCGGCGTGCCCTTGGTCACTCCGCCTCCGGCGGCCCTTTGGACAGCGCGTATTGCCTGGCCTGCGGCAGGTAACCGCCACGCCGGCAAGGTCGCCGTCCGGAGCCTGACCGCGTACCCTCATCGGCATGCGTACGCAGCGCCAGGTCGTCGACTACTCGCTTCAGAAGCGAGCGCTGCTGCGCGACGTCTACTCGGGCCGCGTCGGAACGTATGAAGTGTGCGACGCGTCACCGTACCTGCTATCGGCCGCGCGCTTTCATGGCGAGCCCACGGACCAGCGATGCCCCGTCTGCCGGCGGGAGAATCTGACCCACGTCCACTACATCTATGGCGATGAGCTCAAGCAGTCGGCGGGGCAGGCCCGCTCGCGGGCCGAGCTACCGGTGCTGGCGATGTCGGTGCGCGAGGTCCAGGTGTACGTCGTGGAGGTGTGCCGCGGTTGCGGCTGGAACCACCTCATCGAGCAGTTCCTCATGGGCCGCGCGGCGCTCGACGCTCCGGCGTTGGAGGTTGAGGCCGCCGCGGCCGGCGGGTGGCGCTCGACGGTCAGCGTTCGAGCGGGATCCCCGCGACGGTCGAGTATGACTCGGGAGGCGGCCGAGTGACGCTGCCACATCCGCCGAGACCACGGGTCACGGCGGCCGAGTTTCTACGCGTTGTCCCCATATATTTAGTTAAGTCCGGCATCAGCCAGACCCTGCCCGGCACCCCGCCGGGCCGGCAGTTGTTATCGTCGCGCTCCGCGCGGCTGACCTCACCGCAACCGGGCGGCGCGTCCCCCGCGTTTCCCCTAAACGGCAAGGTGTGACAGATGAGCCCGTACGACGACATTCCGTCGACCCGGCGTGCGCGCACGTCCCACTCCTGGGACGACCTTTATCCCGGCGGCCATGACTATCCGCCCGAGGATGCCTACCCAGCGCCGGCCGCGCGCGCCTCAGTAGGCCGGGCGTCCGTGGGACGGGCCTCGGTGCCCGACCAGGGGTACGGCGGCGCGCGCTACGACGTAGACCCGTACGGCCCGACCTACGAGCCGCACGCCCAGGGCCGCGACCCGTACGGGAGCGGACCCCTCGGCTCTGGTCCCTACGGTTCCGGTCCGTACGGCGACCCACCGCCGGTCTCCCCGCCGGTGTTCCCCGTCGGCCCCGGTCTGCCGGGCCCGATGGGGCAGCCCGGCCCGGGACAGGAGATGCCCGGTCGTGGCGTCGTCGGACGCGCCTCGGTGCGCCCAATCTCGCCGAGTGGCCCGCCGCCGGGCGTCGGCCCGGGTGGGGGCGACGGCCCGGGCGGACGGGGACCTGGTGGTCCCGGCGGACGGGGCCCGCGTAACCCGTTTGGCCGCGGTGGACGTGGCGCCGGACCGGATGGACCGGATGGTGATGGTCGCAGGCGACGGCCCGGCGCGAGCGACCCGAAGAGAGCCAAGAAGGCCCGCCGGCGCAACCTGATCATCGCGGCATTCGCGGTCTTCATCATGTTGACCGGTGTGGGCGTGGTCGGCGCCACCTACTACGTCGACGGGGTCAAGACGTCCGATCAGCTCAAGTTCCCGGAGACGACCACCGTCTACTACAGCAACGGCAAGGAATTAGCGAAGCTCGGCGAGGTAACCCGCTACCCGCTCAAGTTCGCCGAGATGAACGACGCGGTCGTCGAGTCGATCGTCGCGTCCGAGGACAAGACCTTTTGGACGAATGAGGGTGTCGACTTCACCGGCGTCATGCGGGCGGCCTGGAACAACTTCACCGGCGGCTCCACCCAGGGCGCTTCGACGATCACTCAGCAGTACGCTCGGGTCGCCTTCGACCTCGAGGGCGCGACCTACTCCCGCAAGCTGCGCGAGGCGGTCATGGCGTGGAAGATCGACGACCAGCTGTCCAAGAAGGAGATCCTCGAGTACTACCTGAACTCGGTGCCGTTCGGTCGGCAGACCTACGGCATCGAGGCGGCCGCGCAGGCCTTCTTCGGCAAGACCGCCAACCGCAACGCCAAGTTACCGCAGATCACGGACGCCGAGGCGATGGTCCTGGTCTCGATGGTCAAGCAGCCCAACCCCGACCCGGACGATCCCGATGGCAGCCCCGGCTACGACCCGACGTTCAGCCCGAAGGCCGAGGAGCAGGCGCGCGCTCGCTGGGACTACGTACGCGGCCAGATGGTCGAACTGGGCTACCTCAGCCCCGAGGAGAACGCCGCGATCGCGTTCCCGAAGCCGGAGAGCTTCAGGAAGTACGACCCGAAGGTCGGTAACGGCATGGACAAGCCGGACGGCCTGGTCGTCAACCACGTGCTCAGCGAGCTGACGCAATCTCCGACATCGGTCTTCAAGGGCAAGTCGTGGAAGTCCATCCGGGAGGGTGGCTACAAGATCTACACGACGATCCACCAGGGCGCGCAGAAGGCGGCGGAGGCCGCGGCCGATGAGCACGTCAAGGGCAGCTACATGAGCGGTCAGCCAGCCAGCCTCCAGGCCGCCCTCGTCGCGGTGGAGCCCGGCACCGGACGGGTGCTCGCGTACTTCGGCGGGCATGACGGCAAGGGCGCCGACTACGGCGGCTTCTACTACGACGAAGCGGGAGTGGCGACGGGTGTCGGCCGCTTCCCCTCCGGTTCATCGTTCAAGGTCTATACGCTGGCCGCAGCGCTGCGGGAGGGGTACTCGCTCAACTCGTACTGGCAATGGACGCCGCACGACATGCCGGGGGGGCGTACCGGCACGAACAAGATCCGCAACGCGAGCAGCTGCCCGACCGACATGAACAAGAAAACCGGGGCGTGTTCCCTGCTCAATTCGACCATCGCCTCGCTGAACGTGCCGTTCTACGAGCTCACGGTGAGCGTCACGCCGGCCAAGGTGCTCGCGATGGCGCGCGACGCCGGAATCGACTACATGTGGACCGACCAGCGGGTGCGTCAGGAGCTCTACAAGACCAAGGACACGGCCACCCTGACGCCGAGCAAGTTCGACATCATCCTGGGCATCGGGCAGTACCCGATCACGGTGATGGACCACGCCAACGGCCTGGCGACATTCGCCGCGGGTGGCCTTCGGGCCCAGGCCCACTTCGTCACGAAGGTAACGGACGGCGACAGGATCGTGTACGGCGAGACGCTACCCAAGCCAAACCAGCAACGCATCCTTATCCCGCAGGCGAGCGACAACCTGACGTACGCCCTGAGTCAGGTGCCGTCGGCAAAGAGCCTTAACATCGGCTGGGACGCGGCCGGAAAGACCGGCACCTGGGAGTACAACAAACGAACGGACCAGAACGCGCACGCCTGGATGGTGGGCTACACGAAGAAGATCGCTGCCGCAGTCTGGGTCGGCAATGAGAAGGATGAGAAGGCCATCGTGGACAAGAACAAGTCCACCATCTGGGGGTCGGGCATCCCGGCCTCGATCTGGCGGAAGTTCATGACGGATGCCAACGCCGCGATGAAGCCGAAGAAGGAGAACACTCAGTTCAACGGTCCGGTCGAGGTCGGCAACACTGACCCCGACCGCAGCGTGCCCTCGCCCACGCCTCCTCCGCAGCCCACCTTCGACCCGGGCTGCTTCCCTCCCGGCATGTGCCCGTCGCCGAACCCCTCCGGTCCCGCGCCCGTCGGCAACGGCGGCGCCCGACCGCCGAGCACCCTCCCACCGCCGCGGCAGACCGGTGCACTGGTGGCCGAGCCGTAACGGTTCCCAACTGCGGCAGGGGCCGTGCACCTCGCGCGAGGTGCGCGGCCCGCGTCGCCTCTAGGATCTGTGGATGCTTCCCGTACGCGCCGCACCACCGCCCGTGGACGTGGTGAACCCGACTCAGGAGGACGGCTTCGTCCGCGGGTTGTCGGAGGTGGTCGGGGGACCGCTGGGCGAGCACGCCGCGCGTAGGAACTCCCTCGGCCGGATCTGGACTCCGGCCCGCATCGTCGTCGCGTTGGGCATCCTCGTGTTCTGCCTGCACTGGATCCAGAAGTCGCCGTGTCAGGACGGCGCGTGGGAGAACCACGAGCAGTACACCAGGTTCTGCTACACCGACATACTCGCGCTCTACTACGCGGAGCACCTCCACGAGGGCGCGATTCCGTACGTGGACCACCCGGTCGAGTACCCGGTCCTGACCGGCTTGTTCATGGGTGCGCTCGGGCTTCCGGTGCACGACCTCGCCGAGGCGAATCCCGGGCTCAATCAGGGCCAGGCCTTCTACAACCTCAACGCCCTGGTGCTGTCCGCGTTCGGGGTCGCCGCCATCGCGGTCGTGCTCGCGTTGCGCCGACGGCGGCCCTGGGACGCCGCTATGTTCGTCCTCGCCCCGGCGCTCGTGGTCACGGCCACCGTCAACTGGGATCTCCTCGCGGTGGGCCTGACCGCGTTCTTCCTCTACGCGTGGGCTCGTCGGTGGCCCTGGGCGGCCGGCGTACTGCTCGGCCTCGCCGCGGCGGCGAAGTTCTATCCGATCTTCCTCATCGGTCCGCTTATCGTCCTGGCGCTGCGCTCGGGGCGGTGGAGGGCGGCCGCGATCGCGGTTGGTACGGCGGTCGCTACCTGGTTCGGGGTGAACGCACCGTTCATGATCTGGGCCAACGAGGGCTGGAGTCGATTCTGGGAGCTGAGCTCGACGAGGCCGATCGACTGGGGCACGTTCTGGTACATCGGCGCCCACACGCCTACCTCGACTAACCCGAACGGCGGCGTCGAGCCGTTCCTATCCCTGGGCGCGGATATCCCGTTGCTCAACGTCGTGACCTACCTCCTCTTCGGACTGGGTTGCATCGGGGTCCTCATCCTTGGGCTCATGGCGCCGCGCCGACCCCGATTGGCCCAGCTCTGCTTCCTCGTGGTCGCCATATTCCTGCTGACCAGCAAGGTGTGGTCGCAGCAGTTCGTGCTCTGGCTCATTCCGCTCGTCGTGCTGGCCCGGCCCCGTTGGGGAGCCTTCCTGGCCTGGCAGCTGGCGGAGATCGGATACTTCTTGGCCTTCTATGCGCAGATGCTCAACATCTCGGGCAAGTTCGTCATCCCCGAGGGCACGTTCGTCCTGGCCGCTTCGTTTCGTTGGGCGGCGGTTGCCGCACTCGTCGCGTTCGTGGTTCGCGACATCCTGCGGCCCGACCTTGACGTGGTGCGCCAGACCTACGGCGACGACCCCGACGGTGGCGACTTCGTAGGTGCACCCGATGACGGACTGACGATCCTCTCGTCGATCAAGGAGAAATGGTTGCGGGGAGATCGAACCACGGCCACCAATCCTTGATCTGCGGAGCTCACGGCGAGAGGTGGAAGACCACCGCGTCGGACAGGACCTCCCTCGTGATGTCGAGGCCGTCGATCGGCAGGTTTGCCGCGTCCTCCCACTGCGTTCCGCCGGCGCGCTGCGGCAGGACGACGACCGTGCGTACGCCCAATGCCCGCAGGTAGTCCACGCTGGCCGGGTCGGGGAAACTCTGGACCACTTCACGGGTGCGGTTCTGCTCCGCCGGGACGACCCCGCTGCCCCCGTTGACGACGTCGGCGAAACGATCGGTGGACCAGAGCATCACATGCATGTCGCGAAGCTGGTCGCTCGGGAGTACGAGGTAGGGCGCTTGGACGGTGGAGAGGGTGGCGGGCGGCGAGGGCACGGTGGCGTGTGGCGTGTTGCCCAGACCCTCGACGAGCACAAATGCCAGCGGCAGCAGCAGCGCTAGTCGGGCGATTGCCGTCGGGCGCGGCAGGCCGCGATGCTGTGCCGCGTCAGCGGCGCGACGGACGACTGCGCATACACCGCCCGCCGCCAGCAACGCCAGCAGGAGTGTGGTCCAAATGATAAGCCGGCCCGGGGTGCGCAGTCCCTCGAACCCGGGCAGGTTGTGCAGGAGCACCAGGTAGCCCAGCTTTCCGTCGGCCGGCCCCTGCGTACCAAGTCCAAGCGCGATGCTGCCCACGACCCCGGCCAGGAGGGCAAACCGCACCCGCAGCGACCACACCGAGAAGAGGACACCGCCAGCCGCCAGCGCGTAGAGCGTGAAGCCCGGCAGGAGCGCCATCTCGGCCGGGACGCTCAACACGGCCCGGGAGCTCGCATGCAGGTCGCCCCAGAGCAGCGACTCAGGCGGCGAGGTAAAGAAGCCCCGCAGCGGCGGCGAGTACAGCACGACCCAGTCGTCGGTGCGCCTCGCGTACGGGAAGAGTTCCAGCACCTTCAGATAGGGCTGGGCCATGAGGACCGCCGCGGCCGCGAACACCGCGCCGCCCACCGCGTCAACGACGAGCAGCCTGCGTGGCGGGAGCGGGCGACGCACCAACCACGACAGCAGCCACGACACGACGCCGACGATGACCGACCCAAGCAGGACATAGAGGAACACGAGGCCGATGCCGAAGCCGATCGTGAGCTGCCAGGTGGCGACCAGCCAGCCGGCCAGCGCCCAGCCTGGCCGCGGCTGGGGTCGGGTTGACTCCCCGCCCGTAGACGGGTCGCGCCGCCACCGCACACCGTGCCCGCGAGCGAGCATGGCCAGGGCGAGAGCGATACCTCCGGTGGAGATAACGTGGAGGTGACCGGCTTGGGCGAGGCGCCATGGCGCGATGGCGAACGCCACGCCGGCGACGGCCGCCCCGACGCGCCCGACACCTAGCTGGCGCGCCAGCGCGTAGGCACCGAAGAGCGCGAGCGCCTGCGCCAGGATGAAGATGACGTTGTAGCGCAACACCGCCGCCTCGGGCCCTGAGCCGAACACCGCGAGCGGGGCATAGCCGAGCAGCGAGTCGGTATACGCCAGGCCATACGGCGAGGGAAAGAACGCATTGAGGTGCCACAGACTCGCCGGGCCGTGCACGAGCGCGTGGCCGCCCCAGGCGATGAGATAGGCGACGAGCGACGGGTCCCAGATGTCCTGGGGCAGGGTATGCGCCGGGTCGGCGAGAGCGCCCACGTTGAGCAGCACCGACAGCACGAGTGCGCCGAGTGCGGCCAGGGTCCATTCATGGCCGAGGAATCGGCGTAGCCCGCCGGTCCGACTCGTCACTCGGGTCGGGACCCTTTTCGTGTCGGCGGCCCGGGGTGCGAAATGCTGCCAGTCAGCCGGCGCGCGTTCGGTCTTCTCCCGGGTGGTTGTCCCGTCCGGCGAACTGGCCAGGACCTCCGCGACTGGAGCGGGCGACCGGAGGGTTGTAGACGGAGTGATCGTGGTCATGGCAGCGGGGTTTCCGGATGCCCCTGGCATTCGTACGCGGCGCTCCCGCGCGCGGGCGCGTTCGGGTCGGCGATGGCTTGCCGTTGGCACATTGGTCGGGTCGGCCGCGGCAGCGGGCGTAGCAGGCTTGGCCTCCTCGGCGCTCCCGGCATCGGCGGATGGCTGCCCGGGGCCGGTCTCGGCGCCGGTGCGGTCGGCACCCGTACTGGTGTTGTCTGAACGCTCTGTCATGCGTTGAGCCCGGCTCGCAGCAGGGCGATGTCGGCGGCCTGACCGTCGGCGGGCGTCTCCACGACGGCTGGCGCTCCAGCCGCGCGCAGGACTGCGACGATCAGATCGGGGTCGATCTGGCCCCGGCCGAGGTTGTCGTGACGGTCGGCGCCGGAGTCGAACTCGTCTCGGGAGTCGTTGGCGTGGATCAGATCGACCCGGCCGGTGATCGCCTTGACCCGGTCAACGATGCCCAGTAGATCCTCCCCGCCGGCGTGAGCGTGGCAGGTGTCGAGGCAGAAGCCCGCCCCGTACTCACCGATCGCGTCCCAGAGCCGGGCGAGCGCATCGAAGCGCCGGGCGCAGGCGTTGTCGCCACCGGCCGTGTTCTCGATCAGGATGGGCAGCGGGTAACCGCCTTTCTCGGACGCGTACGCGAATGTCTTGCGCCAGTTCTCGAAGCCCGCGTCGAGGTCGGCGCCCCGGTCGACGTGGCCGCCGTGCACGATCAATCCCTTCGCCCCGATCTCCGCCGCTGCCGAAGCATGCTGGAGCAGTAGCTTGCGGCTCGGAATCCGGATGCGGTTGTTCGTGGTCGCGACATTGAGGCGGTACGGGGAATGGATGTAGATGTCTACCTCCGCGGCACGCAGGGCATCGGCATCCGGGCGCGGCACCGGGGCCGCGTAGCTCTGCGGATCGGTCAGGAAGAACTGGATCACCTCGGCGCCACGGGCGGTGGCCGCGGCGAGCGGGTCGGCTGAGTCGACATGGGCCCCGATGCGCATACCGGCGAGCCTACGACCCGAGTCCGACACTGTCGCACCCCCGTCCGACCGTCACCGGTCCCGCCTTT
>Ga0209859_1000124_pt1 | contig 17214 bp, 15 predicted proteins | sample GWRWS3_50_60_FD_187241 | JGI IMG/M metagenome (GOLD analysis project Ga0209859, IMG submission 187241) | Riverbed sediment microbial communities from areas with vegetation nearby in Columbia River, Washington, USA - GW-RW S3_50_60 (SPAdes)... | ecosystem: Environmental > Aquatic > Freshwater >... | reverse complement strand
GACACGGCCGCGTCGAACAGGGCCGTCGCCACCCGGTTGGTGGCCCGGGCGAACCGGTAGCGCTTCAAGCCGGCGGCGATCAACGCGTTGTCGTGCGGCCACACCGAGCCGTTGTGATAGCTCATCGGGTTGTAGGCGGCGGCCGAACGGCTCATCGTTCGGACCCCCCAGCCCGAGAACATGTCCGGTGCGAGCAGACGCTTGGCGAGCGGCAACGCCTTGTCCTCGTCGACGATCCCGCTGTACAGACCGTGACCCGGGTTCGACATCAGCGTTCGGACCTGCTGCTTGTCGGCGTCGAGCGCGGCCGCGAAGAAGCGTTCGTCCTCCATCCAGAACGCCTCGTTGAACCGGACCTTCAGGCGCTCGGCCTCGTCCTCCAGCCGGAGCGCGTCCTCGGGCCGCCCGAGCGCGCGGTAGACGTCGGCCATCCGCGTCTTCGCGAGGTAGACGTACCCCTGCACCTCCGAGAGCGCGATCGGCGGCTCGGCGAGCCGGCCGTCCGCGTGCACCATCGAGTCGTGTGAGTCCTTCCAGCCCTGGTTCCGTATCCCCCGGGGCGAGCGGCACAGGTATTCGACGAACCCGTCGCCGTCCAGGTCGCCGTACCGGTCGATCCATCCGAGCGCGGCTTCGGCGGCCGGGAGCAGCCCGCGGGCGAACTCGGCGTCGCCGGTCCATCGCAGGTGCTGCGCGTACACGATCAGGAACCACGGCGTGGAGTCCACCGACCCGAAGTAGGGCGAGTGCGGCATGATCCCGGCGCGCGCGAGCTCGCCGTCGCGGACCTCGTGCAGGATCTTGCCGGGCTGCTCGTCCCGCCAGTCGTTCTCCTCCGTGCCCTGGCGAGCGGCCAGGAGCTCGAGCGCCTCGCGCGCCGGACGCGTGTTGACCGCCAGCAGCTGGTGCGAGGCGATGAGCGAGTCCCGTCCGAAGATGGTCACGTACCAGGGGATCCCGGCGGCGAGCACGCCGCCCTCGCCCACGCGGGTGTAGAGGGCGCGGAGATCTCGGAGGCTGCGATCGAGGAGCTGGTTGAACAACTCGTTGTCCGTGACGATCTGCGTCGACTCGCGCTCCCACTCCTCGTACGAGCGACGCAGCTCGTGCACGGCGTGATCGAAGTCCGGCGCGGCGCGGTCGTCCTCGGTCCCGAGGATCGGCTCGACCGAAACGACGAGGAGCCTGGTCTGGTACGGCTCGAGGTGGACCCGGAACACCGCGGTCGCGAGCGCATCCTCGACATCGATCCGGTCGGGCTCGACGCCGAACCGGATCCTGGTGATCCGCCTGATCCGGTCCCGGCCTTCGTGCACGAACTCGATCACGGAATCGGCGACGGTAGGAGGGTGCGACCCCCCGGAATGCCGGTGGGTCATCCCACGCACGTCGAAGATGTCGGCGAAGTCGGCACCGAACCGGAGCTGGATCTCCAACGTGACGTCCGTCGGGTTGTAGTTCTTGATCCGGATCCGTTCGAACAGATGGCCGTAGATCGCTCGGACCCGCCGGACGTTGATCGTCTGCTGGGGCGCTCGCAGGACGTCGCCCTCGTACAGATCCGGGTTGGTCAGGTCGACGTGGGACATGTAGCCGCGCTCGGCGGACGAGGACAACAGCACGAGATCGCGCCCGTTCACCGTCATGCGGAAATGGGACAGGTAGCGCGTGTCGTGCGAGTAGAGGCCGAGCCCGAAGTCGCCGCCGTGGTCGAGGTTGCCCTCGAGATCGGAGTACAGGAAGGTCTCCCCTTCCTTCACGGCCAACGTCTTGCTCGCGAGATCGGTGACCAGGACCGGGGCGGTGCCCTCCTCGGGCTGGGCCGCCGTCGGGGAGGGTGCCACGACGCTGAGGGACGGGTTCTCCGTCGGCTCGGGCTCGGGCTTGGGGTCGGGCTCGGTCATCGTTCCACCATCGTCGCAGGTGATACGCGCCTTCAGCCTTCGCGGATGTCGACGCCGGAGGCGCGCACCGGGACACGCACGATCCGCCACCCCTCCCCGGCTTCGGGCGTGACGGCGTCGTGCCGCTCGAACGCCAAAAGCGTCGGCCCCGAACCCGAGACGCACACGGCGAGCCCCGCCCCACGAACGCGGTCGTAGACCTCGCGCATCCCCGGTACGAGCCCGAGCCGAACGTCTTCGTGGAGGCGATCGCGCATCGCCATCGGGAGCAGTCCGGGCTCGTGCAGGAGCGCGACGGCGGTGAGCGCGGCATGCCCGGCGTTGGCCACCGCGTCCTCGCGGGGGATCGTCTGCGGGAGCGCGCGGCGCGCGTCCTCGGTCGCGATCGTGATGTCCGCCGGCACGAACAGCGCCGGGCGCAACTCCGGATCCGGGTCGAAGCGGGCGACCACCCGCTCGTCCACCACCATCGTGAACCCGCCGAACACGGCGGCCGCCGCGTTGTCGGGGTGGCCCTCGATCCCCGCCGCGATCTCGAGCAGAGTGGTGGGATCGAGGCCGAGACCGAGCGCCGCGTCCGCGAGCGCGACGCCGCCCACGGCGGCGGCTGCCGAGGAGCCCAGGCCGCGCACGAGCGGGATCCGGTTACGCCCGCGGATCGACATCGGCGGCAGGGCCCGTTCGAAGCGGCCGGCGGTCTCCGCGAGCGCCCGACTCACCAGATCCGAACCGTCCGTCGGGAGCTCGCCCGCACCCTCGCCCTCCCACGTCACGGCGGGCTCGGCGTCGGTCTCGATCGTGATCTCGTTGCACAGGTCGAGCGCGAGCCCGAAGCAGTCGAACCCCGGTCCCAGGTTCGCGGAGGTGGCCGGGACGGTGGCGGTCAGGCGCACCGCTAGAGCCCGAGCTCGGCCGCGACCGCGTCCGCGTCGACCGGGACCGTCGTCGGCACGGCCGCCCCGCTGACCGCCCACTCGGGATCCTTCAGCCCGTGACCGGTGAGCACGCACACGACCGTGCCTCCGCGCGGGAGCCGGCCCTCGTTCAAGAGGTGGATCAGCCCGGCGACGCTCGCCGCGGAGGCCGGCTCGGCGAACAGGCCTTCGCGCGCCACCCGCCGGTACGCGTCGAGGATGTCGCGATCGGTCACCGCCATGATCGCGCCCTCGGACTCGGACGCGGCGGCCATCGCGAGATCCCACGAGGCCGGGTTCCCGATCCGGATGGCCGTGGCGATCGTGTGGGGCTCCTTCACGGGCCGGCCGAGGACGAGCGGCGCGGCCCCGCTCGCCTCGAACCCGAACAGGCGGGGCGGCTCGTGGATCACGCCGTCCGCGAGGTACTCCGAGTAGCCGATCCAATGGCTCGAGATGTTCCCGGCGTTGCCGACGGGCACGCAGTGCACGTCGGGCGCGCGGCCGAGCGCGTCGACGATCTCGAACGCACAGGTCTTCTGCCCCTGCAGCCGGTTCGGGTTGACCGAATTGACCAGCGTCACCGGGTAGCGCTCGGCGAGCCCGCGGGCGAGCTCGAACGACGCGTCGAAGTTCCCCTCGACCTCGAGCACCCGAGCTCCGTGCGCGAGCGTCCCGGCCATCTTCCCGGGCGCCACCTTGCCTTTCGGGACGAGCACAGCACAGGTGAGCCCCGCCTTGCCGGCATACGCCGCGGCGCTCGCACTCGTGTTGCCGGTCGACGCGCACACGACGGCCTTGGAGCCCTCCTCCAGCGCCTTGCTGATCGCGAGCGTCATGCCCCGGTCCTTGAACGAGGCGGTGGGGTTCGCGCCCTCGTACTTCAGCAAGACCTCGCACCCGGTCTGGACGGACAGCGCCTCCGAGCGGACGAGCGGCGTGCCGCCCTCGCACAGCGTCACGACCGGCGTCGCCTCGGTGACCGGCAGACGGTCCCGGTACTCCTCGATCACGCCCCGCCACAGCTCGGCCATGCGCTACTCCTCGGCCTCGACGCGGAGGACGCTCCGAACCTCAACGACGGCCGGCAGGCCGCGGAGCGCGGCGACCGCCTCCTGAAAGGGACCCTCGCGGGCGCGGTGCGTGATGAACACGAGCTGCGCGTCCTCGCCCGATCCCTCCTGCCACACGCTCTTGATCGAGACGTCGCCCTCGCCGAACACGCTCGCGATCTCGGCGAGCACACCCGGGCGATCCTCGACGCGCAGGAGGATGTAGTACTGCCCGGTCATCTCCTCCATCGGGCGGATCGTCCGCTCGTGGAAGCACGTGCACCCCACGCCTCGCGCACCGGCCAGGAGGTTGCGCGCGACGCTCACGAGATCGCCGACCACCGCGGTCGCGGTCGCCTCCCCCCCGGCGCCGCGGCCGTAGAACATCAGCTCGCCGACGTTCGGTCCCTCGACGAAGACCGCGTTGTACGCGTCTCGCACCGACGCGAGGGGATGCGTGGCCGGGATCATCGCGGGGTGCACGCGGACGGCGATCCGCTCGTCTCCATCCTCTCCCGGTTCCATCTCGGCGATCGCGAGCAGCTTCACCACGTAGCCGAGCCGTCGGGCAAAATCGATGTCCTCGGTGGTGACCCCCGCGATGCCTTCGCGGAATACCTCGCTCGCCACGACCCGAGCGTTGAAGGCGATCGAGGCGAGGATCGCGCACTTGGCCGCCGCGTCGTGCCCGTCGACGTCGGCGCTCGAGTCGGCCTCGGCGTACCCGAGGCGCTTCGCGTCGGCCAGGACGTCGGCGAAGCCACGGCCCTCCTCGGACATCTTCGTCAGGATGAAGTTCGTCGTGCCGTTCACGATCCCCATCACGCGGCGCAGCCGTTCGCCGGTCAACGACTCCTTCAGCGGACGGATCAGCGGGATGCCCCCGCCGACCGCAGCCTCGAAGTACAGGTCGAGGCCCTTGACGTCCGACGCGTCGAAGAGCTCACGCCCGCGGGTGGCAAGCAGCTCCTTGTTCGCCGTCACCACCGGCTTGTCGCGGTCGAACGCGGCCAGGACCAGTGTCCCGGCGGGTTCGAGCCCGCCGATCAGCTCGCACACGATGTCGACGTCCGGGTCCTCGACCACGGCGATCGGGTCGTCCACGAACGCCGACGGTGGGAGGGGGACGTCCCGCGCCCTGGCGGGGTCGCGGACCGCCACCTTGCGGACCTCCAGCCGGCACTCGGCGCGACGTTCGATGTCGTCGCGGTGGCTCTCGAGCAGGCGGACGACCGCGGCCCCGACGGTGCCGCATCCCAGCATCCCGACCCGCAGGACCCGCTCGCTCATCGTGTCCGTCCGCACTCCTTTCTGGCCATCCGGCCCGATCGCGCATCAGTATGTCGCCCCGGCCGGGCGCGAACCCTAGGAGACATCGGATCGGTCCATCGCCTCGGGCGCGGAGACGCCGAGCAGACCCAGCAGGTTGGCGATCGCCTGCTTGGTTCCGCGGCAGAGCCACAGTCTCGCCTGCGTGAGTTCGGCGTCGTCCGACAGGACCGGGCACTCGGTGTAGAAGCGATGGAACCGAGCCGCGAGGTCCTGCGCGGCGTGGGTGAGCCGGTGCGGCCCTCGGGTCTCGGCCGCCGTCGCGATCTGCGACGGGACGTCGGCGAGGGCCCTCAGGACGTCGAGCTCGGCCTCGTCCTCGAGCCGCGAGAGATCGGCCTCCCCGATCGGCCGGATCTCGACACCGCGCTCGGCGGCCTTGCGCAGGATCGAGGCGATCCGGGCGTGACCGTACTGCACGTAGTACACGGGGTTCTCCATCGTTTGCCGCTTCACCGCCTCGATGTCGAACTTCATGGTCACGTCGTTGCTGAACATCAACAGGTGGAACCGGGCCGCGTCTGTCCCGACCTCCTCGATCAGCTCGTCGAGGCTCACGAAGGTCCCCGCGCGTTTGCTCATCGCCACGGGCACCCCGTCGCGAAGGAATGAGACCCATTGGTAGATCACGATCTCCACGTGCTCGGGTTCGTAGCCGAGCGCCTGGGCCGTGCCGCGAAGGCGCACCACGTGGCCGTGGTGGTCGGCGCCCCAGACGTAGATCAGATGGTCGAAGCCGCGCTCGAACTTGTCGATCACGTACGCGGCATCGGCGCCGAAGTACGTGTGCCGGCCGTTCGAGCGCACGAGCGGCCGGTCCTTGTCGTCGCCGAACGCGGTCGAGCGGAACCAGATCGCCCCCTCGGCCTCGTACGCGTACCCGGCGGCGCGAAGGCGTTCGACGGCCGCCTCGATCTCTCCACGCTCTTCCAGCACCCGTTCGTGCAGGTAGCTGTCGAAGCGAACCCCGAACCGCTCGAGCGTGCGGCCGATCTGCTCGAGGACGCGGTTCGCACCTTCCTGCTGGAGCCGCGCGACCCGCTCCTCGGGAGGCAGGTCGGCCAGGCCGACGCCCTCGGTCTCGAGGATGTCTCGGGCGAGCCCGATCAGGTACTCGCCGTGGTAGCCGTCCTCGGCGACCTCGGCCTCGCGACCCACGAGCTGCAGGTACCGCGCCTCGACCGACGCGCCGAAGCGATCCATCTGTCCGCCCGTGTCGTTGAAGTAGTACTCGCGCTCGACCGTCCAGCCCGCCGCCTCGAGCACCCGCGCGAGCGCGTCGCCCAGCGCGGCGTTGCGGGCGTGACCGATGTGCAGCGGCCCGGTCGGGTTCGCGCTCACGAACTCGACCTGCGCGCGCCGGGCGTTCGGCTCGGCGCGGCCGTAGGCCTCGCCACGGACCGCCACGTCTCGGAGCGCGTCGGTCAGCCAGCTCGTCGTGAGCCGGAAGTTGATGAACCCCGGGCCGGCCACCTCCGCCGAACGGACGTAGGGCGCTTGCGGCAGGTTCCGAACGATCAGCTCCGCCACCTCACGCGCCGAGCGCTCGACCCGGGCCGCCAGGACGAGGGCCACGTTCGTCGAGAAGTCCCCGTGTTCCTTCTGACGGGGCTTGGAGAGCTCGACCTCGGGGAGGTCGCCCGACTGCCCGAGCTCGCCCGCGGCCGCGGTCAGCGCCTCGGTCACGAGCGCGATCAGGCGATCCTCGATCATCGGAGCACGAAGCGTAGTCGACGGACACCGCTTCAACGCCGTCGTCCGGCCGCGGGCAGGCGCGTTGCTAGACTCGGGCCGGCGAGCCCTCGTAGCTCAGCGGATAGAGCGCCGGCCTCCGGAGCCGGAAGCGCAGGTTCGAGTCCTGCCGAGGGCACCGGGGAGAGGATGAGGCCTAGATGGATGCAGCGCGCAAGATCTTCGTCGGTCTTGCTTGGTTGTTCGTTCTGGCTGTTGCGATCCAGTTCTTCCTCGCCGGCCTCGGCGTCCTGGGCGGCGAAAGCCTGGAGGCGCACCGGCAGTGGGGGTTCATCGTGCTCCACCTCCTACCGATCCTGATGATCGTCGCCACGATCGTCGGTCGCATGGGGCGGACCGTGATCGGCCTGACCGTGCTGCTCTTCCTGCTCGTGTTCGTGCAGCCGCTGTTCGCCGACCCGGCGCTCGACCCGCGTTGGCTGCGGTCGCTCCACGTGCTCAACGCTCTGTTCATCTTCGCCCTCGGGTCTTACTTGGCACAGCGAGGGACCAAGACCGTCCGGGGCATGACGGTCGCGGCCTGAGACGATCGCCGAGGACCTCGACTCCATCGCTGAGAGGACACGATGACCGGCACGCGAGAACAGAGGCTCAGGATGCCGTCGATCCTGCGTCCGAACGCGTTGCGGGCTGGTGATCTCGTCGCGGTCGCGGCCCTGTCCGGCGGGCTGGATCAGGATGAGGCATCGCTGTTCGCGCGGGGTGTCGAGGCCATCGAGCGGATGGGGTTCGCCGTCAGCGTGTCCCCGCTGGTCGACCTCGACCGGCGGTGGTGGTGGTCGGCCGCCTCCCCTCGCGAGATCGCCGAGGAGTTCAACCGTCTGCTTCGGGATCCGCAGGTACGTGCGATCTTCTCGCTCACGGGTGGCCGGACGACGTTCAGCTACCTCGACCTGATCGACTACGAGGCGGTGCGCGCCGATCCCAAGCCGTTGCTGGGGTTCAGCGACATCTCCACGCTGCATCTGGCGCTGCATGCGCGCACCGGTCTGGTCACTCTGCACTCCGAGCTCGTCACGTACGGATTCGGTGAGTGGAACGGATGCGACGAGACCCGCCGCAACCAGCTCGCGGATCTCTACGTCCGCGTGCTGACGAGCGACAGCGCGCCGGGTGTCCTTCCGCCGGGCCGTCGGTGGGAGTGCTGGCGTTCGGGCCGCGCGGAAGGTGCGCTGATCGGCGGGCTCCTCAACCGCCTGGTGCGGATCCAGGCCACGCCGTATGCGCTGAGCCCCGAGCGTTTCGACGGCGCGGTCCTGTTCTGGGAGGAGGTCGGCACGACGACCCCCGGCGTCTGGAACGACCTGCACGTGCTGCGACTCGCGGGCGTGCTCGACCGGATCGCGGGCATGGTCGTGGGTACGACAGAGGTCGAGCTCGCCGAGGGACCGGCCACGCTTCGCGAGGTCGTCCTCGATGTGTTGGGGGGGCGCGACATCCCGGTGCTCGGGAACGTCGACGTCGGCCACACCGGGCCGAACGTCCCGATGCCGCTCGGCGTCCGCGCCGAGGTGGACGCCGATGCCGTCACGCTGTCGCTCCTGGAGCCCGCGGTCACGGCATCCCGCCGATGAACCGCCTCCTGCTCCTTCGGCACGCGAAATCGAGCTGGGACGACCCGGGGCTCCCCGACCACGAGCGGCCACTCGCCCCCCGGGGGCACCGGGCCGCCGAACGGATGGCCGAATACCTTCGTTCGAACGCCCCGGCCGTGGACCTGGTCCTGTGTTCCTCGGCGCTCCGCACGAGGGAGACGCTCGAGCGGATGACCGACGCGTTCGGCGGCGCCGAGATCGCCGTGGAAGACGAGCTCTACGGCGCGACCGGCGACGAGCTCCTGGAGCGGCTCTGCCGCGTGGCCGAGGGATCCGAGACCGTCGCCCTGATCGGCCACAACCCGGGGATCCAGGATCTCGCGATCGCGCTCGCCGGCAGCGGAGAGGGCCTCCAGCGCATGCGGGCGAAGTTCCCGACCGGCGCGCTCGCCGTGCTCGAGTTCGATGGCCCATGGCGCCGTCTCTCACCGGGTGGAGCACGACTCGGATCGTTCGTCACCCCCAAGGACCTCTCGTGAGCGAGGTCCCGGCCCGCGAGCCGGGCGGCCTGACCGAGGCGGACCTCGGTCCCGACCCGATCGCCCGGCTCGTCGCCTGGCTCGACGAGGCGCGGAACGCCGGCATCCGGTTCCCCGAGGCGGCGGCGCTCGCGACCGCGGATCCGGACGGAGCGCCGGCGGTCCGTCACGTACTCGTCAAGGTCGTCGACGAACGCGGTCTCACGTTCTTCACCAACCGCGAGAGCCGCAAGGGGCGCCAGCTCGCCGAGAACCCGAACGCGGGACTGGCGTTCTACTGGCGCGAGCTCGACCGACAGGTCTGCGTCACGGGCGGGGCGTCGCTCGTGGACGACGCGGAGTCCGACGAGTACTTCCGGACCCGGCCTCGCGAGGCGCGGATCGGTGCGTGGGCCTCCCGGCAGAGCCGGCCGGTGAGCTCTCGGGGCGAGCTCGACGCCGCGTTCGCGGAGATCGCGGCGCGGTTCCCCGGCGAGGACGTGCCGCTCCCCCCGCACTGGGGCGGCTACCGCATCGAGCCGGAGACGATCGAGTTCTGGGAGGGGCGCGAGCACCGCCTCCACGACCGGTTCCGTTTCACGCGAGACGGTGCCGCGTGGCGGCTCGAACGGCTCTGGCCGTAGTCCCCCTCGAACGGGGATGGACAGGGTATCGTTCGGCCTCATGCATGCCGACGAGCTCCGCGGGGCCGTGACCGAGTGGCAGCCCCGTGCCGTCGAGGAGCTCTCGAACCTCGTCCGCATCCCGTCGATCGCGTTCCCCGGCTATGACGAGAAGCCGGTCCGCGAGTCCGCGGAGGCGACCGCCGAAACCCTGGAGGCCGCGGGCTACGGCGGCGTCCGGCTGATCGAGCTCCCCGACGCCGGGCACCCGGCGGTGTTCGGTGAGGTAGCGGGTCCGGCGGGCGCGCCGACGATCCTGCTCTACGCCCACCACGACATCCAGCCCGAGGGACCGCTCGAGGAGTGGACGAGCCCACCCTTCGAACCCGAGGTCCGCGGCGGCCGTCTGTTCGGTCGTGGTACGTCCGACGACAAGTGCGGCATCATGCTGCACGCCGCGTCGCTGCGCGCGTGGGGAGGAAGACCCCCCGTGTCGCTCAAGGTCCTCGTCGAGGGTGAGGAGGAGGCGACCGCCGAACACCTGCCGTTCCTGATCGACGGCCATCGGGAGCTCTTGGCGGCGGACGTCGTGGCCGTTGCCGACGGCGGGAACTGGCGTGCGGGCGTGCCGACGCTCGAGACGAGCATCCGCGGGGTCGTGGACTGCATCGTCACGGTTCGCGTCCTCGACATCGCGGTGCACAGCGGCGTCCACGGCGGTCCGGCCCCGGACGCGCTCTCCGCGCTCGCGCGGATCCTGGCCACCCTGCACGACGACGACGGTGAGGTCGCGATCGAGGGGCTCTCGCGTCAGGGCTGGGGCGGGTTGCAGATCGGCGAGGACGAGTTCCGGGAGGAGACGCCGTTGCGCCCGGGCGTCCGCCTGATCGGGTCGGGATCGATCGCCGAACGCCTGTGGACGAAGCCGGCGGTCTCCGTGCTGGGGATCGACGCGCCGCGGGTGGTCGAGGCCTCCAACCAGCTCGTCCCCCGGGCGTCGGCCAAGGTGAGTCTGCGTCTGGCACCCGACGAGGATCCCGCGCGAGCGATGGAAGCGCTCACCGACCATCTGGCAGCCCACGCCCCCTGGGGAGTCGAGATACAGGTGACGCCGGGCAGCTCGGGCCGCGGGCTGCGCGTTCGGACCGACGGCCCGGGGTTCGCTGCGATGACCCGAGCGATGGAGACCGCGTACGGCCGCCCCGTCGTCCGGACCGGGAGCGGCGGCTCGGTCCCGCTCGTGCCGATGCTCGCCCGAGCGCTTCCGGACGCCGAGATCTTGCTCTACGGCGCCTCGGACGAGAAGAGCCAGTACCACTCGATCGACGAGAGCGTTGATCTGGGCGAGCTCGAGCGCGCCTGCCTGGCCGAGGCCCTGCTGTTCGCCGAGCTCGCGGCGGCGTGACGAGCCCGCTCGAGGCGACTTCCGCCCACCGTTGTTAGGCTCGGAGCGATGGAAGTCTCCCCCACGCCTCCGCTGCCCCAAGTGCCCGCCGAACCCGGTCAGGCGAACGCCGAACGCGAGTCGATCTCGCAGCCCGCGAAGCTCCTGCGGATCGCGAGCATGGTCCGCGAGCTGCTGGAGGACACCCGACAGGCATCGCTCGACGAGCCCGGGCGCATCAGGCTCCGGCAGATCTACGAGCGTTCGATCGACGAGCTCAAGGACGTGCTGTCCGACGACCTGAAGGAGGAGCTCTCCTCGCTCGCCCCTCCGATGGAGGGTGTGCCCACCGACGCCGAGATCCGCGTCGCACAGGCCCAGCTCGTCGGATGGCTCGAGGGCCTGTTCCACGGGATCCAGGCGGCGCTGTTCTCCCAGCAGATGGCCGCACGCGCGCAGTTCGAGGAGCTGCGGCGCCGAGGGCTCCCCGGAGGCACCGAGCCGCCCGGCACCGGCGCGGATCCGTCGCGCGGTCAGTACCTGTAGCGGGCGCGCCTAAGGTTCGGCGACGGCGCGACCACGTGCCGTCTCCGAGGGTCCCCCCGCCATCCGCTGCGCGATGTAGACCGGGATGAACATCACGAGGATCACCGCGACCGCCACGACGTTGACCACGGGTCGGTTCCGGGGCAGCCGGACGTTGTTGTAGATGAACTTCGGGATCGTGAGCGTGCTCCCGGCGGTGAAGTTCGTCACCACGATCTCGTCGAACGACAACGCGAACGCGAGCAGCGCGCCCGCGACGACGGCCGTCCGGATCGAGGGGAAGGTCACGTACCGGAAGGTCTGCCAGCCGTCCGCGCCCAGATCCATCGACGCCTCGACCAGCGAGGTCGGCGTTCGTCGGAGCCGAGCGATGACGTTGTTGTAGACGACCACGATGCAGAAGGTCGCGTGCCCGATCACGATCGTGAGGACGCCGAACGGGATCTGGAAGTTGTTGATCGTGGTGTTGAGCGCGATCGCGGTCACGATGCCGGGCAGCGCGATCGGCAGGATCAACAGGAACGAGACCGTGTTCCGACCGAAGAACCGGAAGCGGTGCACGGCGAACGCCGCCGCGCTGCCCAGCACGAGCGCGAACAGGGTGGCGATGACCGCCACCTGGAGCGAGTTGGCAAGCGCCTCGCGCACCTGCGGGTTCCGCCAGGCGATCCCGAACCACTTCGTCGTGAACTCCTGGATCGGCCAGGCCTGGGCGACGCTGTCGTTGAACGCGTAGAGCACCACGATCGAGATCGGCACGTACAGGAAGACCAGCGTCAGGGAAACGCTCACCTTCACGAGGATCTTGAACCCGCGGGACTCCATCGCTACAGCGCCTCGAACGCGCCCAGGCGCTTGGCCACGTAGAGGTAGATGGCCATGATCGCGAGCGGGACCATCGCGTACGCCGCGGCGAGCGGGATGTTCCCGGCCACGCCGACGTTGTCGAAGATCACGTTGCCGATGAACTGCGTGTTGCCGACGAGCTCCGGCGCGATGTAGTCGCCCAGCGTGAGCGAGAACGCGAAGATCGACCCCGCCACGATCCCCGGCAGCACCAACGGGAACATCACGTTCCGGAAGGTCGTCCATCCCCGAGCACCGAGATCGGATGACGCCTCGAGGAACGAGTTCGGCACCCGCTCCAGCGCGGCGTAGATCGGCAGCAGCGTGAACGGCAGCCAGAGGTAGACGAACGTGATCCACACGGACCAGTTCGACCGCCCCAGCTGGAGCGAGCCGAGCCCCGTGAGCTCGACCAGCCAGTTCACGAACCCGTTCGGGGTGAGCATGATCTTCCACGCGAACACCCGGACCAGGTAATTCGCCCACAGCGGCAGGACGACCAGGATCAGGACCGTGTTCCGCATCCTCGGCGTCGCGAGCCGGGCGGCGTAGTACGCGAGCGGGAACGAGAGCGCGATGTCGGCGATCGTGACGGCCGCCGCGATCCCCACCGTGCGGATCGTGATCGTCCGGTAGACGGGCTCCTGGAGGAGCGTCTGGAAGTTTTCGAGCGAGAAGTCCCGAACGATCTGGGAGGTGAGGACGTCCAGGCTCCAGAACGAGTTGGCGAGCAGGAAGACGAGCGAACCGAGGTAGATGACCAGGAACCACGTGAGCGGAGCCCCGAGCGACAATCCCAGCTTGACGCCCGTGTGGCGGTACCCGAACGCGGACAGCCGGCGGCCGAGGCCCTCCCGTTGCCCCTGTCGTGTGCCCGTCGCCACCTACGGAGCCTCCCTCGGGACCGGCTACGGGACGGGACCCCGGGTGGTGCCCGGGGTCCCGTTCAGGATCGTCCTATGCGCCGCGGATCTCCGTCCAGGCCTGCGTCCACTCGGAGTAGTCGATGCAGACGTCTCCTCGGTCGTCGCCGCAATCGGGCAGCGGCGTCTTCCACAGGAACAGCGAGTCCAAGAACTCGGCGTCGCCGCAGTTGCCGTAGCGGACCGTATCGACGGCCGCGTCGGCTCCCTCGCCGTAGAACTCGACGAGCAGCTCACGGGTCGCGTCGCACGACAGCGTGTTGCTGCCGGCGGCCCCGTACCAGACGGCCACCTCCGCCTCCACCTCGGGACGCAACGTGTACTCCATCCACGTGAGCATGCAGTTGGGGTGCGGGGCGTTCGCCGAGATCATCCAGGTGTCCGCCCAGCCGGTCATCCCCTCGGACGGGACCACCTGGTCGACCGGGGCATCCAACTCGGCGAGGCTGAGGTTGATCGGCCATGCCGTCCCGACGACCATCGAGCCGTCGACGAACCCGTCGATCTCGTCCGTGTAGAGGGCCCAATAGCTGCTGATGAGCTCGTTCTGCTGCTTCAACAACTCCACCGCCGCGTCGAACTGCTCCTGCGTCAGCTCGTACGGGTCCGTGATCCCGAGGTCCGGGTTGTGGGCCATCAGGTACATCGCCGCGTCGGCGATGAAGATCGGCGAGTCGTACGCCGTCACCTGACCCGCGAACGGCGAGTCGGCCTCGAACGTGACGTCCCAGCTCGTCGGGGCGGGGGTCACGACCTCCGTGTTGTACATGAGGAAGTTCGGGCCGTACATGTACGGGGTGCCGTACACGTTCCCGTCCACGACGTAGTGCTCGGTGTTCGTCCCGCCGTCCGGGTTGAGCGGCGCGATCACGTCGGCGAACGCCGGGAACAGGGCCGTGTCGATCGAACCGACGTCGCCGCCGGCGATCAGACGGTTGGAGGCGTCGCCCGATGCGGAGACGCCGTCGTAGACCGAACCGCCGCCCTGGCGCATCAACGTCACCATCTCGTCCGAGCTGTCGGCGTACGTCACGTTCACGTTGCACCCGGTTTCTTCCTCGAACGGCGTGATCCAATCGAAGTCCTCACCACCTTCGCTCGTGCCGTCCTCCGTGTAGCCGTGCCACGCGATGAGCTCGAGCTCACCCTCGGTCTGACCGATCGAGCTGTAGACCTTGGCCGGCTCGATCGTCCCACCCGTGTCGCCGCTCGGGGTCTCGTCGTCGCCGCACGCGGCCGCCACGACGGCCAAGGCCGCGAGCACGACGAACCATGTTCGGAACGCGCCCTTCATGAAGCCTCCTCCTCTGGGTCTGCCGACCCGTCAACCGAACCGCCGGCCGCCTCGACCGGACGGTTGTTCCTGCGATCCCAGACCAGGCGGACGGCCTTGCCGCGCACCTGGAGGGCCTCCATCGACGACGTCGCGAGGTTCTGCTGCATCACGACGAGCTCGCTCCCGACGTCGAGCGTGACGATGTATCGGGTCGAAGCACCCAGGTAGACCACGTCGCGGACGCTGCCCGTGGCCGAGTAGACACCCTCGGGAACCTCCGCGTTCGGTTCCACCATCGCGATCTTCTCGGGACGGACGGTGAACGCGTGCGGGTCGCCGGCGATCGTCCTCGCCGCGTCCCCCTCCAACACGTTCGACGTCCCCACGAAGCCCGCCACGAAGCCCGTTGCCGGTCGCTCGTAGACCTCGGCAGGGGTCCCGACCTGCTCGATGCGCCCGCGGCTGAACACCGCGAGGCGGTCGCTCATCGTGAGCGCCTCCTCCTGGTCGTGCGTGACGTAGATGAAGGTCAGGCCGACCTGCTGCTGGATCTCCTTGAGCTCGATCTGCATCGCCTGGCGGAGCTTGAGGTCGAGCGCCCCGAGCGGCTCGTCGAGCAGGAGGACCTTCGGACGGTTCACCAGCGCGCGGGCCAGCGCCACCCGCTGCCGCTGGCCGCCCGAGAGCTGGCTCGGCTTGCGCTCGCCGAACGCGGACAGCTGGACCATCGCGAGCGCCTCGGCGGCACGCCCGCGCCGCTCGCCGGCCGGCACCTTCTTGACCTTGAGGCCGTACTCGACGTTGTCCTGGACGGTCATGTGCGGGAACAGGGCGTAGTCCTGGAACACCGTGTTCACGTCGCGCTCGTAGGGCGCGAGGTCGGAGACGTCTTGGCCACCGAGCAGCACGCGGCCGGAGGTCGGGGCCTCGAAACCGGCGATCATCCGCAGGCACGTCGTCTTGCCCGAACCCGACGGTCCGAGCATCGAGAAGAACTCACCCTCGTGGACCTCGAGATCGACGCCGTCCACGGCGACCACGTCGCCGAACCGCTTGACGACCGACTCGAGCGTGACCGCCGCTCCGCCAGTCTCTCCCGCGGGTGCCTCGTCGATACGCGTCGCACGCTGCGCCAAACCCACCTCCGGGGTGTTCGGTTCCGTTCGGAATCGCGTCATCTTGAACGGGAAAGGGGTCGTGGGCAAGCCAAGCCGGTTCTTCGACTCAGCCGGTCCCCACGAGCTCGGCGAGGTCGATCCGGCGGCTCCGGAGCGCGTTCCCGAGCCCACGGGTGAGCTCTCCCACGATCGCGGGACCACGGAAAACGAGCCCCGTGTACACCTGGACGGTGGTGGCCCCCGCCTCGATGGCGGCGAGCGCCTCCTCGGCTGTGGAGATCCCCCCGCTCGCGTTGAGGGGTATCGCTCCGCCCGTCGCACGACGGACCTGGCGGACGTTCGTCAGGGTCCCTTCGAGCAACGCGCGGCCGGACAACCCGCCGGTCGCCGCGGACACGCGCGGCTCGAGGACGGGGACCGTGTTCGAGACGGTGAGGGCATCCGCCCCCTCCTCCTGCGCGATCGCGGCGAGCGCGAGGACCACCTCTCGCTCGACGTCGGTGCGGAACGGGGGGAGCTTGACGAAGAGCGGCCGCGACCGACGTCTCCCGAGCTCGCGCACGAGCTTCACGAGGTGTGCCTCGTTGTCCCGATCGCGGCCCCACGAGACGTTCGGGCAGCTCGCGTTGAGCTCGATCGCATCGACGTGAGGCTCGAGGACGGCGTGCGTCTCGAGCACGTCGGGGAGGTCCTGATCGGCGATGCTGGCCAGACGCGCGCCTGTCCTGGGCGAACGTCCGAGCGACCGGGCCGCCGCCTCCGCTCCCGGGTTCGGGAGCCCCATGGCGTTGACCATCGACCCGCGCCCCGGGTACCGGACGATCCTGGGCTTGCGGTTGCCGCGTCGAGGCCCGCGCGTGAACGTGCCGCACACGACGTAGCCGAACCCCAGCCGCCCGAGGGCGTCCACGTGGCGACCGGTCTTGTCGAAGCCAGCGGCGAGGGCGACCGGGTTCGCGAGCGGGATGCCGGCGAGCGTGACCCCGAGCGCGGGATCGCGGTCGGCCCCGCCCAGCCGTTCCCACGGGAGCGGGAGCCCGAGGAGACGTTGCGCGACGCGGTGCGCGGCCTCGGGCGGGATCGCGAACAGGATCGGTCGCGCCACCGATCCGTACCAGTCCATTTCTTTGCCCTGACCCGCGACCATCGGGAGCCTATGCTACGCGCGATGCCCGGCGACCTCGCGCAGCGACTGATCGCGGCCTCTGAGCTCCACGGCGATTTCGTGCTCTCGTCGGGACGCCGTTCGAACGTCTACTTCGACAAGTTCCGATTCCTGACCGACCCGCACCTGTTGAAGGACACCGCGAAGGCCGTCGCCGAGCTCCTGCCGGAGGGGATCACGCACCTCGCGGCGCCCGAGGGCGCCGCGACCTTGCTCGTCGCCGCGGTCGCGCTCGAGACCGGCCTCCCGATCGCGGTGGTTCGCAAGCAACCGAAGGCGTACGGGACGATGTCGCAGCTCGAGGGGCATGCACCCGCCGGCGCGGAGGT
>Ga0209859_1000123_pt1 | contig 17222 bp, 18 predicted proteins | sample GWRWS3_50_60_FD_187241 | JGI IMG/M metagenome (GOLD analysis project Ga0209859, IMG submission 187241) | Riverbed sediment microbial communities from areas with vegetation nearby in Columbia River, Washington, USA - GW-RW S3_50_60 (SPAdes)... | ecosystem: Environmental > Aquatic > Freshwater >... | reverse complement strand
CCGACTCGGATCGTCGGTCCTGACGGCCTCGCCTTGTCGCGCGCCTCGAACGCGACCCTCGGTGGTCTGCGTTCCCTGGCCCGGTGAGGTCTCACCTCGGGTCTTCTCGATCGAGCTCCTGTACAGCGACCACGAGGGTGGCCAGCGCGCGATCGGGCGCTTCGCTCTGGCCCCGCTGAGCGATGCGCAGTGGCTGTGCTCGGTGGTCCGGCACTGGAACCTCGACCGTCCCGACCCCCGCTGACGTTGGCCGTTGGAGCCGCTAGCCGCGCCGACGGAACAGACGGCTCCACAGGGATGGGCGTTCGTGAATGTTCGAAACCCGCGCGTGCGGGTAGGAACCCTGACCGCGACCACGGAAGGAGGGAACGCCATGCTCCAGATCACGGATATGGCCGCGTCGGCGTTCCGGGACTTCCTCGCTCAGGATGAGGTCAAGGGCCAGGCGATCAGGCTCGTGCCCGAGAAGACCTCGGACGGTCAGGGCGGGATCTCGCTGGAGGCGATCGACGAGCCTGCGCCCGCCGATGCCCAGGCCGAGGCTCGAGGCGTGCGCGTCGTCGTGGCGCAGGAGCTCGCGTCGACGCTGGACGACGCAGTCCTCGATGCGAAGCCGAGCGAAGAGGGAACGGAGTTCTTCATCCGGGCCCAGTCGGCGAACGGATCCTGAATCGACGGAGCGGGCGGGGCTGATACTTGCCCAGCCCGCTCCTCTCCTTGCACGTCCCTTCACGGGCACGTCGTGCCCGCGCAGTTCGGGTCGGCGGTCAACCGTTCGTGCAACGCGGTCACATCCGGGCGTCCTCGCCATCGAGAGCGGCTTCCTCGCGCTCGGCGCCGAAGCCGAGTCGGCATCCGACTGGGACGGACGGGTTTGGATCGGGACGCCGGTCCCGTGATTTCGGACGCGCTGACTCCGCCGGTATGCTGGAGCGGAGCGCCGGTAGCTCAATGGATAGAGCATCTGACTACGGATCAGAAGGTTGGGGGTTCGACTCCCTCCCGGCGCGCTAGTTGGTGGCCCGCGAACAGACGTCCTCTCCCCCAAGGGACCTAGGGAAGAGGTCGCGCCCCAGTTAGCGCTCACGGCCGAACGTTGCTGGCCCGGGTGGGGACGGTGCCGGTCACGGTGGTGCCGCGCCCGACCGAGGACCGGACGTCCAGCTCGCCACCGAGGGCCTCCAGCCGATCGCGCATGTTGCTGAGTCCGGACCCGGACGTGATGGCCGGATCGAACCCGATCCCGTCGTCCTCGACAACGAAGGTGAGTGCGTCGTCCGAAGCGAACAGCCGAACCTCCGCGCGTCTAGCCTTCGCGTACTTGGCGACGTTCTGCACCGCCTCCAGCACGCAGAAGTAGATCGCGGCCTCCACGTCTCGAGTGCTTCGGCCGATGCCGCTCGCATGGACCTCGATCGGAACGGGCGACTTCCGGGCCTGCGCCATCAGGGCCGCCTCGAGGCCCTTGTCGCCGAGCAGCGGCGGATAGATCCCACGGGCCAGATCCCGCAGGTTCTCGAGGGCCTCGATGGTCTCCTGCTGGAGCTGCTCGAGGATCTCGCGCACGTGCTCGTCGCTTTCGATCATCGAGGCGGCCAGCCGCTGCTTGACGGCCAGGGCGACGAGCTGCTGCTGCGCCCCGTCGTGGATGTTGCGCTCCAACGCTCTGGCACGCTCGTCCTGGGCGGTGACGATGCGTCTGCGTGACTCGCGGAGATCCTCGATGAGCCGGACGTTGCGTAGGACCAGCCCGCCCTGGGCAGCGAGGCCTCCGACGAGCTCCTGCCTGGCCGGCGTCATCGGGTCGTTGGCGGGCATCGACACCGACATCGCTCCGAGCAACTCGCCCTGGTGCCGAACCTCGGACGCGTAGTCGTCGATCCCGCTCGGCACGCCGCCGCCGTCGAGCCGGACCCGGATCGGGTCGAGCTGCTCGGGCCACGCCGCGCCGAGGCGAAACTCCTCGCGGACCCGCAGCCAGATCCGCGCGCGATCGGCCCCGGTCCCCTCCGCGAGCACCCGCGCCATCCTCGGAAGGACGTCCTCGCTCGAGTAGGTTCCGCCGACCCGATCGGCGAACGAACGGAGGACCTCGTATGGCGTGGCCCGGCCCCGGAAGACCAGCCGGTCCGCGATCCGCGTCGCCAACCGTCGAAGGGGCAGGAACAACACGCCGAGCACCACGCCGCCGAGCACGAGGAGCTCGTCGTGGTCGCTCAGCGGCTCCACGAGCACGCTCTGACCGAGCCAAACGACGAGGAGCCAGACGCCGAGGATCAGGCCCACCAGGATCGCGTAGACGACCGACTTCCGGATCACGACGTCGATCTCATAGAGGCGGTACTTCAGGATCGCGACGCCGACGGAGACCGGCACCGTGAGCAACGCGATGTTCGCGATGAGCGGGACGACCTCGGAGTCCGTCTCGACGATGTTGAACGGGAGCTCGATGGCGAAGAGGAGGGCGGCCGCTGTCACGAACCACTTCATCTGCTGCCGCTCGTCGCCCCGTGATCGACGGAAGCGGCGGATCAGGACGACGAAGGACGCGACGATCGCCGCGAGGATGGCGAGGAAGCCGAAGGTGAACAGCGCGCCGCTCACCCAGGAGGGCTCGACGCCGAGGGGGTTATCGAACCGTTCGAACTCGCCGTACAGGCGAGGGGTGATGAGGAGGCCGGTGGCAGCGAGGGCCGTCGCTACGCCGGCGAGCCGCAGGACAAGTCGTTCGCCCGCGGTCTGGACCCTACCGTCCGGGAACAGGAGGAACACGACGACCGTCGTGAGGGGCAGGGAGACGAGCCAGAGGAGCTCCGAGAGCTTCTGCATGAGGTCGGCGCCGGGCAACGACCCCGGGTCGACGATCAGGCCGGTATACGCGTAGAGGTAGATGACCAGTGACAGCGGGAAGGTGAGGGAGAGGCCGCAGAACGCCCAGCCGACCAGGTTCCCCGGGAAGCGGCCGACGATCAGCGTCCCCACCACTCCGAACACCAGGAGCCCGAGGATCACCGTCACCACACCCGCGGCGCTTGCCGCCGAGTCGGCCGGAAGCGGCGAGAGGATCGGCCAGACCAGCCCGATCGCGACGAGAACGACGCCGAGCGCGACCAACCCGAGGGCGAGCCGCCGCGCGCCGATGGGGCTCATCCTGGCCCTCGACGGCTCGGAGCGCTCGCTGATGCCGACCATGGCCCGATTGTGGGCCGCGGGCCGGCGGCGGTCTACGCGGGAGAGACCACAAAGCTGGGGCGGTTGTCCACACCACCGCTCGGGTGCTGCCACATCTCAGGATGACAAAACCTCGGGCGTGGGCAGCAGTCCTCATCAGATAACGGCAGGACTCACGCTGCTTGGCGACATGGGGTTCTCCTCGCCGGAACACCGTTCCGTCGGTTCTACCTACGGATTAGAAGGTTGGGGGTTCGACTCCCTCCCGGCGCCGGCAGCGGGGGGGAACGCTCTGACGGGTCCCAGACGGCTGCGCGTCAGAACCGTCATCGAGCCGCGGCCCTTGCCGCGTGTAACTCTATCTAGATAGAGTATGTGGGATGAGGCGCGTTCGACGACCCTCTCCGCAGACGGTCGCGGTGCTCCTCGCCCTCGCTGAGGAGCCGGAGCGCTTGAGCTACGGCTACGACCTCTGCCGCTCGCTCGGGCTCAAGGCAGGCACCGTCTACCCGATCCTCATCCGGCTCGCCGAGCGCGGCCACGTCGACACAGCGTGGGAGGAGCGTGTCCCCTCGGGCCGACCGGCCCGGCACCTCTACAGACTGTCGTTCCAGGGCGCTGAGCTCGCCGCGGAACTCCGCCGCACCGAGCCGGCCGCCGACCGTGCTGGGTTCAGGGCGTCGAGGCCGACACTCCAGAGGTCGGTGGAATGACCCCCGCGCGTGCCGCGTCGGTCACGGCGGTAGTCGCGTGGGGCCTCGTAGCGCTCGTCCTATGGTCCGCGACAGCAGGCTCACCGGTCGACTCTGATGACCGGATCCAGCAGTTCGTCGCCGCGGCCGGCATCCTCGGCACTCCCCTTGCGATCGCAGGAGCCGTCATCGCTCATCGGCTCGCCACGGCCGCTCATGGTCGCGACCTCGCCGAGCGACTCCTCGCCGTCGGGACGGCAGGTCTCCGGAAGTCCCGCGTCGAGTGGGGTGGCGCGATGCGCGCCGAGCTCGCGAGCCTCGACGATCCGCGCGAACGCAACCGGTTCGCGATCGGATGCACGGTGACAGCGCTTCGGACCGGTACGGGATGGGGGCCGTGGCTTATCGCCATCGGTATGGGCGGCCTCTTCGCCGTTGGCACCTACGCTGCATCGCGAGCGACGCTCGCGGGCGGGAGGGGCGGCATCATGGGATACACGCTCCCCTGGCCGCCGCTCTTGCTCTTCACCGTGACCTTCTTCACAGCGCTGACGACGCGGTCATTCCGCACCGGGCTCGTAACGGGAGTGCTCGCGATGCTCGCGGGTCTCGTCGCCATGATGGCAGTAGCGATGGCGGAAGCGGCCCATTGGTACGACGTCGCCGGGGTCTATCTCACGGACGGCGACTACCCCACCGGAGGCCTCGATCGTTTGGACGCGATCCTCGATCCCGTTGAGCCGGGGTTCATCGTCGGCTACCTCCTGGTTTGGGCCCCGTGGCTTGTGCTCGGCACAGCGACCGGCTCGTGGTTGCGCCGGCGTCGCGCCAAGGACACAGCCCCACTGCTCGCCACGAGGCTGAGCGCGTAGGCCGTCGGGATCGACGGGCAGGAGGTTGACCACGTCGGTTCCTGCTCACCGCCCCTGATCAGAAGGGCTTCGTGACCATCAGGGTCAGGATCACCGCGACGGTCACGAGCTCGGTGGCTCGCGCGTTGCGAACCGCGGGATCGCGGAGCGCCGTCCGTAGCTCGGGCGTCACCTCGCCGCGTTGCTTCGCGTCCTCGAGCGCGGATTCGAAGATCTTGCCGTGCGGGAGGAACACCGTCGGCACCAGCACGCCGAGCCCGACGAACAGGATCAGCGACGTGAGGAGCCACCAGTCATCCTTCCCGGCGAGCGGCTGATCCTGCGCCCAGGCCGCGAGCAACCCCGCGACCACGACCCCGAACGATCCCGGGATCACCATCAGGCGTTCGAAGCGGCCGCTCAGGTCCACGAGCTCGACGAGCGTGGAGAGCTCGTTCGCCGACCTCGCCCTCGCCATCGTGACGTTGCGCCCGAGCAGCCCGGCGACGAACCAGAACGACACGGCAACGTGGAGGAGGACGACCCACTCGCTCATGCGCCCGATGCTCGCACACCGTGAAGGGTCGCCGCCGGTCCGTATGCTCGGTCGATGGGCAAGGTCCGCGAGCTGGTCGACCGCGTCGGCATCCTGCGGCCACTCCGGGTGCGAGACTTCGCGTTCTTGTGGATCGGGCTGACCGTCTCGTTCATCGGCGACGGCATCTACATCATCGCGATCGCGTGGCAGACGTACGACCTGTCGAACTCTCCGTCGGCGCTCGCCGCCGTGGGGATCGCGTGGAGCCTGCCGCAGGTGGTCCTGCTGCTGATCACCGGCGTCCTGTCCGACCGGGTCGATCGACGGCTCCTGATGATCGCGGGCGACGTGATCCGCGGGGTCGCGATCGCGACGATCGGGATCATGTCGATCGGCGGCACGCTTACGTTGACGTGGCTGATCGGGCTCGTCGTCGTATACGGGGCTGGTCAGGCGCTGTTCGGGCCGGCGTTCTCCTCGATCGTGCCGCAGGTCGTGCCCGAGGATCTGCTCGTCGAGGCGAATGCGCTCGATCAGTTCGTCCGGCCCGTGACGTGGACCCTGATCGGACCGCTCCTGGGAGGAGTACTGATCGCGAACGTGGGAACCGGGTGGGCATTCGTCCTCGATGCGGCGACCTTCGCGGTCTCCGCGGTGATGGTCGGGTTGATGCGGACGCGCCCCCAAGCCAAGAGCGAGGACGAACGCACGTCGCCCTTGTCCGACCTCAAGGAGGGGCTGCACTACGTGCGGAGCAAGACCTGGCTCTGGGTGGGAATGCTGACGGGATTGGTCAGCCTCTTGGCAGTGTGGGGCCCGTGGGAGGTCCTGATGCCGTACGTGGTGCGGAACGACCTGGGCGGTTCGGCGGCGGACCTCGGGCTGGTCTTCGGCGCGGGCGGCGTGGGGTCGGTGACGGTTGCGCTCGCGTTGGGTCAGCGGGGCCGCCTCCCGCGACGGGCGGTGACCGTGCTCTACCTCACGTGGGCCGTCGGGATGCTGATGACGGCGGGGTTCGGTCTGGTCTCCACCGTGTGGCAGGCGATGGCCGTGGCGTTCGTCTCCGAGAGCTGCATCACCGCGCTCGTCGTGATCTGGTTCACTCTGCTGCAGCGCCTGGTGCCAGGCCACCTGCTCGGACGGGTCTCGAGCCTGGACTGGCTGATCTCGATCGGCGGCGTGCCGCTCAGCTTCGCCGTGGTCGGCCCGCTCGCCTCAGCGTTCGGCGTGGATGCGACGCTGATCGGTGCCGGCCTGATCGGCGCTGCGGTGACGATCGCGTTCATGTTCTTCCCGGGTGCCCGCGACCCCGAGCGTGACGGCTCGCTGGATCCCGCTCGCGACGCCGGGATATCCGCGGCGCCCGGCTAGACTCGAACACGTATGCAGTATCGCCATCTCGGTCGTCTCGGGCTGAAGGTGAGCCCGCTGTGTCTTGGGACGATGAACTTCGGACCGCAGACGAGCGAGCCCGACAGCCATGCGATCATGGACCGGGCGCTCGAGCTCGGGATCAACTTCTTCGACACCGCGAACGTCTACGGACAACGCAAGGGCGTCGGGACAACCGAGACGATCGTCGGCAACTGGTTCGCGAAGGGCGACGGGCGGCGCGACAAGGTGGTGCTCGCGACCAAGGTCTACAGCGAGATGGGGTCGTGGCCGAACGAGTCCCGTCTCTCGGCGCTGCACATCCGCAATGCCTGCGAGGAGAGCCTGCGGCGGCTGCAGACCGATCACATCGACGTGTACCAGATGCACCACGTCTATCGAGAGGCGACGTGGGACGAGATCTGGCAGGCGTTCGAGACGCTCGTGCAACAGGGCAAGGTCATCTACGTCGGTTCGAGCAACTTCGCCGGCTGGGATATCGCGAAGGCGAACGAGGCCGCGAAGGCTCGGCATTTCCTCGGGCTCGTGTCCGAGCAGTGCATCTACAACCTCGCCGAGCGAACGGTCGAGCTCGAGGTGCTCCCGGCGTGCGAGGACTACGGGATGGGCGTGATCCCGTGGAGCCCGCTGTGGCGCGGGCTCCTCGCCGGCGTGCTCGACGGCGACGTGGCGAAGGGGACGAGGCGGGCTTCGAGCATGGTGCAGGACAAGCTCGGCAGCCATCGGCCGCAGGTCGAGGCGTACGAGAAGTTCTGCGCCGAGCTCGGCGAGCCGCCGGCCGAGGTCGCGCTCGCGTGGCTGCTCGCGAACCCGGTGGTGACCGCGCCCATCATCGGTCCCCGGATCGTCGAGCAGCTCGAAGGCGCGATGCGCTCACTGGGTCTCAAGCTCGATCAGGGCACGATGCGGCGGCTGGACGAGATCTGGCCGGGCCCGGGCGGACCCGCGCCGGAGGCCTTCGCCTGGTAGTCGGGTTCGAGCGTCAGGTCTTGTCGGTGGAGCTCGGTGCCCCGCCCTCGGGCGTGTCCCCGGGACCGGAGCCCGTCGAGCCCACGCGCCGCCGGATCTGGTCGCCCGTCTCCGAGACGGTGACGCTGATGGCGTCGCCCAGCGCGCGAACCGCCTCCTTCAGGTCCTGCTTGGCGGCGTCGTCCCGGATCGTGTCGCCCAGCGCGGTGAACGTGCGATCGAGGGCGTCGGTCACGTCCCGCGCCGCGGCCTCGAGCGTGTGCTGGCTCTCTCGCGCCGCTTCACCGGCCACCCCGCTCGCCTCCTTGTAGCGTTCGGCGACGCGACGGCCCCACGTCGCGAACCTGTCGCCGACCTCGTTCCACGCTTCGTTCGTGCTTGGCATGGATCCTCCGTTCGCTCGTGGTGTCCTCCCGAGTCTAGATGTGCCACGCGGTTTCGGGCGGGCCGTGCGCCGGTGTGCCTGGGGTAAGGTGGCGGCGCCATGGCCCAGGAGAGCGCCGACGACCTCGCGCACCTTACCGACGAGGAGCGAGAGGTCGTCGTCAAGGTCATCGGGGTCCTTCGCAAGCTCAGGTTCGGAACCGTGCTCCTGGTCGTCCAGGACGGGAAGGTCGTCCAGATCGAGATGGCCGAGAAGATCCGTCTCCGGTAGGCACCGTTCCGAGACCGGTTGGTTGACAACGCGGGAAGGGCGTTGATATTCATGTGCCCGTTCGGCTGACCGTACCCACGGAGGCCGGGTTCCCGCGACGCTTCATCCTTTCGATCGACCGGACCACCGGAGATCGAGCAGCAGTCGACCTCCAACCGGTTTCCTTCGAAAGGAGCGCACCTTGCGGTCTCGCACTGGCTTCCGGCTCTTCGTCCTGCTCTCGGTGTCCGGCCTCATCGCGGCCGCATGCGGGGACGGCGGCTCCGAGGACCCGGGCACGTCGCCGGTCTCCGGCGACGTCGCGTGCACGCCTGCTGAGTCGCCGATCCTCACCGTCACGGCGTACAGCAACGTCTACGACGTGTACGGCAAGCTGATCTCGACCTTCCAGTCGGACTGGAAGGAGACGCACAACGACCAGCAGGTCCAGTTCTCGACCTCGTTCGGCGGCAGCACGACGCAGGCGCAGAACGTCATCAGCGGCTTCCCGGCCGACATCGCCGCACTGTCCCTCCTCCCCGACATCCAGCTCATCGCGGACGCGGGCCTGATCACGCACGACGTCGCGCAGGATCCCGAGGGGAGCATCGTGGCCACGTCGGCCGTCGTGTTCGACGTGCGACCGGGCAACCCACTGAACATCGACAACTGGGACGATCTCACCCAGCCGGGCGTCGAGATCCTGACGCCGGACCCGGCGTCGAGCGGCGGAGCGCGGTGGAACATCGTGGCCGCTTACGGGGCTGCCATGCGGGGCGAGGTGCCCGGGTACGCCGCGAACGACCCGGCGGCCGCGCAACAGCTGCTCACCGACATCTTCGCGAACGTCACGGTGATGGACAAGAGCGCGAACGACTCCATCAAGAACTTCCAGGCCGGCAACGGCGACGTGGCGATCACCTACGAGTACGCGGTGCTCGCCGCCCAGAACTCGGGGCTGGAGGACGAGATGGTGATCCCGCCGTCGACGGTCGCGATCGAGACCCCGGTCACGGTCATCGATGCGAACGCCCAGGCGCATTGCGTGGAGGACTTCGCCACGGCGTTCGTCGAGTTCCTTCACACGGAGGAGGCGAAGGAGCTCTTCCAGACGGTGGGCTACGAGCGGTCGGTCGACGTCGCGGCGGCGGCCGCCGGCGACGACGGCGTGTTCGAGCCGATCTCCGACCTGTTCACGACGAACGACATCGGCGGCTGGGACGAGCTGAACGAGACGGTGTTCGGTCCCGACGGCGCGTTCACCAACGCCTTGGCTGCAGCACAGGGATAGCGTGAGCACACAGACGCTGGAACGTTCGCCCGCACCACCCCCGGCACCGCCGGGGGCAGGACGGCGTCCGGCGGTCGTCATCCGAAGCGCCCTCGCGCGCTGGGGATTGCGCGGGACGGCGCTGCTCTACCTGGGGCTCGTGGTCGCGCTGCCGACCGTGGCGGTGATCACCCGTGGGTTCGAGGACGGCCTGCAGTCGCTCCGCGACGCCCTGAACGCGCCCGGCGCTCGTGAAGCGATCGTCCTCACGCTCGTGCTGGCGGCCGTCACCGCGATCATCAACATCGTCTTCGGGACGCTGATCGCGTACGTGCTCGTCCGCTACCGGTTCCCCGGTCGCGGATGGCTGTCGACGATCGTGGACATCCCGTTCGCGATCCCGACCCTCGTCACGGGGGTCATGCTCCGCGCGCTCTACGGACCGAACTCGCTCATCGGCGGGTTCCTCGAGGGCAACGGTATCCACGTGATCTTCGCGCAGCTGGGGATCCTGCTCGCGCTGCTCTTCGTGACCCTTCCGCTCGTGGTGCGCACGGTGCAGCCCGTGCTCCTCGAGATCGACGAGGCCGAGGAGGAAGCGGCCCGGGTCCTCGGGGCGACCCGCTGGTACACGTTCCGACGGGTCGTGCTGCCGAAGCTCCGTTCGGGCATCGCCGCGGGTGGGCTCCTCGCGTTCGCCCGCGCGATCGGGGAGTTCGGCGCCGTCGTGATCGTGTCGGGCAACATCATCGGCAAGACGCTCACGGCGCCCGTGCTGATCTTTCAGCTCGCGAGTCAGTTCCAGCCGAACCAGGCGGCCGCCGTGGCCACCCTGCTCTTCGCGATCTCGTTCGTCCTGGTGCTGGTGACCGAGCGTCTCGTGGGTGCGCGGACCAAGGACGCCGTATGAGCAAGCCCGGCGAGCTTCGGGTCCCGGTCCTGCCGTCGGGCACGCGCCGGCGTCTTGTCCACGGCGGGTTCATCGCGATCGCGCTCCTGTACGTCGGGATCCTGGTGATCGCCCCCTTGATCGGCATCGTGTGGGCCGTGGTCCACGCCGGTTGGTCGACGATCGTCTCCACGTTGCGGCAACCCGACGTGCAGCGTGCGTTCTATCTGACGGGTGTCATCACGGTCATCACGGTCATCGTGACCTCGATCTTCGGCGTGATCGTCGCACTCGTGATCGCGCGCGATCGCTTCCCGGGCCGAGCGCTGATGAGCGCGCTCGTGGATCTTCCGCTGGCCGTGTCGCCGGTCATCGTCGGGCTGATGGCGGTCGTGTTGTTCGGGCTCGGTGGATGGTTCGAGCCGTGGTTCACGAGCCAGGGCATCCGGATCCTGTTCGCGGTGCCGTCGATGGTGCTCGTCACGATCTTCATCTGCATCCCGTTCGTGATCCGCGAGGTCGTCCCCGTGCTCCAGGAGGTCGGGATCACCGAGGAGGAGGCGGCCCGCACGTTGGGCGCTTCGTCGCTGCAGACGTTCTTCCGCGTGACGCTGAAGAACATCCGCTGGGGGCTCCTGTACGGTATCGCGCTCACCACCGCCCGCTCGATCGGGGAGATCGGCGCGGTCCTGATCGTGAGCGGGCAGATCACCGGCCAGACCGAGACGGCGACGCTCTACGTGCTCCGTGCCTTCGATCAGTTCCAGGACGATCAGGGATACGTCGTCGCGCTCACCCTGGCGCTCGTCTCCGTCGTTCTTCTCGTGTTGATCGAGACGTTCAAGCGCCGGCAGGAGAGGATGCAGCGGACATGACGGGCACCCAGCAGATGCCGGGCACGCCGATTCGGGTCGAGAACCTCTGGAAGCGCTTCGGCACGTTCGAGGCGGTGAAGGACGTGACGTTCCCGGCCGAGTCGGGAAGCATCACCGCTCTCCTCGGCCCGAGCGGTTCGGGCAAGAGCACCGTGCTGCGGATGATCGCCGGGCTCGAGGAACCCACGTCGGGGCGGATCTGGATGGAGGGCGAGGAGCACACCTTCAAGACCGTGCAGGAGCGGCGGGTCGGGTTCGTCTTCCAGCACTTCGCGCTGTTCCGCCACATGACGGTGGCGCAGAACGTCGCGTTCGGTCTGTCGGTGCGCAAGCAGCCCAAGAGCCAGCAGCGCGAACGCGTCCGAGATCTCCTCGAGCTGGTGCAGCTCACGGGGTTCCGCGACCGCTACCCCGACCAGCTGTCCGGCGGTCAGCGGCAGCGCGTCGCGCTCGCTCGCGCACTCGCGCCCCAGCCGAAGGTCCTGCTGCTGGACGAGCCGTTCGGCGCGCTGGACGCCAGGGTCCGGCAGGAGCTCCGTCGGTGGCTCGACGACCTCCACCAGGAGCTCGGCGTCACCAGCCTGCTGGTGACCCACGACCAGGACGAGGCGCTCGAGCTCGCGAACCGGATCGTCGTGATGCATGAGGGCCGGGTCGAGCAGGTCGGCTCGCCGGACGAGGTCTACGACGAGCCGGCTACGCCGTTCGTCGCGGGTTTCGTCGGCTCCTCGAGCGTCCTGCACGGGCACGTCGTCGACGGCCACGTGCAGTTCGGCGACCACCGCGTCGCCGGCGCCGGGCATCTCGTGGAAGGTGAGTCGGCCAGGGCGTTCATCAGACCGCACGATGTCCGCGTCACGACCACGCCGCAGAACGGCTCCCTGTCCGCCAGAGTCGATCGGATCGTCAACCTCGGGTGGCTCTCTCGGGTCGTCCTGCGGTTGCCGGACGACCAGGTGCTGATCGCCGAGCTGCCCAACGACGAGTTGGGCGGCGTGGAGCTCGGTTCGACCGTCCACGTCGACCTCCGGCGGGCGAAGGCGTTCCGCTCGGCCGAGGGGGAGGCATCGGGGTCCGAGGTGGAGGACCTGACCGAGGCCGTCTCCGGGCCGTGAGCGCGTCCCGCCCCGCCGCCGAGACCCCCGATCCGTCCGGGCCGAGCGAAGAGGCGCCGCCCCTGAGCCGGCTCGAGCTCACCCGCGACGAGCTCGAGGTCATCCGACACGTGCGCGACAGCCTCCGCTCGATCAGGTTCGGCACCGTGCTGATCGTCGTGCAAGATGGGAGGGTCATGCAGATCGAGACCGCCGAGAAGATCAGGCTCCGATGACCTCGTCCCGCGCCGCCCTGTCGATCGTACCCGAGCCCGCGGACCGGCCCGTCAAGCTCTCGGTACGCGGTGTCCGCAAGTCCTACACGACGGGCTCGGGAACGAGGATCGCCGCGCTCGAGGACGTCTCGTTCGACGTGGCCACGGGGGAGTTCGTCTGCCTGATCGGACCGTCCGGCTGCGGCAAGTCGACGATCCTGAGCCTGCTGGCGGGCCTCGAGCGGCCCGACGAGGGTGAGGTCCTCATCGACGGTCGCCCGATCGTCGAGCCCGGGCCCGATCGCGCGCTCCTGTTCCAGGACCCTGCGCTCTTCCCGTGGCTCAGCGTTCGCCAGAACGTCGAGTACGCGCTTCGGCTGAGGGGTCTCGGACCCGCCGAGATCCGTGAGACGGTCGACGGCTGGCTCGCGAAGGTCCACCTCTCGGCGTTCGCCGACCTGCAACCGCACGAGCTCTCGGGAGGCATGCGCCATCGGGCCGCCCTCGCGCGGGCCCTCTCGTGCCAGCCCGACGTGCTGCTTGCGGATGAACCGTTCGGGGCCCTCGACGCACAGATGCGCGAGATCCTGCAGAAGGAGCTGCAGCTCGTGTGGACCGAGCTCGGCAACACGTTCGTGTTCGTCACGCACAACGTTCGAGAGGCGGTCTTCCTCGCCGATCGCGTGATCGTCCTGTCTGCCCGTCCGGGGACCCCGCTCGAGGAGTACCGCATCTCGACGCCGCGCCCGCGCAGCTTCGAGGACGTGCTGGTGGCCAAGGTCGTGCTCGACATCCACGAACACCTGGCGAAGGAGGTGGAGCGTGCCACGCGCGAAGAGGGTCTTCGACCAGGTCTGGCCTAGGGCCGCGCTGGTCGGCGCGATCCTCCTGGTGTGGTGGGCCGTCTACGAGACCGGCCTGATCGACCCGGACAAGCTCCCGTCGCCCGCCGACGTATGGAACGCGTTCACCTCGAACCTGACGGGGGAAGACGGTCTGCTGCCCGCGGCCCGAGGGAGCCTCATCCGGCTCGCGTTCGTCCTGAGCGTGGCCGTGGTCGTCGGGACGCTGATCGGGTTCGCGATGGTCGCGTCGGTGGCCGTGCAGCGGAGCATCGGCACGTTGATGACGGCGCTCCAGGCGCTGCCCTCCATCGCCTGGCTGCCGCTCGCGATCGTGTGGTTCGACTTCTCCGAGCGCGCGGTCATGTTCGTCGTGTTCATCGGAGGGGTGCCTGCGGTCGCGATCGCGACGGCCATCTCGATCCGGCAGGTGCCGCCTACGCTCACGCGAGCGGCGCGAACGATGGGGGCCAAGGGGTGGACGTTGCAGTGGACGGTCGTGCTCCCCGCCTGCGTGCCCGGCTACTGGACCGGCCTGCAGCAGGCCTGGGCGGTCGCCTGGCGCGCTCTGCTGGCGGCAGAGATCATCCGGGTCGGCGCCGCCCGCGGCCTCGGCCACCTCTTGGAGGCCTCGGCGCAGGACATCTCCCTGATCATCGCGGTGATGGGCGTGATCGTGGTGATCGGCCTGGCGATCGACTACGGGTTCTCAATCGTGGATCGGCGCATCCGCGGCAAGCGAGGGTCGCTGGTCCCCGCCTAGCTCGCTGGTCCCCGCGCAGCGCTAGCGGAGGCCGGCGCGCCGGCGCGCATCGGCCGTCGCTTGCTCCGAGAGGTGCTCCAGCGCGTCCGAGTTCCTCGGGTTGGGCGCGACCGGGTCCTCGATCCGCCTGGCCTCTTCGGGAACGTGCTCGAGATCGACTCGGAACAGGGTCCTCGCGGTCTCGAGCGTTTTGGGCGGGCCGGTCCTGCGGCCCTCGGCCATCACCGGGACCAACAACGGCTCCCGATCTTCGGGCAGCGGCTCGTCGCGCAAGCCCACCACGTCCTCGCCCCGGCCGCGGAAGACCTGCTTGCGCCCCGGCTCGGTCGCCTTGGCCTCCGAGAGCTTGAGCATCGGGCGTCCGTCGTACTCGACGAGCTTGTACGCGGAGTCGAGCGACGGCGCGTCCGCGGAGACACCCATCCGGGTCCCGACTCCGAACGCGTCGATCGGCGCGCCGCTGCGGACCAGACGGTCGAGCTCGACCTCGTCGAGCCCGCCGCTCGCGAAGATCCGAACATGCTGCAGGCCAGCGTCGTCGAGCAACGTTCGCGCGGCGCGGGACAGTTCACCGAGGTCGCCGCTGTCGAGCCGGATCGCGAGGTTGTCCGACAGGCCGAGTTCCCCGATCACCTCGATCGCGGTCCGAAGCCCGTTCAGCGTGTCGTAGGTGTCGACGAGGAAGGTCGTGCGGCCGGGGAAGTCACGCGCGAAGGTCCGGAAGGCCTCCTTCTCGCTCGCGAACGACTCGATGTACGAGTGCGCCATCGTCCCCGACGGCTGCAGGCCGTACCGCCGCGCGGCCTCGACGTTGCTCGTGGCCGCGAACCCCACGATCGCCGAGCAGCGGGCGGCCGCGAGCGCCGCGTCGAGCCCCTGCGTCCGCCGGAGCGAGAAGTCCACGACGTCGCGCCCGGCCGCCGCGACCACGCACCGAGCGGCCTTGGACGCGATCGTCGTCTGGAAGGTGATCTGGTTGAGCAGGTACGGCTCGACGAGCTGCGCGGCGGCGATCGGCGCGGTGATCTCGAGCAACGGCTCGTTCGCGTACACGACCCGCCCCTCGGGAACGGCCCAGACCTCGCCCCCGAACCGGAGCGCCCCGAGCGCGTCGAGCACCGGGTCCTCGAACCCCAGCTCCCGGCCCAGGTAGGCGAGCTCTTCCTCTGATAGGCCGAACCCCTCGAGGAAGTCCAGGCACGGCTCGAGGCCGGCGGCCACCAGGAAGCCACGTGTCGGTGGCAGCTGCCGGACGAACAGGCTGAACGTCGCCTCGCCGCCCATCCCTCGCTGGAGGTAGCTGGCGGCCATGTTGAGCTCGTACAGGTCGGTCAGCAGCCCGCTCGGCGCCATGGCCGAAGGCTACCCGAGCGCGTGGTGGGCGCCGCATGGTCGGGCGAGGTCTCGGCCATGATGGTCGGATGGTCTGGCTGCATCGCGTCGGATCCTTGCGATCACGAGGCGTGTTCGTGCTCGTCGTCGCTGCGACGGTTGTTGCAGCCTGCGAACACGGTGCAGATGCGCCGGTCGAAGAGCCGCGGTCGCGACTCCTGGCGTTGGAGGACCTGTGGTTCGCGAGCCCGGCCACGATCACGTACCGCACGACAGAACGCGACCCTGGAGAGGCAACATCTCCGCATCAGTGTTTGCGCCAGCTCGTCGAGGTCGATGTCCAGACCGGCTTGAGGATCTGCTCCGGCGTCAGCGAGATGCGACTCGCCTGGGACCCGCCCGACCGATGGCGCACGGACGGGGCGTCCCCCGATGGCAGCTTCACCCGGCTCTCGACCCCGGAAGGAACGGTTCGCTGCCGGGGAACCGACATCGTCGCGTCGGGCTGCGTCGCCGCCCGGTCGAACGGGCCGTTCGCGTCGGTCGTCGGGAGCCCGGCTCGGATCCTCGACGAGATCGGCGGATCAGGCGGAGCGATCGTGTCCGAGGGACCACGTCGCACGATCGCCGGACTCCCGGCCGAGTGCTTCCGCGCGGATGGAGGTTCGGCGCAGACACCCCACCGAGTGGAGTGGTGCTTCTCGCGGAGCGGACTCCTCCTCTACGTCTCCGATGGGGTCGAAGGTGGTCGTGCGATGACGGTCGAAGCCACCGAGGTGTTGGAGGGCGTGTCCGACCGAGCCTTCGTCGTGCCGTCCGGGTGACGTGGAACTGACGCTCAGACACGCCCTCGGGTAGCGTCCGCGGTGGCATGAGCGACCCGCCCGATTTCCGTCTCGAGCAGAGCGAGCTGCGCAGCGAGGACGAGTTCGGCGAGTTCGGGTACGAGGACCTCGAGTACTACGTCGACTTCCGAGGCACGTTCGACAAGCTTCCGCTCTGCCCGGACGACGAGAGCCTCGCGGCGAGCGGCGCGGACGTGGCCATCGTGGGCGCGCCGCTCGACGACGGGACGTCGGGCAGGCCAGGGGCGCGGTTCGGCCCGCGGGCGATCCGTTCGGCGCCGACGACCTGGGGGAGCGATGCCTGGTCGATCCAGCTCCAGGTCGAGCCGTACGCGCGGCTGAACGTCGTGGACGCCGGAGACGCGCCCGTCGTCGCGTCGCGCCACGCCCGAGGCCTGCGGGTGATCCACGAGAAGGTGCTGCGGGTGGCGTCGTCGGGAGCGCTCCCGTTCGTGTTGGGCGGCGACCACTCGATCACGTACCCGTCCGCGGCCGCCGTCGCTCGCCACGTGTGGCCTCGGAAGGTCGGCGTGGTCCACTTCGACGCGCACGCCGACGCGGCGAGCTCGGTCGGCGGGTCGTTGATCTCGCACGGGACGCCGATGCGGCGGCTGATCGAGGAGGGATGGGTGGAAGGTCGGAACTTCGTCCAGGTCGGCCTCCGCGGGTACTGGCCCGAGAAGGTCACCTTCGACTGGATGCGCGAGCAGGGGTTCCGCTGGCACACGATCGTCGAGGTCGAGGAGCGCGGGGTGGACGCGGTGATCGACGACGCGATCGCGGAGGCGCTCGAGGGTTCGGAGGTCGTCTACCTCTCGGTCGACATCGACGTCGTCGACCCTGGGATGGC
>Ga0209859_1000122_pt1 | contig 17237 bp, 13 predicted proteins | sample GWRWS3_50_60_FD_187241 | JGI IMG/M metagenome (GOLD analysis project Ga0209859, IMG submission 187241) | Riverbed sediment microbial communities from areas with vegetation nearby in Columbia River, Washington, USA - GW-RW S3_50_60 (SPAdes)... | ecosystem: Environmental > Aquatic > Freshwater >... | reverse complement strand
CGCGACCGAGACCAAGCCGCCCCTGCGGCGCCGCATCCTCGAAGCGGCCGACCGGCTCATCCGGGAGCACGGCCTCGCCGGCGCGACGACGCGCGAGATCGCGCGGGCCGCCGGCTGCGCGGAGGGCTCGATCTACGTCCACTTCGAGGACAAGATCGACCTCGTCATCGCGGTCATCGTCGAGCGCGAGCCGTCGTTTGCCGACCTGCTCGAGCTGCCCGCCAAGGCGGGCGCCGACACCGTCGAGGCGAACCTCGTGCCGTGGGTGGAGGAGCTCCTGAAGCTCCTGAGCGACAACCAGCCGATCTTCCTTGCGCTCCTGGGCGACCGGGCAGTGTTCGAACGCTTCAAGGCGCGGGTGCGGGAGCGGGAGACCGGTCCCGTCGCCGTCTTCCTGGCGGCCACGGCCTACGTGCGGGCCGAGCAGGAGCTCGGGCGCATCGACGGCGGGGTGCAGCCCGAGATCGTCGCCACGATCCTCGTCGGCGCTTCCCGGGACCAGGTCTTCGCGCGCGCCTTCGCCGCCAAGGAGTCGGCGCCGCCCCGAGCCTTCGCCGAGGAGCTCGTCGGTACGCTCGTCTCCGGCCTCGCGCCGAGCAGGATCGGTGAACAGGAAACCGCGAACGTCGAGGAGGAACTTTCGTGAAGGCACGCATCCTCGCCCAGGAGAACCGCAAGTGGTGGACGCTGGGAGCGGTCTCGTTCGGCCTCTTCATGATCATGCTCGACAACACGATCGTGAACGTCGCGCTCCCGTCGATCCAGCGCGACCTCGGGATCGGGATCTCCGAGCTCGAGTGGGTCGTGAACGGCTACGCGCTCACGTTCGCCGTGCTCATGCTCACCGGCGGGAAGCTGGCCGACCTCTACGGCCGTCGGCTGATCTTCATCGTCGGGCTGGCGATCTTCACCGCGGCGTCTCTCGCCTGCGGCCTGGCTCCGAGCGCGGATTGGCTCATCGCCGCCCGGATCGTGCAGGGCGCGGGCGCGGCGCTCATGAACCCGGCGACGCTCTCGATCATCACGGCGACCTTCCCTCCGCGCCAGCGCGGAATGGCGATCGGGATCTGGGCGGGCGTCTCGGCGATGGCGCTCGCGATCGGCCCGCTCGTCGGAGGCGTCATCTCCGAGCATCTCGACTGGGGCTGGATCTTCTTCATCAACGTGCCCGTCGGCATCGTCGCCATCGTGGTCGCCCGGCTCGTGATCGACGAGTCGCGGGACACCTCGGCGGAGCAGCGGCTCGACCTGCCGGGGCTCGTCACGTCGGCGGTCGGCCTCTTCGCCCTCACCTACGGGCTCATCGAGGCGAACACGTACGGCTGGACCTCGGCCCGCATCCTCTCGCTCTTCGCGCTCGCGGCTGTCGCCCTCGCCCTGTTCGTCGTCCTCGAGCTGCGCCAGCGCGTCCCGATGCTCGACCTCAGGCTGTTCAGGAACTCGACCTTCGCGGGGGCGAACGCGACGATGATGCTCATCGCGCTGGCCATGTTCGGCGTCTTCTTCTTCGTCTCGCTCTTCGTGCAGAACATCCTCGGTTACTCGCCCACGCAGGCGGGCGCGACCTTCCTGCCGATGACCGTGCTGATCATTCTCGTCGCCCCTCCCGCCGGAAAGTTCTCCGACCGCGTCGGCTCGCGCTGGCTCATGGGGGCGGGGATGATCTGCGTCGGGACCTCACTGCTCGTCTTCTCGAGGCTCAACGCGGGCTCGGACTTCTGGGACCTCCTCCCAGGCCTTCTCGTCGGCGGGATCGGCATGGGGCTCTCGATGACGCCGACGACCTCCGCCGCGATGGGCTCTGTCCCGGTCGACAAGGCCGGCGTCGGCTCGGCTGTCCTGAACAGCATGCGCCAGGTGGGCGGCTCGCTTGGGATCGCCGTGATGGGCGCCATCGTCGTCGCGCACGTCACAGTCCCTCCCGGGAGTCCACAGGCTGCGGCGCAGTTCGTGTCCGGTTTCCAGGACGCGCTTCTGGTGGCCGCGGGCATCGCATTCGCGGCGGCGATCGTCGCCGTGACGACGGTGCGCACGCACCGCCATGTCGAGGCCGGCGCCGTCCCGGAGGCGGCCCCGTCCAGGTAGGAGGTAAGTAGGCGGATCGTATGACCGCTTCACGAGCGGTCAACGCCACCGCTTCGGGGGATGGAGAAAATGGGCCGAAGCGCCGACGCTTCGGGCATGCCCCCCTTCTCCAAAGGCGACAACCCGGAGACTTCGGCTCTGCGGCCCAGCCGATGCCTCCGGGTTGGTGTCGCCGGGAATTGGCGCGCCTCCCGCACCCCTCTTGCCTGGCGTCTGGCAGGAATGCGGAACGGTCTGACTATAGCCCCTGCCGGTCGGAAGTCAAGTGGGCTTGTGAAGTAACTTTCTGGTCGTATAGTTCACCTTAGGAGCCATGCCCGAGTACGCCGCACTCGCCCGCACCACACCCGCCCGCCAGTCGCTCGGCGACCGCGTGCGCCAGCTGCGGATCGCGCGCGGCTTGACCCAGACAGAGCTCGCGGGCGACCGGTTCTCGAAGGAGTACGTCAGCCAGATCGAGCGCGGGAAGACTCGGCCCACCGCCGAGACGATCGAGTGGCTGGCCGCAGGGCTCGGCGTCGACTCGACCTTCCTCGAGATCGGCGTCTCCTCGAGCGAGCGCGAGCGTGTCGAGAGCGTGATCGCACGCGCCGAGGCCGCGATCGAGGCAAGCCAGTACGAGGACGCGGTCGCCGAGCTCGAGCAGCTCGCGCCCGCGCTCGAGACGCTCGCCGCACCCGAGCTCCAGCTCCGCGCCCTCCTCGCCGAGGCGTGGTCACGCATGTACCTGGGCGAGGTCCGGAAGGCGATTGAGAACCTCGACCGCGCCCGCGGCCTCGCCGAGGGCGCCGCCTTCACGGACGTCGACCGCGCGCAGGTTCTCTATCACCTCGCCTGCTGCCGGTTCAAGCTCAACTCGATCTCGACGGCCTTGGCCCTCTACTCGCAGGCCCTCGAGCTCGCCGAGCGCTCGGGCCTTCCCGCCGACCGTCTCCGCTCGCACATCTGCGAGTGGCGCTCACGCTGCTACCAGCGCCAGCGCGACTGGCAGGCGGCGCGCGAGGACGCCGAGCGGGCACTCGAGCTCGCCGAAGGTCTCAACGACCGCCACACGATGGGGCACGTGTACTTCCAGTACTCCCTGATCGCGGAGCGCACGGGAAACTGGGTGCTCGCGCGCTCCTACGCCGAGAAGGCGAAGGCGATCTACGAGGAGTTCCGCGACCAGGCGAACGTCGGGAAGCTCCTGAACGAGATCGGTGCGCTGAACTTCCAGCTCGGGAAGCCCGAGGAGGCAATCGCCTACCTCAAGCAGTCCTTCAAGGTCCTCATCGACGTCGGCGACGACATCGACGCCGCCCGCGTCATCTCGTCACTTGCCCAGGTGCACCTCCGCACCGGCAAGGTGTCGCTCGCCGAGGAGCAGGCGCGCCAGGCGCTCGACATGCTCCAGGGCAGGGTCGACCACCTCGACGAGATCGGCAACGCCCAGCTCGTGCTGGGACGGGCGTTGCTGGAGCAGGACCGGCTCGACGAGGCGGAGGAGCTCTTCGCCGCCGCCGAGTCGAGCTTCGATCAGCTTTCCTCTGCCAGCCATCGCGCCGCAGCCTGGATCGCCCAGGGAGATCTTGCGGGGCGGCGGAGCGACGACCGCCGAGCGGCGAGGCTGTACCGCCGCGCGGCCGAGGCGCTCCAGGACTTCCACTTCTAAGGAGGTGACGACGGTGAAAGTGAGGGCTCTCCTCGTGATGACGGCTCTGGTCGCGCTCCTCGCGCCGCTGGCCGGCTTCGGTCACTTCGGCGGCCGCTAGAGCGGCATCGCCCAGTCAGCTCCAGGAAGGGGGCGGTCGCGACGGAGGTCGAGCCTCCGAGCGCCCACGGCCCCCGCGGCATCCCGTCGGCACGGCCCGACTTCCCCTGTGGTCGGCTACCTCGACCGCCGCGCAGACGGCCGGGAAGGATGCCCCACGTCGACGTCGAACCTCTCAGGCGCGCGACCCGAGAACTGTTCGATCCATGCACGAGCGTCCTTCCCTCCGTCCCCTCGCACCTCTGCTCGGCGTACTGGGGGCCATGTGGCTCGCGGCCCTCGGCCTCATCGCCCAGCAGCTCCTCTAGGCGATCGGACGACCCGACGACTAGATGCTCTCGGAGCCCAAACCGGCTCCGGGCGCCGTCTTGACGCTTGCGGCGATCACGTCTCGCATCGAGACGATTCCCACGACGTGCTCGCCCTCGACGATCGGGAGATGGCGGAAGCCGTGCGCCATCATCGTCTCGAGGCTCTTCGAGGCGGTCGCCTCCTCGTTCGCGACGACGGGGTCCGGGGTCATCCACTCCCGCACTCGGGCCTCGCTCGAGTGCACGCGCCCGGCGACGGCCCTGAGGACGTCGCGCTCGGTCAGGATCCCGATCAGCCACCCGCTCTCGAGGACGACGGCGGAGCCGACGCCCTCCTCGGTCATGCGCTCGGCAGCCTCTCCCAGGGTGTCTTCGGGGGCGACCGCGAGCACGTCGCGCGACATCAGCTCGCCGAGCAGCCGCATCCGACGAGAATAGCCACGGAGTCTCTATACTGTCGCTTCACTTTCTGAAGCAATACGTGGAGGTGCTGCATGGCCGAGAACGGATACGCGAACGCCGTCCTCGTCACGACCGAGTGGCTGGCGGAGCATCTTGGCGACGGAGACCTGGCCGTCGCCGAGGTGGACGAGAACCCGGACCTGTACGACGAGGGCCACATCGCGGGCGCCGTCAAGCTGCACTGGCGCGACGACCTTCAGGACCCGGTCGAGCGCGACGTCGTCGACAAGGAGACCTTCGAGCGGCTGCTCGGCGGACGGGGAATCGGAAACTCGACTACCGTCGTCCTCTACGGCGACAAGAACAACTGGTTCGCGGCGTACGCCTACTGGTACCTGAAGGTGTACGGGCACGCCGACGTTCGCATCCTCGACGGCGGCCGGCAGAAGTGGATCGACGAGGGGCGGGAGCTCGTGACCGACGTCCCGTCCCCGGGGCAGCAGTCGTACGCGGCTCAGGACCGCGACGAGTCCATTCGTGCGTACCGCGACCAGGTCCGCGAGTGGCTCGAGGGCGGCGGGGTCGCGCTCGTCGACGTGCGCTCGCCGGGCGAGTACGCCGGCGACCTGATCGCCCCTCCCGGCTACGAGCAGGAGGGCGCCCAGCGCGCGGGCCACATCCCCACAGCCGTCTCGATTCCGTGGGCGAGCGCCGTGCGGGACGACGGGACGTTCAAGTCGGCGGACGAGCTCCGGGAGCTCTACGGCGGGAAGGGCGTAACCGCCGAGCGTCCCGTGACCGCCTACTGTCGCATCGGCGAGCGCAGCGCCCACACGTGGTTCGTCCTCCGAGAGCTCCTCGGCTACGAGCAGGTCCGCAACTACGACGGCTCGTGGACGGAGTGGGGCAACCTCGTCGACGTGCCGATCGAGAAGGGCTCCTAGCGACCCAACGACCCCCGGTGTACCCTCGGCTCGTCATTCGAGCCGGGGGTTCATCGTGCTCTGCGCGTCTGAGGTCGGGCTGTCGAGCTGAGTCGGGGAGCAACCGTCGCGGCCGTCGACTACCACACGGCCGGCGAGCCGTTCCGGATCGTCATTGGCGGCGTGCCTCCGCTCGAGGGCGCTACGATCCTCGAGAAGCGCCGCTTCGCGCTCGAGCGGCTCGACGGCGTGCGCCGCCTTCTCGTCTACGAGCCGCGTGGCCACGCCGACATGTACGGCTGCTTCGTGACGGAGCCGGAGGACGGGGGCGCCGACCTGGGCGTCGTCTTCTTCCACAACGCCGGGTACTCGACCGCCTGCGGGCACGGCACCATCGCGCTCGTCACGTGGGCCTTGGAGTCCGGCCTGCTGGCGGCGGAGGAGCCGGAGACCCGCGTGGTCGTCGACGTGCCGTCGGGTCGTCTCGAGACGGTGGCGCGCGTGGAGAGGGGCGCGGTGCGCTCCGTCCGCTTCCGCAACGTCCCAGCGTACGTCGAGGCGGAAGGGCTGCTGGCGGAAGGGCTTCGAGCCGACGTCGCCTTCGGCGGCGCGTTCTACGCGAGCGTCACTTCCCCGCTGCCGGTTCGTCCGCGGAACGTCCCGGAGTTGATCGAGCTCGGCCGCGCCGTGAAAGCTGGTCTCGAGGCGCGGCGGCCGTTCGTCCATCCGGAAGAGCCCGAGCTCCGCGACGTCTACGGGGTCATGTTCTGGGAGCGAGTCGACCCGGGGCCCCCGCTTCGGCAGCGGAACGTCACCGTGTTCGCTGACGGCGAGGTCGACCGCTCGCCCTGCGGAAGCGGCACCTCGGCGCGGCTCGCTCTCCTCGAAGGGAGCGGCGAGCTTCCGCGCGGTGAGGAGCTCGTCCACGAGAGCGTGATCGGGACGGAGTTCCGTGCCAGGGTCGTCGGCGACGCCGTGGTGGCGGGTCGTCCCGCGTTCGTCACAGAGGTCGAGGGGAGCGCCTCGCGAACCGGCTCCCACGAGTTCGTCCTCGACCCAAGCGACCCCCTCGGCGAGGGCTTCCTGCTCCGCTAGTTGTCGCGGAGGAGCGGGCGCGTGAGGCACGTCGGGCCGCCGTCGCCCAGGCGGGAGATGTGGTCGCCCTGGTAGACGCGGACGTCGACGCCGGCCCGCTCCAGACGCCGGCGCGTCCCGTCGTTCCCCTCGAGGGCGAGCGCGACGCGCGGAGCGAGCGCGAGTACGTTCGGGCCCATCGACTCGAACTCTTCGTCCGGCACGTCGACGAGCTCGATCTCCCGGTCGCGCAGGATCTCCACGAGCCGGACGGGCATGAGGGGGAGATAGACGACCGCAAGGTCGACGTCCAGCGGGGAGAGGAACGACATGAGGTGCATGACCTCGCCGGCGCCGTGGTAGTGGGGGAGGTCGAACCGGACGACATCGACGTCGGGGAGGAGCTCGGCGAGCGCCCGGACGCCCTCGTCGTTCGTCCGGTAGCCACGGCCAACGAGCAGCGTGCGCTCGTCCAGCCAGACAGTGTCTCCACCGTCGGCCAGCGCGGGCGCCTCCAGCCGTCCCGTGATGGGCACCCCCGCCTCGACGAGGTCCGCCGCCATTGCGTCCGGCTCGCCGCGGCGCCCCTCCTTCCCTGGGCGGAGCAGAACCGCGCCCGCGTCGGCGACGATCGCCGGGTCGTAGGCGTAGATCGCGTCCGGGTCCGGCCCGTGCGGGGTCTCCGCCAAGACGACCTCCGTCCCGCCCTCGGCGAGGAGTGCCCGAAAGGCCTCGTGCTCCTCCGCCATGGTGCCTGGGTCGGGCTCGGAGTGCCACCCGTACGCGCGCCACAGGGCTGCGTCCTCCGGTCGGGGCGGGCGGACGAGCACGCGGCGGAGCCGGGCCGTCATGCTCTGACAGCCAAACTGACGGGCGGTAACCTCCATCGCGTGGAGACTACAGCGCGTCTGGCCGGTCTCGAAGCGGGAGGTGGGTGCGCCGCGAAGTACTCCGCCGCCCGCCTCGAGAAGCTGCTCGCGGGCTTCCTGCCGAGCGCTCCGGAGAACCTGCTCGTAGGGCTCGCGCCGGCCGACGACGCGGCCGTCTACAAGCTGGACGACGAGCGGGCCCTCATCTTCACGACCGACTTCTTCCCGCCGATGGTCGACGACCCCGCGCTCTACGGGGCCGTCGCGGCGGCGAACGCCCTGAACGACGTCTTTGCCATGGGCGGGAAGCCACTCATCGCGCTCTCGATCGCCGCCTTCCCCGAGGAGCTCCCGCTCGAGACTGTCCGGGCGATCCTCGACGCCGCCGCGGCGAAGGTGCAGGAGGCCGGCGCCGTGCTCGCGGGTGGGCACACGATCCGCGACATCGAGCCGAAGTACGGGCTCGCGGTGGTCGGGACCGTCCATCCCGAGGCGCTCTGGCGGAAGGGCGGTGCCCGCCCAGGCGACGCGCTCTTCCTCACGAAGCCGCTCGGGACGGGCCTCGTTCTCACGGGCGCAGCCAGAGGCGTCCTCGGGGAGGACGACGCTGCTGAGACGGCGCGTTGCATGAGCGAGCTGAACGATCGCGCGGCCGATGCGCTGCGCGGCTTCGAGCCCGGCGCGGTCACCGACGTCACCGGCTTCGGCCTCTTCGGCCACGCCCATGAGGTGGCGGAGCAGAGCGGCGCCCGGCTCGTGCTCGACGCGGCCGGCCTCCCCGCGCTCCCCGGCGCGCTGACGGTCGCCGCCCAGGGGATCCGCACGGGCGGAGACGCGCGCAACCGCGACTTCGCCGCCCACGCCGTGCAGCTCGACGGAACGGCGGACGAGCTGGTCGCCCTCGGCTACGACCCGCAGACGGCCGGCGGCCTGCTCGTCTCCCTCCCGGCGGCGAAAGGCGCCGTCCTCGAGGCTCGCTTCCGTGCGGAGGGCCTCTTCCTCGCGAGGATCGGGCGCGTCGAGGAGGGGGGCGGGGTGACGGTCTCCTGATGGAGGCCGGCGCCCGCACGGCGAGACTCCGCTCGCTGACGGTCTCGCCCAGGGCGTTCGCCTGGCTCGCCTACACGGCTCTCGCCGCGCTCTTCCTCATCGTCGTCTCGGGCGCCACCGTGCGCCTGACCGGCTCGGGTCTCGGGTGCGAGAACTGGCCACGCTGCGGGGACACCTTCCTCCCGCCCCAGGACTACCACGCCGTCGTCGAGTTCGGGAACCGGGTCGTCGGCTTCGCCGTCGGGTTGACAACGCTCGTCGCGGCCGGCGCCGCGTTCCGCGTCCCCGGCATGCCGCGCTGGCTCCTCTGGAGCGCGGTCGCGCTCCCGTTCACCGTGCTCGCCCAGGGCGTGCTCGGCGGTATCACCGTCCTCTTCGAGCTCCACCCGCTCATCGTCATGGGCCACTTCCTGCTCTCGCTCGTCGCGCTCGGGGTCGCCGTCGTGGTCGTGCAGGGAGCGCGCGACCTCGCGCGCCGGGCCGGCGTCGACGAGCCGCTCGGGTCTGCCTGGCTTGCCCTCGCCCTCGTTCCCGCCGCCCTTGCGCTGGTCGTCTCCGGAACGCTCGTCACCGCCGCAGGCCCGCACTCGGGTGGCGAGGAGATCCGGCGCTTCGGGAACCTCGTCGAGGTGGTGCACATCCACATCGGCGCGACGGCCGTCTTCGGCGTCGGCTTCCTCGCCCTCCTCGCCCTCCTCGTCGCGGAGCGCCGACGCGCGCGGGTCGAGCTCGCGCTCAGCGGCGCCGTGCTCGTCCTCCTCCTCGTTCAGATGGCCGTGGGCGAGGTGCAGTGGCGGGAGGGGCTGCCCTGGGGACTCGTGCTCCTGCACGTGACGCTCGCGACGGCGGTCTGGGTCTGCGTCGTCGCGCTCGCTGCCCGCATCGTGCTCAGACGCCGCGCCCGGCTGCCGTAGACTGGACCGATCGCAGGACACCTCCGCATCGAGAGCCGTCCCACGCTGCGCCGGCCCGTGTTAGTGGCCGCTTTCCGGGGGTGGAACGACGGCGCGCAGGGCGCCTCGCTCGCGGCGAGCTTCCTGGCCCAGAGCTGGGGTGCCGAGCGGTTCGCCGACGTCGACCCGGAAGAGTTCTACGACTTCCAGGCCGTCCGCCCGCACGTCCGCCTCGAGGAAGGCCTGACCCGACGGATCGACTGGCCGGAGAACGTCTTCTACCACGCGGCCGTGCCGGGCGCGAACCGCGACGCCGTGCTCCTCCTCGGCGTCGAGCCGAACACGCGCTGGCGCACCTTCGCTGACGAAATCGCCGCGCTGACGGTCGAGCTCCGCATCGAGCTCGTCGTGACGCTCGGCGCTCTGCTCGCCGACGTCCCCCACACCCGCCCGGCCCCCGTGACCGGCTCGGCGAGCGACCCCGAGCTCGTCCAGGAGCTGGGGCTCACCTCGTCCCGCTACGAGGGGCCGACCGGCATCGTTGGCGTCCTCCACGACGCCTGCCGGAGCGCCGGGCTTCCCTCTGCGAGCCTATGGGCCGCCGTCCCGCACTACGTCTCGCTGGCGGCGAGCCCCAAGGCCGCGCTGGCGCTCTGCGATCGCCTCGGGGCCCTCCTGGGGACCTCGCTCGACCTCTCCGACCTCGAGCGCGCCGCCGACGCGTACGAGCTCCAGGTGAGCGCGGCGGTCGCGCAGGACGAGGAGACCGAGGCCTACGTCCACGAGCTCGAGAACCGCCGCGACGCGCTCGGCGAGGAGCTGGAGGTTCCCTCCGGAGATACCCTCGCGGCCGAGCTCACCCGCTTCCTCCGGGAGCACGAGGAGCGGAGCCGCGAGAGCGGCGAGGAAGGGCAGGGCTCCTAGCGCCCCCGAAGGCGCACTAGCCGAACGTGAAGGCGTAGGCCTCTGCGCCGGGCGAAAGGCGGAGGTGGAGCACGTGGTCGCGCTTCTCGCCCGGGATGCGGGCAAGCGTGTAGAGGTCGTCCTGGGTGACGCGCACCATGCCGACGCGCTGCCCGTCGACAGCCACCTCGACGGTCTCCCAGCCGCCTGCCGTCCCGAGGACGAGGAAGACGTCGTTCGCCCGGTAGCGGAGGCGGAGCTCGGCGTCCTTGACAGCGACGATCCGCTCGCCCTCGACCTTCCAGCGGCCTCCGTACGCGAGGCCGTGGAGCGGGAGGAACTTCGGGATCGTGTAGGCCGACTCGCGGTTCCGCGCGATCTGCGAGCCGACAAAGCGGTCGAGCCGCTCGTAGCCGAGGTAGGTCTCCGGAGTCTGTTCCCCGCTGGGCGTCTCGTCGTCGATGCCTGCGGAGACGAGCTCGGAGTCCGTGTCCTCGGAGAGAAGCTCGCGGATGACGCGTTCGCTCTCGTCGTAATCGCCCTCGCCGAAGTGGGCGTAGCGGACGTGGCCGCGGCGGTCGACGAAGTACTTCGCCGGCCAGTAGCGGTTCTGCCAGGCCTGCCAGGTGCCGTAGTCGTTGTCGAGAGCGACCGGGTACTCGATCCCGTGGTCGCGGACCGCGCGGCGGACGTTGTCCGGGTCACGCTCGAAGGCGAACTCCGGCGTGTGCACTCCGACGATCACGAGGCCGTCGTCTCGGTACGCGTCATACCACGCCTTCACGTGCGGGAGCGTGCGCAGGCAATTGATGCACGAGTACGTCCAGAAGTCGATCACGACCACCTTCCCGCGGAGCCTCTCCATCGTGAGCGGGCCAGAGTTGAGCCATGCTTCGATCGCCAGGAATTCGGGCGCCCGGCCGAAGTCGTCGAGCTGCTCTTCTTCGGCGAGACCCAGGCGGCCCACGAGCTCGTCCAGCTCGTCACTCGCGGCGGCGCTCTCCTCCAGTCCCTGGAGCGCCCGGGTGTACTCCGGGACGCGGGTCTGGAGCTTCTTGTCCACGCCGAGCGCCATGAGGACGGCAACGGCGAGGATTCCGGCTCCGAGCGTGCGCCGCACGGCCGGTGCGTGGGCGCGCACCGGGCGGAGGTTCATCCCGTACCGGGCGGCGACGGCCACGCCGAGGAGGACGACGCCCGCACCCAGCCCGTAGGCGAGGGTGATAAGGAAGGCATCGGCAGTGAGGCTCTGCGTTGCAGCCACCGTCGCCACGGCCGCGATCACCGGCCCCGCACACGGTGTGAACAGGAGCCCGAGGCTGATGCCGAGCAGGAACCCCCCTCCCTTGTCGCCGGGCGTGCGCCGCGCGAGCGCGTAGAACGGGCGCCCGAGCGCGTCACCGAGCGGAGGCCAAACGAGCGAGAGACCGACCAGGACGACGACGGCGATCGCCAGGTTCCTCAGGAGGTCCTCGGGGAGCCCGAGCGCCGAGAGGACCGTTGCCGCGGTGAGCGTGAAGACGGTAAAGCTCGTGACCAAGCCGGCGACGATCGCGAGCGATCGGCGGAGGTCGCCGGTCGCTCCGCCGGCAAGCACGATCGGGAGCACGGGCAGGACGCAGGGCGAGACCGCCGTGACGACGCCCGCGACGAAGGCAACGCCGAGGAGTAGCAGCATCGGCGACCGATGCTAGCCGCCGAATCTGAATGGACCCTTACGCGGGCTTGTCTGCCGGCTCGGCCGCGGCCGGGGTCGTGACGGGACCGCGGGGCGTCTCTTCGGGCCGCCCATTGGGCGACTGCCCCGTGGCCTGCGCCTCCTCCGCCTTGCGCCGCTTCTTGCGCCGTCGCCGGCGAGACTTGCCTGACGGCTGCTTGGGCGCCGGCAGGTTGTCGGCGAGCGCGTTCGCCACCTCGTGCACGCTGCCGATCCGCTCGCGGACGCCTTCGATCAGGCGCTGGGCCGTCGGCGTGTACGCCTCCGCCGAGGCGAGGAGCGCCACGGCGACGTGGATCGGCTGCTCGAGCGCGACGTTCACGAGCCTCGCGGCGTTCTCCTCGTGCCGATGCCCGCGCGAGTTCGTGAGGGCGCCGAGGAGGCGTTTCGCCTCGGGCAGGTCGGCGCTCGCGCGGCGATCCTGGATCTTGCGGGTGGCCCGGGCGAGGCGCCACGTCCAGCGGGCGAGGATGTCCGGCGGCGCCTCCACCTTGCTCTCTCCGATCGCCCGCAGGAGGATGCGGACGCCCTGGACGCGATCCTTGTCCCAGGTGGGCGCGGAGGTCACCATCGTGACGAGGTCGTCGAAGTCGGCCCGGTCGACAGTGACGCCGACGCGGTCGCCGAGCGCCGAGAGGCGGAGGCGGCGGTTCGGGTTCTCGGCGGCGCAGCTCATGAGGAAAGCCTCGCGGCACTCGCGGCTCGCTCTGGCGAGCTTCTCGGCGAAGGCCTGGCGCTCCTCGAACCGGACCTGGCGGCCGGCGATCCGCGCCCACAGGAGCTGCTCGTCCTCGGCGAGGCGGCCCGGGTCGACCCGCTCCCACTCGCGCGTGATCACGTTCACTCGCCGGCGCGGGTCAGGAGTCACGGGCACGAGCCACGGAGCCGGCGAGAGCTTCCGTTTCGCGCGCCGCTGGACGCGGCGGCGCGGGGCCGGCGTGACGCGCGCGCCCGGCCGGTAGAAGTCCGCGTCGAGGAGGCTGTGGATGGTGATCGTCCGCTCGTTGTGCGTGGCGGCGTCGTCCACGAAGTCGACGACGACCCCGGCCTCCTTGCGCGGCGCGAGGCGCATGATGCGGCCGATCCGCTGCTGGTAGACGCGCCGGCTCGCCGTCGGGGCGAGGTGCATGCAGACGGTTGCCCGAGGCGAGTTCCAGCCCTCGGCCAGGAGCTGCGCGTTGACGAGGACGTTGATCTCGCCCCGCTCGTAGGCCGCGAGCGTCTCGGCGAGCCTGACCGGCGGCGTGCGGCCGCTGACGGCCTCAGCCTTCAGCCCGGCAGCGCGAAACTCCCGTGCGAGGTTGTACGCGTGCTCCACGCCCGCGGCGTAGACGATGCCCGGTGTGGCGTCGAAGCGATCGCGGTAGAGGCTCGCGGCGGCCTGGTTGAAGATCTCCAGGTCGAGAACCTTGGCCAGGATCTCCTGGTCGTAGTCGCCCCCCACGATCGGGACGGAGGAGATCGCGGCGGCGGGCCGCACGCGGAGGGAGCGGAGCGGCGCGATGAGGCCCCGCCGCGCGGCATCGCCGAGGGGGAGGTCGTCGACGGAGGCGGGGAACACATCGGAGACCTGCTTCGCGATCAGCTGCTCCGTCGCCGTCATGCCGATGTAGATCGGCTCGGGCAGTCGCCGGATCGCGGCGCTCGTCTTGTCCCCGAGCGCGGTGTGCGCCTCGTCGCAGATGACGAGCTGGTAGGCGCTGCATGAGAGCGAGTCGACGTGGCGGGCGAACCACGCGTAGGTCTGGATGGTGATCGGGTTGTCGCGGAGGGGCTCCTGGCCTGTCAGCACCGCTTCGCGCAGGCGCTCGCCGTAGCCCTCCGTCGTCAGATCGCGTGTGAACTGGCTCACGAGCAGGCGCCGGTGGGTGAGGATGAGGACGCCCATCGTCCTGGCCGCTTCCACGAAGCCGGCTGCGGCGATCGTCTTCCCCGACGCCGTCGGGTGCCGGAAGCGGAAGCGGCGCACGGCCCCGGGATCGTCCGCGGGCAGGAGGCCCTCGCCCTCGACGTCACCCTCGGCCGCGACCTCCTCGTCGAGCTCCTCCTCGTCCTCCTCGGCCCGGTCCTCGAGCGGCGGGCCGTTGCCATTCTCGGCCAACTCTTCGTGACGGGCGATCAGCTCGGCGAGCATGCCGGCAAGCGCGTCGATCTGGTGTCGGCGGAGCTCCGTCCCGGAGGCGAGTCGCGGCGGACGGTCGGTGAGCGCGCGCTCGAGCCCGAGCATGAGCGCGTAGTTGACCTTCCACTCGGGCGAGGGCGAGCGCCGGCCGGCCTCCAGCTCGAGGAGCGCGGCGTCGAGCGCCCGCCTGCGCGCGCGGCCCTCCGCGAGGACGTCGGCGGCGTCCTCGCCCGTGTGGAGGAGGGACTCCTTGGACCAGGCCTCCGCTCGGAGGGCGGCGGCCGTCAAGGCGTCCGCTTCCTCCGACTGGACAGTCGGATGGCCTATCGCTTCTTGCATGCACGCAGCGACGTCGCGCTGCCTGAACCAGAGAATGTGCGCGAGGAAGCCTCGCGCCGGCCCACTGATAATACCGGATGCCGCGAGCGGCTGGCTTCCCTACGGCTGGATCTGCGAGGCCACCGTCTGCTGCATCCCGACCGCCTTCTTCATGTACTCGTACGCCGTCTCCGCCCGGCCCTCCGCCTCGTAGAGCTCGGCCATCCTCGCGTAGACACCGGCGAGGTAGCGGTTCGGGTCGGCCGGACGCAAGAGCTCGGCTGCGAGCTCGTAGAGCTCGAGGGCGCGGGCACGGTCGCCTAGCTCCTCGTACACCTCGGCGAGGGTCGCGTAGCTGCGTGCGGCGTCCTCAGGGTGGGCGTCGGCGATGATCCCGGAGATCTGCATCGCGACCGCGGCCGCCTCTTCCTTGCGGCCGAGCTTCGCGAGCGCGCGAGCTTCCTCGAGGCGGTACTGCGCCCGCTCGAGCGGTTTTCCGCTCGTCTGGAGAAGCGGCCAGCCCTCCTCGAGGAGAACGAGAGCCTCCTCGGGCCGACCGCGGTCGAGCTCGATGTGCGCGAGGAGCTGGTGAGCCCGAGCGGTGCGGTAGGTGTCCTCCGTCATCCGGAGGACCTCGAGGGCCCGGCGGGCGTACCGGGCCGCCGTCTCGGCGTCGTTGCGCTCGGCGTGCAGGCGCGACTGCGTCCAGTAGAGGTTGATGCGCACGTTCGGGTTGATCGAGTCTTTCCCGATCGCGAGCGCACCGGCGAGGACCCCCTGCGCGCGCCCGAAGTTACCGCTGTCGATGAGGGCGTCGCCGAGGAGCAGCTGGAAGCGGATTTGCTCGAGCTGGTCGCCGCGAGCCTCGGCCGCCGTCAGGCAGCGCTCGAAGACCGCAATCGCTGACTCGAGCTCGCCGACCATCGCGTACGCGCGGCCGAGCGAGTCCGCCAGGTCGGGGTGATCGCTCTCGCCGGTGCCGGAGAGCTCGAGCGCGGTCTCGAAGTGCTCGACCGCGAGGCACGGGTCGCCCCGCCGGTACGCGACCTGGCCGAGGCCGGCGTACGCCGCCGAGCGCTCGCTGTCGCCGGGGCCCTGCTCGAGCATCTTCGTGTAGAGGGCCTCGGCGAGCTCGAGGTCGTCGAGGCGGAGCGCTACCTCGGCCTCGAGGGCGGCTCCGTCGCGCCCCTGCGGGTCTGCCCCGGTGGCGAGGTAGTCCTCCGAGATGCCGAGCCGGCGCCCCAGCTCGCGCAGAAGCTGGAGGGAAGGGATGCGGTCGCCCGACTCGATGCGGGAGATGTAGGCCGGAGAACAGCCGGGGAAGGCCAGCTGGCGCTGGCTCAGCCCGGCCGCCTCTCGGGCTGCGCGGAGACGCTCGCCTACCGCGTGGGGGTCGTCGACGTGAGTTGACTTTTGTCTGGGCATCTGAACACGAGCGCAGAAGATCGTAACGGGGCCGCGGGGAGTTTGCATCCCGCCACCCCGCCTCCTTCGCTGCTGTGGCGTCCACTCGCCCCAGGTGAACCCACCGGCGAGGCGAGTCGGCGTCCCCCCCGCGCGCGCCGCCTCGGGGCGGAGGGCTCGGGAGCGTGGTCGAGATCATCGTCGCGGCAGGTCGTCTCGAGAAAGCCGAGGACCCGCCTGCGGCAGCGAGTCCCCCGAGCATCAACGGCAATGACAATTGTCGGGCGGCTCTGGCAAGCCCCGCCTCTCTCGAGGGGGGATCCACCGGCGGCGCTAGGCTCATGGGGGTGGACTGGGACGAGCATGCGGAGCGGGAGGAGAGCCGCTACGCGGACGGTGTCGCCCGCGTTCCGTCCGATGCCGACGCGCGCCAGCGGCAGCTCGTACGCATCGCAATGGCGGCGACGGGCGCCGGCCTCGCCCGGCTGATGCAGGGCCGGCGTGCGGAGGCAGCCGGGTGGCTCGCCCGTTCGGCGGAGCGCTACCGGGAGAGCTTCCCAGGCGCTCCGCCCGGAAGCTGGGGCAGGCTCATCGGGGCGGTCAAGGCCCGCGTGCTCGCGGGCGACTGGGACGGCGCCCGGGCCGACGCGGAGTGGGCGCTGGAGCAGCGCCCCGCCGAGGCCGACTCGCCGATCGGACGCTATGCCGGCGTGCTGGCCCTCGTCGTCCTCGGACGAGCTGAGGAGGCCGCAGCGCTCGCGGACGGCCTCCGGCGGGAGCCGGAGGAAGCGTTCCCCCGTCCGGTCGCCGAGGCCCTTGCCGCGCTCGCGGCCGGTGACGCGGCCGGGTACGGCGAAGCCGCCGGGCGGGTGCTCGCGTCCTTCGAGGAGCGCGACGACTACCTCGAGGACATCCCCGTCGCCGACACAGTCGTCGTGCTCGAGGCGCTCGCGGAGCGGCGCGGGCTCGCCGCGGGGCTCAGCTCGCCGCTGCTGCCAGACGCCTAGTAGCCCGGACTCTCGTCGCCGGCGTGCTCGGCGATGTCCACGGAGACGATCGTGTCAGGCTTGACGAAGCGCCCGTTCACGAACGGCCACTCGTCCTGCGCGGCGTCCGCGATCTGAGTCATGATCGCCTTCGCCTGCTGCTTCGCCGCGCCGAGGTCGGGGAAGTCGCCGGCCTCGACGCGCTCGCCGTTCGTGAGCTTGATCGTCATGCGCCAGACGCCTGCGGTCTCGCCGCCGTGCTCGTCCGGCGTGGGGCTCGTGGGGATGTCCACGGCCGGTGCGGGTTCGGGATCGGGCTCCTGCTGCGAGGCGGCCGGCGGGTAAGGCAATGGGGCGGGCGGAGCGGCCGGCTCGGGAAAGGGCACGGGCTCGGGCGAGGCCGTCGGCTCGGCGAAGGAGGTCGGCTCCG
>Ga0209859_1000120_pt1 | contig 17281 bp, 16 predicted proteins | sample GWRWS3_50_60_FD_187241 | JGI IMG/M metagenome (GOLD analysis project Ga0209859, IMG submission 187241) | Riverbed sediment microbial communities from areas with vegetation nearby in Columbia River, Washington, USA - GW-RW S3_50_60 (SPAdes)... | ecosystem: Environmental > Aquatic > Freshwater >... | reverse complement strand
ATTGTCCGGCTGCAAATCCAGCGATCGTCGCTCAAGGTGGGCCAAAAGCCGCATCGCGTCTACGACACCGCGCCGCTGCTCAACGTCGCGCGCTTGCGCGTGTCGCCCGGCGGCGTGATCGCGCTGCTCATCGTTGCGGTCGGCGCGCTCGAACCCTGGCTGGACGTCGCCGGGCCGGCGCTGGCCGCGCTGGCAGTGCTCACCATGACCGTGGGCAACCTGGCCGCGCTCCGGCAGCGCCGGATGGTGCGCCTGCTCGCCTGGTCGTCGGTAGCTCAGGCGGGTTACATCCTCGCCCCGCTGGGTGCGTTCGCGCTCTCCTCGGGCCGCTCGCTCTCGGCCACGCCGGTGATCGTGACGGCCGTCCTCGCGTATACGGTCTTCTATGTTGTGCTGGAGCTGGGCGCCTTCGGTGCGGTCGTGGCGCTGCGGGGCTCTGCGGACGGTGGCACGCTGGACGACTACCGCGGGGCGGCCCGCCGCCGGCCATGGGTCGCGGGCGCATTCGTGCTGGCCATGGCGGGGCTCGCCGGCCTCCCGCCCGGCCTCGCCGGATTGTTCGCCAAGGTCACCATTGTTCGCGCCCTGCTGGACGGGGGAGCCGGGTGGCTCGCGGTGGTGGTGGCGCTCAACGCGGTGGTAGGGCTGGCCTACTACGTGCGGGCGGCCGCGTCGCTCTTCGGGTCGCCGGATCCGTCGTCGGCCGCTAGGGCGGTCTGGCCGCGCGTCCCGGTGGCGGCCAGCGTGGTGCTGGCCGCCGTCACCATTGCGGCCCTGGTGATAGGCCTCGCGCCCCAACTAGTCCTCAACGCCGTCACCCTCTAACCCTTTCTCGCCGATCATGACCTGGAGGTCATGATCGGCGCCTTTTCGTGACGGCCAGCTCATGATCGTGGCGATCTTGGGGCTCACAGGAAGTTCCCAGGCAGACCCGGAGGGCATCTCAGGGTAGGCAGCGGGAAGATGGATGGCAGAGACGAACGTTGCATCGTGTGCGTCGTCTGTAAGAAGGAGAGATTTCCGTGCATCGGCACCGCAACGGGCTAAAGACCGCTGCCCTGCTAGGTCTGCTCACATCGCTGATTCTGCTTGTCGGCTACTGGTTCGGTGGAAGCACCGGTCTGGTTATCGCCGTCCTCGTGTCGCTCGGCATGAACGCCGCGACGTACTTCTGGTCTGACAAGATCGCGCTCCGGACGATGGGCGCCAAGCCCGTGACTGAGGCGCAGGCGCCCCAGCTCCACGCGATGGTGCGCGAACTCTCGGCGCAGGCCGGCCAGCCCATGCCGCGCCTGTACATTTCCCCCACGCCGCAGCCCAACGCGTTCGCCACCGGGCGCAATCCGCAAAACGCCGCGGTCTGTGTGACCGAGGGGATCATGGCCACGTTAACCGCACGCGAGCTACGGGGCGTCATCGGGCACGAATTGTCGCATGTTTACAACCGCGACATCCTGATCTCGTCCGTGGCGGCGGCACTCGCCGGCATTATCACGTTGCTCGCGCAGCTCGCCTGGTTCATCCCGTTTGGCCGCTCCGACGATGACGACGGTCCGGGCATCCTCGGCGTCTTGATGATGATGGTCCTCGGCCCGCTGGCTGCGGCGGTCATCCAGATGGCGATCAGTCGTAGCCGGGAATTCCAGGCCGACCAGTCTGGTGCCACCCTCACCGGCGATCCACAGGCGCTGGCCGATGCACTCCGCAAGATCCACCGCGGTACGCAGGCCATGCCCCTGCCGGCGGACGGCCAGCTGGCCAGCACCGCTCACCTGATGATCGACAACCCGTTCCGTGGTGGTGGTCTGCGCAACCTCTTCTCCACCCACCCGCCGATGGAGGAGCGCGTCGCCCGCCTCCAGGCGATGGCGCGCAACTCCGGCCCCATCGAGTACCTGCGCTAAGCCGGGACGCCCCGGGCGCCTTCGGCCGCTCGGGGTGCGCCGCCCATCGCTCCGGAGTCACGATCACCTGCGACGATCGAGCGGTGCTCATCCTGCTGCGGCATGCGATGCCGGCGTACGAGGAATTTGTTCCACCCAATGAGTGGCCGCTGTCCGAAGCGGGTCACGCCGCTGCACGTGCGCTTGAGCTGCCCCCGAATCCGTATCTCGCGGCCAGTGACGAGCCGAAGGCGTGGCAGACGTTGGAGCCATTCGGTCCGGTGGTACGGGACGCTCGATTCGGCGAGGTTCGCCGGGAGAACGAGCCGTGGGACGGGCCATACCACGAGCTGCGTCGGGCCTATGTGGACGGTTCGGACCACGTTGGCTGGGAGGCACGCGCCGCGGTGGTCGCCCGCTTCGACGAGGCGGTCGCGGAACACTCCGTACTGGCGTCGGGGCGCCCGCTGGTCGTAGCGTCACACGGCATGGCGATGACCGTGTGGCTCACGGCTCGGACAGGGTTGCCGTCGCCGGGAGCGTTCTGGGAGTCGCTGCGATTCCCTGACGTGCTCGCCGTTGGACTCGCAGCGCGAACGGTCGTACCACTCCGCCGCGACCTTGAATGATTCTCGGGCCGGTGGCAGGGCCGGTGGCACCGAGAATCATCCAAGGTCCGGTCAGCGGTAGTTGGTGAACTGCAGCGCGATGCCGAAGTCCTCCTGCTTGAGCATGGCGATCACGGCTTGCAGGTCGTCCTTCTTCTTGGCCGTGACCCGCAGCTGATCACCCTGGATCTGCGCCTGCACACCCTTGGGACCCTCGTCTCGGATCTTCTTGCCGATCGATTTGGCCTTCTCGGAGTCGATGCCTTGGATGATCTTACAGTCGATCTTGTGGCCCTTGCCGGACGGCTTAGGGTCGCCGGCGTCGAGAGACTTGAGTGAGATCTGGCGCTTGACGAGCTTCTCCTTGAACACCTCGAGTGCGGCCTTGACCCGGTCCTCCGTGTCGGCCTGCAGCGAGACCGCCTCGTCGCCGGCCCAGCTGATCTGGGCATTGGTGCCCCGGAAGTCGAACCGCTGCCCAAGTTCCTTGGCGGTCTGGTTGAGTGCGTTGTCGACCTCCTGGCGGTCGACCTTGCTGACGACGTCGAACGAGGATGTGTCGGCCACAGTGAATCGCTCCTGTTGCGTGGTCATGTCCGGATAACCGCATGGCTGCGCCGCGCGTCCTACCGTGACGCTACCCGTTTGCCGGCGACGGCGGGCGAACCGTTATTCTTGCTTCCGCTACCGCGCGGGGCGCGGCGGCGTGCCCCTGGCGGGTTGCCCGAGCGGCCAATGGGAGCGGACTGTAAATCCGTCGCGAAAGCTACCCAGGTTCGAATCCTGGACCCGCCACACTAGGGACGAGCGGCCTCCGACCTGCTGCAACGCGGTCGGGGGCCGCTCCCGTCCGGTCCCGCTCGATCCCGGGGAGTCCGGCCCTCTCTGGGAGGCCGCAGGGCCAGCAGGGTCGACCTGCATGTGGCGCTTGGGACCATGGTGCCGGGAGAAGGGGCGGATCGGCGAGAAGGGGGAAGATCGCCGACAAAGGGGGAGGCGTGGGCTGGGTCGAACGGCCATAATTCGGCGCCGCACGTGCCCAAGCGGGTCGAGGAGGTAGGCGTCGCACAGGGAGTGTGGCAGCATCCTGGTTATCCCTGCGCGAGTCACAGGTGTATGTCGATGGGAGCAGCGAAGATGCGTCCGGGCAAGAGGGGACGGCTGGTCACTCGCGTCGTGTTGGTAGCGACGCTGGCGGCTGCGGTCATCGGCGGTTTCGCCGTGGCGACGGGTACGGACATGGCGACTTTGTCCGACGTCTTTTGGGGCTACTCGGCCAACCGTTGAGAATCACTTGCCGTCCATGCGGACGTCCTAGCCCACGAGGGTCACAGTGTCCCGGCTGAGATCGGTGCGAGGTCGGTCGCAACAAGTCGCGTACTTCATCACAGTGCCGCTCGCCGTGCTGACGCTGGCCTTGGTTATCGCACTGGCGCAGAACAGGTGGCTAGCGCCGGTCACGGTCTCTCAACTCCCTATTGCGGCGCTGTTCGTCTTTCTTTTCATTCTGGCCCAGGCCATCGTCCTTCACTTCGAGGTACGCCGGCATTCGCTGATCGTCACCGTCGGTGAGATCCCGCTACTGCTCGCGCTCTTCTATCTGTCGCAATCACCTGTGTTGGTCATCGTGGTGCGGCTGCTGAGCGTGCTGGCGGTCCAGACCTGGCAGCGATTCTCCATCGTCAAACTCTCCTTCAACCTGGCCGCCACGGGCCTGGCGACCACCACGGCCGCGCTGATAGTGGCGTCGGCCAATCCAGTCACATTCGGCGACGTCGGTCCATGGACATGGTTCGTGCTGACCGCCGCCGTGGGTGCGGCCACGTCGATCTCCCTAGCTGCCGTCATCACCGTGATCTCCCTGGTCCAGGGTGTTCCGCCGCTCCGGAGTCTGATCCGTACGTCGGCATCGGTGCTCGTCGTCGCGGCGGTCAACATCACGGTCGGCCTCATCGTCCTGTTGGCCTTGCAGAGAACTCGCTGGTCGATCCTGCTGCTCGTCGGGCTCAGCGCGATGCTGTTCTTCGTCTACCGGTCGTACGCCCAGTTCATCGTCCAGCACCGCAGCCTCACCGAACTCTATGAGCTGACCCGGGCGATGGCCGACGCCGGCCGCGACGGCACCCTGCCCGACGTGCTGCTGGTACGTGTGCGGGAGTTGCTCCAGGCCGAGTACGCCACGCTGTGGCTCCCGGCACAAGGCCGCTACCCCGAGTTGCTGCTCAGCGCGAGGGTCGATGCACCGGGGCTGCTCGATGTGAGTAACACCCCACCCGAGCTACGACAGCGGGCGCTTCAGAACGCGGCGACCATTGTGGTTGGGCCGCGCGTTGGCGACCCGGAGCTCCGCACGCTCATTCGGGAGAGCGGCGTCAAGGACGCCATCGTCGTCCCGCTCCGTTCCGGCTCGGCGGTGATCGGCTCACTCGAGGTGACCGGCCGCCTCGGCGACATGCCGCAATTCGGCCACTCCGACGTGCGGCTGTTGGAGACCCTGTCGGCGCACGCCGCGGTCGCGGTGGAGAACTCCCGGCTGGTCGACCGGCTGCGCTTCGATGCCTACCACGACGCCCTTACCGCCCTGCCCAACCGCCGCCGGGTGCTCGCCCTGCTCGAAGAGGCGGTGAAGGTGAACGCACCGGGTGAGGTCGTCGCCGTACTGCTCTTCGACATCGACGGCCTTCGTGATGTCAACGACTCACTGGGGCACGACGCGGGCGACCGGATGGTCCGTGAGGTCGCGTTCCGGCTGCGCCGGCTCGCCCCAGCGGCGGCCCTCGTCGGCCGCGCCGGCAGCGACGAGTTCGTCGTCACGCTGCGCCTGCCCAACGCCGACGAGGCCATGAGCCTCGCCGCGCAACTTCGCGAGACGCTCCAGGAACCCATGGAGGTCGACTCGATCACGCTCGATGTGGATGTGGCCGTCGGCATCGCCGTGCACCCCGACCATGGCACCGAAGCCGAGGTCCTGCTCAAGCGCGCCGACCTCGCCGCGCAGTCGGCCAAGCAGTTCGCCACACCGGTCCACCTGTTCCAGCCGAGCTTGCAGGAGCGCTCCACTCACCGGCTGGGGCTCGCCGCGGACATGCGCCGAGCGCTCGAGGCCGGTGAGGTGGAGGTCTACTTCCAGCCGAAGGTGGCCCTGCCCGACCGTCGTGTCGTGGGCGTGGAGTGCCTGGCACGGTGGGACCACGAGGCGCATGGTCAGGTGTCGCCGACGGATTTCATCGCGATCGCCGAACACACCGGGCAGATGGGCCGGCTCACCGATATCGTGCTGCGCGAAGGTCTGCGACGCGCCCGCGGGTGGCTCGACGCCGGGCACGCGCTGCCGGTGGCGGTCAACCTCTCCTCCCGTACCCTCATCGATCCGACCTTTCCACCCCGCGTCGCCGCGCTGCTCAGCGAGTACCGGGTGCCCGCCTCGCTGTTGACGCTGGAGATCACCGAGGACGGCATGGTGGGTGAGCCGGATCGGCCGATGTCCATCCTGAGACGCCTCAGCGAGATGGGTGTACGCCTGGCCGTGGATGACTTCGGCACGGGTTACTCGTCGCTGTCCTACCTGCGCCGCCTTCCGGTCGACGAGGTGAAGATTGACCGTTCCTTCGTGCAGGGAATGGCTACCGACGCGGGTGACCTCGCTATCGTCCGGGCCGTGGTAGACCTGGCCCGCCATTTCGGGCTCGTCGTCGTGGCCGAGGGGGTCGAGAGCGAGCGCACGGTCAATCTGCTCGAGGGTCTGGGCTGTGATGTGGGGCAGGGCTTCCTGTTCTCCCGCCCGTTGCCGTACGAACGGTTCGAGGCGTGGCTGTCGGTCCAGACCGAGCCCGTCCTGGCCGAGCCGGGCGACGTAGCGAGCCTCGATAGCGGGGAGATCGTGGCGGAGGCTCGCCGGCTACGCGCCGTCCAATGAGCGTGCGGGCGGGGGGCCTGATTTGATTTCATCATCGAAAGGGCGCCGTGTACTCTTACCGTGCGCTCGCGCGCCCCCTTAGCTCAGTCGGCAGAGCGTCTCCATGGTAAGGAGAAGGTCTACGGTTCGATTCCGTAAGGGGGCTCTCTCTCCGGCGCACGTCGGAGTCACGCGGCGGTGTAGCTCAGATGGCAGAGCAAGCGGCTCATAATCGCTGTGTCGCCGGTTCGATTCCGGCCACCGCTACGAGACATCAACCGATGTCGTGACGGGCACCAGCCCGGGCGCCTGCTTTGGATTCCGGCGAGGCGAGCGTCTACTCTGGTACCCACTCAGCGGGTGTTCCGCCGAGTCATCGTTATCGAGAAAGGCACACGGCCGTGGCTAAGGCGACCGACATTCGTCCGAAGATCACCATGGCGTGCGCGGACTGCAAGCACCGCAACTACATCACCAAGAAGAACCGGCGCAACGATCCTGACCGGATCGAGCTGAAGAAGTTCTGCCCGAACTGCGGCAAGCACACGGCCCACCGCGAGACACGCTAGCGCCCGCGGAGTCTGGGGCATGGCCCTCGACCCGTCCTTCGTGGGGCGCAGCTATCCGCCGACCGAGCCGTACGCGGTCGGGCGCGAGAAGATCCGCGAGTTTGCCGACGCGATCGGCGCCGACGAGCCCGCCTACCGCGATCCTGCCGTCGCAGCGGCCCTCGGGCACCCAGACGTGATCGCGCCGCCAACCTTTCCCGTCGTCGTCACAATGGCGGCCAACCAGGCCCTCATCGACGACCCGGCCCTCGGTCTGGACTACTCCCGCGTCGTCCACGGCGACCAACGCTTCGCCTACGTCCGGCCGGTGCGTGCCGGTGACCGTCTGGTATGCGTGAGCACTGTGGAGGAGATCATGTCGCGAGGCGGGCACGACTTCCTCACCACCCGGACCGAGGTAGCGACGGACGCGGGTGAGCGCGTGGTGACGGTCTGGTCCCGGCTCGTCGTGCGGGGAGAGGGCTGAGACTCTTGGTGCACGTGGGACAGGATCTGGCGCCGCAGACGTACCGGGTGACCCGAGCTGACCTCGTGCGCTACGCCGGGGCGTCCGGCGACTTCAACCCCATTCATTGGAACGACCGTACGGCCGTCGCAGTGGGCCTGCCCGGAGTCATCGCACACGGGATGTTCACGATGGCGCTCGCCGCGCGTGCCGTGACGGCCTGGGCCGGAGATCCGGGCGCGGTGATCGAGTACGGCGTTCGTTTCACCAAGCCCGTCGTCGTTCCGGATGATGACCACGGTGCCGAGGTCGTCGTCGCCGGTGTGGTGCGCGCGGTCGACGAGGGCGTGGCCCAGATCGACCTGACAGTGACCTGTAGTGGTGAGAAGGTCCTTGCCCAAGCCAGGGCAAAGATCAGGTTGTGACCAGCCCCTGCCGAGGCGGCTTGGGGGAATCACAGCGCTACCCGTACACTGGTCGCCCGTGGGGTGAGTGACCCCTGTCGCCGTGCGCCCGGAGACGGGGCCATGGGTGAGGGAAGCTCGGCTCGCGAAGGGGTGTGGCGCAATTGGTAGCGCAGCGGTCTCCAAAACCGCAGGTTGCAGGTTCGAGTCCTGTCGCCCCTGCCACCCACGATTCGGCGCCATTGCACCGGACGCAGGTGCGCTTAACAGTTTGTACAGATGAAAGAGGGCGAAGTGGCCGATAAGAACCGCGGCGGACGCTCGGTCGACGACGAGTTCGACGGCGACGACACGTTCGAAGGCAGCGACACGTTCGAAGGCAGCGACGCGGTCGACACCGAAGACGAGTTCGACGAGTCGTTGGCGGACGACGCCGGCGAGGCACCCGCCAAGCGCGCCAAGGCGGAGTCCGCGAGGGCCCGCACGTTCGCCCGGACGAGGACGCGGCAGGACCAGAGCCGTGGACTTCTGGGCAAGCTCGTCGACTTCGTCCGCGAGGTCGTCGCTGAGCTGCAGAAGGTCATCTGGCCCACCCGCAAGGAGCTGCTGACCTACACGACGGTCGTGGTCATCTTTGTGTCGATCATGATGACGTTCGTCGCCCTGCTCGACGTCGGTTTCGCCAGGCTGATGCTCCTAGTCTTCGGCGGCGACACGACCAGCTAGTACCACCAGAAGCGTCTCCGGTCAGCGGCCGGGGAGTACGGAAGAGAGCCAGCGTGCCCGAGAACTACGAGACCGGCCAGACCACCGACACGATTACCGAGACGTCGGAGAGCGGCGCTGTGGGTGACCCGTCGGCGGCTGAGAACGAGACTGTCCTTGAGGAGACCGCGGTGGAAGAGTTCGATCCGGTCGCCGAATTGCGCCAGAAGCTGCGCTACGCGCCGGGTGACTGGTACGTGGTCCACTCGTACGCCGGCTATGAGAACAAGGTCAAGACCAACCTTGAGACCCGCATCACGAGCCTCGACATGGAGGAGTTCATCTTTCAGGTTGAGGTACCCACGCGCGAAGAGGTTGAGGTCAAGAACGGCAAGCGCACGCAGGTGCAGAACAAGGTGTTCCCGGGCTACATCCTCGTGCGCATGGAGCTCACGCCTGAGTCGTACTCCTGCGTGCGCAACACCCCTGGGGTGACCGGCTTCGTCGGCTCGACCGACCGGGCTGACCGCCCCGCGCCACTGTCCCTGGATGAGGTCCTCAAGTGGCTAGCCCCGGCGGTTCAGGTCGACAAGAAGGCAAAGCCTGAGGTGAAGGTTCTCGACTTCGAGGTCGGTAACTCGGTCACCGTGATCGATGGTGCCTTTGCCTCATTGCCAGCCACGATCAGCGAGATCAACGCCGACCAGCAAAAGCTGAAGGTGCTCGTCTCCATCTTCGGGCGGGAGACTCCGGTCGAGCTGAATTTCAACCAGGTCTCCAAGATCTGACCGGCATCGGGCCCCGTTGCCCTTACCGGATTTCATCGACGCATGTGCGGTGCGCTACCCTGAGCTCTCCGGCTTAGTACGGCGTCGATGACGCGCGCCCGTCGAAGATGCGGGAGCGTAAATCCACTAAGCAACGTCCAGCCCAGGATCAGGAAGAGTCATGCCTCCGAAGAAGAAGAAGCTCGTCAAGACCTTCACGCTTCAGTTGCCGGCGGGTCAGGCAACGCCAGCACCGCCGGTCGGCCCCGCGCTCGGTCAGCACGGCGTGAACATCATGGAGTTCGTGAAGGCGTACAACGCCCAGACGGAAGCACAGCGCGGCGATATCGTCCCCGCGGAGATCAGCGTCTACGAAGACCGGACGTTCACGTTCATCCTCAAGACGCCGCCCGCCGCCCGGCTGCTCATCAAGGCCGCTGGCGTACCTAAGGGTTCCGGCACGCCGCAGAGCGACAAGGTCGGTGCGATCAGCCGCACCCAGTTGCGCGAGATCGCCGAGAAGAAGATGTCGGACCTCAACGCGAATGACCTCGAGGCAGCCGAGAAGATCATCGCCGGGACGGCCCGGTCGATGGGCATCACTGTTAGAGACTAACTTTCCGGTCGATCATGACCTGGAGGTCATGATCGACGGGATTCCGGAACGGTCAGCTCATGATCGACCCGGCAGTGGGAGGGCCGCGCTGGCCCGATCGAGACCACAGGAGACAAGGACATGCAGCGCAGCAAGGGATATCGCAAGGCGGCCGAGCAGATCGACCGCGCCAAGCTCTACCCGCCGGCCGAGGCGATGAAGATCGCCAAGGCGACAAACCCCGTCAAGTTCGACGCGACCGTCGAGGTCGCGATGCGCCTGGGCGTCGACCCGCGCAAGGCAGACCAGATGGTCCGCGGCGTGGTCAACCTGCCGCACGGTACTGGCAAGACCGCTCGCGTGATCGTCTTCGCGACCGGTGACAAGGCCGCCGAGGCCGAGGCCGCCGGCGCCAACGTGGTTGGCAGCGATGATCTGGTCGCCCGAATCCAGGAGGGCTGGCTCGACTTCGATGCTGCGATCGCCACGCCCGACCAGATGGCCAAGATCGGCCGGATCGCGCGGATACTGGGCCCGCGCGGCCTGATGCCAAACCCGAAGACCGGCACGGTGACCATGGACGTCGCCAAGGCTGTCTCCGACATCAAGGGCGGCAAGATCACGTTCCGGGTGGACAAGCACTCTAACCTTCACATGATCATCGGCAAGGCATCGTTCTCCGCGGACCAGCTCGTCGACAACTACGCCGCCGTGCTCGACGAGGTGTTGCGGAGCAAGCCATCCGCGTCCAAGGGCAAGTATCTGAGGAAGGTCTCCGTTACAACGACAATGGGACCTGGCATTCAGATCGACCCGAGCGTTACCCGTAACCTGCACGAGGCATCCACCGAGGCATAGGCCCGAGCGATAGCCGGAAGTCGAGATCGCCGCCCACCCGCCCTTCGGTTCGGGAAAGGGCGGCGGTCTGCGTTCAGGACAGCCAGGCGCCCTTGTAGAACGCCAGCAGGAGTACGCCCTGGACCGCGATGGCGGGCACGAGATAAACCGCTCCGCGTGCCTGTTGACGCCCATCCTGGCCAGGACCATGAAGGCGGGCAAGGTCGAGGACGTACCGAGGAACTCCGTGTAAAGGGACGTTTAGCCCGATTGGACTGACCAGGACGAGGATCAGACTGGCGTAAGCGAACACCACCAGGTACAGCGACTCCAGGCCCAGCGTCCAGGGCCCCAACACGCTGAGGACGAGCAGGATCACCGTGATGAGTAGTGCGGCCAGATCGATAAGGCTGAGCACGACCAGAGGCTGAAAGATCGCATCGTCAACCGCGGCCTTCTCGATTTCCGCTACCGCGCGCTGCGCTCCATCCCAGGGCCAGCTGAGCTCACGGCTCCAGACGGCCTGGATGTGGACGAACTTCCACGGATCACCGACGGCGCGCCAGCAGTAGAGCGCATAGGCCGCGGTGCCGGCGGGCACGATCAGCACCGCAGCGCGTTGATGCGGAAAGCTCTTGGACGCCGGTCGCACCGGCGCAGGTACTCCACTACGAACGCGAGCGCGAGCAGGATGCCGGCCTGTCGGGTGGCGATCGCCAAGGCGCCACACAGACCTGCGGCCCACCAGTACTGGCGTCGCATGGCGTAGAGCGCCAAGACGCTGAACATAAGGAAGGTCGACATTGATCGCAGACCGCGATCATCCCGGACAGGCGCGGTCCAGCCTCGTTGCGTGTCATTCAGACCAGACCGTTGATCAGGAAGTACGCGAGCGCGGTGGAACCCCATACCGACAGCGAACTGCCGACCGCTCGCCGCCAGCGCAAGTCCTTTGTGGTCTCAGAGGCAGCGGTCGACGCAGTGTCGGTTGGTGGCGTCTCGACTGCGGTGGTAGTTGTCGACGGACTCTGGGTCATGTGCTCACGCGACCCAGACGTTGTTGAGGAACGTCAGCAGGAGCACGACCTGTAGACCGACCGCGGGCAACAGATAGAGCCGTTCGAATTGCCGACTTGCCCCGAGCCGGGCCAGCAGTAGGAAAATGGGGATGAGCTCAAGCGCGTACCGTGGGGCGCCCATCATGGGGAACAACCCGCCGACGGGCCCGGTCAATACGACCAGCAGTGTGGCCGCGGCGTAGATCATGAGGAAGAGCTGATCTCCGGGCAGCCGCCACGGCCCGATGACGCACAGCCCAAGTAGCCCCACCGTGGCCAGCACCACGACGAGGTCGAGCAGGTTGTGCACCGCCGACTGGGCGAGTATCGGCTGCGCCGATATCGCCTGGACCGCCTCGGTCGGCCCAACCCATGGCGGGGCGAAGCGTCGGCCCCATTCGTCCTGAGCGTGCGAGAAGGCGAGCGGGTCGCCGAGCGTCACCCTGCAGTAAATGGAGAAGGCGGCCAGACCCAGCGGCACCAGCAGCACCGCGACCGCGTCGAGCCGGACCGCGCGTAGCCGCCAACCGTGCTGGCGTGAGTACTCGAAGACGAACGCGAGCATGAGCAGTACGCCGGTCAGCCGGGTCGCGCTGGCCAATGCACCGAGTCCTCCCGCCGCCCACCACGCGCCGCTGCGCATGCAGTAGAGCGCGGCCACGCTGAGTAGGAGGAAGAGCGAACCGTTGTAGCCGGCGCTGAGGAAGAACGCGGCCGGCCAAGCCATGAGAAACAGCAAAGCGCGATCCGCGGTGGCCGGGTCGAACTCCCGAGCCGCGAAGCGGTGCAGCACCACGAGCGCACCGACACAGGCCACATTGGACAGCACGAGAGAGGCCACCAGGGTGGGGCCGGGAAGGATGGTGTCGAGGCCGCGTAGCAGCATCGGGAACAACGGGAAGAACGCATGCGTGTCCGGACGGTCAGGGGTGTAGCCGAACTGAGCAATGCGGATGTAGTGGCCCGTGTCCCACCGATCCCACGCCTCGACCAGTCGTTGCATCGGCGGCCCGGCCTTGTCGTCGATCATCCACGACAGTGCGGTAACCACGACGTACGTGATAACGGCGGCCACCCAGGTGGTGATGCCGACCTGCCAAGCCCGCCGCCACGGTCGCGACGTGTCGGGTGGCGTCGGGTCGGCAGGCGTCGGCGCGGCAACGGACGGCTCTCCGGCCGTTGCAGCCCCGACCTGCATGCGCGAACAATACCGTGACGAACCTCGTTAGGTGCGGCCGCGGACCAGACTGAGCGGTTCACGGCGCCCGGTTTGGTGTTGTCCGCCCGCTCCACGTACTCTGTCATGCAGAAGTTCCACCCATAGACCGCTGGTCACCATCCGCCGCGAGGCAGATCGGTCGAAGGTCCTGCTCCGGCAGGCGGCCCGCGCAGGATGGACGGTAGCGAAGCGGCCCGTGATCTGCGAGCCTGTCCCCGCCCCGTGCGCCCTGCGCCGGGGCGTCGTTCGTTGTTGGGGCCTTGCCAGCTCTAAGCGACGATCGGCCAAAGGAAGGAGAAGATGGCATGGCGGACAAGCCGGTTCGGACCGACAAGGCCACCGCTGTCGCCGAGCTGACCGAGCAGTTCCGGTCCTCGACGGCCACCGTGCTGACCGAGTTTCGTGGCCTGACGGTCGCCCAGCTCAAGGCGCTGCGACGCTCGCTGGGCGGGCAGGCCACCTACGCGGTCGCCAAGAACACACTGGCCAAGCGTGCCGCGACGGACGCGGGCATAACGGGTCTCGACGATCTCTTCACCGGTCCTACCGCGCTCGCCTTCGTCTCCGGCGATGTCGTCGAGGCGGCGAAGGGCCTACGCGACTTCGCGAAGGCTCACCCGTTCCTCGTCATCAAGGGCGGCATCTTCGAGGGCAAGCCGCTGTCGGCGGCGGAGGTGGGCAAGCTCGCCGACCTTGAGTCCCGCGAGGTGCTTCTGGCGAAGCTCGCCGGCGCGATGAAGGCCAACCTCAGCAAGGCCGCGGCGACCCTCCAGGCGCCGCTCAGCCAGGCCGTACGCCTGGCAGCCGCGCTGCAGAACAAGCGCGAGCGGGGCGAGGCGGCCTGAGCGTCGCCACGGGAGTTTCCCGATCTTTTATTGCTTCGGCGAAGCTTGCGAGCCGAACATCAGACACTTCGGCGAAGCTTGCGAGCCGAACATTCAGCAATTCAACCGTACGAAAGGAAGCTGACCCACGATGGCGAAGCTCAGCACTGGCGATCTCCTCGACGCGTTCAAGGAGATGACGTTGATCGAGCTCTCTGAGTTCGTGAAGCAGTTCGAAGACACCTTTGACGTCAAGGCCGCCGCCCCGGTCGCCGTGGGCGTCGCCGCGGCCGGCGGGGGTGCCGCTCCCGCCGAGGCTGTGGAGGAGCAGGACGAGTTCGACGTTGTCCTCGAGTCCGACGGCGGCAAGAAGATCCAGGTCATCAAGGTCGTTCGCGAGCTGACCGGCCTGGGTCTTAAGGAGGCCAAGGACCTCGTTGAGGCGGCGCCGAAGGCCGTCCTCGAGAAGGCCAACAAGGAGAATGCCGACAAGGCCAAGACCAAGCTTGAGGCCGAGGGCGCCAAGGTCACCCTCAAGTAGTCCGCTGGTTCCACGCGCACCTGTCGAGGGGCGGTCGACCTAGGGTCGACCGCCCTCGACGCGCGGAGGGACGTGCCGGACCCGAGTCGCAGCGGGGCACGGACCTCACGTACACGGCGTTTCTGCTACGAAGGCGGACGTACGCCGAACGCTCGGTGGGGTTCTAGGCCCGATCCAGGCCTCGTACGCGGCCACTGCGGTAACCCAGCGGTGGGTTATTGATGCTTTTAGGGGTATTTGCGGCACGATTGGGGCGTCAAGTGACGCCACGGGCTTGACGGCTCGCGCGGCGGCAGGCACGCTGAATCCGCACAGCCTTGCGCTGGTGCGCGGCGCTCCGGCAGAGCCGGACGCTGCGGCGCTGCCGTTACTGACGGCCGATCACCGCGAAGGCTGGGACGCCCCCGGGAGGCTGGGCCCGGGATCGGCGTTCCAGCCATTCTGCGGTGCGGGCTTGCGTGCGGGTAGCCCTGAGGCTACACTGCTAGTTTGCGCTGCCTTCCGACTCAATCTCTGCTTGGAATGTCCGTTCGTGGGCGTTTTTCGGCGGGGATCAATCGGGCTGCACGCGACCCGGCCGATCGCACAACAGGTCCTCGGAAGGACGCATCTTGGCAGTTTCCCGCCCTGCGAAGACCAGTCACTCGTCGAGCGCACATGCTCCCCGCCGAATTTCATTCGGGCGAATCACTGAACACCTTGAGGTTCCCAATCTCCTTGCCATCCAGACCGAGTCCTTTGACTGGCTGATCGGCAATGAGGCGTGGGCTACCCGGTGGGCTGATGACCCGCATGCGCGGAGCGGGCTGGCTGAGATTCTCGAAGAAATCAGTCCCATTGAGGACTTCTCCGGCACCATGTCACTCTCTTTTTCCTCGCCGCGCTTTGACGAGGTGAAGGCTTCGATCGAAGAGTGTAAGGAGAAGGATCTCACCTACTGCGCACCTCTCTTCGTGACCGCGGAGTTCACCAACCACTCGACTGGCGAGATCAAGAGCCAGACGGTGTTCATGGGTGACTTCCCGATCATGACGCCCAAGGGCACGTTCATCATTAACGGCACCGAGCGTGTCGTGGTGAGTCAACTCGTGCGCTCCCCAGGCGTCTACTTCGACAAGCAACCCGACAAGACCTCCGACCGCGACCTGTCGTCTGTCAAGGTCATCCCGAGCCGGGGCGCCTGGCTCGAGTTCGACGTGGACAAGCGCGACACGGTCGGTGTCCGCATCGACCGTAAGCGCCGGCAGGCGGTCACCGTCCTGCTCAAGGCGATCGGCTGGTCCAACGAGCAAATCCGCGAGCGGTTCGGCTGGTCCGAGCTAATGATGACCACGCTCGAGAAGGACCACATCGCCGGTCAGGACGAGGCCCTCCTCGACATCTACCGCAAGCTTCGCCCGGGCGAGCCGCCGACGCGCGAGAACGCCCAGACGTTGCTGGACAACCTGTTCTTCAACTCGAAGCGCTACGACGTGGCGCGAGTTGGGCGCTACAAGTTCAACAAGAAGCTCGAGGTCGATGTCCCCATCACCAAGGGGACGCTGACCGAGGCCGACGTCGTTGCCACGGTTGAGTACCTCTGCCGGCTGCACGCCGGTGAGGAGGGCTACGAGCCCGACGACATCGACCACTTCGGCAACCGCCGCCTCCGTACGGTGGGTGAGCTGATCCAAAACCAGGTTCGGGTCGGCCTCTCCCGGATGGAGCGGGTGGTCCGCGAGCGGATGACGACTCAGGACGTTGAGGCGATCACGCCCCAGACGCTGATCAACATCCGCCCGGTGGTCGCCGCGATCAAGGAGTTCTTTGGCACCTCGCAGCTGTCGCAGTTCATGGACCAGACCAACCCACTCGCGGGACTGACCCACCGCCGGCGACTCAGCGCGCTCGGCCCGGGCGGTCTGTCCCGGGAGCGGGCGGGTTTCGAGGTCCGGGATGTGCACCCGTCGCACTACGGGCGCATGTGTCCGATCGAGACGCCCGAAGGTCCCAACATCGGCCTCATCGGCGCGCTCTCGACGTTCGCTAGGGTCAACCCGTTCGGCTTCATCGAGACGCCCTACCGCAAGGTCGAGAGCGGCAAGGTGACCCACAAGATCGATTACCTGACCGCGGACGAAGAGGACCGGCATGTCATCGCCCAGGCGAACGAACCGCTCCAGAGCGACGGCAAGTTCGCCAACGACAGGGTGCTGGTGCGCCGCAAGGGTGGCGAGGTCGACTACGTGACTCCGGACGCCGTGGACTACATGGATGTGTCACCGCGCCAGATGGTCTCGGTCGCCACCGCCATGATCCCGTTCCTCGAGCACGACGACGCCAACCGGGCCCTCATGGGCGCCAACATGCAGCGCCAGGCGGTGCCGCTGGTCAAGGCGGAGTCACCGCTGGTCGGGACGGGCATGGAGTACCGCGCGGCGGTTGACGCCGGTGACGTGGTCGTCGCCGAGGTCGCCGGCGTGGTCGAGGATCTGTGCGCGGACTACGTGACCGTGCACCAGGACGACGGGCACCGGCGTACCTATCTGCTGCACAAGTTCCGCCGTTCCAACGCGGGCTCCTGCGTCAACCAGAAGCCCGTTGTCTTCGAGGGCGACCGGGTCGAGGCGGGTCAGGTCATCGCCGACGGACCATGCACCGACGAGGGCGAGATGGCGCTCGGGCGGAACCTGCTCGTGGCGTTCATGCCCTGGGAGGGCCACAACTACGAGGACGCGATCATCCTGTCGCAGCGACTTGTGCAGGAGGACGTGCTCACCTCTATCCACATCGAGGAGCACGAGGTCGACGCCCGCGACACCAAGCTGGGTCCGGAGGAGATCACCCGCGACATTCCCAATGTCAGTGAGGAGATGCTGGCCGATCTCGACGAGCGCGGAATCATCCGCATCGGCGCCGAGGTCGTGCCGGGCGACATCCTGGTTGGCAAGG
>Ga0209859_1000119_pt1 | contig 17361 bp, 21 predicted proteins | sample GWRWS3_50_60_FD_187241 | JGI IMG/M metagenome (GOLD analysis project Ga0209859, IMG submission 187241) | Riverbed sediment microbial communities from areas with vegetation nearby in Columbia River, Washington, USA - GW-RW S3_50_60 (SPAdes)... | ecosystem: Environmental > Aquatic > Freshwater >... | reverse complement strand
CCCCTGCGCGGCCAGCGTCATCAGCTCGGCGAGGTCGTTGTAGGTGCCCACCAGGTTCCCCACGACGCTGATCTCGGTGGAGATCATCGTGTGGGTGAGCAGATCCAGGGCGCCACCGTAGCCGATCACGTAGTAGGTGCCGGCCCGACGCAGCATCTGAGGCGCTTCTTTCTCGACCCCGCGCTCGCCGACGAAGTCGATCACCGCCTCGGCCCCCTGACCGTCGGTGAGGTCCATGACCTTTTCGATGTGAGAGCCGTCTGCGACGACGGTCTCGTCGGCCCCGATCTGCTCCGCCAGCTTCAGCGCGGCCTCCGACTTGTCCACGACGATGATCTCAGCGGGCGTGAGCGCCTTGAGGCACTGGACCGCGATGTGGCCGAGGCCCCCGGCTCCGATCACGACAGCCTTCGTACCCGGATACAGGAGGTTGGCCGCCTTCCTGACCGCGTGGTAGGCGGTGAGCCCGGCGTCCGCATGGGCGGCGACGTCCTTGGGTTCCAGGCCGGGGTCGAGCTTGATGCAATTGCGGGCGCCGGTCTTCATGAAGTCGGCGAACCCGCCGTCCGCCACCAGTCCCGGGAACAGCCCGTTGGAGCAGTGCATGTCGTCGCCGGCACGGCAGGCGCGACAGAGTCCGCAGGTGACGAGGGGGTGAAGGATCACGGTGTTGCCCACCTCGACGTTGCTGACCGCCGAACCGATCTGGTGGACCCAGCCGGCGTTCTCGTGGCCGGGGATATACGGGAACTGGAGCCCGGCGCCCTCTTGGGCCACCCTCCAATCGCCGTCGCGAATGTGGATGTCGGTTCGGCACAGCCCCGCGGCCCCCATCCTCACGATCACGTCGTGGGGTCCGGTGATCTGCGGCTCGTCCACCTCGTCGAAGCTCAGCTCCTGGTCGTACGCGTGCAGTCGCGCAGCCTTCATCCGGTGGCGACCTCCTCGGGATCGGGCAGCCCATAACGCGCGGCCAGCAGTCCCCGGCACAGCCCCGCGTTGGCCTCGATGCTCACACCCACCAGGCGGGCGAAACGGCGCTGCTCCTCGATGGTCTCGGCGGGGATCGGTCTCCCCTCCAGATCGACCACGAACGGAGCGCCGGGTGAGACGTCGAACCCCAGCTCGCGCCTCCGCTCTAAGTACAGATCGATCTCCGGCGAGCGAGGGAGGTCTCGGAGGCGGACCGAGACGATATCGGGCGCGATACTGCCATCGTTCAGCAGTGTTCTGAGGAGCCTCTCCTGCCTGGACATGAAACCCTTGCGCCGAAACAGCCAGCGCAGATCGTCGAGCCCTCCCTTCGTCTGCCCGGCGAACGCCTCCTGGAACTCCTTGTCACCCCCGATGCCCTCATTGATCTCCTCCGAGGCGAAGTGGTCATCCAAGACGACCCGAGCCTCATGGACTCCAGGGACGGCCAGGATCGCCGACTTGGCGTCGAAGGCCATCAGATAGGCGAAGTTCGCTGCGCAGAAGTACGTCGGCAGGCGCAGCCGGACCGAGACCGACCCGCCCTCGACCTCGACGCCGGTAATGAACCCGAGCTCGGTGATGGACTGATCGAGCTCGGGATCCCGGACGCCGGACAGAGCCTCCAGGACCCTCTCGGTTTCGATCACGCCGTCGCCCCGGCCTCCTCGGCGACTCCCACCTCGACGACCTTCGGCCTGGGGACTTCCGCGGGAACCGGAAGGCCGTAGAGATCGGCTAGGTTCAGCCCGAGGATCTTGCGCTTGATATCCGGGGTTAGCTGCCCGTACTCGGATTGCATGTCCTCGGGGATCTGGAAGTCGACGAACTTCTCGATCAGCCACTTGGGATGCCACAGCGCATAGTCGCTCGCGAACGTGATCTTGTCCGCTCCGATCCAGTACAGGAGCTCGCCGATCATCTTGGCGAAGTACCGGGGCCGCGTGTGGATGAAGGGCAAGGCCACGGCCAGGCCTCCCCATACGTTCCCCTCCTGGGTCGCAATCCAGCAGAAGTCCTCCAGCCGAGGAAGCCCCACGTGCTCCACGATGAAGGTGAGATCGGGAAAGTCCGTGGCGATGTGGTCCACGTCGTGCACGTCGAACGAGTCGCGGTCCATCGGCCAGATCGTAGGGCCCTTATGGACGTGGATGTTCGTGACGCCGAGCTCCTGGGACTTCTCCAGGTAGCGGTAGGCCATGGGGTCGGTGAGGCTGTATCCGCGGGAGTCGCCCTTCCACTCGGCCGTGTAGAGCTTCACGCCCTTGATGCCCCACTTCTCGACCTTGGCCTCGAACACCTCGAGCCCCTTCTCGCCGTCTCGAGGATCCCACGCGCTGTTCAGGACGAACTTGTCCGGGTACTTCTCCTTGAGCACCGCGTCCTGCTCGGTGGTGTTGAAACCTTTCTTGTAGAAGTCCATCAGGTAGGTCGGAAGGAAGATGGCGACGTCGACGTAGCCCTCTTCGAACAGGTCCTTCATGAGATCGTCTTCGGTGTACTTGCAGTACTTCTCGTAGGGCCAGACGTATTCCTTCGGGCTCAAGTTGGAATGGTAAGCATAGAAGCAGTCGATGAAGCCCTTGCCGTACTTGTTCTTCTGGTTCTCGGGGCTCGCGTCCCATAGGTGCATGTGGCCGTCGACAACGAAGTACTTCTCACCGTCTTTCTCGTACACGGTGGCACCCCCTTGCAAACATGCGGCCCAATGTACTTCTATTGGTCCTTATACTCCCGCCCCTCGGGTGGGCGCAACCCGTCGGGGGGCTGCCCCGTCGCCGGTGCGCGCGATGGTCGACAGAGCAATGGCCAGCAGAGATGAACCCGGCCGTCTCCCGGCGGCCCTGCAGCCCTTCGTGGTGCTGGATCCGCCTAGGTCAGTACTTCGATGACCACACCAAGAGCCCGATGCAGGCGAGGGTCGCCAGCCCGATCGCGACCGCAAAGACCACTCCGCCCAGTTCCTCCACCCCCTCGACTCGCACGGCCATCGGCGGCAGCGCGGCGGCCAGATTAGATCGGGCGGTTCGGCGCGCGCAAGTCTGGCCGCTAGCGCGCGCCCGGCGCAAGGACCGCACTGGCCGCTGGTGGACGGCTCGCTGCTCCGCTACTTCACCACCGGCGGTCCGGGCGACATGCCCTTGCCGCCCAGCGAGACCGATCCAGCCCCAACGAACAGGAGAGCGCCTACCACCCCGGAGCCCCACAGGACCCACCCGGCGAGTTTGATCAGGCCGGTTGTCGGCTCGTCACCCGCGTAGGCGACGCCCAACAGGATGAGCGTGAGGTCCACGAGGCCGATCAGAAGCACGAACATGATGGGAAGCCGCAGACTCGCGATGGTCAGCAGGAAGATCACGATCGCCCATGACCAGTAGAAGGCCCGCACCGGGTCGAAGCCCAGCGCGGTCGTGTCCCCGAACCATCCGTTGAACAACCCGAACAGAAGGATCGCCAGGCTGAACCAGAAGCTCGAGAACAAGCCCGTGACGGCGGCCACGAACGACTGCCCCAAGCGCGCGGCCCACAGCGTCGCGATGAGCAGCCCGAGGGCGCTCGAACCCAGGGTGACCGCCAGATAGACGGGTGCGCCGGCGAAGACCCCGGTAAGATCGAAGCCCACGACCGTGGCGCCGGCCACGAACGACCCCAGCCCGAGGACCAACGGGTCCCCGGCGGGCGGTGCCACCACGAACGGCTGCGGGATCGTTCCAGCCCGCTGTTGCTCTGCTGTATCCACCTCATCCCCCCAGCTCGCCGGCTACCGGCGTGATCGCCCGACCCAGTTCACCTCAAGACTTGGAGACCCCCACGAGGGAGCGACGGAGGCGAGAGTCGCCAGGAAGATGGCAACCGCGAACACCATCCCGCCCATGGCCCTCCCTATCTCCGCGGGCGCGTCGAGGAAAGCCTCATAACCTTAGCCAGTCCGGTGCGGCTCGCGCAAGGCGGCCGGGGCGCGCGGGACACCTCCGGGCTGCGTTCGGCGGGCCTGCCCTTGAATTCCGGATTGACCAATAGGCAAGGAGGGGAGTACGGTTTTTCACGGTGTAGTAGGCCAGTGGCAGTAGGCCGGGTGGAAGGAGTTTGCCATGGCGGTCGAGGCAGCGGGTCCCGAGGCAGCGGGTCCCGGAGTGGAACTCGAGCCGAAACGCAAGTACGGGCCGATCGACTGGTGGGGGGGATGGCGCACCTGCATCATAGGGTGCTCGGCCTTCTTGATCGTTGCTGTGGTGATCAGGATCTGGCAGCAGTTCACGGCGCTGGAGGCCGGCCTGGACTCTTCGTCCCGGGACTTCACGCTCCAGTACCGGACGCTGTTCTACGCCGAGATCGCTGCGGTCACCATCGGGACCCTGGCGTGGTGGGGCTACCTCGTCAGGAAGGGCCGTGAGGTCGTCAAGGTCAAGGCCAGCCACGAAGAGCAAGTCCGGCGGATCGCAGTGTTCTGGGGGCTCGTGGGGACGGCCTCCGTGATCATCTACATCGCGGCGAGCTTCTTCCCCAACCAGGACGGGGCCTGGCACCAGACGCTCATCCGCGACACCGCACTCACCCCGAACCACATCCCCATGTTCTTCCTCTTCTTCCCACTTGCGACCACCATCACGGTCGGGACGTACCTGTACGGGCGCTTCTGGTTGCCCGAGGTGTACGCCGCTGAGAAGGGCTTCCCGTGGTCGTTCTTCTTCCTGATCGCGGCGGCCGTCACCGAGATGTCACAGGTGGCCATGAACGAGTGGGGCCACAGCCTGTGGATCACGGAGGAGATCTTCGCGGTGCCGTTCCACTGGCCGTTCGTCTGGTACGGCTGGCTGGCGGCCGGGATCTTCGCGCTGTGGGCGGAGACGATCATCCGGCTACTCCAGATCGAGAACGAGATTGAGGCGCCGGCGGCCGCTTCTGTGGAAGAAGAGGTCGCCTGAACCAAGGCTCGGGGGGATCCTCGTCGAAAATGGCCATCGAGGTCAGACGGGGATCCCCAGTTCGTCCCCGGGAAGGGAGGGGCTGCGGTCTGACGAGGAGTGGGTGAACACTCGGGAGAGACCCCTGAAGCTGTTTGGGGAACGGCACCCCGGCATGCACGAACCGGGCGGTGGGACGGGAGGGGATGGGGATGGCGGACACCACCAAGGAAGCCGAGCTTCGGCAGCTCCTGCACAAGCACTACAAGTACATCGACTACAAGTGGAACGTCGTCTTCTGGGTCACCGCCATATTCGTGGTGGGGGCGGCCGGGGACATCACCAAGCTGCTGTTCGCCGGCGACTGGGACTTCTGGACTGACTGGAAGGACCGGCAGTGGTGGCCGATCATCACGCCGTTCGCCATCATCATCATCGGGTCTGCGCTCCAGTACATCCAGTGGCTCGCTTGGCGGTTCCCCACCGGCATGGTGTACACGGCCTGCGCTATGTGGGTGTTCGCGACGTTCGGCAGATGGGTCCAGTGGGGAGCCTTCCTGGACTACCCCCTGAACTTCGTGTGGCCGATGACGATGGTCGCGGCGGCCGTCTTCATCGACTGGATCCTGCTCAAGACCAAGAGCTTCGTCTTAACGTCGGTGATCGGGGGGATGGTCTTCACGATCGTGTGGTGGATGTCCAACTACGTGATGATCGCACCGTTCCTGCAACCAGCGCTCTGGATGGATCGCATCGTCACTGTCGCCGACGTCCAGGGCATCGAGTACATCCGGAGCCAGACGCCCGAGTACCTGAGGATCGTCGAGCACGGCTCCCTGAGGACGTTCCTGGGAGAGACGACGTACGTGGCGCTGGCCTTCGGCGGCGTCCTCTCGATCGCGGGCTACTGGATCGGTCAGTTCATCGCCAGGGCCCTGGCGATCTGGCCGATCGGAAGGTTCATGCAGAAGTGGTAGGCGGACGGCCAGAGAGGGGATAACGACGATGCTACGGCGAATCGGAATGGCCCTCCTGCTGGGGGTTGCCCTCCTCGTGGTGTTCGCCCCTGCGGCCTCCGCTCACGGCGAGAGGGCGCAAGAGGCCTTCCTCAAGATGCGTACCGTCGGGTGGGTGAACGTTGAGTTCTCGGGTGGCACCGTCAGGGTCGGCGAGAGCGGCGCCGACGAGATCTTCATCAAGCAAGGGGAGGAGATCCAACTCACCGGGATCACCACGCTTCTGGCGGCCTGGCCCGGCACGCTGTCCGGCGGCGATCCCAGCACCGGCTTCATCAACGTGATCGCGCCGGGGCCAGTGGTGCTGGTCAGGGAGAAGACCATCAACGGGGTATCCGCGCCTCACAGGATCGAGATCGAGAAGGGGGGCCTCTATCAGTTCGACATGACCGTCGCCGGACGCACCGTGGGCCGGTGGCACATCCACCCGTCGTTCTCGGTCAAGGGGGCCGGCACGCTCCTCGGACCCGGCCAGTGGGTCAATGTCGAAGCTGCTGAGGGGTACACCAACCCGGTGCAGCTGCTCAACGGTGAGACCATCAACCTCGAGAACTACCAGCTCACCTACGTGTGGATCTTCAGCACCCTCACCTTCATCATCGGGGTTGGATGGATGTTGCACTGGACACTGTTGCACCGAACGGTCCAGAACCTCGCCGTCACCAGCCAGATCCCTCTGAACACCGACGGGATGAGGTACGGGCTGATCTCGAGGAAGGATCACCGGATCAGCAACGTGTTCCTGATCATCACGGCTTTACTTGTGGGCGTCTACTTCGTCTACCAGCTTGTGGAGTATCCGGACAAACTCCCCCAGCAGGTAGTCGAGTTCGCCCCGCCGCCGCTCGAGCTGCCCGTGACCGCAGAGGTGCAGGGCCTCGGGTCGTTCTACGACGCGGACACCGACACGGTGTCGTTGGAGGCAAGCGTCACCAACACGGGTACGAGCGATATCGAGGTGGCCCAGTTCACAACGTCGACGCTGACCTTCGTGAACCCGGATCTGGCAGAGCCGACGCTGGAGCAGGCCAGCTTGACGCTCGATCCTTCAGGTCCCATCGCACCCGGGCAGACCGCAACGCTCTCGCTCACTCTGCCCGACGAGCGCTGGACCCTTGACAAGCTGATCCCGACGGCGGAGTCTCAGCTTGAGATCGTCGGGCTGTTGGTCTTCGACAACGGCGGCTTTGCGGAGGTGCATGCGCCGCTCAAGACCGAAGAGTTCTAGGAAGGACGACGATACGAAGTGTGATGGTGAAGGCTCCGCCCCCCGGGTGATCACTTGGGGGGGCGGGGCACGACGCCGGGAGAGGTGGATCACGTTCGTTCTGCTGGCGGCGATGTTCTGCGTCATGGCTCTGGGGCTGTTGATCCTGCTTCGACAACCCCAGGACGAGGAGCGGGGCGTGAGCCTGCGAGCCGAGGAGGATGAGCCATGAGCCCGGGAGACTCTCCCTGGATGATCCTGTGGTTCGTCCTGTCCCTCGTGGGCATGCTCTTCATCGCCCTGGCTCTCAGGGACGACAGGCGCAAGGAGGAGAACGAGGACGGCTCCGTCCCCAACCTCCAAGACCTGAGGGATCTGCCGCTTCGGAACGTCCGGGAGGCCATCAAGCCCAAGCCGGCGCGGCGACGGAAGACCCCTTCGGCGGGCGACCTGAAGTCTCGCGGCGTCTCCGGAGCTCGGGGCCCTCGGGGGCTGGTCCCCCGATCGACTTCCGAAGACTCGCTGCTCGACCGTCGGTGAGCCGGACCCCCATCGCCTTCGGCATGCCTGGGTCTCATATCGCCCCACGAGTATGATCGTAGGCGTGCTGGCTCACGCCGGAGGGCTTGACGAGATGGCGATCTTCCTGTTTCCGATCTTCTTCGGCCTGGGCTTCTGGCTGATCACCAGGCAGCGCAGGCAAACCCGAGATGAAGAGGAGGAGCAGGGTGTATCGCCCGACGAGCCTACGGCCGAAGGTGAGTCCACCCCGATCCCGCTACCCAAAGGTGGCGCCGAGCGCCTGCGCAGCTTGTTGAATCAAAACAACACGGCAGACGCCGGCTCAGGGATCGCGCGGAAGCATCAGGGCGAAGCTGCGGAATAGACTTCATCTCGTCCTGGGCGCCGACGGAGAGGCCGCCTAGGCTCTCGGGTCGCGGGAGGAGAGCCATGGCGGGCGGATGGCGGCGTTGGGACGCTGAGGCCATCGATCGCACCTTGGTGCCGGGGATCCTTGCCGGGATGGCTGCGGCGACCGCTATGGGTTTGTTCGCCATGATCGCGGCGGGCACCTACCAGCAACGAGGCTTCTACACGCCGCTGTATCTGATCGCCTCCCTTCTGGGCGACAACACCGTGGTCCGCTCGCTGCAGGAAGCGGCGAGGGGCAATCCCCTCTACTTCGTTCCGGAGCCCGTGTTCTTTGGCGCCGGCCTGCACCTGATGGTGGGTGCGTTCTTCGGCGCGGTCTTCGTCTTGGTTGCACGACCGGCGCGATCTCGGTTGATCTCTATCCTGACCGGCGTCGTCTATGCACTTTTGGTCATGCTCGCCATGATCTTCGTCCTGGTTCCGGTAGCAGACGCGCTCCTCGGCAGCGCGAAGCGCCTGCCTGATCTGGCGAGAAGATCAGGATGGTGGACGTTCATCCTCCAGCATGTTATCTACGGCGCCGTTCTGGGCTGGTGGCCGTGGTTGTGGCCCGCGGAGGCTCGTCGGCCGCCGCCCAGCCCGTCGGCCGAGCGCCGGGGGAAGTAGGCGCCCGCCACCGAGCGCTCCTTTCGGTTCACGTGCCTACGAGCAGGGTGATGCCGATGGCCGTGTAGCACACCATCACCGCGATCAGCGGGTACTGCCCTCGTCTCTTGTCCCGCCCCAGAAACATGCCGACTGCACGGTCGTGCGCCGCAACGACGCCGACGATATGGCCTATCACGATGGACGCCACCTGGACCAGAGCGATGGCCTCGGTCGAGACGACAAGGAAGTTGATCGTCCAATCAGCGGTGCCGAAGAGGTTCCAGCCCAGATCCAAAGGATCGGACGCCAAGATGTACCCGGCCTGGCCCTGGAAGACCAACAGAGAGAAGTAGTGAGCCAGCGTGTAGCCCACCACGATCGGGACCAGCGAGTGCGCGAATTGCTGAGGGAGGTTGGCCGCCTGCTCCGGCTCCTTGAACCGATGCACCAGTCGCGCACTGGCTCGAGTCGCTCCGACGTACGTCACCGCGACGAAGCCGATGGCGGCGGCGAGCCCCAACGTCCCGAGCACGAGGTTCTCGAGCCCCATGGTGCCTCGGGTGAGATTCGACCAGAGCTGCGTTCGGGTCAGCCCGTCGAACGCCGTAGAACCGAGCAGGACGCACACCACGGCAACGAGGCCCGGGGCACGAAGCACCGAGGCGAGCCCGTCGAGCGGATTGCGGAGCACAAGGCGGCCGTCGTCCCGGCGCCCGAAGAGAGAGAGGCTGCCGACCAGATACGAGTAGACCTCGAAGCTGTCTCCGCGATCGAACCAACTCTGTCCGTATCGGAGGGCGAGCGAGACGTGGGAGATCGAGTAGACGACGATGAAGGCCAGGACGGTCGTGGGCTTGTCGGCGTCCACGTACACGAGTTCGAGCCACACGAACACTACGAGGCCCCCGACGGCCGGCCAATAGCCCAGCCGCTGCGGCAGAGCGCGAGCAGGCGCCCTGCCACCCGCTGCGACACGGCGGATCCCAGCGGAGAACGCGCGTAGGGGGTTGATCGCCCGCCAGAACGGGCCGAGCAGCAGAGAAACGATTACGAGGCCGACCCACAGCCACACGTAAAACCAGGTCGGAGCCGGGTTGGTGTCGCTGTCGTTCGGCCCCAGGGCAGCTACCAGTACCGTGACCGTGAACAGCAACACGCCGAGAGTCCTGAGCGCCGATCTGAACGCTCGTGAGTCGACGAAGCGCTGGAACGCGTCGGGGAGAGGCCGCCCGGCGCTCGCGCCCTTCAGCTTCGGCTTCACCCACAATGCGCCGAGCACGAGGAACGACATCACCACGGCGGCGACAGCCCCATAGGCTGCGAGCCAGAGCGGCACCGGAAGGTCGGAACGGCCTCCCAGCCCGTGAGCCAGGATGGAGTTCACTGCACCTTCAGCTCGACGATCTCCAGGCCGGCTCGCTCGAGCTCGACCTCGAAGACGCCGGGGATGTCCGCCACGAACTCCAGGGTCGTCGTCTTCCCCCTGGTTATCGGCACCTTCAGGTCGTACCCGTGCACGTGGACCTCGTCATCGACATCCGCCGTGATCACAAGCTGCACGTTCTCTCCCAGTGCGACGTCTACTCGCCGGCTCGAGGTCACCACCTCGGAGCCCTCGATCGTTGCTTCAATGACCCGCACGCCGGGCTCGAGGCTTGGCTGCTCGGAGGGGCCGGTGCTCCCGTGCGGGCCCGGACCCTCGGGGGATCCCGATGGCGTCGAGACCGCTGTGGCCGGTGACGGGCCGTCGCCGACCGCGCTCGGTCCGCAGCCGGTGGCGGACAACGCGAGGACGATGCACCCCACCGTGGGAGCTCGAGCCCAGGACCTCATCCCGCGAGATCTCGTCTCGTCGTGCCCCTGCGGCACTGGCCTGCATGCCTTCGCGAGATCCGCCCCTCGAACGTAGTCGGGTCCACCGAGGCCAATCCTATAGTTGGCCCCGTGTTAGCCGGTGGGGTTGGCCGGTGGCGACGAGGAGGTGGGGCACGATGGAGTTCCACGGATTCACGGCTCGCGTGAACGGGATCCGTATGCACTACGTGGCTGCCGGAGCCGGCCCGCTCCTGGTGCTCCTCCACGGCTGGCCTCAGACCTGGTACTGCTGGCGGAAGGTGATCCCGGCGCTGGCCGAGCAGTACACGGTCGTCGCCCCGGACCTTCGCGGGTACGGGCTCACCGACAAGCCCGCGAGTGGCTACGACAAGAGAACCATGGCCGCCGACGTCCGGGCCCTGGCCCACTACCTGGGATTCGACAGGACGGTGCTCGTGGGGCACGACCGTGGGGCCCGCGTGGCTCACCGATACGGGCTGGACCACCCGGACGATGTCGAAAGGCTGGTCGTTCTCGACGTCATCCCCACTCGCGCGATGTGGGACCGCCTCGACCTTGCGCTCGCCCGCGGATTCTGGCACTGGCTCTTCCATCTCCAGCCCGACCTGCCCGAGTTGCTGGTCGCCGGTCGGGTGGAGACCTACCTTCGCTACTTCTTCGAGCGCTGGACGTACAACCGTCCCCCGGTCGAGGAGGCGGTCGCGGAGTACGTGCGGGCCTTCTCCCGACCGGGCGCCCTCCGGTCAGGCTTCGACGACTACCGCGCCTCGTTTCCGGATGACTTCGACCTGGACGAGGCCAGTGCGCAGGCGGGGGAGAAGCTCCGGATGCCCGTTCTCGCGCTGTGGGGCGGCACGGGTCTGGTCGGAACGCTACCGGCGCTCGACATCTGGCGGCAGTATGCGGACGACGTTCGCGGGGAGTCGATCCCTGAGTGTGGACACTTCCTGCCGGAAGAACGGCCGGATGCGGTCCTCGATCGCTTGCTCGATTTCCTGAAGGCCTGAACAACACCTCCATCCCGGGAGCAGTCGTCGCGTTCTATCCCGGAAGCTTGGCGACGAGGATGTCGACCTTCTCGATGGAGGGCGGCTGTGCCAACAGCTCCGAGGCCTGCTCCGCCAATGCGTCGGCGATGGGGCCCGAGAGATGCGCCTCACGGCCGGATTCGTCCGGGAAGGCGTCGAAGATTCCGAACGTCGAGGGTCCCAACCGTAGAGCGAACCACGCGATCGTCGCTGGCTCCTGCTTCTGAACCACAGGCAGGCCCGCGCGCAGGAAGCTCTCGACGTCCGCCTCTTTCCCCGGCTTGGCCTCCAGCCGAGCCAGCACCCCTACCGTGACCATTGCGCCCACCTCCTTCCGATGCGAGGATCGACCCCGCTCGTCCATCGACCGTGATCTTCCCAAGGTGGCCCTACTCAAGATGGATGCGCCGAACGGGCATATTCAAGCCTCCTCCTGCGCGTCGCCGGGGTCCGATCGGTTGGGGGGCAGGGCTTCCGTTGCGCTCATGAACAGCCAGTTGGCGCTGAGGACGCCGGTGAGAGCCAAGATGGGCAGGCCCACTGCCCACAAGCTCAGGTATAGCCCGTTGGCGATCCCCGCGGCAACGATCGCCGAAACCAGGAGTGCGTAGCACCCACCTAAGGCCTTCGACGAGTGGAGGGGTATCCTCCCCGCACGCCGAGATCCTTCGCCCAGGGGGTCATATGGCTTGCGGAGGCCGCGGATCCTGGGTGCCACGAACGTACGCAGGTAGCCCGCGGTGAAATCCCTCTCGTGGGTTCGTCGGTGAGTGAGGAGAAGGGCCACGATGACGACCGCGTGAGCGAGGTAGACGAGGGAAAGACGCGGCCCCAGGGTCCCTGCATCGCGCGTGCCCAGCAGGAACGTGATCGAAAGGACGCCGCCGACGGCGCAGACGGCGACACCGAAGATCACCAGCCGCGCGCGATCGTGACGAACGAGCTCCTCGCGGAGCGAGCCGTACTCCTCCCGCGGTTCCTCCCCATACGACACGCATCACAGGATGGCACAAGCGACCCAAACGCGTCCGGCGCCTCCCCGGCGCACTCGAATGCTTTGCGAGACAGGGGTTGGCCTATGGGGGTCTCTGATGTGCGCGCAAGGTCCCAGTCTCATTCGCTGGCGCGGCGGTCTCTGCGGTTCAGCCAGCGAAAGCCGAGCCACGCCATGCCGAGCAGGATCAGGATCCACCCGACAAAGAGCACAATCGACAACAGGACCTCCATCCCTTCCATGGTCCCAGAAACTATCGAACCATGAAACCACTCGGATGTGGTCTACGCCCTTCGGAGCGTAAGACTGATTGGACCGAGATCCGTCGGGCGCCGACGGAGCGCCGGGCACGCAAAGAGACGGTAAGGCATGGTGCCCGCGCTTTCGCTCTGCGGTCCCGGCTCCTGTCCGGAACTTCGCGCACGCCAGCTCCCGACGTGTGCGACGATGCCCTTCGCGGACTTCGCCTCCTTGAGGCAAGGATCCGATCTACGTCGTGGAGACAGAGGGGCGTTCTTGCAGGAGCTGTTATGCAGCCCCATTGTATTTCCCCAGACTGGGGAGCGGCGACCCAGCGCTGCGGTTTTGGTATCGACGATGTTGCATGGACTCTCTGAACGCTCACGATAGGAAGGAAACCTGGCGCAGTATCACGTGTCCATAGGGTACTGTCGCATCATGTCGCTAGTCGAAGACGTTCCGGCGCAAAGTCGACGCGGAGCGGTTCCGTGCTACGACGGAGGCTGACAAGGCTCGAGGCAGTTGGATTCATCCTGCCCTCGGGCCGCCTCAGCTGTGCAGATTGGTCCGAGAGGTACTTGGAGACGGTCGTTCACCTAAGCCCAAGACCCGCGCCGGCCATAAAGTCTGCTCCGGCCGCATATTACGCCGGCGTTCGGCCGACTCCCCTAAACCGGGTCGAGCCATCGAAGTTCGCGAGTGGGTCGCGTCACTGATCGCCCGCGACCTGAGCGCCTCGCGCATCCGACAGGCGTACTTCGTGTTCTCGGCGATGCTGCAGGCGGCCGTCGAGTCCGGCTGGCGGCAGCCACCGCCCGGCGGCGGATCGCGCGGTCCTCTCGCGGGACCAGCCATCTGCCGCGGGCCGGCCGGAAACGCGGACGGATCGTTCCAACGAAGCCCGTGAGTTGGCCTGGGATTCTGGGGGCATGAGGATCCCCGATCTTGGTCCTCGAGGTGAGGGGTGGGCCATCGCCCAGCTAGCTCTCGGCGTGGCGATCGTCGTGGTTGGGATTGCCGGCCCAGGATGGCCGGTCGCCGCGGCGTCGTCACGCCTGGTCGCAGGCATCACGATCGGAGTCGCGGGCTCGGCGCTGTTCGTTGCTGGCGTGATCGGACTCGGCAGCTCGCTCACGCCGTTCCCGAAGCCGTCGGAGCGCTCCACGATGCGGACAGGCGGCGCCTATCGGCTCGTACGTCATCCGATCTACGGGGGCTCGATGCTCATCGCGATCGGGTGGTCCCTGTTGTCATCGCCGTTCGCGCTGTTCGCAAGCGCGTTCCTGGCAGCTCTCCTCGAAGCAAAGTCCCGGAACGAGGAATCGATGTTGGTCGAGCGGTTCTCCGACTACGAGGCGTACCGTCGCAGAGTGCGGTGGCGGTTCGTGCCGGGAGTGCACTGACGTGCCGTCGAGGGAGCCGGACGGTTGGTTGTGGGATCCGTCGTCCCCATGTGACGTGTCGTCGTGAGCCACGTTCTTAGGCGATCGGATCGAACCGCTGTACATGAACCTCGGCTCGGGCTCCAACCGCATCAGTTCAAGTGCCGCGTCGTAGGGAGCTCGCCCTTCCGCGTGCGACCAGCCGTCGGAGGAGATCGGCTGGGCCGCGTGCGCCCGCGCCTTGCTCGCCGTCTCGAGTCGTTCAGAGCGAGCGTGTGACGCGCAGGGATCGCGATCAGGCTCCCGCCTGTTGCGGAGCACGACGCGCCGGAACGCCTGCCACCCGGTCGCGTACAGGTCCTTGGCGGCCACGACCAGCTCCTTGTCGATGCGATCGAGCGCACGCCGCGCGCAGCAAGGTGCGCCTCGAGAGCAAGAAGTAGGATCTGGCAGACATCAACCGAGCCATCGACGAACTGATCGCGGGCTGGATCCCCGGTCTCGGCGTATTCGTCCCGTGACGCGGCGGAAGGGAGACGCAATGTCGAACGGAAGGAGTCCGCAGGAGGTGTTTCAGCACCACGCTCAGGTGCTAGGCGCCGAGGATCTCGAGGGAATCGTGTCCGACTACACGGAGGACGCGATTTTCATCACGCCCGAGGGTGGGGTGCTGCGCGGAAAGGACGGCGTCCGCCGGGGGTTCACGAAGTTGCTCTCCGACGTCCCGCGCGCCACCTGGGACCTACCCACCCAGATCTACGAGGACGACATCTTGCTATTGGAATGGAAGGCCGACTCCGGGAAGGCGAAGGTGGAAGACGGCATCGACACGTTCGTGTTCAAAGACGGTCTGATCAGGGTGCAGACGGTCAGATACACGCTGCAGATCAAGGACTGAGTAATCGCGCAAGGAGAGATCGGTGAGACGCGAACAGGCTCCACGATTTCTCCCCGTGCCCTCGGCAGGAATCGAACCTGCGACCCGCGGTTTAGGACAACCGCTAGTGAGTCGGCGTACCAGGCCGAGGCATCCCGGCACATCGCGACGGTGCCTCTAATCGCGATTAATCACAACGCGACGTGCCAGGTCACCTCCGTGACGTCTTTGACGGTCTTGTGCTCTCGATCCGCCGGGACGAGGATGAGGGCACGCATCCACGACATGGGAGTTCGCGATGGTTGAGGCCATCGTGCTCGTGCAGGTGAAGGTCGGTATGTCGTCGGCGGTCGCCGAAGCGGTCGGCGAGATCGGTGGGGTCAGCGAAGCCTACGTCGTGACGGGACCGTACGACGTCATCGTCCGGGTGGAGGCGGATAGCCTCGACGAGCTCGGCCAGATGGTCGCCTCGCTCATCCAGGCGGTGGAGGGCGTCTCGCGGACCCTGACCTGCCCGATCCTCAGCCTCTGAGCAGGCGCTCACGCCTGTCGGGCCACGGCGACGTCGGCGACGGCGAGCAGAACCCAATTCTGCGCGACTTCTACTCTTTTCTCCGCAGCTCAGTTGTTATGAAGCGGGCACGTGTCTGGTGTTTCGTGCCGCTGCCGGGCACCCGATGACGGTCACGTCCCGTCAAGTGGTGGACTTTGATCACCGCCAACCTCGCTCCTCACGCGATCTGAGCGAGCAGCTCCTTGGGGTCCTCACCTCCTTCGATGGCGTCCACCTTCGCCATGGATCCGGGGCTGAAGTCGCGACGGTCTGAGACCTGCCACTCGAGCTCCTATGTCAACGCGGAGGCGCGAAGCGTCACGAAGATCCGGTCCGAGATCCTCCGCTTGAGACACCGAATCGCCTCCTTGGTCGTTCTGCCCTGGGCACGCTTGCGTTCGTAGTAGGCGCGGCCCTCCGGGGACCGAGAGATTTGGGTGAGGGCCACGAAGTGGATGATCCGATTGAGTTGGCGGTTTCCGCCACGGTTCAAGCGATGCCGATCGATGCGGCCCGAACTGGCGGTCAGAGGGGCGGTGCCGTTGGCCATCGCGAACTGGGCCTTCGTGCGGTAGCGGCCGATGTCACCGATCTCAGCCAGGAGCTCTGCAGCTGAGAGCTCGGCGATCCCAGTGATCGTCGTCAGTCCTGAACCGAAGGTTGCCGACAAGACGCCGATCTCCTCAGTGATCCGCGCGATCTGCCGGTTCAGCTGGCGCAGGCGTCGGACACGCTCCCGTGCGACCTCGGCACGAACGCGGCCATCGCCGCTGAGGAGCCGCCTGGCCCGATCGAGGTTCCGTTCAGCGGTGAGCCGTCCGATCCGCGTCTGGTAGCCGGGCTGGAGCTGCTCAAGGTCAGCGTGGAGCCGGCTTGCGGCCCTCGTGCGCTCCGACTGGAGCTCACGACGGTGATGCACCAGAACCCGCAGGTCCTCGATGTCACCGGAGGGGCGGATCTGCGGGAGCTCCGGCTCTCGAAGGGCGATCCTGCAGATCAGCAGGGCATCGATTGGGTCCGACTTCGCCTGAGTGCGCTGGCGCCGGCGAGCCTGGGCCGTCAGCTGCGGCGGGACCTCCACCACCTCGTAGCCGGCGTCCTTCAGACGCAACGCAGCCACCCGCCCGTTCGATCCAGCCCCTTCGATGCCCACGCGCGTCGGCTGGTGTCGCCCCAACCACCCGATCAGTGTGTGATGACCCCGGGATGAGTTCTCGATCTCCGTCCGATCGAGTTCCCGCCCCTGGTCGTCGACCACCGCCACCGCCAACGTGTCCTTGTGCGAATCGATCCCAGCGACCGACATGCGAACCCCTTTCTCCTCGACCCCGTCCGGACGGGTCAGGCGGTGCGCACACGTGCGTCGGCCCGGTGGGGAGCTCCTATCAAGCGACATCGCCCGACGATGACTCCCCGACGAGCCGCTCAAATGGCAAGCCACACCTCGGCCGGTGGGCACGTCGTCGCTCGAGGCATCGCCGGGGAGTCCGCCATCATCCCAACACGCACGTCGTCCTGCTCGGCGAGCAGCGTGCCCACCATTCACATCAGCGAGTCCCGGGTCGGGAAGATCCCGATAACCCTTGTCCGGCGTTTGATCTCCTTGTTCACAGTCGCGGAGAAGCGTTTGCAGATTCCCCAGGAGTTTGAATAGTGTCCCCTTGGGTCCACGAACGCCGAAGCCGAACGGGACCGCCTCGGTTCCGGGCCGGGGGCGCGGACACCGCGCCTCCCTGTTGCATCACGTCAAGATGTCCTCGAGGTAATCACCGGTTGCATCACGAAAGATGTCCTCGAAGCCTCAGCCCTGAAGATCGTGCCGGGGCTGGG
>Ga0209859_1000118_pt1 | contig 17372 bp, 16 predicted proteins | sample GWRWS3_50_60_FD_187241 | JGI IMG/M metagenome (GOLD analysis project Ga0209859, IMG submission 187241) | Riverbed sediment microbial communities from areas with vegetation nearby in Columbia River, Washington, USA - GW-RW S3_50_60 (SPAdes)... | ecosystem: Environmental > Aquatic > Freshwater >... | reverse complement strand
GTGACGGACGGGCGGTTCCGGTTGGACGGAGGCGCCATGTTCGGGGTGGTGCCTCGGGTCCTGTGGGAGAAGTGCTGCCCAGCCGATGAACTCAACCGCATCCAGTTGGCGCTCAATCCCCTGCTGATCCGCGCGCATGGGAAGAACATCCTGGTGGACACGGGTCTGGGCAACAAGTTGGACACCAAGCTCCAGGATATGTTCGCAGTGGACCGGACTCCGCCGCTGTATGACTCGTTGAAGAAACACGGATTAACTGCTGAGGACATCCACATGGTCATCAACACGCACTTGCACTTTGATCATGCCGGGGGCAACACAGCCCTAAACGATGGCCGCGGGGTTATCCCCGCATTTCCCAAAGCCAAGTATTTCGTGCAGCAAGGCGAATACGAGGATGCGGTGCTGGCGAACGAGCGTACGAAAGCCAGCTATCGCCAAGAGAATTTCACACCGATCGCACGGGTCCACCAGTGGGAATTCCTGAAAGGAGACACGGGGCTGCTGCCCGGCCTGTCGGTCATGGTGACACATGGGCATACCGCCCATCACCAGGCCGTGAAGATCGAATCGGAGGGCAGGGTGGCGCTCTACCTCGGAGATTTGATCCCGACCGTCTCGCACCTTCCGCTCCCCTACATCATGGGCTACGATCTCTATCCCTTACAGACGCTGGAAACGAAGCGGAAGGTGCTAGATCGAGCCTTTCAGGAGAAATGGCTGCTCATCTTCGAGCATGATCCCCGAGTGCAGATGGGGTACGTGAAGAAGGACGTGGAAGGGAAGTATTATCTGGAAGAGGTAAAAGGATGAGTGCGGGGCGGCAGGGCTAACCCTCGTGCTCCCGCACCGCGCACACTAAGAAGGTGCTCGGTGGACGGCCGCAGTAAGGGTCAGCCCAGCCACCCCGTAGTGCCTGAGGATGATGAAATCCTAAGGGAGGGTAGAAGGGGATGACCGTAGCCACGAAACCAATCCGGGTGCTGGTGGGCAAGGTGGGGCTGGATGGGCATGACCGGGGCATCAAGCTGGTCGCGCGGGCGCTCCGCGACGCCGGCATGGAGGTCATTTACACCGGCCTGCACCAGACGCCGGAGCAGGTGGTGAATACAGCGATCCAGGAGGACGTGAAGGCTATCGGCCTGAGCGTGCTTTCCGGCGCGCACAACTATTTGTTCCCGCGGGTGCTGGAGTTGCTGAAGGGGCACGGGGCGGAGGAGATCGTGGTGTTCGGGGGCGGAATCATCCCAGACGAGGATGTCCCGCGGCTGAAAGCGGCCGGCGTGCGGGCGCTCTTCACGCCGGGCAAACCCATGAACGAGATCGTGGACTTCGTGAAAGGGCTCAGGCCATGAGACCGGTCTATATGATCAGCGGCGGGATTACAAAATTCGCCAAGGCTCACCCGGACAAAGACTTCCGGTTCATGGTGAAGGAAGCCTACGACTATGCCCTGCGCGATGTGCCGCGTTTTTCCAAGGACATGATTGACGGGGCGGTCGGGTCCTACTTCTCGGATCACTTTACGCGACAACTCAAGGCCGCCAGCATGGCACAGGACTATCTGGGGCTCTGCCCCAAGCCATCCAAGCGTATCGAAGGAGGAGGGGCGACCGGTGGGCTTTGCTTTCAATCAGCCTGGGAAGCAGTCGCATCAGGCCGGATGAACTGCTGCGTGGCCTTCGGCTTCGAGACCATGTCGCGAGTCAATACCTGGAAGGGGAACGAATTTATCGCTTTGGCATCCGATACCAACTTCGACTTTCCTGTAGGAGGATTCTACTCCGGCTACTACGCCATGATGGTCCAGCGGCACATGCACGAATTCGGGACCACAGTTGAGCAAATGGCAATGGTGTCGGTCAAGAATCACATCAACGCGCTGTACAATCCCTATGCCCAGAAAGCGAAGCGGCTCACGATCAAGCAGGTGCGGGAATCGCCGATGGTGGCTACGCCGCTGACCATGGAAGACATCTGCACGATGTCTGATGGCGCGGCGGTTTGTCTTTTGGCCACCGAGGAGGTGGCGGTCAAGGTCTGCGAGCGGCCGGTGAAGATCATCGGTGTCGGCTCCGGTTCGGATGCGATGCGGATGGCCGATCGGCCGCACGGCAAGGTGCTCTTGCTGCCGCACGAACAGGAATCGGATTATGCGCACCTCAAGTACCCTGGCGTGCACTCGTTCCGAGGCGGTCGCATGGCGGCCAAACTGGCGTACCAGATGGCCGGTATTCACAATCCGATGGAAGAGTTGAGTTTCGTCGAGATCCACGATGCCTACACGTCATCTGAGATCCAGACCTACGAAGACATCGGTCTGTGTAAGTACGGTGAAGGAGGCAAATTCGTGGAGCATGGTACCCCCTTTATGCCTGGGATTGACTACGGTATGTCCCTGCCCAAGCAGGGACGCTTGCCGGTCAATCCGTCCGGGGGACTGCTGGCCTGCGGGCATCCGGTCGGCGCCACGGGTTTGATGCAGGCCGTCTTCGCCTTCTGGCAACTGCAGGGGACCATAAGCAAACACCTGGGGAATCCCACGCTCCAGCTCAAGAACTCCCGGCGTGGTCTCATTCACAGCCACGCCGGTACGGGCACCTATATCACGGCATCGATTCTGGAGGCGACCTAGGATGGAAGCAAAAGGCACAATCCTCTTCGGCGTGGACCCGCTGATCATCCACGACCACTATGAAATCGACTACCGCCACAGTTACGCCGAAGACTCCCCGTTCTTCGTCGGACTCAGCAAGGGGAAGCTCCTGGGCTCACGCTGCACTGGCTGTGGCTACACCTACGCGACGCCACGATCGCATTGCATGGAATGCGGGGCGCCGACCGCCTGGCATGAGATACCTCTGACCGGCCGGATTCATACTTTCACCATCTGCCACTACGGTGGAGAGGCTTTCCTCAAAGAGACTCCCTTTACGCTGATCCTCGTGGAGTTTGATGGAGCCGATACTCTGTTTCTGTCTCGTCTTAAGGGTGTCAAGCCGGAGGCCGTGAGTATCGGCCTGCCGGTAGTCGCTCGGTTCGCCAAGACGCCTTCGTTCAAGGTGACGGATGTGTGGTTTGAACCGGCCTACCCCCACCCACCCCTCCCCCATGAGGGGGAAGGTAAGAGAGGGGGGTGAACAGTGGATACGCTCGCCTTGGCAGAAGGAGTGAAGCGCGGCGAGGTACGCGCGGTGTCTCGCCTTATCACGTTGCTGGAGAATCAAGACCAGCTCGGCATGGCGGTGCTCCAGCGGCTTGGGGCTTCTCCCGGGGATGCCGCTGTGATCGGGATCACCGGGTACCCAGGCGCCGGCAAGAGCACGCTGATTGACCAGCTCGCGACCGCGTACCGCAGGCAAGGTAAGAAGGTCGGCATTCTTGCAGTAGACACCAGTAGCCCTGTGACCGGCGGTGCACTCCTTGGCGACCGCATCAGGATGCAGGACCATGCGGGTGATGCAGGAGTCTACATCCGCAGCATGGCCACACGAGGTCACCATGGTGGCCTCGCGCGCGCCACTCATGATGCGGTCCAGGTGCTGAACGCAGCCGGCTACGACATCATCCTCGTCGAAACAGTCGGCGTGGGACAGGACGAGGTGGATGTCGCCAAGGTAGCCCAGACCCTCGTGGCCGTGGTGGCCCCGGGGCTGGGCGACGAAGTCCAGGCCATGAAGGCAGGCCTCTTTGAGGTGGCCCACATCATTGCAGTCAACAAAGGTGACCGGGAAGGCGCAGACATGACCCTGCATGACCTGAAGGAATGGGTCCCGCGCGTGATCCGCACCGTCGCTGTGAAGGGTGAGGGAATTCCCGAACTCCTGGAAGCCATTTCAGAGCATCAGCGGATCGTGGATCTTCAAGACCACCCCTCCTCAAGGCCCCGCTAGCTCCCCCTTTCCACTCCTGCTGGCCCTTGGTCCTTCCAGTGCCAATTCGCCGGCACCCTCGACCCTCTGTCTCAGCTCGTTAGCCCGTTCCCCCCTCTTTCAAGGGGTTCGTTCCTACCTAAGGGGCATTTACTTCCTTCGCCGGTCAAGGCAAGACTAAAGCCTCGACAAGTCTCTGCTCAGGGCGAAACGGGAGTGCGCTCCATGATTCGCACCAGAAGGCCGCACAGGATCAGCCTCTCCAGGACATTCCGTCCTCTGACATTGCTAGCCTGCACAGGAGGGTTTCTGTTCAACCTGTTTCTCGCCACGCCCTCAGCCATCGCCCTCGAGGCTGAGGATGAGGGGATCGTGGCGGCGGGCTTCGGCCTGCAAGCGGAGGGTATCGCGAGCTTCCTCATTCGGACCTACGATGCCAAGACAGGGGATCTGCTCTGGCAGGATCAGTTCCCCATGGCCGTGATTGAAGAGGATGAGGCCTCCGCCAACGATCCAGATGGAGGACGAGTCTTCGCCGGCGGCGTCGGGGTGAGCAACGGGAGCATCACGCACTTCCCCATCCGCGCCTATGACCTCAAGACTGGATCGTTTCTCTGGGAGGGGGAGCTCAAGCTGGTCAAGCGATCCGGTGGGACTGCCTCAGTGGTCGCTACAAGGGGAAGGCAGGGGCCTGTCGCACAGCGCACCCAAGACCAAACTCTCCCCTTGGCCTCCACTCACTTCCTCCTCAGAGCATACGACAACCGTACAGGAGCGCTCCTGTGGGAGGATCAGTTCAATCCCATTGAGAACATGGATGAAGCAGGGGACGACGCGAACCTAAGCAGGGCCTTTCCCATTGGATGGGCCAAACGAGTGGGCGGCCAACTTGACTTTCTGGTCCGAACCTTCGACCCCACGACTGGGCAGCTTCTCTGGCAGGACCAGTTCACCTCCCTGGGGAGAGGAGATGAAGCTTTGAATGACGACACGGCCTGGCGGAGACTGCATCTCTAGCCGGGTGGCCTAGCAGCCATCTTGGGCTACCCGAGATGGCTGCATAAGCCTCAGGAAAGTAGCCCGTCCCTTCCTCTTCTCGCTTCTTTTCTCCAGATAGATAATGAACCTTGCTCGCAATGGTTGCCGGCCTCTTTCATCTATGTTTTTGCGCGCTCTCCAGAAACTTGTATAGCAGCAAGGGAGCTATTCCAAGTATGGCAATGAAGTAAAAGGATACTTTGATTTCTACGTAGAAGAAGTTCGCACACATGATCGCTGTCAAAATGGAAGCAAGAAGCCCAACTCTCTTTGGGAAGCTTGTGGACTTATAAACATAAAGCGTAAGACAGATTGTTGAAATAAGGAGGACTACTGATGCAGCTAGTGGTACGAGAAATAAGGTGTTCATCATTTTCTCTGACCTATCTCAGGAAGAAGTTCGCCGCCAAGGGCGGGCTCTACAAACGGTAGAAAAAAAGGGATAGGCTGCTTTTAGCCAATCACAGACTCATGCTGCCGGAGGGCTTGGCTCTTCAAGATGCTGGAACTCGTCGCGGTAGATTTGCAGGGCGGTGAGAAGCAGTCCCACCAGAATCGGGCCGAGAAAGAGCCCGATCAATCCGTAGGCCGCCAGACCGCCCAGGACGCTGAAGAATAAGAACACAAACGGGATCTGGGCGCCCTTGCCGATGAGGATGGGCCTGAGGACCTGATCGACGGTCGAGACAACCCCTGCGCCCCAGACCAGCATCGCTAACGCTTTCCACCCAGGCCCGACCCAGTAGAGATACAGGACGACAGGCCCCCAGACCAGGGCCGTGCCTCCGAAGGGCAGCGGAGCCAGCAGCATCGTGAGCGCCGTCAGGAACACCGGGAACGAGACGCCGAGCACAGTATAGGCCGCCCCCGCCAGCAGCCCTTGCACGATCGCCGTAATGAGCATCCCCTTGACCACTGCGCGGACCGTCTGATCCAAGCGGGAAAAGATCTGCTGCTTGTGGGACTCCTCCAACGGAATGAGCTGATAGAGATTGGCAAAGAGCCGTTTGCCGTCTTTAAAAAGGAAAAACAGGGTAAAGATCATCACCAGAAAATCGGCCGCGAGCAGCAACGTGTTCTTAACCAAGCCCGTCATTTCCACCACGAGAAATTGGCTGACAGCTTTGGAGCTCTCTATGAGCACGTTCTTGAGATTCCCCTGTTCGACGACAATCTTGCTCATCAAGCCCTCGATTCGCCCTGAGCGAAATGGAAGTTTTGCGAAATCGTCTCGCAAACGCTCCACGCCGCCCGAGCTGATCCAATCATTGATGGCGACATGGGCGTCACCCGCCTCTCGCACCAGCATCAGGCTCAGCAAAATGACCGGCAGGACTCCGAGGACCATGATTCCTGCGGTCAGCACAGAAGCTGACAACGTCTCACGCCCACGGAAGAAGGTCGTCAGCCGAGCATGCAGAGGAAAAGTGAGGTGGGCCAGGATCACCGCCCAGAGCACAGGGAACAGAAAGGGGCTGAAAACCAGCGCGACCTCGTAGAGCAAGAGGAGGACAACGGCGAAGAAGCAGAGGGTAAAGACCTGGCGTCGCGTCATGCGGAGGGCCGGGCGCTAGTGGTCCGTGAACTTGGGTGGGCGTTTTTCCAAAAAGGCGGTTGTGCCTTCCTTTTTGTCGGCCGTCTCGCACAGCTCCCCGAACAGCTCGGACTCGCGCGCCAAGCCTTCGGCCAACGGGCTATCGAGGCTGATCCGGATCGCTCGTAACGCCGCCTGCGTGGCCAGGCGGCCTTTGGCCGTGACAATGGCGCCCATCGCCTTGGCGTCTGGCAGGACCTCCGGGGCCGGCACAACCCGATTAACCAACCCCATGGCCAGCGCCTGCTCCGACGTGATGATTTCCCCTGTCAGGATCAACTCGGCGGCATTTGATGGTCCAATGATTCGGGAAAGCCGCTGAGTCCCGCCGAACCCCGGAATGATTCCGAGCTTGATCTCCGGCAGGCCGAGTGGAATCTCCGCTGCCGCCACTCGCATGTGGCAGGCCATCGCCAACTCGAGCCCGCCTCCGAGGCAGGTTCCGTTGATTGCCGCGATCACCGGTTTGTCGAATCGTTCGATCCGGTTGAGCAGGGCCTGCCCGCGGCCGGAAAATTCGGTCCCCTGATGCATCGTGCTGATTTCTGCTAGCTCTTTAATATCGGCGCCGGTACAAAAAGAGCGACCGGAGGCGGTCAGGATGACGACCCGAACCGCAAGGTCAGCCTCCAATGTACCAAAGAGTTGATCCAGCTCTTTGAGGACTGACGTGTTGAGGAGATTCGACGGCGGGTTGTTCAAGGTGACCGTCGCAATGCGCTCGGCAATCGCAACCATCACGAACTGGTACGGCATCGGAGTCGCTCCTCGCTCGTCAACTGCAGCGGGGCACACCAGCGGCGGGGTGCATCTTAGCAGAGTCCCGGTCTTCACGCTATCGTGGATGTGCTAAAATCGTTCTTATGGAGGCAGCACCTCCGTGATCGCCGATCGTTTCGCCGACTATACCCGGTCGTTGTCCTATACCCGTCTCCCGACTGCCGCCGTCCACGAAGTCAAACGCCGCATCCTAGACAGCATGGGTTGCGCGTTCGGCGCCTGGAACGCGCCGCCTTGCCGGATCGCTCGCCGACTGGCCCAGTCGGTCAACGTTGCAAACGGCGCGACCCTGTGGGGCACCAAGCATAAAACACTGCCGGACCTTGCCGCCTTCGCCAACGGTTCGTTGGTCCGGTATCTGGATTTCAATGACACCTACTTGTCGAAAGAGCCGGCGCATCCGTCAGACAATCTTGCGGCGGTTCTCGCTGCCGGAGAGACCGCTCACGCCTCCGGCAAGCAGGTCATTGAAGCTCTGGCCCTCGCCTACGAAGTCCAGTGTCGCCTCTGCGACGCCGCGGCGCTCCGACCCCGCGGCTGGGACCACGTCACCTATGGTCCCTTCTCGTCCGCCCTGGCCTCGGCCAAGGTCTTGAACCTGTCGAGGGCGCAAACCGTCCAGGCGGTCAATCTGGCCGGCGTGGCCAATGTGGCGCTTCGACAAACGAGGGTCGGTGATCTCTCCATGTGGAAGGCCTGTGCCTTTTCGAATGCGACGCGAAACGGTCTGTTCGCCGCCATGCTCGCGCAGCAGGGCATGACCGGACCGTCGCCGATTTTCGAGGGAGAGAAGGGCTTCATGAAGCTGGTGTCCGGGCCGCTGGATCTGCCCCTGTTCGGTGGCGAGAAAGGCGGTCACTTCATGATCCTGGACACGTACATCAAACACTATCCGGTGGAATATCACGCTCAAACGGCGGTAGCATCGGCGCTTGTCGTTCGGGAGGAGCTGATAAAGGCGGAGGGACGCCAGGGTCTCGCCAGCATCACCGAGGTGGAAATCGGCAGCTATGATGTGGCGATTGAGATCATCGGGCGCGATCCGGAGAAATGGCACCCGCGAACGAGAGAAACCGCGGACCATAGTTTTCCCTATGCTGTGGCCGTGGCCCTGCTGGATGGAACCGTCACGCTCCAGTCCTTTGGGCCGAAACGGCTGAACGACGCGGCCCTCCAAGCCCTGATGCAAAAGGTCCGCGTGGTCGAGCAGGAGGAATTCAAGGGCTGGTACCCGCAGGCTATGCCCACGCGAGTCTCAGTCCGGACGGCCATGGGCAAGGAGTACGTGAAGCAGGTGGATTTTCCACTGGGCCATCCACGGAACCCCATGTCCGATCGGGAAGTTGAGGAGAAGTTCCGTACCCTCGCGACGGGGAAGCTCGACCGCGCTCAGGCCGGGAAGGTGATCGACCTCGTGTGGAAGCTGGACAGACTGAAAGACATCGGATCGTTGATGCCGCTGTTGAAGGTGACGCGAAGGGGATAAATGACCATGAATCATACGGACAAACAGGGACCGACCAAGGCGCGCCGGCTGCGGGAATTAATCGCGCGGCGCGTGGTGATGATGCCCGGCGCGTTTAATGCGCTGACGGCCATGCAGATCGAACGAGCCGGCTTCGAGGCAATCTACGTGTCCGGCGCCAGCCTTGCAGCGGCGCGAGGACTTCCTGATATCGGCTTGCTGTCCATGGCTGAGGTCGCGTCCGACGCCAAGACCATTGCGAACGCTGTGGCGATCCCTGCCCTCGCCGATGCCGACACCGGCTATGGGGCTCCCCTCACGGTGATGCGGACGGTCCGCGAGTTTGAGCGAGCGGGGCTGGCCGGGATCCATTTGGAAGACCAGAGGGATCCCAAGAAGTGCGGGCACCTGTCAGGGAAGAGCCTGATCCCGATCACCGAGATGGCTCGAAAGATCGGCGCAGCTGTAGAGGCCCGACGAGACCCGGATTTCCTGGTGGCAGCCAGGACGGACGCCCGCGCGCTCGAAGGGTTGGAGGGAGCTGTCCGGCGGGCTCGAGCCTATGCGCGAGCGGGCGCTGATGCAATCTTCCCCGAAGCCCTCGAGTCGGTCGAAGAGTTTCGGACATTTGCGGAGCATCTCGCAAAGGAAGGGGTCAAGGTTCCGCTGATCGCCAATATGACCGAATTCGGCAAGACGCCCTACCTGAGCGCAAGAGAGTTCGAAGACCTGGGCTATCGCATCATCCTGTTCCCGGTCACGGCGCTGCGGATCGCCGCGAGGGGCGTCGAAGAGATGCTGGACAAGTTACGATCGCTGGGCACGCAGCGGGAGCTGTTGGGGCAGATGCAGACCCGCGAGCAGCTGCATGATCTCCTGCGATACGAGGACTACGAGAAGCGGGACAAGGACTGGTATGAGCGATACGGGCGGGAACCCAAAGACTGACTATAGCCCTGGACTCGAGGGAGTGCTCGCGGGCGAGTCGGCCCTCTGCCAAGTGGACGAGGGAGCGTCCGGTCTTCGGTACCGAGGCTACGCGATCGGCGACCTGGCAGAACAGGCGTCGTTCGAAGAAGTCGCCTACCTGCTCCTGCTCGGCAGGCTCCCAACACGTAAGGAACTCGACGACTTCTCTGCGCAGTTGCGCGCGCAATGGGTCTTGCCCGGTCCGGTGGAGGCCTTTATCGGGGTCGTGCCCCCGGACGCCCATCCCATGGACATCTTACGGACCGGCGTGTCCCTGCTCGGCATGACCGATCCCGACGCAGCCGACGGCTCCCATGAGGCCAATGTCCGCAAGTCCATCCGGTTGCTGGCGCAAATCCCCGTTCTCATCGCCTCTGCGTACCGCCTTGGCCATGCAAAACGGCAGGTCCAACCGAGCGCCGACCTGAACTTCTCGGAGAACCTGCTGTATATGTTGACCGACCGGCAGGGGGACAAGACCGCCAGGGCGATGGCCCGCGTCTTGGATGTCTCGTTGATCCTCTACGCCGAGCACGAGTTCAACGCCTCCACCTTTGCAGCGCGGGTAGCCGCCTCGACGCTGACGGACCTGCATGCTGCAATCACCGCCGCGATAGGGACTCTCAAGGGCCCGTTGCATGGAGGCGCCAATGAGGCCGTCGCGGCCATGCTGCTGGAGATCAAGAGTCGTGATCGAGCCGAGCGTTGGGTTCGTGAGGCCCTGGCGTCGAAGCGCCGGGTGATGGGGTTCGGCCATCGGGTGCTGAAGCAAGGCGATGCCCGTTCGGCCATTATTCAGCGCCAGGCCGAAATTTTGAGCCGGACCTGCGGCGACACCCGCTGGTACGAGATCGCGACGATCCTGGATCGGACCATGCAGCAGGAAAAGGGCCTGTATCCCAACCTGGATTTCTACACGGCCGTGGCCTATCTCCTGATGGGCATCCCCCGCGACCTCTACACACCGGCCTTCGTCTGCTCGCGCATCGCCGGCTGGGGCGCACACGTGATCGAACAGCAGGATCACAACCGGCTGATTCGGCCCCGCGCACTCTACACTGGGCCTCCGCCGCAAACCTATGTCCCTCTCGCGCAACGAACCTGAGTACGATAAAGAGATCCTCTGGCGTCCCACGCCGGAGTACATAAAGCGGAGCCGGCTGCTTCGCTTCATGCAGCGGCATGGAATCGCTGACTATCCCGCGCTCTACGAGCGGTCAATCGCGGACATTGAGTGGTTCTGGGAGGCAGCGCTTGAGGAGATGGGGATAGAGTGGACTCGTCCGTACACGCAGGTGCTGGACCTGAGCAAAGGGATCCAGTGGCCCCGCTGGTTTGTGGGCGGCCGTCTGAATTTGGTTCATAACTGCGTAGACAAGTACTGCAGTGGCCCCCGGGCCGATCACCTTGCGATCCGTTGGGAAGGCGAAGACGGATCACAGCGGTCCTTCACCTACCGGCAACTGGATGCCGAGGTCCGGCGTGCAGCAGCCATGCTCCGGCGATTGGGAGTGCGCCGAGCAGATCGGGTGGCAGTCTTTCTTCCCATGATTCCAGAAGTCGCGATCATCACCCTGGCTTGCTCCAAGATTGGAGCGATCTATACGCCCATCTTCTCGGGCTATGGAGCGGAGGCCGTGGCCACGCGGGTGCAGGACTGTGAGGCGAGGCTGCTAGTGACAGCCGACGGCTTCACCCGTCGCGGCGGGTTGGTGAAGATGAAGCAGATCGGGGATGAGGCGGCAGCGCGTTGCCCAACGGTGGAACATCTGCTGGTCGTTCGGCGGGCTGGCTGCCCGGTCTCCTGGAAAGCCGGACGAGATGTATGGTGGCATGAATCGGTGCCCGGCGAGGCTGAGGGGCCTCCGACGGAGGTCATGGAGGCCGAGGAGCCCTTCATGATCATCTACACGTCGGGCACAACCGGGCGTCCCAAAGGCACCGTGCACGTGCATAGCGGCTTCCCTCTCAAGGCTGCCCAAGACCTGGCGTTTCATTTCGATTGCCAGCCCGAGGACACACTGTTCTGGCTCACTGACATGGGCTGGATGATGGGGCCGTGGGAGATCATGGGAGCACTCACGTTGGGAGCGACGTGCCTGCTGTACGAAGGGGTCCCAGATTGGCCGCACGCAGGGCGGCTGTGGGAACTTGTGGAACGTCACCGAGTGACAACCCTGGGACTATCCCCCACCGCCGTCCGGGCCCTCATGCGGCATGGCGAAGCGCCGGTGGATCAGCATGATCTCAGCTCCCTGCGCGTGCTTGGCTCAACAGGTGAGCCTTGGACACCGGATGCCTATCTCTGGTACTTCCAACATGTCGGCCAAGGGCGCTGTCCGATCATTAACTACTCAGGCGGTACCGAGGTCTCCGGTGGCATTGTGGGGGGCACGGTCCTGCACCCTTGTAAGCCCTGTGCCTTTACTGGCCCTTGCCTTGGGATGGCCGCCGAAATTTTTGACGCCGAAGGCCAACCGGTGCGGGGGGAAGTGGGGGAACTGGTGATCACGAAACCGTGGCCTGGGATGACCCAAGGATTCTGGCGCGATCCGCAACGCTATCTGGACACCTACTGGTCACGCTGGCCGCAGGTCTGGGTGCATGGTGACTGGGCTGCGACTGATGCGGAAGGGTTCTGGTACATCCTGGGCCGCTCAGATGACACCATCAAAGTGGCTGGCAAGCGCCTGGGGCCGGCCGAAGTCGAAGCGATCCTGACTGGCCATCGGGCGGTGAGCGAGGCAGCCGCGATCGGCGTCCCACACCCCGTGAAAGGCGAGGCACTGGTCTGCTTCGTGGTTCTTCGCCAAGGGTGGACCGCCAGTGAGGCGCTCACGAGCGAGCTTGCGAGCCACGTGGTCGAGCAGCTTGGAAAGCCCCTTCGTCCAGCCGCGGTGCACGCGGTGCCGGATCTTCCCAAAACCAGGAATGCGAAAATTCTTCGGCGGGTCATCCGGGCAGTGTTTCTTGGTCAGGACCCCGGCGATCTTTCCAGTCTCGAGAACCCCCAAGCCGTTGCGGCTATCAAGCAGCTCTGCTCCCCTGTAGGACCCGATTAGCCCGCATTCTTTGTGGACGCTCTTGCTGCAATCGCGGATTCGCCGCTACAACAAAGCCCGCACGCGGCTCTGGCGTGCTGAGAGCAGCATTAGCGCGCTCACCGTTTTACCTGATTGCCACCGCCCATCTTGGCGCGATACAGAGCTCTATAAGCTGCCTTGACCACCTGATCTGGAGTGGGCTTGCGATCATCCCGTTCGGCGACGCCGACACTGACCGTCACAGAGAGTTCTTCATCGGAAGAACTGTCTCCACTCGGCTGTTCTGATTGCTCCCTGAGACGGCCGCCACTACGCAGGGCAAAGCGTGCGGTCTCGACCGTTTTCCTCATGGTCTCCAGGTGGGCGAGGGTATCACCCGCCGATTTGCCAGAAAAGACGACGGCGAATTCTTCCCCACTATAGCGGAAAGCCTTTCCACCGCCGGGCACGCTTGCAATCTTCCTGGCGACCATTTGCAACACCTGGTCACCCACACCCTTCCCATACTGGTTGTTGAACTCCTTGAGGTGATCGAGGTCCACCACCGCCACTGAATATCGACTGCCCAATCCGGGCAGGGTTTGGTCCAGGGCCAGCCGGCCCGGCACTCCGGTCAGCTCGTCGTGGTAGGTCATTTTGTAGGATTCCTCAAGAAGAGCAAGAAAGAGGATCAGTCCGGCCGTGGCAAAGTAATTCGTCGGGTTCCACCCGAAACGGCTGCCGTGGAGAGCGATGAACGAGGCGACTAACGCCCACATGAAACCGCTCTCGATGGGATTCTTATAGAACATGAAACGGGCCAGTTGGAGCACCGAGGCCACGACGAACACAAAGAGCGCCGGTTGAGCGATGGGGGTCCATCTGGTCAAGCGCGGATCAAAGTATGCAAACTCCAGCGACGCAGCCAGCTCTGCCAGCCCGGGGCGGCAGATCCACGCCACGAGGAACAGTTGCGAGAGGGTTACGCCCAGCCAGACTACCCCGCTACGGACCAGCGCGCCGCGCTCGGTCATCAAGGAGAGCGCCAAAAGGTTCAGCGGGAGCAGGAACGCGACTGCGTTGAAGACAATGCGGCCGACACCCTCCGTTGCACCCCCCCCGGCTGCAAGGATCAGCAAAGCTCCATCGGCCAAGGCCAGGCTCAGCATGGCGAGCACCATCCGGCTGCGATCGAAATGCCAGCCGAACAGGAGTCCGACCACCAAGACAATATAGGGATAGACAGCTACGAGCGGCTGCATCCAGCCGGGCAAGCCCAGCGGGCGCAGGAATCCCAGGGCGGCGAGCACCAGCAGGCCGCCGGGCACGACTAATGAATACAGCCATTTCCAAGTGGGGGATTTTAGGACCATACCCTCTACTCCAACGATGATTCTGCCAGAAGGGAAGCGCTTTCACTAATTTTTTCTGTTTTTTGCCACGTCAGCTCCACCACACCTCCATGATAGGGAGATTCACTGATAAGGAGCCGAAGTGGCAGGCAGTCTGGAAGAGGCTGAAGGCGGAAGGTCTCGCGCGCTTTTCGAATGAGACGGTGCCGGATGCGATGAGGGCGGTTCGTTTAACTTTGGCAGGATGGCTGGTCAAAGACCGCCCGGTCCAATCCCTTCCAGAACTGGTGCCAAGCCTCGGCGGTCTCCCGCGCCCCGGCCGCGACCTGCGCAAGCGCGGCCGGGGAGCCGGCCGTTTTGCGCACTGCCTCCACCAGCCACTGACTGTGCTGTTGTTCTTCCTGCACGTGCAGCTCAAAGAAGGCCAGGTCCTCGGCCGTGAATTCGGGATACTTCTGTAAGCCTGGATAGAGATACTGGAACTCTGACGCAGCCGTCGTTTCCACAGCCAGCTCCGCGCCCAAGGCAACCAGATAGTCTGTTTCCAGAAACAGGCGACGCAGGACCTGTAGGTAGGATTCCACTTCGGGGAGCGGTTGGGTCTGGATCAGATCAGGCTCGCTGAGTCCCAGGGCTCTGGCGAACCGCTCGAGCTGCCTGACATGAGCCTGCTCGAGCGAGCCGGAGCCGAGCTCCGAATGAAGGGTCTTGATCAGCTCGACGCGCATCTCGATTTCGTCAACAGGGGTTTTATAGAGCAGCCCTTCCAAAAGTTTGACGAAGTGTTTGCAGAAGTAATGATACTGCCGCAAGAAGCGCTGCAACTGATCGCGGCTCAGGCGTTGCTCCTTGAAACGCTGAAAGAACTTGTTGGAATTCACGGGATGCGTGGTGAGCTCCTCCATCATCCCCTGCAACGACAGTGGGTCGGCCTGCGTCAGATCCATACGTTCAGTGGTTATCCCAGTCCGGGTACTCCTTTCTTGCGCATTCATCGCACACACCGTGGGTGAACACGGCCTCTGAACGGTCCTTAATATAGTCTTCCACCTGATTCCAGTAGCCCTTGTCGTCGCGGATCCTCTTGCAAGACGCGCAGATAGGCAACAATCCGCGCAAGGTCTTAATATTCCCCACCGCATCCTGGAGCTGAAGAAGAAGCCCCTTTCGTTCCTGTTCCACACAGGAGCGCTCGATGAATTGGCCGATCTTGATGCCGATATCGGCCATCATCTGCAGCAGACTGGTGTCAGGTGGACGGATGTCCCGGCTGAAGAACTCGATGACGCCAAGGGTCTCGCCCCGGCTCTTGATCGGAAAGCCAAACGCCCCGTGCAAGCCCGCTTTGGCCGCCAAGCGCGCCCGTGGAAAGTTTGAATCCTTCAGGACGTTCGGAATCCACGCCGGTTCACCGCTTGCCCACACACGACCGGGCAACCCGATCCCGCTGGAAAACGTGGCTTCACGGCTGAGCGCCACGAACTCCACGGCGTTCACCGACGGGACATGCCAGACGAGGTCGCAGCGCAGGACCTGGGCGTCATGGTCTATGAGCCAAATGACACCGAGTTCCCATCCGACGATGTCGCAGACAGCTCGGAGGAAGCGAGGAGCCGCTTCGCGGAGCGTGTCGGAATCCACCAACGCAAGACTGACGGCCAATTGCGCAGCGAGGCGATTATCGGCCCGTTTGCGATCTGAGATGTCACGGATAATCCCGCTAAAGTAGTTTTCCCCTTTGGTCTTCCATGTGGCCAGTGAGAGTTCCAAAGGGAATTCGCTCCCGTCTTTGCGGAGTCCCTGCAGCTCAACCGTTTGTCCAACGAGGCGAGACTCGCCTGTTGAACGCACTCGCTCCAGCCCCCTTCGATGCGCCTCCCGGTATCGTTCAGGGATCAACTGCGTCAACGGCTTGCCCACCATTTCCTGTTCCCTATAGCCGAAGGTAGTGGCTGCGGCTTTGTTCCAGGACACGACGTTCCCATTGTTATCGGCGAGAATAATGGCGTCAACCGCCGATTGGACTACCGACGTGAGCCTGACCTCCGACTCCAGCAACTTTTCTTCGGCTCTCGTGTGGTCAGCCTGTTGGCGGTCCAACCTGACACAGAGCCACCCGACGACGCTCATCATCACCACGGCAAAGACCCGATTGACGAGAGCCATGCCGAGGTCTTCGTCAGACACAGGCCATGCCCCCAGGATGGTCAAGCCGATTGCCAGGATCGTGACGGCCATGACGGCCCATTGGCCCCGCCACCATAAGGCCGTCAGAATCGAGACCGGGTAGAGCGCCCACACGGCAATCTCAACCGGCGCCAAGAGGTCCATGCCGAATGTAAGGAGAAGTAGCCCGATCGTGATGAGGCCAAGGAAGGGCTGACGCCAACGAGTCGCTAGATTTTCTAGAGAAGGGAGCATCTCCCACCCGCTCGTCAACAGTCCTACGACGCGCTGATGCGGAGAAAGTATCACTGCTTTCCGTTCAAGGTCCCATCAGCGGTATTGTATCGGAGGCCGTTTCGCTCCACAACAGTGAACCTCTCGCCAGTCTGGACTCTTCCTCTAGCGGAAGACAATAAGTGTTCCTGCAGAAAGCTAGCTCAGATCTTGGAGGAAGGCGGGCTGGAACCGAGTCGAGGAGGAAGAATTCCAGGGCAATCACACAGTGTGCAACTACATGCTGCACATGTAGGAGATCGACTACGGGGGAAGAAGCTTGCAAATCAATGGAATGCGCTTGTTGAAGCCAGGGGGGTGAATCCTTTTCCCTTCGGCTCGCTTGTTCAGCAATCGCAAAAGGCAGCCCAGCGAGTCGAATGATCAACAAAATTAGCAGGTTCCACCAGGCTCGGTCTCCTCCCAATCAGGCATTGCATTTGCTCATCCAGGAGAGGCGGACTGATTTCGCACTCGTGGCTTTCAAAGGTGTCACCATGAGCACTCATGGTTTTCAGAGGATCCTTTCCTACTGCTTAGCAAGAGGCAAGAATGCTGTCAAAACAGAGAAGCAGATTGAACCTCCGCAAGATTGCCTCAGCACAACCGTTCCATTCCGTCGACATACCAGGCAGACGGAGCGAACTATGCTAAGGCGTGCTTGTTCCTATGAAATGATTGAGGGGCTTGGTGAGGACTCGATCGTCATCCACCAAGGTGAGGCCCTCGCGCTCAACGTTTGCTCCGAGGGTATCCTGCTCCTGATGGACCAGGTCCCGCAGGTACAACAGTTGATCGAAATTCATACGGCGAACTCAAAAAAGAGCCATATCTTAACGC
>Ga0209859_1000117_pt1 | contig 17407 bp, 14 predicted proteins | sample GWRWS3_50_60_FD_187241 | JGI IMG/M metagenome (GOLD analysis project Ga0209859, IMG submission 187241) | Riverbed sediment microbial communities from areas with vegetation nearby in Columbia River, Washington, USA - GW-RW S3_50_60 (SPAdes)... | ecosystem: Environmental > Aquatic > Freshwater >... | reverse complement strand
TGCTCATCGTCCCGGTGGTCGTCGGCCAGGGCACGCGGCTATTCTCCGACGCCGGCCCGGACATGGCGCTTGACCTGGTCGAATCGCGAGCCTGCCCGAAGGGCATAACGATCCAGGTCTACCGGCCGGCCGGGCGCCCGCAGTATGCAACCGACTGATGCAAGTGACATAGGTGACCCGATAGACGACCAACCGGTTCCAGCCCTATGGCCAAGGCCCACCCACGTTGGAAACGAGAAGTACCTCACCGACTTCTGGATCATCGTGGCCCCGACCCCGACGTGGCGCTTAAGCTCGCCACCGAGGGGTCGAAGGCCTGCAATCGGAAGGTCGAGGTGCGGCGCAACGCTGCGAAAGCCGCTGGCCGCGCCTCGGCCGGCGCAGGTATCCAGCGATGGCTTCGACGAGTCGGATCGTTCACACCCGGCGTACCAGAAAGTCTTGAAAGACATCCGGGAGGCGGTGTCGGATCGGGGCAGACGTGTTCGTAGCAGGGGTGAGCGGCCGCCCACCAGGGGCACCCCAAACCACAGGAGATGATCCGAGATGCATTACCTGGTTTCCGTGATCTTCGACACGGCCGGCCTCGCCACCCCGGACGAGATGGCTGCCATCGACGCGTTCAACGACCGGCTCAAGGCCGAGGGTCACTGGGTCTTCGCCGGCGGCCTCGCGGCGCCCAGCACGGCCACCGTCATCGACAACCGAGGCGAGGAGGCGCTGTTCACCGACGGGCCGTTCCTGGAGACGAAGGAGTACCTCGCCGGCTTCTGGATCATCGAGGCCCCCGACCTCGACGTGGCCCTCAAGCTCGCCGCCGAGGGATCGAAGCACTGCAACCGGAAGGTCGAGATACGGCCGTTCCTCGGCGTCGAGCTGCGGCCGTTCCGCGGCGAGTGAGCGTGATTGACGTCCGGGAGGCGATCACCCGCGCCCACCACGAGGAGTGGGCCCGGGTGGTCGCTGCCCTGACCCGGCGTTTCGGTGACCTCGACATCGCCGAGGAGGCGGCGGCCGAGGCGTTCGCGACCGCCGTCGAGCGGTGGCCGGCCGACGGCGTACCCCCCAACCGCGGCGCCTGGCTGACCACCACCGCCAACCGCAAGGCCATCGACCGGATCCGGCGCGAGAACAAACGCGACGACAAGCAGAAGGAGGCTCAAATCTTGTATAACGACGACCCGCCCGAGCCTCTCGGCGCCATCGACGACGATCGGCTCCGGCTGATCTTCACCTGCTGTCACCCGGCGCTCGCGACGGAGACCCGCGTGGCGCTGACGCTGCGAATGGTCGGCGGCCTGACCGTGCCCGAGATCGCCCGTGCCTTCCTGGTGCAGGAGACCACCATGGAGCGACGGATCACCCGCGCGAAGGCCAAGATCAAGGCGGCTCGCATCCCTTATCGGGTGCCGTCAGCGAAGGATCTCCCGGCCCGCGTCTCCGGCGTACTCGCCGTCCTGTACCTCGTCTTCAACGAGGGCTACCTGGCGACCGGCCCCGACACCGATCCCGTACGTCACGACCTGACCGCCGAGGCGATCCGGCTCACCCGCCTGATCCGTGCCCTCATGCCGCAGGACGGTGAGGTGGCCGGGCTGCTGGCGCTGATGCTCCTCACCGAGGCCCGCCGCGCCGCCCGGGTTTCGGCGAGCGGCGAACTGATCACCCTCGACGAGCAGGACCGTGGGGCCTGGGACGTGGCGCTGGTCGCCGAGGGTCATCGGCTGGTGCGCGAGCGCCTGGCCGCCGGGGTGGCTCCGGGTCGCTACCAGATCCTCGCGGCGATCAGCGCCGTGCACACCTCCGCCCGCGAGGCACGCGACACCGACTGGTCGCAGGTCGTCGCCCTGTACGACCAGCTTGTCCGCCTCGACCCCTCGCCGATCATCGCCCTCAACCGGGCCGTCGCGGTCGCCGAGCTTGACGGCCCGGAGGTGGCACTGGCGGCCGTCGACCGTCTTGAGGACAAATTGGCCGGCTATCACGCCTACCATGCGGCCCGCGCCGACCTGCTGCGCCGGCTGGGCCGCAGTCAGAAATCGCGCGCGGCGTACGACAAAGCCATCGAGCTGGCGGGCAACACCGCCGAGACCGCCTACCTGACACGCCGCCGCGACCAGCTGGGGTAGACGCGTGTTTGGGTCAAAGGAGTTGGCGCAGTTTGATCTTGAGCTGAGGAGTGTTACGCCGAGGCGGAGGCGGCCCTGGGGGAGCACCGCGAGCAGCTCGGGCGACTGGCCGACGCGCTGCTGGAACGTGAATCCCTCGACGAGGACGACGCGTACGCCGCGGCCGGCATACCCCGCGACGAGGCGCCAGCGGCAGTCGCCCGTGGAGAGGTTCCCGGAGTCACGCCGGCGCCCGGCCTGCCCGGCGGCACGTAGCGGAAGCTACTTCTCCGCCTGTACGTACCTGCGCTTGAGCCGTATGTCATAACCGGCGAACCGTCCTTCGCCGAGCGCGTGGAACTCGAGAGTCGGCTCCTTGCCCGGCGGGATGAAGCGTGCCGCCTCGCGGTAGTCCTGATTCACCTCCGTTAGGCGATCGAGGAAACGCTCCCGTGTCGCCTCGAGGTCGGCTGGCCGCTCGGCACCGGCCGCAAGCTCGAAGGCGATGGTGAGCGTCTTGTTGGCCTCCTTGTCCTCACCCGCGACAAGTGCGAACGAACGCACCCGCTCGGCGAGCTCGGGCAGTGAGTACACGACCTCCTCCACATCCGTGGGGGCGACCTTCGAGCCGTAGAAGGCGACGGTCGAATCCGATCGCCCATAGTGGAACAGGAGGGGAAAGTCGAGATGTCGCTCGGAGAGGTCGGCCGGTCGCAGATTCAGCTCCGCGAGCGCGCGCGCGACTTCCCGGAAGCGTACGACGCAACCGAGATCGTGCAGGTTGTAGCGGAGTTTAGGGGCAGTCGTTCCCACCCGGCATATGGAGATGATGAGCTCGCCGGCCTCGCTGGTCTCGATGAAGTAGTCGAGCGGGTTGTACTGGAAGACCATCGGCAAAGAGCGGTGCGACGGCAGGTTGAGCGAGCGGCCCAGCTCCGGGCGCTCGGCCAGAAGGCGGCCGAGCGCGATCGTGAAGTCGTTCTCGGCTGCGACGTTGATCTCCAGGTCCGCCGCGCCGAACGAGCTGTAGACGGCGCGGAAGCTGCGCAGAAGGTATTTGCGCAGCGCCTCGCTCATGCCTTCGCCGCCGACGACGGCCGCGCAGTGGTACTCGCTCCAGTCGATTCGGGCTTCGTCGACGAGCTGCTTGAGGAATGGCGGGTAGCCCAGAATGAGGTACCGGTAGCGCGGACCGAAGTTACGAAGGGTTGTTTCGATCTTGCTGATGTCCGGGCCCAGCGACTTGAGGACAGCAACATCGACGGTCCCCATGGAGACAGCCATGCCTGTCGCCCAGGGCCCAAGTGCGAACGCGTTGACGATGAACAGCGGGTCCCGGCCGAACACCTGGCGAAGGTCGAACTGAAGGAGCATGCGGACGTCGGCGCGCTCCTGCGATCCGCGCACCCAGTCGGTCGGTCGCCCGCTTGTGCCCGAGGACTCGTCGATCACGACACCGCGCCGCGGGATCTGTCCGTTCCGGCACCGCGCCTCGGTGGAGAATCGGCGCACGTAGGTCTGCTTGTCCGTAATCGGGAGAGCGGAGAAGTCCGGCACGAGTCGGCGTACGCGCACCTGCGGATCCCCCGCCTCGCTCAGGAACCGTCTGTACGCGGGTACGTGTTTTCTGGCGTGCTCGACTGTGAGCCATAGTCGCCAGGTGCCGATCCGCCAAAGAAACGGCTCGAGGCCTGGGCGGAGCAGACGTTCCGCCCGCGGCGTGGAAAGGAGCGCCGCGCGCGCCCACTCTGTCCCGTGGAGGAACCCGAATACCAGAGCCCGCTTGAGCCGGGTCACGCCACTATCTCGGTGAGCGGCCGGCGCGGGCTGCGTGGCGGCTCGGGTCCAGAGCCGATTCGGAGGAGGAGCCATACCTCGCGTTCTGCCTCTCTGATCCGGAGTCGCTCGGTTAGGCGAGCGTGGGCGGTGGGGCTCGTGATGACGGAACCGAAGGGCTGGATGTATAGGCCGTGCGCCGTGAGCGCGAGCCAGAAACTGAGCAACATCCGGCCGGCGGTGAGGCACTCGACGGGTGTGCCCCATGACCCGGCGATCCAGCCCACCGTCGCCGTGCCGCGCGTGCTGCGCAGATAGAGCCTGCGCGCGAGAGCGCGGACGGGACCTGGTCGAAAGAGTTGGTGGCGATGGAAGAAGAGTCGAACGACCGGTGCCGGGAAGCCGAGGCCGCGAGGTGAGAAGCCATCGCCCTGTGCCAACGCCGCACGCTCGCTCAGGTGCGTCCAAAGCCCGATCTCCGTACGCCGGTCGTCCTCATCGAGGTCGTAGAAGACCGTGTCGGCGTTGAGTGAGACGACCCAGTCGACGAGCGCCGGGTCGCTGGTGAAGCTTGCCTCGTGCCCAAACTCCGCCGCGATCGCGCAGAGCTGCCCGAGCGTCGCTTCGTCCACGGGCCGCCCGTCGAACGGAAGGCGCGAGGTTCTACGGCGATGCAGCAACGCCGCCGCGAAGCGGGCGGGTCCGTTACGCTGGCCGAGCCGCAGGCGGGCAACGAGCGGCCGCTCGTCCGCATCCACCCCCAGCGGAGGAAACTCATTCTGGACCTCCACCGTTAGGCCCGCCTTGCCGGCAGCCACGTCCAGCGCCTCGAGGAAGATGCCTTGTGCGGCGGCCGCGAAGCGGCCGTCAGGGTCCTCGACGGGGAGCAGGCGCTCGCGTAGTGCGTAGAGTTCGGCCGCCTCCGGTGAGTGCAACTTTACGAGCCACGGCTGGGTGTTGTGCGGTGACGGCGCCCAGCGGGCGTCATCGAGGATCTCTTGCCAGATTCCGTCCATGCCGTCCATCGGACTACCCCGCTAACACGATTGGGGCCGAGCAGTCAACGTCCAGTCAGGACAGTCCTGGCACGATGCCGACTGTCGGGTGCAGCAATCTAGCGCAGCGGTCGGAACGCGGCGCGGACCTCGCTCGCGAAGAGTTCCGGCTCCTCCCACGCTGCGAAGTGGCCGCCGTTGTCGACCTCGTTGAAGTACGTGAGGTTGGGGTAGACCTTCTCGGCCCAATGGCGTGGGGCTTGGAAGATCTCGCCGGGGAACACCGTGAAGGCTACCGGGAGTGAGAGCTCGGGAGGCTTTTGCCCGGACGCGATGGCCTCATTGATGCTTTGTGCGTTCTCCCAGTACAGGCGCGCCGACGAGGTGGCGGTGTTCGTCAGCCAGTACAGCGTGATGTTGTCGAGGACACTGTCCCGCGTCAGGCCTCCCGAAGGCTGCCCGTCGAGGAACGCGCGCGACATCTTCTCGTAGCTGTCTGCGTCGTGGTCGAGCATCCAGGACGCCAGCCCGACCGGTGTGTCCGTCAAACCGGCGCCGAGCGTCTGCGGCCGCGTGTTCATCTCTGCGATGTAGCCGCTCATGAAGATGCCAGCGACTGCATCCAACGCTGCGTGTTCCTTCTCGGCCCTGGAAGCAACGACGGCTATCGCGACTCGCTTGAACAGTCCCTGCGCGATCTCGCCGCCGAAGATAGCCGCCAGCACTTCGGTTGGGAAGGAGCTGAGGAAGTTGAGGTGAATGCCGACCAGCCCGTCCGGCGCCTGACGCGCCATCGCGTCGGTTACCGAGGCGCCCTGGTCACCCCCCTGAGCGACGTACCGTGTGTAGCCGAGGCGCTTCATCAGCTCCGCCCACGCTTGCGCGATGCGACCGGCATCCCAGCCAACCTCGGTCGGATGCCCGGAGAAGCCATAGCCCGGCAGCGACGGCAACACGAGGTCGAAGGCGTCCTCGGAGCGTCCCCCGTAAGCCGTCGGGTCGGTGAGCGGGCCGAGGACCTCGAGCAGCTCGATGACCGAGCCGGGCCAGCCGTGCGTGATGATCAGCGGCAACGCGTTCTCGTGCGGCGACTTGACATGGATGAAGTGGACGTCAACGCCGTCGATCGCGGTCTTGAACTGTGGCAGCGCGTTCAGTTTCGACTCGCATGTCCGCCAGTCGTGTTCGCTAACCCAGTAGTCGGCCACCTTGCGGAGCGTCGCCGACTGCACGCCCTGCGACCTGTCGTCGACGAGCTCCTTGTCGGGCCAACGCGTCTCGGCAATGCGGCGGCGCAGCCCCTCTAACTCCGCGGCGCTGGTCTCGATCGTAAACGGCCGGATCCCTCCGGCCGTAGACGCCTCGGTCGTAACAGACATGTGGATCTCCTTCGGCGTTCAACCTCGTTGGCGGTCGAGGAGAGCTTCTTCCCTCCAACCGAACGGCATCCGCCGATCGGTGCCTCGCGAAGCACAGCGCGCGTCATGCGCCCCCGTGACCTGTGCCGACCCGGCATCCGGCTTGGCGCGGCGGCCGCTACACAATTGCCAACACTAGGTCTCGCAGTATGTGATCGCAGGCCATACCAGCAAAACCCGCACAGGCGCCAACGCACTGAGTCGGTTGAACCGCACTGGATGAGCCGTAGCGCAAAACCCCGTCAGGCCACTAGCCTGACGACCTTATGCGACATGGGCCGATATCGCGCGTGGCCGCCACGAACCGGTATTCGGTGGCGGATTAGGCCTTCCACAGCCGCGCACAGCATTCCAACGCAGGGGCCGCCTACTAGGTGACACGCCTCCGCCAGAGACCGCCACAGTCCGGCTTTGCCCGGGGTTGGTGGCGGAGCGACCAGACGGCGGGAGTCACCCCCAGCTCACCCGAGCTGCCGGCGTCAACATCTGACCTGCGGCCAGTTGATGCGCCGCAGTTCGTCAGCAAGTGCGTGGACGGCAGACTGTCTAAAGCGACGAGCCCAAATGCCAGCCCAATCTTCGTCGCCCAAGAAGAACTTCCAGTCGCTAATAACCGCTGGCCTCATGAGCAAGAATGGCACGGGCGCTTTGAAGGGTCGAAAGTCCGCGTTGTAAACGGCAGACAACTCGTTCCTTTCGTGGAACTCTCCCAGCACCACCCCGCCCCGCGAGGGGAATGATCCGTGCCTGGTTGAAGGCGGGCGTGCTCGAACCTGGTCAGGGCTTCGCCCCGACCGAGGAAGGAACGCCACAAGGGGGCGTCATCAGCCCCCTGGTGCTCAACGTCGCTCTTCACGGCATGGAACACGCCGGGGGGCACCCGCTACCACCTTGATGCCGCCACCGGCGGCATCAAGGTGGTACCGGACGCCCCAGTCCTTGTCCGCTACGCGGACGATCTCCTCGCCCTGTGTCGCACCCGCGAGCAGCCGCAGGAGGTCAAGGACAGGCTGGCACAGTGGCTCGAGCCCCGGGGTCTTCGCTTCAACGAGGAGAAGATGTGAGCGCGAGCCCAACATCTCGGTAGAGGCTCGACGTGTCCTGCGCCTTGGCGTCGCGGATGACCGTCGCGATGTCCCCGAGCTCGGATATGACGTTGGTGATCTCCAGGTCTGGACCAGCTTTGGGTCGGTGCCGGCGTCGAGCGCGTCACGGTAGCGGTCCAGGCGTTTGTGGCATGAGGTGATGGTGCGGTCGCCCGCCACATCAGCAACATCCTGACCAAGATCGGAGCGCCATCCCGCGCGGCAGCCACCGCCTACGCGTACGAGCACCACGTGATCTAGGCACCCGTACACAGAACTACCCATGCGCCAAAGCGTGACTCTGGGTCGTTTGACCGAAGTCATGCCGTCTCCCTGCGGGCAGGGTTCTTGCAATGACGACAACGCAAGGAGCCGGACATGACGAATGCGAAGCAGACGACGACGAACGAAGCCGAGCACACCGCGCCCGTCGAGGCGTGGGACGCGATCGCGGCGCTGTACGACGAGCACGTTGCACCGGGTGAGTCCGATCTGGCCATCGCCGGACTGCGGCTTGCCGGTCTGCGGGCGGGCGAGACGTTCCTCGACGTCGCGGCCGGAACCGGTGGATTGAGCCTGCCCGCTGCGCGGTTCGGTGCGACCGTGTTGGCGACCGACTGGGCACCCAAGATGATCGAGCATTTCAACGCGCGGGCGGGCGCCGAAGGTCTCGACGCCGTGGGTCGCGTGATGGACTGTCATGCGCTCGACATCGCCGACGACACCTACGACCTCACCGGTTCGCAGTTCGGCGTGATGCTCGTTCCGGATCAGGCCCAGGCGCTGCGCGAGATGGTTCGGGTGACCAAGCCTGGTGGACGGGTGCTGCTCATCGCCTACGGGAACCCGGACGAGTTCGAGGCGCTGCACTTCTTCATCGGTGCGGTGCAGGCGGTCGTCCCTGAGTTCGAGGGCCCCGAGGACGAGCCGCTGCTCGAGTTCCAGGTCGCCGTCCCGGACGTCCTGCGTCAGCGATTGATCGACGCTGGTCTGAAGGAGGTCACGGTTGACACCAGCAACCAGGAGCGGATCGAGGTGCGGACCGGACAGCAGCTCTGGGACTGGTGCCTCGGTGGCAACCCGATCCCGGGGATGCTCGTCGCCGATCTCACGGACGAGCAGCGCGCAGACATCATCCGGGTGCTCGACGGCATGGTCCGTGAACACTCCGCCGACGGCCCGGCTGTGTTGACGGCGCCGCTGAACATCGGGGTGGGCACGAAATAGCGGCCGGCGAGACTGGGGCGAGGCCCGCGCCGTCCAGTAGCAGCTACGGACTCTTCGTCGCGCCGAGGGGACTCGAAGGAGGCCAGTCGTGGATGGCGCAAGCTGACCGATCCTTCGCGAGGTGGCATGTGTGCAGGGCGACGATCTTCGCCACTGCGTCGCGGCGTTCGGTAAATGCGTCGGGTTCGGCCGCGGTGAGTTCGGCGAACATCGCTTCGTCTTCGCTAGCAGCGGCGATCGACTTCTCGAGTTCGACAACGAGCAACTGTCTGACGAGGGCGAACATGCACAACGACGTCGCGAGGTTGGGCAGGTAGGCGTCGCGGTTGCCGGCGGCCAATCTCCCGGTAGAGGGTGACCGCCTCGTCGGAGACGGTCAACGCCTCACCCCGCCGACTGGCCTCGGCCAACCGCAGCGCGTGGTTTGTTCTGGTCTTTCGCCGGCGGCGGAACCGGAGCATCATGAAACCCCCTTCCGTGACGGCGTTGGAGGTGTCAGGGTGTCCAGCGAAGATCTTTCCAATGTGCGTGCCAGCGAGGCGGTCCACGCGCGCGCAGCTGCGTTCGCGCGCGAGCTCAACCTACCGGCCGATGCCAGCCGGGCGCAGCTCATGGCGGCGCTTGCCGCCAGCCGCATCGTCGCCCCCTCATTGCGGACGGCCTTGGACGACACACGTGATCTCGAAGACGTATTGATTGCCCTTCCATCGGGAGGCTTGAAAGTGCCGCCCAAGGTCGGGTGGCGCGCCACGGTGCCGCAGATCCCCAGTCGAAAGCCCCGCTATCACATTCGCGTCCGCGCCGTCTTCTGCGCCGACGACGATGGCACGAATGGCGCCACCATCACCAAAAACCAGGTCTTAGAGCTCCTGAAGGTTGTGTCGACCCTCTACTTCCATGCGGGCCTGACCTTCGCCCTCTCGGCGGCGATGCCGTTGACCAACACAATGATCAACCAGGATTTCACAGTGCCGACCGGTCTCGATATGACCGTCGAGGACCCGCCGCCCATGACCGCGGCGGAGACGAACGTCAGCTTCGACAAACACAACGCGGAACGGACTGCTTGGGCCCGGAACTATCCCGGCGAGCTGGTGATCTTCTTTCGTCGTGGCACCAAACTAGAATGGAACAAGACAGCGAGCGTATGGGAGGTCCGCGCGGCTTCCTTTGCATTCTCGGGGCCGGAGCACGAATTCGTGGCGATGGGCCAGGGGAGTCCGCCCGAGGTCAACCTGTTAGCCCACGAGTCCGGGCATTACTTCCATCTGAACCATACGTTCAACACCCTGGTGACCTTGACGGCGGCCGAGTCGAAGCAGTACCCGAACTGGGAGACCAGCGCGGCTGACCGGGCGGCCGGATTGAAGATTCTCCGGGAGAGGCTCGCCGAAGGCATTCGTACGTACATTGACGACCAGAATCACCCCGCCGACCAAGGGCTCGAGGTTCTCAATGGCGACGGTCTCATCGACACACCGCCCGACCCGGCACCACCAATCTTCCGTTACGGATTCGCCAACCAGTGCGACACACACTCAATCACGGTGGATGTGAACCTCGCCTCGGGCCCGCGTTCCTATACCGTCGTCGCGCCACATGACATCATCATGTCGTACTTCTTCCGGTGTGCTGGCCTGAAGCGCTACAGCGAATCCCAGATCGATGTCGTACGCACGTCGCTGGAGCAGGCGACGTTCACCGGCACCGTGAAGACAACTGGCGGCGCCGTCCTGCCGATCTTGTCGCGGCATCACCTGATTGCGCCCAAGTACAAGATGGACGGAGGCAACCAGGTCGCGGTTCCGCCAAAGTTCCTCACCCGGGCCGCGCAGCGGCTGAGGAGTCTCATCGGGCTGGGCCGTGGCCGATAGGGCGGCTGACCCGCACCCTCACCCAAGATCAAGGCGAGGAGAACAAAGACCGGGCCATGACACCGGTCATGCCGGCACCAACATGACCCCGTCCTCACAGGGCAGCAGGCACAACCCGAGTATTCGGCCGCCACAGGCTCGACCTTTGGAGGTCACTGGCAGGCGACACTCCCTGGGAGGGAGCGGGTCGTGCCCCCTCCCAGAGGTCGGCGTCAACGATCGCTACGGCGATACGGTCAGCCGGTCGGCGTAGATGTTCTGGTTGCGGTTGCCGATGCTGTTCGTCGGCGCCGGACCCGGAGTGAGGTCGCATTGACCTGCGGGCACGTCGCGATTGTCTGCCCAGGCAACGTGGACGACGTGGTTCGTGCCATCCCACCGCGCGTCCAGCTCGATGTAGTCGCCGTGGAAGGCGACGCTGCCGCCGCCGAACATCTGGCAGTTGCCGTTGTGCGAGACGTCGGTGACGCGCTCCTCGTGACTGAATGCGGGGTAGACGGCACCGTCGCAGTTCGTGCAGGCGTAGTAGACGTCGAGCGCCTCGTTCCCGGCTGTCACGCTGTTTCTGAAGTCGTACCAGGCGACGTGCAGGGCACCGTGGGAGACCTCGATGGTCGGCCAGATCTGGTGTCGAGCGCCAGGGTCGGTGTTGACCTGCACCGGGGGCCCCCACGTCGTGCCGCCGTCGGTCGAGCGCTGAACGTAGATGTCGAAGTCGCCGGCAATGCTCATGTAGGCGACGTAGACCACGTTCGAGTTCGTGTTGTCTACTGCGACGAAGGCGAACGTTGGAGTGCGGAAGGCGACGCCCGGAGCCTGTGCGGAGGCGATCGACCCCACCGTCACCGGCTGGCTCCAGTGCCTCCCGCAGTCTGTTGACTTGACGATGCTGACCGTGCTCGTCGCGTCGGATCCGCCGGGGAACGTCCGGTAAGCGACGTAGATCGTTCCGTCTGGGCCGACGGCGATGTCGGAACCCTGGTTTCCCCGTGTGCCGGCCGGACCACCGCTGGAGATAACCCGCGGCTGGGAGAATGTTGCCCCGCCATCGGTCGACCTGCTAAAGACGATCGGAAACGAACCGTTGACGCCGTGGAACGGCGTGTGGGTGACGTAGACGTTACCTGCGCACGGGCTCGCCGCGGGCGAGTTGACGTCAAGCTCCATCCACTCCTTGTCTACGAAGGTGCCCGCGAATGCGAACTTCTGGTTCGGTGGTACGGCGAAACCGACGGCGTACGGAGTGAAAGGTGGGGGAACCCTCGATCCCGAATCGACCATCTGTGCGGTATTGACCCTAGGCGCTGTCCTGCCTGTTGGCGACTCGAAACCAAAACGCTGGCGAAGCTGCCAGTGCTCGGCCTGCCAGGAAGTCGTCTGGGAGGAACCGGCGGCGCCGGGGACCTATGGTGGGCCCCGGCGCGTCGATACTCCTATCCCTGAGACGTTCTCGCGACGTCGAGGGCGAACGGCATGCCCGCTCGCGGACGGGGCCCGCGTGTCGTCGGGACGGTGGAAGCGCCGGGCAGGGTAAACCAGATCCGCATGCGCCACTGGCCAGCGGCCGCGCGGTCGAGACTGGGCTACCCTGAGTTGACCTTGCGTCGTCGACGCCGCGCCGTTCCGGGCCGCGTCGGGCGATTTGTATAGCTGAGGGCGGGGCGGGCGATGTTGCTGGGGTGCGACGACGAGATGGCCGCGCTGAGCGGTCTGCTGGACCGGGCGGCCAACCGACACAGCGGCGCCTTGGCGGTGCGCGGCGACGCCGGCATCGGGAAGTCGTCGCTCGCGGCACCGTCGACCCGGCCGGACCGCCGCTCCTCGGGGTGGTCGAGGACGCCCAGCCGCTGTCCACGAGGGCGGCGGTGACATGCCCGATGTGACCGGAGACCCTCCGTCGATGAGCGGGATGCCGTCGGAGACGCTGTACCACCGATGGCTAGGCTGGCACGCCTTGGCCATGCGACGAGCCATCATTGTGGTCTCGGTTGGGGTGATCGTCGCTCTGGTTCTCCTGCGGTTCGCTACGTGGGAGTTGGCCGTGATCGGGGGCTGGGACGCTGCCGCGCTCACCTTCCTCTTCACAGTGTGGCCGATCATCATTCGAGCGAACGGCTCGCACGTCGAGCAGCTCACCGCACGCGAGGACGAGACACGCGGCTCCGCTACGGCGCTGATCGTCGGGGCGAGCGTCGCCAGCCTCCTGGGTGTCGGCTTTGCCCTTGGCCTTGCGGGTCGGGAGAGCGGCCCGCTGCGGGTCGTGTTGATCGGTCTTGCGGTGCTGACCGTCGTCTTGTCGTGGACGGTGGTCAACACGGTCTATACCCTGCGCTACGCCCACCTGTACTTCGGGTCGCGAAGAGATGGCATTGCCTTCGGCGGAACGGCAACAGAGGAGAGACCCAACTACCGCGACTTCGCGTACGTCTCCTTCACGATCGGCATGACCTACCAGGTGTCCGACACGGACGTTCGCAATCCGCGGATCCGGCGCACCGTGCTTTCCCAGGCCCTCCTGTCCTACGTGTTCGGCGTGGTGATCGTGGCGGGTGCCATCAACCTCATCGCCGGACTGGTCCGCTGACCTCGGTGAGTTAACGGCGCGACCACTACGACCACAAAGCACTCTCTGGTCATAACCGTGACCCCGGGCGTGCAGTGTGTCCAGCATCTCCTCTAACACGTCCGCAACAACGCGGACACAAGAGGAGACGAGCCGTGACAATGAGCAGACGTATACGGACCCTGTGCGCGGTGGCCGCGGTCGCCCTCGCCACCTCGGGGTGCGCGAACGGACGACTCCTTCCACAAAGGGTGGCGGGCGCCCAAGGGTGCTACTCGAAGCGCACGTTGTCGTGCCGGGTTGCCACATCCATCAGGGGCCAGGTGATCATGCACACGGCGAGAGCGGTCAGTACCGCTGCGGTCACGCCGAGCAAGAAACCGGGACTCGGCCACGCGAACTCACTCGGAGCTACCAGGAAACCGACGAGCAAGGTGGTACCCATGACGCCGAGCACCGTGAGGGCGAGGGGGACGGCGGTCTCCAGCAGCGCGAGCCACCGCAGCTCGCGCACGCTAACACCGGAGGCACGCAGCAGCGCGAACGGGCGCCGCCGGTCCATCAGCCCCGCGACGGTCGAGACGGTCAGGCTGCACGCCGCAACGAGCACCACGAACGCCATCGCGATCGGGAACAGGGACTCGGCGCCGCCGAGAGCGGACTTGTACAGCTCAGCATCGATGGGCTGCGGCGCCGGGCCTTCGGCGGCGTAGTCGCGGTAGGTCCGGGTCAGCGCGTGCGGCATCGTGCGTACAGCTAAGGTACGGATCCGCTCCTCCGCGGCGAGTGTGCCGTCGGTGGGCACGAAGAGCGTGTCGATCGGGAGGCGGTCGGCGTTCGGCCCGGGCTCGGCGAACCCGTTCGGGTAGAACAGCGCCGCGACTGGCCCTCTCTCGCCGACCTCGACCGGCAGGGGACAGGTCAGGCTGGTAACTCGGGCAAGCTCCGCGCAGGGTACGATCATCGACCGTCCTGGCCCTGATCGCGCCACCACAACACGGTCGGACATCAGCGGCGCCAGCGTCTCCTCGGCCGCGCCGACCACCTGGATCGCGACCACGCCGGGGTCCAGGACGGTGCGAGGTGCATCGGCACTGGCCTCCGCGGCCACCCCGATCGGGGTGGCGACGAACACCGCCAGGGCCACGGCAATGACCGCGTGGGAGGCGGCGTAGGGGTCGGCGGCGATCCGGCGTGCCGCCATCAGGGTCGTCGCGCGGCGGCTCAGTCGGGCGAGCCCGCGACTGATCCACATGCACAGCCAGGGTCCGGAAATGACGATACCGACCAATATGGACAGTGGTGCGACCACGCCGAGCAATGCGAGCGCCGGGTCGTCGGCCGGGGCGTCCGGGTCGCTGGAGCGCTGGTCTATCGCCATGATGCCGAGGATCCCGACGGCGATCGGAACGAGCCGCCACGCCCGCGGCGGCCGGCGCCGCACTCGCCGGCGCGCACCCAGTGGTGTGATCTGCACCCGGTGCAGTGCCACGAGGGTGGTGGCCACGGCGATCAGCGGCACCGCCCCGAGCACCACCGCCACCTGCCACGCCGGCGCTGCGAGGTCGTCGAGGGGAAACCGCAGGCCCTCCAGCCTGACGTGCTTCGCCGCGACGGGGCGCGCGACGGCGTACCCAAGCGAGCCGAGCAGAACGCCGCCGATCGCCGCTACGGCGGTCTCCGTCGCCGCCAGCACCCCGGTCTGCCCCCGGGTCGCGCCGGCGAGGCGGATCGCCGCGAAGCGCTGCTCACGCCTCGCGGCACCAACCCGGGTGACGAGCGCGATGAACACCAGCACCGGACCGACGAGCAAGACCGCCAACATGGTGACCAGGATCTGCACGAAGATTCCGAGATCCATCTCCTCGCCCGGCCGCTCGAAGCCACGGATCTCGTACGCGCCGACCGTAGCCCGCAACTGCTCCGGCGTGTGGCCGACGATGGCCACGAGCTCGTCCGGGGATACCAGGCCCTCCAGCCCGATCGTGCCGGTCACTTGGCCCGGGAACCGGTCGCCAAGTTGATCGTCTGGAACGGTGCGGAGCAACTCGGCCAGCGCGGGCGAGACCACCATCTCACCGGCGCCAGGCAGCCGGTCCAGGCCGGGCGGCACCGGCGGACGCGCGCCGAGTGCCGCGATATGCACGCGGATGATGTTCTGGCCCGCGTACCGGTCGGTGACGGCAAGCCACAGTGCCGCGTCGGGCGCGGTGGCAGGGGTGGACGCGTCCGTGCGATGCCACGCATAGCGGTCTATCCGACCCTGCAGGCCCGGCATCGCGGTCAGGCTGAATAGCAGCAGTACGACGCCGATCGCGACTCCGCTTGCCATCAAGGCGAACCGGGCCACGCTCTCCCGGCCGCCTGCGAATGCGATGCGCAGCCCCAGCACGATGTTCATGGCACGGCCGCCGGCTGTACGACGAATCCGTCTCGCACAGTGACCGTGCGGTCGGCGTACGCCGCGACCCGTGGCTCGTGGGTGACCACGACGACGCCAGTGCGTTCCGTCTTGGCCGTGGACACGAGCAGCTCCATGACCTCGTCCGCGGCGACCGAGTCGAGTGACCCGGTGGGCTCGTCGGCGAAGACCAGCCGCGGACCGGCGATCAGGGCACGGGCGATCGCGACCCGCTGGCCCTGTCCCCCGGAGAGCTCGCCGGGCAACCGGCGTCCTAGACCGGCCAGGCCCAGCCGAGGCAGCCATGTCTCGGCAGCCGCCATCGCGCGCCGTCCGCGCCCGGCCAGCAGGAGCGGCAGCGCAATGTTCTCCAGCACCGGCAGCTCGGGCACCAGTTGCCCGAATTGGAACACGAACCCGAAAGACTTCCGGCGCAGGCGGCTGCGCTGCCAGTCGGGCAGGTGGTCGATTCGCTGGCCGTCGAACGTCACATCGCCGGAATCCGGCGTCAGGATGCCGGCCAGACAGTGCAGCAGGGTGGACTTGCCGGCACCGCTGGGCCCCATCACCGCGAGCACCTCGCCGGCATCGACCGACATGTCCACCCCGCGCAGCGCCGGAGTCGGGCCGAAGCTCTTGTGCAGCCCACGCCCGGTCAGCAGGGTGGTGCCGTTGCTCATAACTGGATCTCCTCGGCCAGCGCACCCAGGCGCCCTGCGGCATGGTCGATCCAGCGCAGATCCGCCTCGATGTGGAAGAGCTGATAGTCGATGAGCAGGCTCTCCTGCGGCGAGGCGGTGCGCCGCGCCGCGGTGAGTTCGCGCATCACCGCCAGGTGCCGTTCCCGCTGCGTGTCCAGGAACGCCTGCGCGGGCCGGCCGGACTGCAAGGCCAGCACCACCTTCTGGAACAGCACCGTCTGCAGATGAGGTTGCGGATCTTCCGGTTCGGACAGCCAGCGTTCCAAGTCCGTCACACCCTCCGCCGTGATCGAGTAACGCTTGCGGTCCGGCCCCGCACCCGCCTCTACACCGACGATCTCGACCAGCCCGTCCCGCTGAAGCTGCGCCAGCGTCCGGTACACCTGGCCGAAGCGCACTGGGCGGAAGACGCCGAACACTCGGTCGTAGGACTGCTTGAGGTCGTAGCCGTGGCGTTCGGTGTCCTCAAGAAGGCCCAGCAGCACGTGGGAAACCGTCACGCTCACGCACTATACCTCATGGGTATACCCCGTGGGAAGAGGCTTGCTGTTGCTAGTGAGCGTCCTGGGCCATCCGGTGGGCGTGGCGGCGTGCTGAAGCCGGCGTGGCTCGCCACATCGGTGGCCACCGTGGGCGGGTGGCTGCGCGATTTGAGTCGCGCTGGGCTCCAACCCGAACAACCCAAGCGCGACAAACGCCGCCATGAACATCATCGAGGCCGCAACGCGGTGTTGCGGCGCCACGGCATACACAATGTTGCCGATCAGGCCCAATCCCAACGCGGCCAACAGCAGCCATAACGCCGGTACCGGCCGCGCCGTGACCTGGAGCAGTCGCCCCAGTGCGCCAAGAACCCGGCGGGCCACCATGAGCGCTTCGGTGTCGACCAGCCGGGCCCGGGCACTGTGCCAGTCCTGTATGACCATCGCGGCTCGCTCGAGCGCACCGGGCCGGTGGGTGGCCACTCCAGTGCTGTCGGTCAGGGCATCGAACACGGCGGTGACGATGCGAAGCCGTGGCCGGGTGGCACCCCACCGGGGCAGCTCGTCCCGTACCGCGGCGAGGAACCGCTTCGCCCCCATGCGACGGACCCGTGTCAGGTCGCCGTGGCAGCGGTCGAGCACCACGGTCAAGGCGGCGCACCACGAGGCCGACCGAAACGGCGCCCCGGCCGCATCCAGCACCGCCGGCCCTACGCATTCGAGCAGGTCGCGTAGCTGCTGCACCCCGGCGGTGGCGTCGGTGGTCAACTGGTTGCG
>Ga0209859_1000116_pt1 | contig 17445 bp, 15 predicted proteins | sample GWRWS3_50_60_FD_187241 | JGI IMG/M metagenome (GOLD analysis project Ga0209859, IMG submission 187241) | Riverbed sediment microbial communities from areas with vegetation nearby in Columbia River, Washington, USA - GW-RW S3_50_60 (SPAdes)... | ecosystem: Environmental > Aquatic > Freshwater >... | reverse complement strand
GCGCCTGTACGGGAGGACGACGATCGTCGCCGACTCCATCAGCTCCGGGATCCGCTCGCCGGGGACGTAGCCGAGGCGCCACTCGATGCGGTCGGCGACGCCGAGACCCACGGCCAGGTCGCGGAGCGGCTCGACGGGATCCAGGGCGTCTCCGGCGACCACGAGCCGGGCCTCGGGGACCGCGCGCACGACCTCGGGAAGGGCCTGGATGAGAATGTCGAGCCCCTTGTACTCCCGGATGAGCCCGAAGAAGAGGAGCGTCGTCCCCCGCGGCGGGGCAATCGGCGTCCCGTTGGAGGTCTCGAAGGCCGGATGCGGGATCTCCTCGATCTTCCCGGGGTCGACGCCGAGGGCTTCGAGCCGCTCGCCGGAGACGCGGGCGTGCACGACGACCCGGTCGACGGTGGCGAAGATCTCCAGCCAGAAGTCCACCTGGTGCTCGGAGCGGCGGGGCAGGACTTCGTGGGCGGTCAGCACGGTCGGGTAGGAATCCGCGAGCTTGCGCAACCAGCGGCGGTCGTACCTCGGGATCCCGAGCCACTGAACGTGCACGACGTCAGGGGCGAGCTCGTCGATCCGCCGGCGCGCCCGAGCGACGCTCGGCGCGTACTCGAGCCCCCGGAGGACGACGCCGGCGCGGGAGCGCTTCCGCCCCCTGAGGAGCCGGCTCGAGCGGGGGAGGAAGACGTCCTCGCGCGCGTAGCCGGCCGGGACCGGCGAGGGCCCGTGCAGGAAGGGGGACGCGAGCAGACAAACCTGGTGCCCACGCCGGGCGAGGGCCGCGGAGAGGGCGTGGTCGTACGGCAGCGTCCAGCTGGGTGGATCCAGCACGACGACGTCCACGCCGCGATCATAGTGACGCGATGGGCACCGGAGCCGAGACCGCAGGAGAGGCGCCGTTCTTCGTTGTCGGGAACGACCGCTCGGGGACGACCATGCTCCGCCTCGTGCTCGACCGGAGCGACGAGGCCGCGGTCCCGCCCGAGTCGATGTTCCTCCTGGACCTCGCCCCGGTGCGGCGCCGCGGCGGGCTCGACGACCCGGAGGCGGCGGCCCGCTTCGTGGCGGAGGTGTGGAACCACCCCAAGGTGCGGCTCTGGGAGCTGCCGGGCGCGCCGCCGCCCGTCCCGCCCGGCCTGAGCCACGCGGAGGCCTACCGCTTCGCCGTCGAGTCGCCTTTCCGCGCCTACGCGCGCGTCGCGGGGAAGCAGCGCTTCGGCGACAAGACTCCGGCCTACCTCCACGCCGTCGACGAGCTGCTCACCGTGTGGCCGGACGCTCGGGTCGTCGTGCTGGTGCGCGACGCCCGCGACGTCGCGCTGTCGGTCACGGCCATGCCGTTCGGGCCCAACAACGCCTACGCGGCGGCGCAGTGGTGGGCCAGGGGCATCCGGCGCGGCCTCGAGGCGGAGTCGCGCCACCCCGAGCACGTGCTGACCGTCCGCTACGAGGACCTCGTCGCAGACCCGGCGGTGCAGGTCGAACGCATCTGCGAGCACCTGAACCTCGGCTATAACAGCGAGATGCTGGCCATCGAGCGCTCCGATCCGGCCAAGATCGTCCAGGACCAGGCCGCCTGGTTCACGCAGGTGTCGGCGGGGATCACGACGGCAGGAGTCGGCAGGTGGCGCACGGAGATGCGCGCCGCGGACCGACGGGTGATCGCCGCGATCGCCGGCCCCGAGCTGCGGGAGCTCGGCTACGACTCGGATGACGACGCCGAGCCGGTCGGACGCGCCCGTGCGCTCGGCTACACCGCCCAGGACGCCGCGCAGCGGGCCGCGAACGCCGTCAGGCTCCGCTTGCTCCAGGAGCGCGGGCGCGAGCTCCGCTACGTGCTCAGGCGGAAGCTCGGAAGGCTGCGGGCGTGAGGCGGCGGCCCGTCCAGCGCGCCGTCAAGCGCGTGCTCGATCCCGTCGCCGCGGCCGTCGGGCTTATCGTCCTCAGCCCGGCGTACGCGGGCCTCGCGCTCGCCGTCTACCTCGACTCCGGGCGACCGATGATCTTCGTCTCGCCCCGCGCCGGCCTGAACGGCCGGCCCTTCGGCATGCTGAAGTTCCGCACGATGATCCCCGACGCGATCACCGTGGGCCGGGAGCAGCGCATCTCCGAGGACCCGTTCGGGATCGTCAAGAGCGACCCCCGGATCACCCGGGTCGGACGCTGGCTGCGCCGGACGGGCCTCGACGAGCTCCCGCAGCTCGTCAACGTGGTCCGCGGGCAGATGAGCCTCGTCGGCCCGCGCGCCGACCTCGTCGAGCAGGCGGAGAGCTACGCCGAGCGCGAGCGCCGCCGGCTGACGGTGCGACCCGGCATCACCGGCTGGGCGCAGGTCAACGGCCGCGACTCGGTCTCGTGGCCGGAGCGCTTCGAGCAGGACCTCTGGTACCTCGACAACTGGTCGCTGTGGCTGGACGCGAGGATCCTCGTCCGCACCGTCGGCGAGCTCTTCCGGGCGGAGCCCGAGCCGATCGAGGACTCGCTCAACATCGAGCGCGCGAAGAACCGCACGTCGAGCCCGTGAGCGCGCTCGTCGAGGTCGAGCCGTCCGCCTGGGACGAGCTCCTCGGGCGCCTGGGATGCGCCGACGTCTATCTGCTCGGCGACTATGTCGCGTCCGCCCGCCTCCTCGAGGAAGGCCGCCCGAGATTCCTCCATCTCGAGGGCGACGAGGGCGACGTCGTCTTCGTCTCTCTCGTTCGCGAGGTTCCCTCGGGAACTGCCTACGACGTCATCACCCCGTACGGCTACGGTGGCCCCGTCGCGACCGGATCCAACCCCCCGACGCGGCAGTTCTGGCAGCTCTACCAGGACTGGTGCGAGGCGAACGGGATCCTCACGAGCTTCATCCGCTTCCACCCCCTCTTCGCCAACCAGCGCTACGCCGGGCCGGGAGTTCACGTCGAGCCGCTCGCCGGCACGGTGGGCTGGCGCCTGGATCAGCGCGACCTACTCGCAACCATGCACAGCAGCCAGCGCAACGCGTGCCGGAAGGCGCTGCGGGAGGGCGTCACGGTGACGGCCGTGCAGTCCCCGGCCGACCTGGCCGGGTTCGCCTCCCTCTACGAGCTGACCATGCGCCGGCTCGGCGCGCGCGACTTCTACCTCTTTTCGGAGGACTACTGGGATCTCCTGGCAACGCGGCTCCGCGACCGGATCGTTCTCTTCGAGGCGGGCGCAGCGGGCGAGGTCGTCGCCTCGGCGCTCACGTTCCAGACTCCTCCCTGGCTGCACTACCACCTCGCGGCCACGAGCGACCGCGGCCGGACTCTCGGCGCGAGCAACCTCGTCCTCTACGAGGCGGCCGTCTGGGCGCAGCAGCGAGGCTGCGAGCGCTTCCACCTCGGCGGCGGGGGAGGCGGGGACGACGACTCGCTCCTCTCCTTCAAGCGGCGCTTCGACCCGGGCGGGATGCTGGAGTGCGCCGTGGGAAAGGCGGTGCACGACCCTGTCGCGTACCGGGCGCTCAGCGGCCGCGAGGCCGGCGATCTCGCCGGCTTCTTCCCCGCCTATCGCGCCGCCGGCCGGACCTAGCGCGTCCCGGCGGCCTTCCCCCACACGACCGGGACGCCGCCGCGGAGGCACCGTGCCAGCCCGGCTACGGTCGCCGCCGTGACGAGGAGGTAGTAGTAGGCGATCGCCGCGCCCGGGAGGGGCAGGCGCAGGCGCCCCGCCGCGGCGAGCCCGAGCCACGCGAGCTGGGCGGCGAGCGCTGTTCGATACACGCCTCCCCGGCCGGCGAGCGCCAGGCTCGAGCCGAGGAGCCCGACGTGGAGCAGCCCGCTCAGGTAGCGGAGCACGCGGTGGGAGACGAGCTGTGCGACGAAGAGCGGGTCGGCCGGCCGCAGCATCCTCCCGCTGAGGAGGTGGAGCCAGCCCTGGGCGTGCATCCGAACTCGGCGCCCGAACTCGTCCTCGCTGTCGCGGGAAGCCTTCTCGAAGGCGAGCGCGTCGGGCTCGTAGACGGACCGGCGCCCGCGCTGTGCCAGCACGTACGGGAACCCGAGGTCGTGGCCCATGCGCGGGTCGCTCTCGCTGTAGTCCGCGCGCCTGACCGCGTAGATGGCCCCGTTCCCTGCGGTGACGCCGGCGAGCTTCGACTCCGACTCCCTGAGCCAGAGCTCGTAGCGCCAGTAGACGCCCTCCCGGCTGTTCCCGTCCGCTTGCTCGAGCCGGACTTGCCCGCAGACGTACGCGACGTCCGGGTCGGCGAAGCTGCGAACGAGAGCACGGAGCGCCTCGGGCGCCCAGCGTGTGTTCGCGTCCGAGAAGGCCACGATCTCGCTCCCGATCTCGGCGACGGCGGCGTCCTGGGACTGAACCTTCCCCCTCCGCTCCCCGCTGAGCAGCCGCACGCGGGGCTCCTGCGCGGCGATGCCCTCGACGAGGGCTTCCGTACCGTCCGTGGAGCCGTCGGAGGCGATCAGGACCTCCAGGCGCTCGCGGGGGTAGTCGAGCTCGAGGAGGTTCTCGACTCGACCGCCGATGACGTCCTCTTCGTCGTGGGCTGCGACGACGACGGTGACGTCCGGCGTCACGTCCTCCTTCCGCACGGGTCGCGGCCGGCGCCGGGCGAGCGCGGCCGCCGCGAGCGGGTAACCCACGTGCGTCCACGCCAGCGCGCCCCCGGCGACCCAGAAGACGGCCCTCAGCACGCGCCTTACCCTACCGCCGCCTCGTAGGCGGCCACGGTCTCGTCGATGACGCGATCCCAGCCGCAGAGCTGGGCGATCCGCTCTCGGGCAGCCGCGCCCAGGCGCTCCCGCAACTCCGGCTCGGCGACCAGCCGGTCGATCGCCGCGCGCAGCGCGCGCGGATCGCCGGGCGGGACGAGCAGGCCGGTCTCCCCGTCGACGACCATGTCCGGGAGACCGCCGACGGAGGTCGCGACGACGGCCCGTCCGTGAGCCATCGCCTCCGCACAGGCGACGGGGAAGCCGTCGCGGCGCGAGGGGAAGACAACGACCGCGGCGCGGTCGAGGAGCCCGTAGAGCTCCTCCCGCGGCAGCATGCCGAGCGCTTGCGGGACCTGCGGGCGCAGCGGGCCGTCACCGGCGATGACGAGCCGGAGCCCGCCCGCGACCGCAAGGAGGTCTTCGACGCCCTTCTCCGGTGAGAGCCGCCCGGCGTAGAGCACCTCCGGCGGGTCGGCCGCCGCCCCCACCTCCGCCGGGATCTCGACGCCGTTGGGAACGAAGCGCGCGTCGCGCGCCCCGAGGTGCAGCGCCGCGTGGGTGAGCGCCTGCGAGACGCCGATGACGACGGCGGCGCGGCGGACGATCTGCCGGGCGACTCCGTGACCGTGCCGCGCGAGCTCGATGTCAGTCCCGTGCAGCGTGAGGACGAAGGGCTTGCCGGCAAGCGCCGCCGGGAGCCCGGTCGGCAGCCAGTGCGCGTGGATCACGTCGGCGGTGCGCGCCGCACGGCGTGCCGCACGGGTCATTGACGCGAGAAGCGGGGGCACGGCCCAGGGACGCCGGCGGATGTTGCGGGACATGCCTGCCCCGTACGCGAGCCCGAAGTCCGAGTAGCCGCGGCCCGGGGCGAGGAGCTCGACGTCCACGCCGCGCGCGCGGATCCGCTCGACGGCGTCCGCGAGGAAGCGCCCCGCGAAGTCGGCCTGGTGCCGCGGGAAGGAGGTCGTGATGACGAGGACGCGCACTAGGTCGGGGCCGGAGGCGCCGGACGCGCACGCCGGGCGAGGAGCAGCGGGACGGCGAACGCGAGGGCGACGAGGCCCGTGAAGTAGTACATCTGCATGGTGAGGTAGAAGACGTTCGCCGCCATCGTCCCGGCGAGGGCGGCTGTGAGCCCCCACGCGAGCGCGCGCAGCAAGACCGCACCGGAGTCGCCGGAGGCCGAGAGCGCCTGCCCGATCCGGCGCGCGGCCCCGAGCCGCTGGAAGACGTAGACGAGGTAGGCGGCGACCAGCACCGCGCCCACGAGCCCGCTCTCGGTCAGCACGCTGAGGTAGTAGGAGTGCGGGCCCCAGTTCGACTTGCCGGTCAGGAACTCGTAGTACGCCGCGAAGGTGTTCTTGCCGAGTCCGAAAAGGGGCGTGTCGCGGAGCACGGGCCCGAGGAGGTCGTAGAGCTCGAAGTGGGTCTGGGTCGAGGAGCTCTCGAGGTTCGTCCGCACGCGCAGGATCGACTCGAAGAAGCCCGAGCGCTGCGCGACGACGACGGCGAGCACGCCGACGAGCGCCCCGAGCGGGACGAGCAGCCTGGCCGAGAAAAACATCCGTCCGTAGGGGATCGCCAGCACGATGAGGCCGACGCCGAGACCGAGGAACGCGCTCCGCGAGAGGGTCGCCAGCTCGACGAGGAAGAGGGCGCCGAGGAGGACGGTGAGGGGGACGCGCAGACGACTTCCGCGCGGGAGCCGGAGGTAGAGCGGAAGCAGGACGAGCAGGGGGACGATGAGCATGATCCCCAGGTGGTTGGGGTCGAGGGTCAATCCGTTCGTCCGGTAGATGTTGAGGCCGCCGGTGACGCCGAAGAGCTGGAGCCCCGGGGCCTCCCCGGTGATCGGCTCGATCACGTAGGCGTCGAGGTCTCCGCCGCCGGTGGCCTCGGCGTAGGCGAGCGCGAGGAACCCGTAGCAGGCGTTGACGGCGAGACCCGCGCAGAACCACTTGACGGCACGCCAGAAGAACGGCTCGCTCCTCCGCGCGAGATACGAGACCGCGCCCAGCAGGAACGTGAAGTGGATGGCGAACGTAACCATGCCCTTCGCGTAGAGATCCCTCGAGGCGGCGGTCGAGAGGTTGAAGTAGCCGATCAGGTAGACGAGGAGGAAGAGGAGAAAGAAGGCGGCCAGCACCTGCACGGTGCGCGGGAAGCGCCAGTCGCCGGCAAGGACGCGCATGACGACGAAGGCGACGACGAAGCCGACGGCGAAGAGCTCCGCGATCCTGACGTCGGCGGGCCCGACGCCCCAGCGCAGCTTCGTGAAGGTGATCGTGAAGAGCGTCCCGAGCAGGAAGAAGTCGACGGCGCGCCTCACCGGATGCTCCTCAGCAGCTCGGCGAACCGCTCGACGCGGGCGCGGCGCGAGAGGCTCTCCCGCACTTCCGGCGCGAGGGCGACGCCGTTCAAGGAGCCGTCGCGCCACCGCTCTACGAGGCCGGAGAGGGCCTCGGCGAGCGCGCCGGCGTCGTCCGGCGGCGCGACGACTCCGGCACCGGTCTCCCGCAGGAGCGCGGCGGCCGCGCCGTCCTCCGGCACGGCGCCCAGGATCGGCCGGCCGGCGGCGAGGTACTCGAAGATCTTCGTCGTGACGACGAAGCGGCCACGTCCCTCGCCGGCGGGGACGAGGAGGAGGAGCGCGTCCGAGTCGCGCTGGAGGGCGAGCGCCTCGCGGCGCGGGAGGTAGGGCACGAGCTCGACGCGGTCGGCCAGGCCGAGCTCAGCGATCACCTCGCGGTCGGCCTCCCTGAAATCACCGACGAAGCGGGCGACGACGTCGCCGTCCACCTGGGCGAGCGCGCGCAGGAACGGCTTCGGGTCCCGGCGCCCGAAGATCGTGCCGGTGTGCGTGATCCGGAAGCGGTCGCCGCGCGTGTACTCCAGCCCGTCGAAATCGTCGAAGTCGGCGCCGTGGTCGATCAGCTCGACCGGCCCTCGCGGCGAGAGCGCGCGCATCTCCTCGACGGCGGCCGGGGCGACGCAGACGATCGCGTCCGCGTACCGGGCGACGAGCTTGGCGACGCGCCGCTCCCCGCGGACGTCCTGGCGCCGGTGCGGGTGGGAGATGAGCGAGTCGCGGAGGTCGGCCACCCAGCGGATTCCCGTCGCCCGCTTCACGGCCGCACCCAGGAGGTTGACCGAGCCGGGCGGCGACGACGTGATCACGGCCTCGATGCCGTAGCGCCGGACGATGCGGATCGCCGTGGGCACCGCGGTCAGGAGCCACGGCGAGCTGGGGTCGGGGATCAGCAGCCGCCGCGCGGTCAGGACCGCCTGCAGGCGGGCGCGCTCGAGCCCGTGCGCCGCCGCGAGCTCGACCTCCGGTCTGTGCACCCGCGGGCCGAGGTTCCGGGTCGTGTGGACGATCGCCGCGGGCGGCGGGACGAGCGAGTCGTCGCGGTGCATGCGCTTGGGGTCAGAGGGGACGAGCACGTGCGTCTCGACCCCCAGCTCGGGCAGGTACGTGGCCATCTTCAGAGGGCGGGGGACACCGCCTCCGCCGGCCGGGGGCCAGTAAACGGTGGCGAGGAGGACCTTCACATGCTCGATTGTGACGGAGCCGACAGTCGTTCTGCGCCGCCGGTACAGTCCGCCCGTGCTCGACCGAGGCCGACGCCACCTGACGGCGGTCGCTTGGCTCGGCGCCTCGGCGCTTGCCCTCGTCCTCACGCTCCCCGCAGTCTGGTGGGAGCCCCTCCACGCGGACGAGATCGTCACGCTCCGGTTCGCCCGGCAGGGACCGGTAGAGATCGTCCGCAACATCTTCGTGAATCGGGGTGGCGCGCCGATCCACTTCCTCGTCGAGCGGGTGACCCTCGCCTGGCCGGACGGGCTGGAGGGCCTGAGGCTCCCGTCCGTCCTCTTCTTCCTCGCGGCGCTGCCCGCGGCGGGAATCGTCGCCGGGCGCCTCGTCGACCGCCGCGCCGGCCTTCTTCTCCCGCTCGCGCTCGCCTGTGCCCCGCTTGCCGTCGGCCTGGCCACGTTCGGGCGCATGTACTCGCTCTTCCTCGCCGCCACGCTCTGGGCCGCCGTCGTCGCGGTCGGGGCCGCGGAACGGGACGACCGCCTCGCCTGGGCGGTCGCGGGAGGGGTGGCAGGCCTCCTCGTCTACACCCACCCGGCCGCGCCGCTGTACTCGGCGCTCGTCGTCGCGACCGGGCTCCTCTACTCCGACGCCTCGGGCCGGCGACTGCTCCGGGTCGCCTGGCCGGCGCCCGTCGCGCTCGCGCTCGTCCAGCTGCCCTACTACGCGGTCGCCCTCGGAGTGCTGCGCGACCGCTATCAGGTGGAGCTCGGCGCGCCGCGCGCGCAGACGATCCGCGCCGCCGGGCGCTCGATCCCGGAGCAGAGCCTGATCGCGCTCGGCCCGGGGGAGCTGGCCGGCTCGCTCCTCGCGCTCGCCGTGGCGACCGGAGGCCTCGTGTGGATCGCACGGAGCCGTCCGCGGGTCGCGGCCGCGCTCGGGCTCTGGATCGTCCTGCCCGTCCTCTTCTTCACCTTCGTCCCTACGGGGACGACGTTCTTCTTCGCCCGCTATCTCCTCCCCGCGCTCCCCTTCTTCCTGCTCCTCGTCCTCGCGGGCTGCCTCGCGCTCGCGTCCTTCGGTGCCCCAGGCGCCGTCGCGGGAGGCTTCGTCCTCGCGGCCTTCCTCGCCTGGCAGGTGATCGACGACGTGACGAAGCTCGAGGGGCTGCGCGACCTTCGCCTGCCGGCGCTCGCGGCGGAGGCCGCGGCGTCCGAGCCGGCGCTCGTCTTCGGCGCCGTCGGCGCGAACCCGTTCGCACGCCGACCGCCGCGTCTCCTCGACGAGTACGTTGTTCTGGAGCGGCGCGACCTCCGGCGCGCGCCCGAGGGCGACCCCGAGGCGCTGGCCGCCTTCGTCGAAGGCGATACGGAGCCCGCGGTCGGCCTCTGGTTCTTCGGGGGCCCGCCCGAGAGGATGGCCGCCGCCCGTGACCGGCTCGAGGCGGTGCCCGGGGTCGAGGTCGTCGCGATCTCGCCTTCCGTCCTGGTCGCCCGCTCCTCGGAGCCTCTGGAGCCGCACCGTCTGGTCGAGCTAGCCGCGGAGCTGCGGGAGTCCTGGCTGGCCGTCCAGCCGGACGACGGGGAGGCACGCCGACTCCTCCGCCGGGACCGCGAAGCACTCGGAGCGAGCTAGCCGCGCGAGGCGAGAAGCTCGGGCACGCTCCCCGAAGCGAGCCAGTCTCCAGCTTCGCGGTACGCCTTGCCGACGTCCCCGCGGAAGAGAAGCGCGCGGAGCCGACACGAGGCGACGAGGAGCCTCCGCGCCCGCTCGGCGCTCTGCGCGCCCTCGTGCTTGGCGACGAAGCGGATGTGGCCGCGCAGCTGCTCCCGCCGCATCGGCCCGAAGGTAGGGCGCTCCCCCCAGCGGGCTCCCGTGGAGACGCCGCCGACGTGGACGAACTCGGCCTCGGGGTCGAAGACGACGACCCAACCCGCCTGACGAATGCGGTAGCAGAGGTCCATCTCCTCGCCGTACATGAAGTAGTCGGGGTCGAAGCCGCCCACGACCTCGGCCGCCTCCCGGCGCACGAGCATGACCGCGCCCTTCACGACCTCGACCTCGCGCACCGTCTCGTGGTCGAAGCCGGCGCCGTAGAAGGCGTTGAGCGCCCGCGTCCGCCGCCCGAGCCGGCGCAGGAACAGGTACTCGGTGGCGAGGCGCCACGTCGTCGGCCAGCCGCGCACGGAGGGCTGAAGCGAGCCGTCCGGGTTCCGCAGGCGCGGCCCGACGATCCCGGCACGGGGTCGCGCGTCCGCGAAGGCGGCGAGGCGCTCGATCGCGTCGCCGACGGGCCAGGCGTCGGAGTTGAGGAGGAGGAAGAGATCGCACGACGCCGCCTCCATGCCGGCGTTGTTCGCTGCGCCGAAGCCCCGGTTCTCCTCGAGCTCGACCAGGCGCACCGAGGGAAAGCGCCCGCGCACGAGCGCGGGGCTGCCGTCGGCCGACGCGTTGTCGACCACGACCACCTCGTGCGCCCCGCCGGCGACCGCTGCGAGGCAACGCTCGAGATGCTCCCGCGCGTTGAACGAGACGATGACGATCGAGATGCTGCTCACTGGGCCGGCGCCGCGGGCCGCACGCTTCGCCAGAGGAGGATGACGCCGCCGGGGAGCGAGGTGGCGATCGTGACGGCGAAGTAGAGGAAGCCAGCAGCGAACGCGGCGTCGGCCGGGACGTCGAAGCGGCCTAGGAAGACGACGAAGAACGCCTCGCGGACCCCGAGGCCGTTGAGCGTGAACGGGATCATCTGCACGAGGAAGAGGAGCGGCCCGAGGATGATGTAGACGATCGGCGAGACGTCCACCCCGACGGCCTCGCCGCAGAGCCAGATGGCGATGACGCGGAGGAGCTGGGAGACGACCGTCACGCCGAGCACGGCCAGGAGCACGCCGGGGCGCAGGCGGTACTCGTGCATCGCCCAGTAGAGGCTCTTGAGCGGGCGCTCGACCCGGATGCGCCGCCCGAGCGGGAAGAGGCGCGCTTCGAGCTGGTTCCCGAGGCGGCGTGAGAACAGGAGGAGCCCGAGGACGACCATCGCCGCCACGAAGGCGAACTCGAGGATGAAGAGAAGGCGGACACCGTCGTAGCGCCCGGCCGCGACGGCCAGGCCGATCGCCACGAGGACGAGCGTCCCCGCCGAGCCGAGGATCCGCTCCATGACGACGGCGCCCGCCGCGTCGGCCCTCGCATCCGGGCGGCGGCGGGAGTGCTCGATGATGCGAACGGCGTCGCCGCCGACCGCGGTCGGGAGCACCTGTCCGGCCGCGTAGCTCACGAAGTACAAGCGCAGGAGCCAGCCGAACGGCTCGTGCACGCCCTTGGCGGCGAGGAGGGCGCTCCAGCGCCAGGTCATGAGCCACGTCGTCCCGATGAAGATGGCGAGCGCCGCGGCGACGTAGCCCCACCGGCTCTCGCGGAGGATGTCGATCGTCTGCGCGACGTCGATCCGCCAGAGCAGGAAGGCGATCACCCCGCCGCTGACGAGGATCTGGATTGTGAGCTTGAGCGGACGGCTCATCGCCGCTACCGGCCTGCGAAGCGGCCGTGCAGGCGACGAAGTGCGTCGATCGCGTCCTCCACGTCGGCATCCGAGTGCGCCGGCGAGAGCGGGAGCGAGAGCACCTCGTCCCCCGCTCGCTCCGCGACCGGAAGGCGCGGCTGGTCCGGATACCGCTCGCGGTAGTACGTGAGCCGGTGCACCGGGAGGAAGTGGATGCTCGTCCCGATGTTCTCCTCGCGCAGGGAACGCTGGTAGGCGTCGCGGTCGGCGCCTGCCCGCTCGGCGTCGATGCGGACGACATAGAGGTGGAGGGCATGGCGGTCGCGGGGATCGCGGGCGAGCGGCTCGATCCCGGGCAGCTCGGCCACCGCGGCGTCGTAGGCTGCCACGTGGCGGCGGCGGATCTCGGCGTGCTCCTCGACCTTCGCGAGCTGGCAGAGCGCGACGGCCGCGAGGACGTCCGAGAGGTTCGCCTTGAAGCCGGCCACGGTCACGTCGTAGAGCGAGCCCTCGCCCCGGCGCATGAGCCGGAGGTTGCGGATCGTGTCAGCGACCTCGTCGTCGTCGGTAGTCACAATGCCCCCCTCCCCGGCGGCGACGTTCTTCGTCGCGTAGAGCGAGAAGCACGTGGCGAGGGAGATGGCGCCTACCTTGCGCCCGCGGTAGACGGACTCGGTCGCGTGGGCGGCGTCCTCGATCACCGGGAGGCCGAGCGCGAGGAGCGGATCGAGGTCGCACGGCTGCCCGGCGAGGTGGACGGGCAGGATCGCCTTCGTCCCCCCGGTGACCGCCGCGGCCGCGGCCTTCGGGTCGACATTCAGGTCGACCTCGCGGACGTCCACGAAGACCGGGCGGGCGCCGCAGTGGACGATCACGTTCGCGGTCGCCGGCCACGTGATCGGCGTCGTCAAGACCTCGTCGCCCGGCCCGACGCCCGCGGCCAGGAGCGAGAGGTGCATCGCCGCAGTCCCTGAGGCGAGCGCGATTCCCTGGCGGGCGCCGACGTACTCCGCGAAGCGGCTCTCGAGCTCCTCCGTCCGCGGCCCGCTCGTGAGCCAGCCGCTGCGGAGAGTCTCCGCGACGGCCTCGATCTCCTCCTCGCCGATCGCCGGCGGCTGGAAGGAGAGAAGCGTCTTACGCCTCGAGGAGAGCCTCTGCATCGGCGGTCCGCAGGCGGATGAGCTCGGCCGCGCGGTCGGCGCGCGCGAGCGCGTCGTCGCGGGAATCGCCGCGCGCGAGGACGAAGCCGGCCCGGTCGTTGCCGCGCCGGAACGGGCCGAAGCGCCAACCGGCCGAGCGGTAGACGCGGGCGTGGACGACTCCGTCGAGAGCCCGCGCCTCCTCCACGCCCTCGACCTTCTCGAGAACGCCCTCCGGAGGAACGAGGAAGCGGACGCACGCGCCCCCGGCCGGCTCGGGCTCGGGGATCTCGATCGGCTCGCCGAGGGCGGCTGCGAGCGCGAGGCCGTTCAGGTCGATCCCGAGCGCGGCGCGGCAAAGCTCGGCGTCGTGCCCGCCGCCCAGGCGGGCTGCGAGCTCGATCACGCGCGGGCCGTCCGGGCTGAGTACGATCTGGGTGTAGGTCGGGCCGTCGGTCACTCCCAGAGCATCGGCCGCGAGGCGCGCCGCCTCGACCGCCTGCTCGACCGGATGCGCGCTCGGCCAGGCGTGCGCGAGCGCGACGCCGAAGGCCCGCCCGTCGGCGGTGAGCCGGTCGGTGACCGTGAGCGGCTGGAAGCGACCCTCGACGGAGAAGGCGTTGACGGTCACCTCGGGCCCCGTCACGAGCTCCTCGACGAGCGCAAGCCCGTTCCTGGAGGCTTCCACGGCGCGGGCGATCGCCTCCTCGAGCTCGCCCCGGTCCGCGACGACGGAAAGACCCTTCTGGCCCTGGCGGTCGACCGGCTTGACGACGCCGGGCACCGGCAGCCGGTCCGTCGCCGCGTTCGCGACCTCGAAGCGAGGCTGAGGCACGCCGTGCTCGGCGAGGCGCTTCCGCTGGCGGTGCTTGAGGACGGTGAGCGCCGCGGTCTCCGGCGCAAGCGGATGCGGGAGCCCGGCGTGCGCGGCGACGCGGGCCGCGATCGCCACGGGCCAGTCGATCCCGGGGGCGAGGATGCCATCCACTTGCTCCGCGCGCGCGAGCTGGCTGACCGCCGCCTCGTCCTCCACCGAGACGACCGCGCGGCGATCCGCGTACTCGAAGCCGACCGCCGTCGGATCGCGGTCGCAGGCGATGACGAAGAGCCCCCGCTCCCGGGCCGCGCGATGGAGCCCGACCTGGGCCGGCCCGGCCCCTAGGACGAGGAGGCGCTTCCGCTCGCCGTCTGTTCCGCTTGGGCTGATTCCCACCAGAGACGATTCTGCTCGTACCAGGCGATGGTGCGCTCGAGGCCGTCCTCGAAGGACGTGCGCGCGCGCCAGCCGAGCACCCGCTCGGCCTTCTCCGTCGACCCGATGTGACGGTCGACCTGACCCGGCCGCTCGGGGACGTTCGCCTTGAGCGCAGCGGGCTTCCCCAGCTGTTCGAGGACGAGGTCGGCGATCCGGGAAACCGAGATGTCGACGCCCGTGGCGAGGTTCAGGACCTCTCCTGCCACGTCGGAGACGTCGGCGGCGAGGACGGCGTCGATGGCCTCCGCGTGGTCCTCGACGTAGAGCCAGTCGCGGGTCGCATGGCCGTCGCCGTGAACCGTGAGCGGCAGGTCGGCGAGCGCCTGCGTGATAAAGCGCGGGACGACCTTCTCCGGATGCTGGTACGGGCCGTAGTTGTTGAACGGGCGCACGATCACGATCGGGAGCCCGTAGGTGACGTGGTAGGCGTAGGCGAGACGGTCCGCTCCCGCCTTCGTCGCGGCATAGGGGCTGCGAGGGTTCAGCGGGTGCTCCTCGTCCATGGGCTCCCGCTCCGCCGTCCCGTACACCTCGCTGGACGAGATGAGGACGAAGCGCTCCACCGGGTGCTCGCGGACGGCGTCGAGGAGGATCTGCGTCCCCTCGACGTTCGTCGTCACGAACTCGCGGGCGCCCTCGAGGATCGACTTCTCCACGTGCGACTCGGCCGCCGCGTTCACGATCACGTCCACCTCGCGGACGATCTCGGCGACAAGCTCGCGGTTTCTGACGTCCCCGTGCACGAACGAAAGGCGCTCGTGCCCCATCAGATCCGTGAGGTTGTCGACGTTGCCCGCATACGTGAGCGCGTCCAGCGAGACGACGTCGTGCGGCGTCGCCGTCAGGAGGTGACGGATGAAGTTCGAGGAGATGAAGCCGGCGCCGCCGGTCACGAGGATGCGCTTGCGCACGGGCGCCGATTGTACCGAGGGGCCGGTCGGCGCCTCTCTTAAGGCACAATCATCCCTCGACCGAACCAGTGTCTACGCAGAAGCACAGCTGGAGCGAGAGCGACCTCGACGCCCTCCGCGCCGACTTCGGCGCCTTCGAGGGACGGACCGCGCTCGTCACGGGCGCGGACGGCTTCATGGGCTCTCACGTGACCGAGGCGCTCGTCGCGCTCGGCGCGAACGTTCACGCCTTCGTGCGGGCGACGTCGAGCGGGGCGCTCAACAACATCGGCCATCTGCGAGGGGCAGTGACCGTCCACTGGGGCGACATCAATGACCGCCACTCCGTCGATCTGCTGGTCCGGGCCCTGGCGGACGCGCCCGACAGGCCGTTCGTCTTCCACCTCGCCGCGCAGGCCCACGTCGGCGAGTCGTGGCACCGACCCTACGAGTCGGTGCTGACGAACACCGTCGGCACCCTCAACCTCCTGCAGGCGCTCGTCTCGAGCGGCGTGCAGGTGCAGAAGGTGAACACGGCGGGCACGTCCGAGGAGTACGGCAACGTCCACGAGCCCGTCCGCCACCTCCACGACTTCGACGAGGACGGGGCGCTCGTCCTCCACGAGCGCTCGCCCATCAATCCCAAGTCGATCTACGCGACCGCGAAGGTCGCCGCCGACTTCCTGACCATGAACTACCACGACGCCTACGGTCTCCCGGGAGTCGTGACGCGAATGTTCAACAACTACGGCCCGCGCCAGAACCCTCGCTACGTCACCGGCACGGTGGTCACGCAGGCGCTCGAGCTCCCGCGGGTCGAGCTCGGGAACCTCGAGCCGATGCGTGACTTCTGCTTCTGCGGCGACGGGGTTCGAGGCCACCTGGCGGTCACCCTCCACGGCGTCCCCGGCGACGTCTACTGCTACGGCGCCGGGCGCAACATCTCCATGCGCGACTGGGCGAGGCTCATCCTCCAGATCGGCGAGGACGAGGGCTACTGGCCGGAGCGCGAGCTCGTCAGCGTCCCGGAGCGCTTCCGGCCGGGGGCCTCCGACGTGATGGCCTTGCGGGTTGGCTACGAGAAGCTCCACGCCGAGACCGGCTGGGAGCCGCTCGTCTCCTGGGAAGAGGGCATCTCGAAGACGATCGCCTGGTACGCGGCGAACCGCGGCCGGTGGATCGGGCGCGTCGACTGGGCCCCGGCCGAGACGGCGTCGCTCCCGAGCACGTGAAGGCCCTTGTCACCGGTGGGGCCGGCTTTCTAGGCTCGCACCTCGTCGAGCGCCTGCGGGAGCGGGGAGTCGAGCCCGTCGTCCCCCGGAGCACCGACCGCGACCTGACGGACCCCCGCGCCGCCGAGGAGCTCCTCGAGGAGGCGCGCCCCGAGCTCGCCTTCCACCTCGCCGCCGAGGTGGGAGGCATCGGCGCCAACCGGCAGAACCCCGGGCGCTACTGGTACGCGAACCTGCTGATGGGGGCGAACGTCCTCGAGGCGAGCCGCCGGGTCGGCGTCGGGAAGCTCGTGCTCGTGGGGACGATCTGCGCGTACCCGAAGGACACCCCCGTGCCCTTCCGGGAGGAGGCCCTCTGGGACGGCTTCCCCGAGGAGACCAACGCGCCGTACGGCGTCGCCAAGCGCGCGCTCCTGACCGGGGCGCAGGCCTACCGCGAGCAGTACGGCCTGAACGCCATCTATCTCCTGCCCGTGAACCTCTACGGGCCGCGGGACAACTTCGACCTGGAGACGTCGCACGTCATCCCCGCGCTCATCCGCAAGATGGCGGAGGCCAAGGCGCGGGGAGAGGAGCGGGTGACGCTCTGGGGGGACGGGTCGCCCACGCGCGAGTTCCTCTACGTCGAGGACTGCGCCGAGGCGCTCCTCCTCGCAGCCGACCGCTACGACGGCGCCGAGCCGGTCAACCTCGGCACCGGCGAGGAGATCGCGATCCGCGACCTCGCCGGCCTCGTCGCCGAGCTTACCGGCTTCGAGGGCGAGATCGAGTGGGACACCTCCCGGCCGGGCGGCCAGCCGAGACGCCGGCTGGACGTCTCGCGCGCCGCCGAGCTCTTCGGCTTCCGGGCGCGCACGGCGCTCCGCGAGGGGCTGGAGCGGACGGTGCGCTGGTACGTCGGAGAGCGCGCGGAGCTGCAGCTGCCGGCCGCGCGGTAGAGCGGATGCGAGAGCACCTCAGGCGCAATGGCGCCGTCTGGACCGTGATCGCGATCCTCGTCGTCCTGACGGTCGCCGTCCGCGCCCCCGACGCGATCGGCGAGTCGCTCTGGGGGGACGAGGTCGGATCGGGGAAGGCGATCACGGCGCCGACTGTGCGGGGGACCCTGGCGCGCGTCCGCCATGAGTCCTCTCCCCCGCTCTGGTTCCTCACCGCCCGGGCCGCTCACGAGGTCGGCAGCGGGCTCGCTTCCGCGAGCGGGGTCTTCGACCCCTTG
>Ga0209859_1000115_pt1 | contig 17554 bp, 15 predicted proteins | sample GWRWS3_50_60_FD_187241 | JGI IMG/M metagenome (GOLD analysis project Ga0209859, IMG submission 187241) | Riverbed sediment microbial communities from areas with vegetation nearby in Columbia River, Washington, USA - GW-RW S3_50_60 (SPAdes)... | ecosystem: Environmental > Aquatic > Freshwater >... | reverse complement strand
TCCGTCGGGGAGAAGTTCTCCTGGACGGAGATTTCGAGGACATCTTTGGTGAGGCAACCGATGGATCCTTCAAGGACATCTTGACGTGAGGCAACTAGGCAGCTCGAAGGAGCAGACGTCGACCTGCTGCGCGAGATGGTGAAGGTCTTCGCCCAGCAGCTGATGGGAGCAGACGCCGATGCGGCGTGCGGAGCGGACTACGGCGAGCGCTCACCCGAGCGGGTGAACCGCCGCAACGGCTACCGAGAACGCGCCTGGGACACTCGCGCTGGCACGATCGCGCTGCAGGTCCCGAAGCTGCGTGAAGGTACGTACTTCCCCGATTGGCTGCTCGAGCCACGGCGGCGGGCCGAACAGGCCTTCGTCCAGGTGGTCGCCGAGTGCTACGTCCGCGGCGTCTCGACCCGCCGCGTCGAGGGGCTCGTGGCGCAGCTGGGGATCGAACGGATCTCGAAGTCTCGCGTCTCGCAGATGGCCAAGGAGCTCGACGAAGCGGTCGAGGCGTTCCGCACCCGTCCCCTCGACGCCGGCCCCTACACCTACGTGTGGCTCGACGCGCTCACCCAGAAGGTCCGCGAAGCCGGCCGGATCTCGAACGTCGCGGCACTCGTCGCGACCGGCGTCAACGCCGCCGGGTTCCGCGAGATCTTGGGTCTTGACCTCGTGACCTCCGAGGACGGAGCGGGTTGGCTCGCCTTCGTCCGTTCCCTCGTGGCCCGCGGGCTTTCCGGCGTGCACCTGGTGATCTCCGATGCCCACCCCGGGCTCGTGGACGCGATCGCGGGGACGATGCAAGGAGCATCGTGGCAGAGATGCCGCACCCATTTCCTGCGGAACCTGCTCGCCAAGGTCCCGAAGTCTGCAGGTCCGTTCGTTGCGACCCTCGTGCGCTCGATCTTCGCCCAGCCCGACGCCGAAGCAGTGTGGTCGCAGTTCCACCGGGTGGTCGAGCAGCTCGCCGAGCGGTTCCCTGCCGCGGCTGAGAAGCTGGCAGACGCCGGCCCCGACATCTTGGCTTTCACCGCGTTCCCACAGACCCAGTGGAAGCAGATCTGGTCCAACAACCCACAAGAGCGTCTCAACAAGGAGATCCGCCGGCGCACCGACGTGGTCGGGATCTTCCCCAACCGCGACGGGGCGATCCGGCTGGTCGGAATGGTACTGGCCGAGCAACACGACGAGTGGCAGGTCGTGCGTCGTTACATGAGCGCGGACTCCCTCGCCAAGGCACGACTCGAGGTGATCGAAGGCGAGGCGGTCGAGGAGGTGAAGAGCGAGCTCGTCGCAGCTAGCTGATGGTCAGGATGACGCTGTGGAGTTACACCAACTTGACGGACTCGGCCCGACCTTCAATGGACCAGCGGCCGCAGTCCGCTGCGCGCTGGCGGTCGGTGAGGCCGTGAGACCCCTTGGGCTCGAAGTGCGCGCCGGCGTTCACACGGGCGAACTGGAGATCGCTGGGAACGACATCCGTGGCATGGCTGTCCACATAGGTGCACGCGTCATGTCGCTCGCCCAGCCCTCGGAGGTGCTCGTCTCCTCTACCGTGAAAGACCTGGCAGCGGGATCCGGCATTGTCTTCGAGGACCGAGGGGCGCACGAGTTGAAGGGCGTCCCGGACCGCTGGCACCTCTACCGGGTCCGGGAGTAGGCGGTCCGCTCGAAAAAGGGGCGCAAAGAAATCTGGTCTGTACCAGCGCCCCGGCATTGCTCGGTTGCGGCTCCCCGTTGCCCGCTATTCCCAGACTTGCCAGACTGGCGTCGGTGGACCAGGGGCTTCAGCAACCGAATGGGGGCAGGTCGATATGCGCGTTGAATTCGGGCCCGTAGGGCTCGTCGCGGCGATGGCTGGGTTTGCGCTCGGGCACTACCAGCCCGTTGTTGCGAAGACGAGCGACGGCACCGGCAGCGGTGGCGGAAAGAAGGGGCAGATGTCCTGCGAGGAGGCGATCGGGCAAGCGGAGACTGCGATTGGAGTGTCAATTCTTCTAGCGGCAGTCGGTGAGAAGGTTCTGGCGGGCATGGCCGCGGGCTACGCGATGGGGGTCCTGACCGCGTCGTGCCCGTCGTCGTAGGTGGCGAGATCGGTTTCGGTAGTTCACGTTCTTGCGGAACCTCGGAACGTTCCCCATCCAGGAGGACCGGTATGACGACGCGCTCAACCTCCTCGACCCAGCTGTTGAAACGCCTCGGCGCCGCGACCTGGGGGCGGGTGCGCCGGTGTCGGCGATAAAGGGTTGCTAAGAAATCGGGTCTGCACCAGTCGTCAACCTTCCCCACCGGGCCAGTCTTGACGTGTGCATCGGCTTGGGCGCAAGCCTGATCGCGCTTCCATCCGGGGTCAATGCGGCGTAAGGTCGGGACTACTGGCGCCGGACCCCGAGGGGGGTGGGTCATGTGAACGCTGGTCCCCGTTTCCGCTTCGTCCTTCTCGTCACCGTCGGTCTGATGGCCGCTGCCCTGACAAGCGCACCTCTGGCCGCCGCGGCAGCACGCGCGTGTGAAGGGATGAAGGCCACGATAGTCGGCACGGCTCGGGCGGACCTCCTCACGGGCACAGCCAGGCAGGATGTGATCGTTGGCTTGGGGGGCAACGACACAATCAAGGGCCTCGGCGGAGACGACCGGATCTGCGGGGGTAAGGGCAACGACACACTCTTCGGCGGCGGTGACCGCGATAGGCTCCGGGGCGAAGAGGGGAACGACAAACTGAGCGGGGGGAGTGGCAGCGAGCAACTAGCGGGTGGCCCTGGTGACGACGCCCTGGACGGCGGTAGGGGCAAAGATTTCGCGTGGTACTTGGAGGTCCCCGGCCCGGTGACGGTGGATCTGGCTGCTGGGACTGCCGTCGGTGAGGGCTCTGACACGCTCACGAGCATCGAGATCATCCAGGGCACAGAGCACGACGACACGCTCATCGGGAACGCGGGGCCGAACGACTTTTACCCCGGACAGGGCAACGACGCCATCGATGGGAGCGGTGGCGTGGACTGGGTCCATTTCGTCTCAGGCCCCGTCACGGCAGACCTCAGCTCCGGTAGCGCGACCGGTGAGGGCACCGACACGTTGACAGGGATCGAGAACTTGTTCAGCTCCAGATTCGACGATGCCCTAACCGGTGACGCCGGCCCGAACGAGCTCACCGGAGGAAACGGGAACGATACGCTGTCCGGCGGTGACGGTGACGACACCCTGACCGGCGATCTCGGCACCGACAGCGTCGACGGAGGAAACGGAACCGACTCCTGCGACGGGGAGACGGAGGTGAATTGCGAGGTCTGACGGCCTACACTCGCGCTCCCAAGGGCGTCGGGCTCGCGGTAGGCAGCGTTAGCCGGCCGCACGGGCAAGGCGAGGGGCGATGCGCGTTCAGAAAAAGGGTGCTAAGAAATCTGGTCTGCACCCGTGAGCCGTCCGGAAGTCGCGAGGCGGTAGCACGCGTTACCCTCACGCGCAACGTTCAGAGGTGAGGGTCGTGCCGCCGCCGGATCGCAACAGACAGGTCTATTTCGTTGGAGCGGGCCTCTCGTCGGCAGGAGGGCTGCCAAATACACCCTCCTTGCTTGACGCCGTTCTGGCGCTCGCAAAGCAGAACCGGTCCTCGGTCACAGAGGATCAACTACTCAGAGCGTTCAGGTTCTTCTATCCAGACGCCGTCCATGTCGGCTTCCGTCCGGGGGTGGTGGACTTCTTCTCGACGCTCAGGACGTTCCTTGATGTCGGCGCGGGCTTCGTGGAAACAGGATTCACTGATGCGCCTGATCTGTATCGTGCGCTCAAGATCTCCATCGCGCGTGCCCTTCTTGAAAGCACGCGCGATCTTAGCGACGCCCGCTTACTCAAACGCGAGTACCTGAGGCAGATAGTCCAACCGGGGAACATCGTTGTTACCTCGAACTGGGATCCCTTAATTGAACGATCAGCACAAGTGATCGGTGTACCAGTCCGACTCTGTGGCGAACCGGCTGACAGCACGTTGCTATTGCTGAAGCTGCATGGCTCCATCGACTGGTGCACGGCAGGCAACACAAAGCGGAATCTGACCAAAGCCGACTACGCGTGGCTAAAGGAGATCCTGTTCGTGGACCATCCATATACCTTTGCTCTCAATAACAAGCTGCGCGACAAGGAGCCAGAACTGCTCCTCCGGACGCGTTGTATGGAGAGTTGAACGTCGGCCTGGAACGTCTTGCGCAGCAGGACGGTCGATCCCCACATGGTAACGATGGTCCGAGGCAAGGCAGGCGATCTCGGACCTTTGAGAGATGTTTGGAGAGATGCCTACGGCGCCCTAAGTCGGGCGAAGGCCCTGGAGATCGTTGGATACTCCATGCCTGACGACGATGCCGAGATCCGGACACTGCTCCGGGCAGGAATCCACCGAGGCTCCAAGAACGCCAGGGTGACGGTACGAAACCCATCGCCCGACGTGCATGAGCGCGTTCGGGCTTTTCTTGAGCGCGGCGCTCACTCTTCGTATCTCCCCGTCGAACCCGTGTAGCGAGCCCGGTCAGCGGGTTCTCAATTGTCGCGGTACCCCCTGCGGCCGAGACTTGCATTGGGTGGCGGGGGTGGGTGTTCAACCCGGCTCTGGGCGCACTGGAACCGGCACCGCACGGCGACCCCGCCGTGTAGCGTTGCCCAACGTGTCCACCAGGAGAGAGCGGCGGGAACACTCTCGTCCCTTGGCCAAAGCGGCGTTTCCGATCCTCGATGAGTACGAGGAAGAAGATTGGGAATTGCGCAAGGCCGGAAAGGACTATTAGACGACCAGGCCGCCGCCGCCAGGGACGCGGACTTCTTGGCGAGACTGCTGCTGGCCTGTGGGAAGGACTCAGCAGTTCTTACCGATGTGGTACTGGTCTGGTACGAAACCCGCAGGAAGCCCTTCGACGCTCGTGGGGACGAAGATCGAGCGAGCCACTACCTCGGTTCCTTTCTCAGGCTCGTGAACAGCTACGGCAATCTGTTTGGACTCTTTTCCTGAAACGGCTCCCGCGTTTGACCCTGTTAAGGCCGCCGAGGGTCGGAGGCGAGGGTTGAGGCCTTGAACGACAGCCCAGCTCGCTGAACCGCGAGCCCGCGCCACTCGGCGAGCCGGCGGAAACCGCCACTCGGTCAAGGCTCCCTTTCGCTAAAGGGGCGCTAGGAAAGTTGGTCTGCACCCCGGTGCGGGCAAGTACTCAGTTGCGGCTGCGCTTCGTCCGGGTGAAGGATGCTGCCGTGGAGATCCCCGAGACGCGGTATGCGAAGACGTCTGACGGCGTCTACATCGCCTACCAGGTCTTGGGGAACGGGCCCGTGGACTTCATCTACGTTCCGCCGCGGTTCTCGCACCTCGAGCAGCGGTGGGGAGAGCCTCGCTACGCCCGGTATCTGCGTCGGATCGCGTCCCTCTCGCGCCTCATCATGTTCGACAAGCGTGGCATGGGGATGTCGGATCCCGTCCCGGTCGACCGTCTACCGGATGCCGATACGCGGATGGACGACATCCGTGCCGTGCTGGACGTCGTTGGCTCGCAACGAGCCATCGTCTACGCGGCGTCCGAATCGGGTGCCATCGCCTTGCTGTTCGCGGCGACGTATCCGGACAGGACCCTGGCACTCGTCCTCCACGGGACCTATCCGTCCTGTGGCCCCGACGTCCCATGGGGGTACTCGGTCGAGGAGTATGAAGAGGAACGGGCTGCGATCGAACGAGGTTGGGGCACCGAGGACTATGTGCGCCTTTGGTCCCCGAAGTTGGACCCCCAGCTCGTCCGGTGGAGAGCCTCGTACATGCGGCATGCGATGAGCCCCGGAGCCGCCCTCGCACAGTGGGAGCTCGAGTGGAAGACCGATGTGCGTGCGATCTTGCCAACGATCCATGTACCGACGCTGGTCGTCCACCGAGCCGAAGACGACCCCCAAGCGAACCGCTACATCGCCGACCACATCCCGGGAGCCCAGTACGTCGCGCTCCCCGGCGACGAGCACATCCCGTACCTGGGGGATCAAGGATCCGTGCTCGATGCGATAGAGCGGTTCGTCCTCGGCATTCGCGACGAGGAGGCCGAGCTCAGCCGTGTGCTCGCTACGGTGCTGTTCACCGACATCGTCGAGTCCGCGAACAGGGCAGCCGAACTCGGGGATCGAGGCTGGCGAGAACTCGTCGAGCGTCACCATGCTGTAGTTCGCGCGATGCTCGCACGCTACAGGGGTGCGGAAGTCGATACGGCAGGTGACGGCTTCTTCGCGACCTTCGACGGCCCAGCCCGCGCGGTCAAATGCGCCAAGGCCGTCATTGAGGCCGTTCGACCGCTCGGCATCGAGCTCCGCGTCGGCGTGCACACCGGCGAGGTCGAGACGATCGATGGGAAGGCCGGCGGCTTGGCCGTCGTGATCGGGTCGCGCGTCGGCGCTCTCGCCGGAGCATCCGAAGTCCTGGTCTCCCAGACAGTGAAGGACCTTGTGGCCGGAAGCGGTCTCGTCTTCGAGCAAGCAGGTGAGCACGAGCTGAAGGGCGTGCCCGACCGGTGGCGGCTCTATCGAGTAGTCGGCGGATAACTTCGGGCTACGTCCGAACCTCCGGACGCGCCTGCTGTTCAAGAAAATGGGTGTTAAGAAGGTTGGTCTGCACCCGTGAGCCAACCGTCCGGCCGACCAGTTGCAGGCCCGGTCATTTCCGGGAAGGTTCGAGTGTGCGCAACCCCCGGCCCGGGAGCCGGCGCCGCACGGCGAGCCGGCCGTCTCATTGGTCCGATCCTTCGCCAGGGGTTGTTTCCTTGACACACACGGAGCACACTCGGAAGGTCCACGTCGTCTGGACCGTCGGGGGCATCGAAGCCTGTCAGGGTTCGGGAAAGGAGAGTCGTGAGTGCTTTCTCGAATGGAGGGCCCCCCACGCCGGAGGGCGCCGCCTCTGGGGCTGAGTACCCCCGCGGGGTCCACCGACACCGTCGCAGATCAGTCCACGAGCCGGACAGAGGCAACCACTTTGCGGCTTGGCAGGAGCCGGACCTCTTCACCACCGAGATTCGTACCGCGTTCAGGTCGCTGCGCTAAGGAGGCGTCATGAGCACCACCGTCGACACCGCGCCCGGAATTCGGTCGTTCCAAATCGAGATTCCAGAGGAGCAGATCGACGACCTTCGTGGCCGGATCGCGGCGACGCGCTGGCCCACCAAGGAGCTCGTCGAGGATCGGTCGCAGGGCGTGCAGTTGGCGACGCTGCGGGAGCTCGCCCGCTACTGGACGACCGAGTACAACTGGCGCAAGTGCGAGGCGAGACTGAACGCGCTGCCGCAGTTCACGACCGAGATCGACGGGGTGAACATCCACTTCATCCACGTGCGCTCCCCGCATCAAGACGCGCTGCCGCTGATCATGACGCACGGCTGGCCCGGCTCGGTCATCGAGTTCCTCGACACCATCGGCCCGCTGACCGACCCGACCTCGCACGGTGGGACCGCCGAGGACGCATTCCACCTGGTGCTGCCGTCCTTGCCTGGCTACGGCTTCTCCGAGGAGCCAGCCGAGCTCGGCTGGGAGTCCGGCCGCACCGCCCGCGCGTGGGCGGTGCTGATGGGCCGGCTTGGCTACACCCGCTATGTCGCCCAGGGCGGCGACGTGGGTGCCCTCGTCACGGACCTGATGGGCCGCCAGGCGGTCGAGGGTTTGGTCGGCTACCACCTGAACCTGCTCACGGCGGTGCTCGCAATCGGCGATCAACTGCCCAAGGAATCCGAACAGGAACGCGCAGCGGCCGAGGCGCTCGCGACGTTCAGGCAGGACGGCTTCGGCTACTTCCTCGAGATGGCAACGCGGCCACAGACGATCGGCTACGCCCTGCTGGATTCACCCGTCGCGCTGGCGGCCTGGTTGCTCGACCACGACACGGACAGCTACTACAAGATCTCCCGCGCGTTCGTCGACGGCGAGCCCGTGGGCAGTCTCACCCGGGAGACCATCGTCGACAACATCACCCTGTACTGGCTGACCGGCACCGCAGCGTCGGCGGCCCGGTCGTACTGGGAGGACGGACGAGCGCTGGCCGCAGCGCTTGCGAGCGGCCAGGCTCCTCCGGCGGTCTCGGTTCCGGTCGGGTTCACGACGTTCCCCGGCGAGATCTGGGCTTCCCCGCGCAGCTGGGTCGAGGCGGTCTACCCCGGCCTCGCCTACTTCAACCAGGTCGACAGGGGAGGGCACTTCGCCGCGTGGGAGGAGCCGGAGCTCTTCTCCGCCGAGGTGCGGGCCGCATTCAGTGGCGACGCGCGGATCGTGAAGCTCTCGTAGGGCTCCGGCACGTACTGGACCCGGTGGGCTTGCTACCGGGCGAGCGTCGAGTGCTTATCGACCGCCTCCGCCCTCCAGGTAGGCGTCCAGAGAGGACACCGGGCCGTCGACGAGGAGGATCGTGCCGGGCGGTCGGTCGGCGTTCGTCACATCACGCTAGCCTCATCACGAGCTCCTCGACATCGTCGCCGACCCGGCCGGACCCGGGCGGCTCCTCCTCGACGATCGTGAACCCGCACTTCTGCAAGACGCGGAGTGAGGCCCCGTTGTGCTTCGCCACGTGCGCGTAGAGAGGGCGTGTCTCGACCTGACGCAGGAAGGACGACACCGCCTTCGTGGCAACACCTTTCCCCCAATGCTCCATCCCGATCCAGTAGCCGATCTCGCGTCGCCCGTCCTGCTCCCAGCTCCCGATGTTGCCCGCCACGTCCCCCTGCAGCACGACGGCCCTGGTGATGGCGTTTTCGTCGTTCGAGATCTTCGCCCAGTGAGCCACGAACGTGTCCCAGTCCCTAGCCGGGAATGCCGCCATGGCGTTGGCGGCTGGTTGCCGCTGATACTCGAAGAGGATCGGCAGGTCTTCCGGCAGGACATCGCGAAGGATGACGACCTCTTCGTCCTCCGGCATTCCTCTCACGCCTCCCCTCAGAGAACGAACGAGATTCTAGGTCGTTCGGCACCCAAGGCCCCCGGCCGGGATGGCGGGGGCATCCGGTAGGGCGACTTCTTGGCGGTGCGCGGCTTGCGGGTGACCGCCTTCCGGCGGGGCTTGGGAGCTACAGTTGGCGCCATGCGAAAACTCATAGTCCAGCAGTGGGTTACCGTCGACAACATCGCCGCGGAGGAGGACGGCGGTCTCAGCTTCGTGTCAGGGGAGCCCTTTTCCGAGACCACCAACAAAGCCTTCAAGGCAAGCGTGATGGGGTTCATCGACTCGGTCGACACGATGATTCTCGGCGCGAATACCTACGCCCAGTCCAAGGGCTACTGGCCGTACGCCGACGAGCAGGGCGAGTACGGCGAGAAGCTCAACAACCTCACCAAGTTCGTCGCCTCGTCGAAGCTGGATGACGCCCCCTGGGGCGACTTTCCCGCCGCGACCGTGACGCGCGACCCGGCCGCCACCATCCGGGAGCTCAAGGAGCAGAACGGCAAGGACATCTGGCTGTGGGGGAGCTTGAAACTCATGCACTCCCTGCTGAACGCCGGCGTCGTCGACGAAGTCCAGATGCGGATCTGCCCGGCGTCACGCGGCAAGGGAACGCGCATTTTCAAGGATCGGCGAGACCTGAAGCTGGTCGAGGCCACCTCGTTCGAAAACGGCGTGGTACTTCTGCGCTACGAGATCAAGAAATGAGCGGAAAGTCCGCACTCTTTCGCTTGGTCCCAGTCTTGCTCCGAGAAGCCGAACCTCGAACTTGAGTTCCTCACAAGATCCAATGTAGCCCGCCGCTAGACGGCCCGCCAGCCGAACCCATGTCCCCGACGCCTGTCCGGGTTCCTGCACAACTGCGCCGCCCGCCACCGCAGCCCATCACGTGGAGGACCGCCTCCTCCCCCTCAAACAGACGGTCCGGCACCCGCCCGATCCGCCTTCAACGGCGCTTATGCGTAGACCGGAACTCGGTCCCTAGCTCGGTTGACCTGAGGTTCCTGGCGCGAATACGTTCGGCGCATGACTCTCTCCTTCTTCACGGTGGTGTTCGATGCGGATGACCCGCAGCTCGTCGGCCGGTTCTGGGCGGCCGCGTTGGAACGCGAGCTCACCGAGGGCGACCCCGGGGAATGGGCCACGCTTCCGGGGGACCCCCGGATCGATTTCATGAAGGTGCCGGAAGGCAAGACCACGAAGAACCGGATGCATCTCGATTGGAGCGCGGCCGACCGCGAGGCCGAGGTGCAACGTCTGCTCGGGCTTGGGGCGACGCGCCTATGGGACATGAAAGAAAGGGTCGGAGAAGAGGACATGGAGTGGACCGCCCTCGCCGACTCCGAAGGGAACGAGTTCTGCGTGATCCAGTCGGACCCTCCCTCGGACCGGCACTTGGCCACCGTCGTCCTCGAAGCCGACAACCCGCACAAGGTCGGGCGCTTCTGGAGTACCGCATTGGAGCGCGAACTCGTCGAGGTCGAGCCCGACAAGGACTACTGGCTCCCGGGCGACCCCCCGCTCACCTTCGTGAACGTCCCAGAACCAAAGACCACGAAGAACCGGGTGCACATCGACTGGCACGCGGCCGATCGAGAGGTCGAGGTCGCGCACCTGATCGCGCTCGGCGCGACGCGCCTGTGGGACGTCACGAACGAGAACTTCGAGTGGACCACGATGGCCGACGTCGAGGGCAACGAGTTCTGCGTTGTGCAGGCCGAATCAGGCTGACGGGCTACCTTCCTCCCCACCCTCCGGATCCGCCCCTTCCGCTCCACGTAGACGTCGTCGGGGCCGTTCACCATCACCTCGGTGGACCCCGCCGGCTCCAGGCAAGCGAGCAATCAGGGAGTCAACAGCTAAGCGGCTGAGTAGGTGTGGTTCAGTGGCGAGCTCTGCCACTTGGGGGTCGATTCGGCTCTTTCTATCTCCCAAGGAAGATGTCCGTGGGCCACCGCGGCGTGAGTTTGCTTGTCTCATTTCGGACCCCGGACCGGTTGCCCGGAGACGCCGCTCGGTCGGAGACTACCCCCCATGATTCCGGACATCCGCTACGCGAAGACGCCCGAGGGAGTGCATATCGCGTATCAGGTGGTAGGTGACGGCCCGACGGATCTCGTGTGGCCAGGTCCTGGCTACTCCAACATGGACTACCTTTGGCGGTTTCCCACGTTCGCGCGATTCCTTCGCCGGCTCGGTTCGCTGACGCGCCTCATCGTCTTCGACTCGCGGGACGGGCCTCTCTGACCGAGTCTCCGGGGGAGACCTGCCCACGCTGGAAAGCCGCATGGCAGACACGCTCTCGGTCATGGAAACCGTGGGATCCGAACGAGCAGTGTTGTGGGGGTTCGATGCGACCGGGCCCCTCTCCATCCTCTTCGCCGCTACCTATCCGGAGCGAACGGCCGCGCTCCTCGTGTATGCGAGCTACGCCCGGGGCAGCTGGGCACCCGATTACCCCTGGTCGTGGACCGACGAGCAGTGGGACGAGTACCTGCTCAAGTCCGAGAGGCGCTGGGGGCAGCCGGACTACGTCGAGGAATTCACGAAGTGGTTGGCGCCGACGGCCCGCCTCGACCAGACAGACCTAGAGATCTGGACGAGCTTCTTCCGCGCGACGAGCCCAGGCACCCAGATCGCCCTCGAAACGATGGAACGGGAGACTGACATCCGCCACGTCCTGCCCGCCGTTCACGTGCCGGCCCTGGTCCTTCACCGGACGGGCGACCAAGTGTATTCCGTCGAAGAGGGCCGATACCTCGCGGAGCACATCGCAGGGGCCCGGTTCGTGGAGCTGGACGGCGTGGATCACCTGCCGTGGTACGGGGATACGGACGCCATCTTGGGCGAGATCGACCGGTTCTTCGGATCGGTTCTCGATGAAGAGGCCGAGTTCGACCGCCTGCTCGCCACCGTGATGTTCACGGACATCGTGGGCTCGACCCAGCGCGCCTCCCACATGGGCGATCGGGCGTGGAGACAGCTCCTCGCGACCCACCACCATCGACTCCGGGGACTGTTGGCTCGGTACCGGGGCCGCGAGGTAGACACGGCGGGCGACGGGTTCCTCGCGACCTTCGACGGACCAGCGAGAGCCATCCGATGCGCGGTGACGATCGCCCAGGCGATGCGAGATATCGGCCTCGAGGTCCGCGTTGGGCTGCACACCGGTGAGATCGAGCTCGAGGGCGACGACGTCCGGGGCATCGCCGTCCACATCGGTGCCCGCGTGGCGTCCCTGGCAGGACCGGGAGAGGTGCTGGTCTCCTCCACGGTGAAGGACCTCGTCGCCGGCTCCGGTCTCACGTTCGCGGACGCGGGCGAGCACGAGCTAAAGGGCGTCCCCGAACGCTGGCACCTCTACCGGGTCCGGGAGTAGGCGGTCCGCTCGAAAAGGGGCGCAAATACGTCTGGCCTGGTCAAAGGAGCCAACATCTCGTCCTCCCGGTTGGGGGCTGTTCCGAGCGCGTCAGAGCACCTATCGGCAGGCCTTCGTGCTCGCCCGATCCCCCGAAGGGTGGATCGGTCAGGAATGACCACTGCGTCCGCCTGCGGGGCCACGCTCCATCGGAGCGTCCGAGGACCGCGGTACCCTTCGACGTGTGGCGCAGGCACAGGCACCCGGCGGGCAAGCTCGTGTCCTGAGCCTCGACCTCGTCGAGCGGGACCGGCTCGACGAAGCGGCCTCGTTCGTGGTGGACCTGCTCGAGCGGCCGGGCTCCGACATCCACGTGCTCGAGGGTCAGCTCGGCCTGGACGAGGCGCTGGTCGTGCCCGGGCACCCCGACGCGTTCGAGCTCTCGCCGGTCGCATCGATCGACCCGGGGATCGTCTGGGCGGTGGACGGGGGGTCGTGCACGGTGGCCGACGGGCGGTCGTTCCAGGTCGCCGCCTTCCGGGCGGCGCGGGTGCGGTTCGCCGGCGGGGAGACGGTGGCCGTCGAGCGGCCGCAGCTGGACGTTCGCGCGGTCGCCCCCGAGGAGATGGCGCGGCTCGCGCGCGTCACGCTCACCGAGCTCTGCGGCGCGGAACCGGAGCGCCTGCCCGAGCTCCCTCGTCCGGTCGACGCGCTCAGGGAGTGGGCGGAGTGGGGCGAGGTCGGACGAACCGTCCGTGACGCAGGCCCCGGCGACCTCGTGCTCGTGGATGGTTCGCTGCACGGCGGTCCGTTGGTGCCACAGACGGTCGTGCACCGGGTCCACGAGGAGGCCGTCGCCCGCGGGGTGTCGCTCGCCGGCGTGGTCAAGGCGTCGACTCTGTACTGGGGACGGAACGCGCCGCTGGTCACCCTGTTGAAACGCCGGGGTGATCGCGAGGTGGGACCCTCACGATGGGCGGCGAGGATCTCCACGGATCCGGTCTTCGGACGGCTGTACGTCGGCGACATCTTCGTCGCCCACCTGGCTCCCACCGCACCGCACGCGTTCCGGGTCGACGTCGCGCGCGGGCCGGCGCCGGCGGACGAAGTGCTCGGGCGGCTCGCCGCGCTGGCGGACGATCCCGCGTTCGTCGGCTACCCCTATCCGCTGGCGCGAGCGCACCAAGCGGCCCGGGTCACCGGGTACGACGTGGTCGACGTCCGGCGTTCGTTCCGCGAGGCGCTCTCGCGCCGCGGGATGGCCGAGGACGACGTCGAGCTGCTGTTCCAGGACTTCCACGAGGTGCTGAACCGATGACCCCCTACAAGGGTCGGATCTTCGGTAAGAACGTACTCGAGTCGACCTTCCGCTCGTTCTACGGGACGGACCTGTTCCTCGGCGAGCTCCTCGCGGCCGAGGATCCCGAACGCGGTCGCCGGTTCCTGTTCCGCGTGATCCAGGTGACGTACGGCTCGGACTCGTCGGACCCCTCGTGGTCCGAGCGCACCGCCGGTTCCTACATGTCGGGCGACGCCGCCGGCACCGAGTACACGCTGCGCGACCCCGAGCAGCGGCTGTACAAGGTCGCGACGTGCCAGCCGCTCGGGTACATCGACGCCGCGGGGGCGTTCCGCAAGCCGAAGTCGCTCCCCGCCCAGTTCGCGAGGGTCACCGCCCCGACGGCCGAGGACTTCGACTTCTTGCGGGAGCGGATGGGCGACGTCCGGGTCGGCCTGCTCCGCTCCGGGGAGGACACGATCGACCTCGAGATCGGGGTGCAGGGAGACACCCTGATGTCGCACGTCGGCGTCTTCGCGACCACCGGCATGGGCAAGTCGAACCTGATGAAGGTGCTCGCGGGACAGATCCTCGCCTCGCAGGGTCGGTACGCTTGTCTGCTGTTCGATCCGCACGGCGAGTACCTCGAGGGGGGGAGCGGGACCCGCAAGGGGCTCCGTGCCCACCCGTGGGCTTCCGATCGTCTGCGGGTGTACGCGACGCGCGCAGCCGGTGCCGGCGCGACCTCCCTCCGGCTCTCCCTCGGCGAGCTCACGCCGGGCGACCTGCAGACCGCGTACGAGTGGAGCCACGCCCAGGAGGACGCGATCTACCGGTTGATCCGGTACTTCCACGAGGAGTGGATCGTGCGGGTCGGCGAGGAACCGGACGTCGCGTCACTCGCCGAGGACCTGGGCGTCGCCACGAGCACGATGCAGGTGATCCAGCGCCGAGCGCAACGGATCCTCGACATGCCGTGCATCTCGCGCGACCCGTCGCAGCCGTCGCTGTCCGCTCGGATCGTCGACGAGCTGATGGACGGGTTCAGCGTCCTGGTCGACACCAGCGGGCTCTCCTCGATGGAGGAGATCCTCGTCGCGTCGGTCATCACGCGCACGGTGCTCGACGCGTACGCGAACCTGTACCTGGACGACCGCGACCGGTTCGCGGCGTTGCCGCCCACGCTGGTGGCGCTCGAGGAGGCCCAGCGCGTGCTGTCGCGGGTCGCCCGCTCCGACGAGAACGTCTTCCCGCGTCTTGCCCGGGAGGGCCGGAAGTTCAAGGTGGGGCTCTGCGCGGTCTCGCAGCAGCCCAAGCTGATCGACGACGAGCTCCTGTCGCAGTTCAACACGTTCTTCATCCTCGGCCTGGCCGACGAGAAGGACCGCAACATCCTGCGGGGCAGCTCCAAGCAGGACATCTCCGACCTGGGTCCCGAGATCCAAACGCTGATGCCGGGTGAGGCGATCGTGACCAACCTCGAAGCGCCGTTCGCCCTGCCGGCGCAGATCTACCTGTACGAGGACTACCTGAAGTCCGTGACCGGGCCCTCGCCGCTGCCCCCCCGGCCCGCGGACGCGGCGAAGGGGTTCGCCGAGTAGATGGCGCGGCTCGTCGCGTTCGGCGACGCGCACCTCGGGCGTTCGCACCTCGCGCACCTGCGCGACGAGCAGGGTCGCAACGTGCGGGAGGAAGACTTCCTCCGCTCGTTCTCGTGGGCGATCGAGGAGACGATCCGCCAGGAGCCGGACGGGTTCCTCTGGCTGGGAGACATCTTCGACCACGCCCGTCCGACGTACCGAACCTTCGCCCACGTCCTCGCCGGGCTCCAGCAGCTCGCCGACGCCGGCCTGCCCGGGGTCGCGATCAGCGGCAACCACGACACGCCGCGGGTGCGCGGGACCGGCTCGCCCTACGACGCGCTCGAGCGCGTGTTCCCGAGCGTCACGTTCGCCTGGCGCATGGAGGCGGCCCGAGCCGAGATCGGGGGGGTGGCGGTGCACGCCGTCCCGCAGACGCTCGCTGTCGACGACCTGCGCGAGCAGCTGAAGGTAGCGGCGGAGGCGGTTCGCGCCGACACGGTGAATCTTCTGATCGCGCACGTGGCGCTGACCTCGTTGCCCTCGCGCGCGTATCGTGACATCAACGAGCTCGAGATCGAGGAGTCGGCGTTCGATCGCGCCTTCGACCTCGTGACCCTCGGCCATTACCACGCGGTCCAGAAGATCTCCAAGCGCACCTGGTACGCGGGCTCGACCGACACCTTCTCGTTCGCCGATTCGCCCGAGACGGCGAAGGGTCTCGTGGTCGTGGACACCGGATCGGGAGCGCTCGAGCACGTCGAGAACCCGCACGAGCGGCCGCTCGCCACGGTCTCGGTACAGGCGGGCGGGATGTCGGCCGGAGAGCTCGTCGACGCGGTGGAACGCTCGGCCAAGGGGACGCCCGAGGGAGCCGTCGTGCGCGTGTACCTCAACCAGGTGGACCCGGCGTCGTTCCGTCAGGTCGCGATGGAGCAGTTCCAGGAGGCCGTCCCCGGGGCGCTCTGGGTGCAGGTCGAACCCGACATGGGGGCCGACGCGATGGCCGTCCAGGGTGGTCCGACGGTTGGCTCGCTCGAGCAGGAGTGGATCGCGTACGTCGAGCTGCAGGACCTGGCCGGCCTCGAACGGGAGCGCGTCGTCTCGCTCGGGGCGCGCTTCCTCGAGGACGCCCGCGGGGACACCGCATGAGGGTGCTCGAGCTCTCGCTGCGCAACTACCGCATCTTCGAAGAGGTCGACCTCGAGCTCCCCGCACGCGTGATCGGCATCTTCGGCGAGAACGGCGCCGGCAAGTCCTCGCTGATGGAGAGCATCGCGTTCGCCTGCTACGGCGTGGACGCGACGCGAACGAAGAAGCACGAGATTCGCACCCACGGGATCCTCACCGACTGCCTGGTGCGCCTGGTGTTCGAGCACGCGGGTCAGCAATACGAGGTTCGCCGGACCATCAAGGGCAAGGGCCACACCCCCGAGGCCGAGCTGTTCGGCGGCGACATGCTGCTCGCGTCGGGAACGATGGAGGTCGACGCGGAGATCCGGCGCCTGCTCCACATGGATCTGCACGTGTTCCGGGCGTCCGTCTACGCAGAGCAGAAGCAGCTCGACGCGTTCTCCGACGTCACACCCGGCAGGCGCAAGGAGATGGCGCTCCGCCTGCTGGGGATCAGGCCGGTAGAGGAGGCGCGCAACGCGTCGCGACGGGAGGCGAGAGCGACCAAGGAGAGCGCGATCCAGCTCGCCGGGGCGGTGGCGGACCTCGCCGCGCTCGAGGCCGAGCTGAAGGACGCGAAGGAGGCCACGACGGAGGCCAAGCGTCTCGCGAAGGCGGCCGCGGCCGAGCTCAAGGGCGCGATCGCCGTCGAGAAGGCCGCCACGCGTGCGTTCGCCGAGTCCGACGCCGTGCGGCAGCGCATCGAGACCCTCACGGTCGAGCTGCGCGCCAAGACCGAGCAGCGGGGCCACGCGTCCGAGCAGCAGGACGCGCTCGCCGAGCGCGTGCAGCGGATGACCGAGGCCCTCGCCGAGCTCCCCGCGATCGAAGAGCAGCTCGGGGAGCTCGCCGGCATCGAGGAGCGCCTGCGGCTCGGCTCCGGCCTGGCGGAGCGTTCGGCCGAGCTCGCGAAGACCCGAGCGCAGCTCGAAGCCGTGCCCGAGATCGACGAGGGCTCGGTGTTGGCGACGCTCGGGGCGGCCGCGGTCGCGCTGGAGCGGGCCCGGGCCGCCGCCGCGGGGGCCGAGGCCGAGCGCGCCCACCGAGCGGCGCTCTTGGAGCAGGCGCTCGAGCGGTTGGACCGCGCGGCCGATGCGGACCCTTCGCAGCCGTGCCCGACCTGCGGCCGCCCGTTCGGGAACGACTTCACTTCGTACGTGAAGCACTGCAAGGCCGAGGTCGCCGGCGCGAAGAAGGCCGCCGCCGCTGCCGCCGCGACGGCCAAGAGGGACCTGGCCAAT
>Ga0209859_1000112_pt1 | contig 17693 bp, 18 predicted proteins | sample GWRWS3_50_60_FD_187241 | JGI IMG/M metagenome (GOLD analysis project Ga0209859, IMG submission 187241) | Riverbed sediment microbial communities from areas with vegetation nearby in Columbia River, Washington, USA - GW-RW S3_50_60 (SPAdes)... | ecosystem: Environmental > Aquatic > Freshwater >... | reverse complement strand
TATCGACCCGCTCGCCGCCGGGGTTGACCAGCACCGGCGGCTTGGGAACCTCGACCTGCACGCCCAGGACCTTGCGGTAGGCGTCCACCGGCATCGTCGAGACCAGGTTGGCGCGCAGCCGCAGCGCCGCCCACACCGCCGAGTGCCGCAGCGCCGTCTCGCTGTTGACCACAGCGGTCCCGGCGCGCTGGGAGACGCGGGGCGGGATGAGCTGGGCGGCGGTCGCGCCGGCGTAGTCGCGCTTGTGCTGCATGCTCACGCGGCCTCGCCCTTCTTCCGTCTGGGCGGTCGCGCCCACCACCAGGAGACGGCCAGCAGGATCACCCCGGCCACGGCGAGCGCGACGACGAAGGCGAGCAGGAACCCCTTGAGAGGGTCCTCCTCGAACGTGCTGCCGCCGACGTAGCCGAGGAGCGCTGCGTACGTTCCCCACACGAGCCCGGCGGCGACGTCGAAGGCGATGAAGCGGCGCCAGGGCATCTCCAGCATCCCGCAGGAGAGCGTGATCACCGTCCGCCCGCCGGGGATGAAGCGGCCGACGATGATCAGGTAGCCCCCGCGCTGCTCGACCTGGCGATGGGCCCAATCGACCTGTTTCCGGCGCTCGCCCTTGAAGAAGCGATCGACGATGCGGTGGCCGACCTTCCGGCCGATCCAGTAAGAGACGTTGTCGCCGAGGATCGCGCCGGCGGCCGCGAACGCGATCACGAGCACGAGGACGAGGTCGCCGGTCGAGGCGAGCACGCCGGCGAGGATGACCGACGTCTCGCTCGGGACGAGCGGGATAAGGACGTCAATCGCCGAGACGGCGAAGAGGAAGGCGTACGTCCACGGGGAGCCCGAGACGTACTCGGTCAGCGACTCGAACACGCTTCCAGGTTAGTGCGAGTGCGCCTCCGGGACGCCGAAGCGGCGGGCTGTTCCCTCCTCGGAGTCGAACTGGATGAGCACTGCCTCCTGGTCGCCGACGACCCAGGCGTCGTGGCCCGGCTCGATGGTCACGACCTGCGGGGCGACGTACTCGAACGTGCAGCCGTCCGCGTACTCGCCCTGGATGTGTCCCCGCGCGAGGAAACCGATGTGCGCATGCATGCAGAGCTCGCTCTTGACGGTCGGCTGCATGTGCGTCGACCAGCGGAAGCCCGGCGGGTAGACGGCGCGCTTGACCCGGCCGTTCCCGGCGCGGACGATCTCGACCGTCGCGCCGCCGACCTCGCGTCGGTCGGCGCCTTCGATCGGCTCCGTGAGCGGATCCATGCCGGTTAGCTTATCTCGCGCAGATAGTCCGTCTCGGTACCGATCCGGCGGTAGCCGAGGCTCTCGTTCAGGTGCAGCATGCCCGCGTTCTCCTCGTCGGTATCGGTGAGGATGGCCTCGAAGCCCTCCGCCCGCGCCCAGGCCGTCGAGGCGAGCTTGGCGAGACGTGCGAGTCCGCGACGGCGGTGGTCCCGGCGCGTGGCAGTCATCTCGTGGGCCGCCAGGCGGGCGGGCGGGTCGACATGGAGGAGCGAATGCGCGACAGGAAGGTCGCCGGCGAGCACGACGAAGCTGCCCTCGCGAGAGAGCTGCGGGTGCCCGAGAGCCTCCTCCAGCCAGTCCTCGAGGCGGACGTCGTCCTCGACATGGACGTGCGGGATGTCGGCGATCGCACCGGCGTCGAGCTCGTACAGCTCCTCGGCGCGGTCGACGACCGCTCCGAGCGGCACGAGCGAGTAGCCCTCGGCCTCTTTCGCAGCCCGGAGACCGGCGAGGCGCGACGTGTCGGCCGAAGCGAGGTCGAGCCGGAGTATGTGCACGGCGCGTTCGGCCCGGAATCCCCGTGCAAGCAGGAAGCGGCCGCTTTCCTCATCGCGGGACCAGGACTCGAGGACCCGCGCGCCAACCGCCTCGAGATGGGCGATCGCTGCGCCGCAGAGGCCGGCTCCGAGGCCGCGGCGGCGCCATGTCGGTGCGACGAAGGCCCAGACCTCGGCGACGCCTTCGGCGCTCGTCGCCCACTGGAGCCGAGCCCGTACCCAGCCGACTACCTCGCCGCCCTCGATTGCCACCCACGACCTGGCGAGGGCTCGATCTGGCTGGCTTACGACCCAGTGGCGGATCCCGGCTCCGGTGACGGCATGCGGGATCTCGTCCTCGCGGAGGAAGGCGGCGATCGCGGCGGCGTCCGCAGGTCGAAACTCGCGGATCATGCAAGCCGCTCCGCCGCGAAGGGGCCGGAGTCGCCCTCGGCAAGCCGCCGCGCCAGGCCGGGCGCCGTGAGCATCCCGATGGACGAGAGCCCGCCGAGGACGTCGAGGCCTTCGATGTCCCCTACACGGCCGACGACAGGAAGCCCGTCCGGCGTCATCGCCCGCCGGCCCGACCAGGAGGCGACGACCGGCACCGCGGCGAGGTGCGGCGCCACCCGCACGGCGCGCTCGGCGAGGCGGCGGACGGTGCCGGGGCCTTCCGGCTCCTCCAGGAGCGAGCGCGCGAGGGACGTCCCGATCAGGCAGTGACCGGCCGGGCGGCCGCCGAGGAGGAGCGAGACGAGGCTCGGCTCGTTGACCGCGCTGGCGGCCACCTCACCGAGCGTCGGGTCGAGCGAGAGCGGCGCCATCTCGGCCTGCTCCGGCCAGGCCGCCTGCTCGATCGCGTAGGGCGGCGGCGGATCGACCCTGCCTGTCTCGAGCAGCCAGCCGCGCGAGGAGGAGACCGGCAGGTCGGCGCCGGCCGTGCGGAGGAGGAAGCGCAGGCGCGGCCCAGTCGCCACGACGACGCGCCCGCAGCGAATGACTCCCTCGTCGGCCACGAGACCGCTCACGCGCCCGCCGGCGACGAGGATCCGCTTTCCCTCGCAGCCGAGCAGGAAGAGGGCGCCGCCACGGCGCGCGGCCTCGGCGGCGGCGGTCGTCGCGCCCATCGCGTCGAGCGTGACTCCGCCCTCGACCAGGAAGCCTCCCGCGAGGTCGTCGGCGAGCCAGGAGTGCTCCCTCAGGTCGACCTCCTCGCCGCCCACGGCCGCCGCGTACGCGCGCGCGTGAGCGAGCTCCGCCTCCTCGACCGCGAGCAGGAGCATCGGCCACGGGCACAGGTCGACGGGCACCGGCCCTTCGTCCTCCAGTGCCCGATACCAGCCGATCGCCTCGTCGAGCAGCTCGGCGATCCAGGGAGCCGGCTGGCGGAAGAGGAACCCGCCGTTCCGCCCCGAGGCGCCGGCGCCGATCCCGCCCCGGTCGACGACGAGGACGCTCTCCCCTGCCTCCGCGAGGAAGCGCGCCACCGCGCAGCCGGCAATGCCGGCTCCGACGACAACGGTGTCGGCGGTTCCTAGCCCTCCGTCGACTCCGCGCTCCCCGACCGGCGCTTCCGCCAGAAGACGAGGCCTCCGACGGTCGCGCCTGCCGCCGCGAGAGCGGCTCCGCCGGCGATCCTCTTCGTCTTCGACGGCGATTCCTTGCGCAGCTTCAACCTGACGAGCAGCTTGCCGACCCTGTACACGGCGTATCCGATGAGCGCCTGGCGCTTGTTGAGCATGTGCTTCCTTTCCTCAGGCCTTGGCGGCGGCTCGTTTTCTGTTCGGGAGGTGGATGGCGCGGCCGAGCGCGACGAGTCCGGCCTCCTTGACCGCCTCCGAGAGCGTGGGGTGGGCGGCCATGCCGTCCGCGACCGTCTCCACGGTCGCCTCGGCGTCGAGCGCCACGACCCCGGCCTCGATCAGGTCGGTGACGTGCGGTCCCACCATGACGATCCCGAGGAGCTCCCCGTAGTGGGACTCGTGGATCGACTTCACCCAGCCCACGGTCTCGTTCTGCATCATCGCACGGCCGTTGACGGAGAACGGAAACGAGCCCACGAGCACGTCGTCGCCGTACTGCTCCCGCGCTTCCCGCTCGGTGAGCCCCACGCCGGCGATCTCGGGATCCGTGTAGATCGGCCGCGGGACGCCGCGGTTGTCGACCACGGCCTCGTGGCCCACGGCGTTCTCGGCCGCCACCTCGCCCTCCCGGAAGGCCGTGTGGGCCAGCTGCCAGTACCCGGCGCAGTCGCCGATCGCATAGATGTGCGGAACGGTCGTGCGCCGATGCTCGTCGGCGGCGATCCCCTTCTTCGGGTCGAGCTCGACGCCGATCGCCTCGAGCCCGAGATCCTGGGTGACTGGGCCGCGGCCGGTGGCAACGAGCATGAGGTCGCAGTCGACGGACTCACCGCCGAAGTGCACGGTGAGACCGCCGGCGGTCTCCTCGATCCTGTCGCACTGCGACTCGAGGTGGACGGCGATGCCCCGCTTCTTGAACTGCTTCAGCAGCTCCTTGGCCGCGTCCTCGTCCTCTTGTGGGATGAGGGTCGGCAGCATCTCCACGATCGTCACCTCGCTCCCGAAGCGCTGGAGGATCGAGGCGAACTCGCAGCCGATGATCCCGCCGCCCAGGATGACGATCCGCTTCGGCACCTCCGTCTGGGAGAGGAGGCCCGTCGAGTCAACGCAGCGCGCCGAGTCGATGCCCTCGATCGGCGGTCGCAGCGAGTAAGAGCCGGTGGCGACGATCGCGCTCCTGAACGTCACGTCCTCCCCGCCCTCGACCGCGATCGTGTTCGCGTCCTTGAAGCGGCCGGCCCCTTTCACCCACTCGACGCCGTTCGCCTTGAAGAGGCCGGCGACGCCCGCTGTGAGCTGGCCGACGATCGCGTCCTTCCATTCGTTTGCCTTAGCGAAGTCGAGCTCCGCCGCGCCGACGTTGACGCCCAGCTTGGCGAAGGTCTCCTCGGCCTCCTTGAGCGCGAAGGCGGTCTGCACCCACGCCTTCGTCGGGATGCAGCCGACGCGAAGACACGTGCCGCCGAGCCGGTCCTCCTTCTCGATGCAGACGGCCTTTCCCCCGAGCTGCGCGGCCCTGATCGCGGCCGTGTAGCCGCCCGGGCCGCCGCCGAGGACGGCGACGTCACATTCCATGGTCAGGCCCTTTCCGTTCGAATCGCGTTCCTAACCGCGATCCTATCCGGGCCGCTGCTTGCGAAGGGTGAGCTCGCGGCCTAAGACTAGGGGACGTGGTTCCCGAGATTCGGTACGCGAAGACCACGCACGGCGTCCACATCGCCTATCAGGTGCTAGGCGATGGCCCGATCGACCTCGCGTACGTTCCGGGGTTCGTTTCCCACCTGGAGTTCGCGTGGCAGCACGCCGCCGTCGCCCGCTACTACCGCCGGCTCGCGACGTTCTCCCGCCTCATCCTGATCGATCGGCGCGGCACGGGAATGTCGGACCGTGTGCCAGATCACGACTTGCCGACGCTCGAGCTGCGGATGGACGACATGCGGGCCGTGCTCGACGAGGTGGGCTCCGAGCGGGCGGCGCTTGTCGGCGAGTTCGACGGAGGGGCGATGTGCGCCCTGTTCGCGGCGACGTATCCGGATCGGACGAGAGCGCTGGTCCTCATCGGAGCAGAAGCCAGAGGCTCCTGGGCGCCCGATTACCCGTGGGCGTGGACGGACGAGGAGTGGGACGAGGAGGATCGGCAGGCAGAGGTCGACTGGGGCACCGAGAGCTACGTCCGGCGGCAGACCGCCGTCTGGGCGCCGAGCCTCGCCCGGGACGAGTTCGTCGGCTGGTACGCGACACTCCTGCGACTCGGCGCGAGCCCCGGCGCGGGGCTCGCGATCGGGCGGATGGAGCGAGAGATGGACGTCCGGCACGTGCTCGACGCGATCCACGTGCCAACGCTCGTCGTCCATCGCAGCGAGGGGAGTGCATTCCCGCGCGAGGAGGCCGCCTTCATCGCGGAGCGGGTCGCCGGCGCGGAGCTCGCGGAGGTTCCCGGCGCTGACCAGCTGCCCTGGGCCGGGGACCAGGACTCCCTGCTCGAGGCGATCGAGCGCTTCCTCGCCTCGGCCCGGGAGGAGGAGACCGAATTCGATCGCGTGCTCGCGACGGTTCTGTTCACCGACATCGTCGGCTCGACCGAGCGGGCCGCAACCCTCGGCGACCACGGGTGGCGAGCCGTGGTGGACCGCCACCACACGGTCGTGCGGGGGTTACTCGCCCGCTATCGCGGAACCGAGGTCGACACCGCCGGCGACGGGTTCTTCGCGACCTTCGACGGCCCGGCACGCGCCGTTCGCTGCGCCGAAGCCATCGTGTCGGCCGTGGAGGCCCTCGGGCTCGAGGTGCGGGCCGGCGTTCACACGGGCGAGGTCGAGACGATCGACAACAAGGTGGGCGGCATAGCCGTCGCGATCGGCTCCCGGGTCGCCGCGCTGGCTGGCCCGTCGGAGGTCCTCGTCTCGAGCACGGTGAAGGATCTCGTCGCGGGATCGGGACTCGTCTTCGAGGATCGCGGGGAGCACGAGCTGAAGGGTGTGCCGGGCCCTTGGCGGCTCTACCGAGTCGTTCGCCCCGCTGATAAACACGGGAGGGCGGCCCCTGTGCCGCCCTCGCCGCTGACCCGGGGTTGAATCCGGCTCGGAGGAGGAAACGGCAGGCGGCGGGCCGATCGCGATCCCTCGGACGGGGGACGGCGAACCCAAGTAACAGACTGTTACTTTGTCAACGGTGCCGCCGCTCACTGAGGCGGCTCGGGAGGAAGGACGCCCGCGAGGCGCTCGCCGAGCACACTCGGCGGGCGGACGCGGAACGCGACGTCGAGGAGGACGTCGCCGGTGGATGGTCGCCGGCCTCGTCGCCTTGCCTCGTGGACGAGCGTCCTAACCTGCTCGTAGCTCGGCCTGGGGAGGCCCAAGGCATCCGCAACCGTGCCCACCCGCCGGTTGGTCTCTGCGATCCGTACAGTCCGGTCATCGAGCCTCTCGATCGCTGCGACGAGCCGTGAGTCGATCCGCGGAGCCGAAGGCGTCATCAGGAAGACGATGGAGCAGATCTTCGAACGCGTTCGTCACGGGCCTGCGCCGAAATTTCCCAAGTAACAGTCTGTTACTTGGAGGAGCTTCCGCCCTGCCCGAGCCCTGCAGAGGTGGAGGCCGCTAGATGTCCTGCGAGAGCTGGAGGCGGTTACCGTCGAGGTCGAAGACGTCGAGGAGGCGGATCGTCCCCGGGATCTCGAGGACGGTGCCGACCTGGACGCCGGCCTCGCGCAGGCGGTCCGCCTCGGCCTTCACGTCCTCGACGTCGAGCGTGAGGATCGTCTCCTCCTCCTGCGGCTCACCTTCGGCTAGCGCGACCTCGGCGCTCCCGCGCACGAGCCTGGCCCAGCGGTCCTCCTCGTCCACGTAGGCCTCCTCGAAGCCGAGCGTCTCCCGGTAGAAGGCCCGTGCCGCCTCCAGGTCCCTGACGCGGTACCAGATGCCCATCAGCGTCCCTGGGACACCGCTAGAGCGCGAGCCCCGGCTCTTCGAGGAACTGCTTGACGGTGCGCAGGAACTCGGACGCGGTCGCGCCGTCGACCGTGCGGTGGTCGCAGGAGAGCGTCATCTCCATGATCGGCCGCGCGAGGAGCTCACCGTCGCGGGCGACGGCGCGCTCCTCGATCGCGCCCACGGCCAGGATGGCGGCCTGCGGCGGGTTGAGGACGGCGACGAAGCGCTCGACGCCGTACATGCCGAGGTTCGAGATCGTGAACGTGCCGCCCTCGAGGTCCTCCTGGCGAAGCTTGCCCTCGCGCGTGCGGGCGACGAGGTCGGCGCGCTCGGCGGCGAGCTGGGGGATCGTCTTCCCCTCGCAGCTTCTGAGCACAGGGACGAGGAGCCCGTTCGGGACGGCGACGGCGATGCCGACGTTCGCGGTCGGCTGGAGCTGGATCTCGTCGCCGCCGAAGAGCGCGTTCACGCCGCGGTGACGCATGAGCGCGACGGCACAGACCTTCGTGAGGATGTCCGAGTAGGTCGGTTTCGCCTCGCCCTCGCCGGTGCGCGCAACGAGGGCCTGGCGAAGGCGGATCGCCGCGGTCACGTCCGCGGTCATGGCGATCTGGAACGCGGGCGCCTCCCAGGCCTCCGTCATCCGGCGCGCGATCGTCTTCCGCATGCCGGTGAGCGGGATCGTCTCGACCTCGCCGGTGGGCGCCGCCGGAGCGGCAGCGGGCGCCGGGGCGGCGGGGGGCGCCTTCTCGGCCCGCTCGACGTCCTCGGCAACGATGCGGCCCTCGGGCCCCGTCCCGCGGAGCGCCGAGAGATCGATGCCCCGCTCGCGGGCGATCCGGCGTGCCAGCGGGGACGCCTTGACCCTGCCCCCGTTCTCCATCTGCTCCGCAGCCTGCGGCCGCGGAGCAACACGAGCCCTCTGCTCAGCCTGCTGCTCGACCCCGGCCGTGGCCGTGAGCTCTTCCTCGCCGTCCGAATCGGCTGATTCGGGCGGCGAATACTCCTCCCCCTGCTCGCCGATGACGGCGATCGCCTTGCCGACCTCGATCTCCTCCCCCTCGCCCGCAAGGATCTTGAGGAGAACGCCCGAGGCGTCGGCCTCGACCTCCTGCGTCACCTTCTCCGTGTCGAGCTCGTAGAGGGCGTCGCCCTTCTCCACCCGATCGCCCTCGGACTTGAGCCAGCGGACGATCGTCCCGGACTCCATGCCCTGGCCGAGACGCGGGAGCGTGACCTGGCTGGCCATCGGGTGAGCCGCTTAGTCCTTCCCCATGGTGCGTCGCACCGCCGCGAGCACGTCCTCGGCGTGCGGGATGACGTACTCCTCCATGACCGGCGCGAACGGGATGGGCGCGAACTTCGCGCCGACCCGCTCGACGGGTGCGTCAAGGTAGTCGAAGGCCTGGTGCTGGACGATCGCGGCCACCTCGGCGCCGAAGCCCATGCGGACGACGGCCTCGTGGGCGACGACGCAGCGGCTCGTCTTGCGGACGGACGCGACGATCGTCTCCTCGTCGAGAGGGAGCAGCGTGCGCGGGTCGACCACCTCGACGGAGATCCCGTCCTGCTCGGCCTCCTCCGCGGCCTTGAGCGCCTCGTGCACCAGCCGTCCGGTGGCGACGATCGTGACGTCCTCGCCCTCGCGGTGGACGCGCGCCCTGCCGAGCTCGATGCCGTCGATCTCCGCCGGCACGTCGCCCTTCAGGTTGTAGAGCGTGCGGTGCTCGAAGAAGACGACGGGGTTGTCGTCGTAGATCGAGCTCCAGAGGAGGCCGCGCGCGTCCGCCGGGGTCGAGGCGAAGACGACCTTGATCCCCGGGACGTGGAGGAACCACGCCTCGAGCTGCTGCGCGTGCTGGGCGCCCGGCGACCAGCCGGCGCCGCCCTGCGTGCGGATCGTCAGCGGCACCTTGATCTGACCGCCCGACATGAAGCGGTGCTTCGCCGCCTGCTGGACGAGCTGCTCCATCGCCAGCGTCATGAAGTCCTGGTACATGACCTCGACGATCGGGCGCATGCCGGAGACGGCCGCCCCGATGCCGGCCCCGACGATCGCCATCTCGGAGATCGGGGTGTTGCGCACGCGGTCGGGCCCGAACTCGTCGAGCATCCCCTGCGTGACGCCCATCGAGCCGCCCATCTCGGCGATGTCCTCGCCCATGACGAAGACATCGTCGTCGCGCCGCATCGCCTCGCTCATGGCGTCGCGGATCGCCTCCCGGTAGGTCAGCGCCGGCATTAGTGCCCCTCCAGGCAGGGCTGGATTGCCTGAATGGGCACTACTAGGCGTACACGTTCTTCAACGCGTCCTCGGGCCTCGGGTCGGTGCCCTTCTTCGCGAACTCGACGGAGTCCTCGGCGATCCGCGTCGCCTCGCGGTCCATCTCCTCCCAGTCCTCGTCGGCGAGCTCGAGCCGCGCGCGCAAGAGCTCGATCGGATCGCGCGACTTCCGCAGCTCGAGGATCTCCTCCTTCGGGCGGTAGACCTGCGGGTCGCCGACGTAGTGGCCCGAGAGCCGAACGCAGTCCGCGACGACGAAGACCGGGCCCCTGCCGTCACGCGCCTGCTTGAGCGCCTTCCTCGCCGCCTCGTAGACGGCCTCGACGTCCTGGCCGTCAACCGCCATCGACGTCATGCCGTAGGCCTCCGCGCGCTTCGTCATGTCCTCGATGGGCAGGTGCTGCTTCGCCGGCGTCGACTCCGCGTAGCGGTTGTTCTCGCACACGAAGACCGCCGGCACCATCCAGAGCTGCGCGAGGTTGAGCGACTCGTGGAACGTGCCGATGTTCGTGGCGCCGTCGCCGAAGAACGCGACCGCCACGCGCGGCTCGCCCCGCAGCTTGAAGGCGAGCGCGGCACCGACGATCCCCGGGAGCCCACCTCCCACGACCGCGTTCGCGCCGAGGTTCCCGCGCTCGACGTCGTAGAGATGCATGGAGCCGCCGTAGCCGTGGCTCGTGCCCTCGACCTTGCCGTAGAGCTCGGCCATGACCTCGTTCGGATGCGTGCCCTTGGCGATCGTGTGCCCGTGCGCCCGGTGGGTCGAGGCGATCACGTCGCCCTCCTCCAGCGCGCGGCAGACACCGACGGCGACGGCCTCCTGGCCGATGGCGACGTGGAGGAAGCCCGGGAGCTCGCCAGCGCGGAAGCGCTCCTCGACCTTCTCCTCGAAGCGCCGGATGAGGAGCATCTCGCGCAGGAACTCCTTCAACCGCTCGGTGGACGCTGACTGCCCCTTTTCCTCGAGCGTTGCCACGGCGCCGACAAGCTACCAGGCGGAGTGAATAATCTGCGCGTCGATGGCCCTCGCCGAGCGCGTCGACGAGATCGTCCGTGGCCTCCCGCGAGGCTGGGAGCGCGCGAGGCTCGAGCTCACCCTGGAGGAAGCCGACGAGGCCGACCGGGCGGCGCTCATCCTCGCTCCCGCCACGCCGGGGCGCTCGGGCCGGACGTTCACGCTCTACGTCCACGACGGCGCGAGCGGCCTCGCTCCCACGCCGGAGCTCGTACGGCGCGTCCTCTCTCGGCTCGACGAGGCGGGCATCCGCGCGCGGGTGCGTCTCGCCGGCCACGAGCAGCCGCCCGCCGGGACCGCGCCGACAGAGCGGGCGGTCGAGCAGCGCGCGACGCTCGCGAGCTCCTGGGACGCGCTCCTCCGGCGACTGCCGCCCGACTGGTCGGATCTCTACGCGGAGATCGAGCTCGACTCGACGGACTACCTCGCCCGCAGCGCCCTCCTGCTCGCGCCGGTCAACCCCTCCCGCTACGGCGACCCCCCGATCTTTCGTTTCCGCTGCGCGAGCGAGAAGGGCTACGGCGTCGCCTCCGGCATGGCCCGCCGTGCCTTCGAGCGCCTCGACGAGGAGGGGCTCGCCGGCCGCGTCCGGGTCCTGCGCGTGCTCTCCGACACGAGCTCTCCCTTCACGCAGGGACCCGTCTGGCGGGTGGACGGGCACTCGGTGTGAAGGAGCCGGGGCCGCCGGCCCCGACGACCGCTTCGTCACGGGGCTGCGCCGCCCCTTCGGACGCTGAGCGCCGCCGCCCGGCGACGCGCGAGCACGAGCTGGAACGGGACGAGCGGGAAGACGGCGACTTCGCGCAGGAGGATGCGGGCCGAGCGCGGCGTGGACGCTCCGACGACGGACACCCGGACTCCCGATAGCAGCGGGCGGAAGAGGATGCGCGCGCGCCGCCGGTGCCAGGTGGACGTCACGACGAGGACCTCGCGGACTCCGAGCTCGCGGGCGTGAACGGCTGCGTTGGCGGCGTTCTCGGCGGTGATGCGGGCATCTGGGTCGCAGAGGAGCGCGGCCGTGCTCCCGGCCCACGAGCGGCGCATCAGCTCGGCCTCGGGGAGCGCCCCGGGGTGCGGCGACCAGCCGGAGAGAAGCACCGCATCTCCGTCGCCGGCGAGGCCCGCCGCATGCTCGAGACGGGCGGCGCAGATCGGATGCAGCTCCCCGCTTCGGCCGCCCGAGTAGCCGAGGACGACGATCAGACGGCGGGCCCGCTCAGGCCCTGAGCTCGGCACCGAACCTCTCTTCCAGGGCGGCCACGATGCGCTCGCGGATCGCGCGGGCGTCCTCGTCGGACAGCGTCCGCTCCGGGGACTGGAAGGCAACATGGAGCGCGACGGACTTCCTCCCCTCCGGGATCGGCTCGTCGCGGTAGACGTCGAAGATGCGCACGTCGCGCAGCTCGGGCCCGGCCGCCTCGCGCGCCGCGGCGACGAGTTCCCCCGCGAGGACGTCCTCGTCGACCACGAAGGCGAGGTCCTGGCGCACGGCGGGGTACGAGATCACGTCCTCGTACTCGGTCCGCTCGGGCACCTGCTCGAAGAGCGTCGGCAGATCGAGCTCGAAGACGCCCCAGGTTCCCTCGAGGAGAGCCGGGTGCAGCTCGCCCAGCCAGCCGGCCTCGAGCCGTGCCGCCTTGCCGGGGTGGAGGAACGGCTCCTGCGCCCGCTCGAGGCGGAGCTCGATGCCGAGCGCTTCGTAGAGCGTCTCGACGGCGCCCTTGGCGCGTAGGTAGCCACCCTCCACGATGCCGCCGACCCGCCAGCGCTCCTCCGGGAGCGGCTCGCCGCTCGGCAGGTAGATGCGGGCGATCTCGAAGAGCGCGATGTCGTCGTTCCCCATGGCGACGTTGTGCGTCGCCGCGCCAACGAGCCCCTCCAGTAGCGTCGTGCGCAGAACCGCGTGCTCGGAGGTGAGCGGGTCGGGCAGACGCAGCGCGTCGGGGTCCTGGTCGCGCGCGACGAGGCTCAGCGTGTACGCCTCGCAGAAGCCGGTTCCGACGAGCACGTCCTCGACGAGCCTGCGCAGGCGCTGATCCTTCGTCAGTTGCCCGGACATCGCGCTCCGAAGCGGCAACGTGAACGGAATCTTCTCGAGCCCGTGGACGCGGGCGACCTCCTCGACGAGGTCGATCTCGCGCGTCACGTCGCGGACCCGCCACGTCGGGACGGTCACCTCCCAGCCCGGCGCGACCTCGAAGCCGAGGCGCTCGAGGGCCTCCTTCTGCTCCTGCTCGGAGATCTCGATCCCGACAATGCGGTTCGCGCGGCCGGGGCGGAAGGAGGCGACCGGTGGTTCGGGGAGGCCGCCCGTGACGTCGACGTCGCCCGTCCAGCGCGCCCCCGAGAGGCCCACGACGAGCTCCGTCGCGAGCCGGGCCGCGTGCGGGGCAACGTGCGGGTCGACGCCCTTCTCCCAGCGGTTCGAGCCCTCGGTGCGGAGGGCATGGCGCTCCGAGCTCCAGAGGATCGTCCCCGGCTCGAAGTTCGCCGCCTCGAGGAGGACGGAGGTCGTCTCGGCGGTGACCTCCGTCTCCAGCCCCCCCATGATCCCGGCGAAGGCGATGGCGCGCTCGGCGTCGGCGATGACGAGGTCGGCCGGGTCGAGCCTGCGGAGGTTGCCGTCGAGGCTTGTGAACTCCTCGCCGGGACGCGCGCGCCGCACGACGATCCGACTGCCTCCGAGGGTGTCGAAGTCGAAGACGTGGAGCGGGTTCCCGAGCGCGAGCATGACGTAGTTCGTCACGTCGACGACGTTGGCGATGGGGCGCATGCCCGCCGCGCTGAGCCTCGCCTTCAGCCAGGGAGGCGAAGGGCCGACGCGGACGTCGCGGAAGAGCCGGCCGATGTAGCGCGGGCAACCCTCGTAGTCCTCGATCGTGATGTCGGGGGTCTCCTCGCCGGCGAGCTCGGGCTCCCGGCCGGGCATGGGCCGGAGCTCCGCCGCGAAGAGCGCGCCGACCTCCCGGGCGATGCCGTAGACCGACATGCAGTCCGGCCGGTTCCGCGTCAGCTCGATCTCGAGCACCTCCTCCCCCAGGGGAAGGACGTCGCCGAGCGGTGTCCCCGGCTCCCACGGCTCCGGGAGGACGAGGATGCCGGCGTGGTCCGAGCTGAGTTGAAGCTCGGACTCCGAGAGGATCATCCCGTCGGAGACCGTGCCTCGGAGCTTCGCGCGCTCCAGTGTGCGCCCGTCGGGGAGGACGGCGCCGGGAAGAGCGACGGCGACCGTCGCGCCCTCGCCGAAGTTCCACGCGCCGCAGACGATCTGACGGGGCTCGTCCTCCCCCACGTCCACGCTGCAGAGCTGGAGACGGTCGGCGTTCGGATGCCTGCCGGCTTCGAGCACGCGCCCCACGAGGTAATGGCCGTAGTTGCCGTCCACGTCGGCGACGCCCCGAAAGGAGATGCGCTCGACCTCGCCCGTGGCGATGGCCAGGCGGTCGGCGATCTCGACGGTCGCGGCGTCGACGGCCACGTACTCGCGGAGCCAGGAGACGGGGACCTTCATCTCAGAACTGCCTCAGGAGGCGAAGGTCGTTCTCCCAGAGGAGGCCCAACGCGGGGAGGCCGTGGCGGAGCATGGCCACGCGCTCGAGGCCCATCCCGAAGGCGAAGCCGGTCCACTCCTCCGGGTCGAGGCCGACGAACTCGAAAAGGGTCGGATCGACCATCCCCGAGCCGGCGATCTCGATCCAGCCGGAGTACCGGCACACGGGACACCCGCCCCCGCCGCAGAGGAAGCAGCTGACGTCCGGCTCGAGCGAGGGCTCCGTGAAGGGGAAGTCGTGCGTGCGGAAGCGCATCTGACGCTCCTCCCCGAAGAGCGCGCGCATCATGTGGAGGAGCGTGCCCTTGAGGTCGGCCATCGTGATGCCGCGGTCGATGGCGAGGCCCTCGATCTGGTGGAAGATGGGCGTGTGGGTCGCATCGGGAGTGTCGCGTCGGTAGACGCGGCCGAGTGAGACCATGTAGATCGGCGGCGGCTGGATCTCCATGACGCGGATCTGCGACGGTGACGTCTCCGTGCGCAGGAGGACGTCGCCGTTCAGGAAGACCGACTGGAGAGGCGAGCGGACCGGGTGGTCGAGGGGAAAGTTGAGCCCGTCGAAGTTGTAGCGCGTCGTCTCCACCTCGCGGCCGTCCACGACCTGGTAGCCGAGCCCCAGGAAGATGTCCTCGACCTCCCGGCGGATCTGCGTGATCAGGTGGAGGTGCCCCCGGGGCCTCGCCACGCCGGGGAGCGTGACGTCGAGGACCTCGTCCGTGAGCCGGCGGTCGAGCTCGGCGCGCTCGAGCTCGACCTCGCGCTCGGCGACGGCCTCCTCGAGCGCCTCGCGGAGCGTGTTGAGCGTCCGGCCCGTCTCCGGGTCGCGGACCTCGCGCAGCGCCTGCTTCAGCTCGCTCTTCCGGCCGAGGTAGCGGACGCGGGCCTCGTCGAGCTGGGTGAGAGTCGAAGCGCCCGCAATCGCGCTTCGCGCCTCGCTTTCCACGGCCCGGGCGTCCATCGCCGGAGCGTATCATCGTGCTTGTGACTCTCCCGGTGGTGTTGCCGGCGGGCCGGCGCGCGCAAGGCGAGCGCCACGGGTGAGCGCCTACGACGCCTTCGCGCCCATCTACGACGAGTGGGCGGCGCACATGACCGAAGACGTGCCGTTCTACGTGGAGCTCGCCCGCGAGACGGAGGGGCCGCTCGTCGAGCTCGCTGTCGGGAACGGGCGGGTGGCCGTCCCGGTCGCGCGCGAGACCGGCCGGACGGTGATCGGAATCGACTCGTCGCCGGCCATGCTCGCCCGAGCGCGCGAGCGCGCGGCGGCGGCCGGGGTCGAGCTCGATCTCCGCGAGGGCGACATGCGCGACCTCGAGCTGGAGGAAGCCGCGGGCCTCGTCTACTGCCCGTTTCGCGCCCTGCTCCACGTGCGCGGCTGGAGCGACAAGCGCCGAGTCTTCGAGCGCGTGGCGGCCTCCCTCCGCCCCGGTGGGCGCTTCGCCTGGAACGCGTTCGTGTTCAATCCGCACATCGCCGCCTCCAGCGACGGGTACGCGGCGCCCCACGGGAGCCTCTGGGAGTACGTCGAGCACAGCCCGGCGGACGGCCGGATCGACCTCACGGCGTTCGTGGGTCAACCGGGTGCGGAGCCCCGAACGGTCTCGGTCTGGTGGTGCACCCGTTCCGAGTGGGAAGGCCTCATCGAGGTCGCCGGGCTCGAGGTCGAGGCGCTCTACGGCTGGTTCGACCGGCGGCCCTTCGACGACTCGAGCGAGGAGTTCGTGTGGATCGCCCGCAAGCCGGCGTGAGCTCCTACGACGCAATCGCGGAGCTCTACGACCCCTGGAGCCGAAGCGTCACGGAGGACGTCGACTTCTACGTCGCCGAGGCGCGGAAGGCGCGCGGCCCGGTGGTCGAGCTCGGGGTCGGGACCGGTCGGATCGCTGTGCCGGTGGCGGCCGCCGGCGTCCCGGTGATCGGCGTCGACTCCTCGGAGCGGATGCTCGAGGTCTGCCGGCACCGGGCCGAGGCGGCCGGGGTCGCGCGTCTGCTCGACCTCCGGCTCGGCGATCTCCGCGACCCGCCGGTCGGGGAGCGGGTGCGACTGGTCACCTCGCCCTTCAGGGCGCTCCTGCACTTGGAGACGGACGCCGAGCGACGGGCGGCGCTCGCGGCGGCCTTTCGGCTCCTCGTGCCGGGCGGGCGGTTCGTCTTCGACGTCTTCGCCCCGAGCCTCGCCGACGTCGAGGAGACGCACGATCGCTGGCTCGAGCGCGAGCCGGGCATCTGGGAGCTCGCCCACTGGGACCTGGAGCGCCGTGTACTCACGCTGCGCGTGCGCGGCTCCGAGGCGGAGACGACCATGCGCCTCGCCTGGCTTCCCTTGGAGAACTGGCGCGCCCTCCTCAAGGAGACCGGCTTCGAGATCGTCGCCTGCTACGGCTGGTTCGACCTGCGCCCCTACGCCGGCGGCGAGGACTCCATCTGGCTCGCCCGGCGTCCCGAGGAGTAAGCTCCGCTCGTCATGACTGTCACGATCATCGTGATCGTCGCGATCGTCCTCCTCGTCGGGCTCACGCTCGCCCTTCTCTACAACAAGCTCGTCCGCCTTCGCAACCGCGTGGAGAATGCCTGGGCTCAGGTCGACGTCCAGCTCCGACGTCGCTACGACCTGATCCCGAACCTCGTGGAGACGGTGAAGGGCTACGCCTCGCACGAGCGGGCGACGTTCGAGGAGGTGACGCAGGCCCGCACCGCTGCTCAGCAGGCAGGCACCGTCGAGAACCAGGCCCAGGCCGAGAACATGCTGACCGCAGCGCTCGGGAAGCTCTTCGCGGTCGCCGAGGACTACCCCGAGCTGCGCGCGACGGAGAACTTCCAGCAGCTTCAGAGCCAGCTCGAGGAAACGGAGGGGAAGATCGCGATCTCGCGACAGGTCTACAACGACACCGTCCTCACGTACGACACCGCGCTCGAGAGCGTGCCGACGAACATCGTCGGGAGCACGTTCAACTTCGTCGAGAAGCCGTACTTCGAGATCGAGGAGCCGGTACGGGAGGCACCGCAAGTCCGCTTCTGAGGCGAGTCCTCCTCGCAGCGGTCTCGCTGACGGGGCTCCTGGCTGCTGGCGAGGCCGGCGCGCAGTCGTTCACACTTACCTACGCCGACGTCCAGGTCGAGATCGAGGACGACGGCTCCCTGCAGGTCGAAGAGCGGATCACCTTCGTCTTCTACGGTCGCTTCAGTGGAGCGTACCGCGAGATTCCGCTTCGCAAAGGAGAGTCGATCAGCGAGATCTCCGTCGAGGAGGCCGGCCGGAGCTACCGGCCGGGAGCGTCGGCTGAGCTCGGAAGCGAGGGCGCACCGGACACGTACGGCGTCGCTGAGCTCTCGGACGCCGTCCGGATCGTCTGGCACTACCGCACCTACGGCACCTACGGCGATTCGCGGATCTTCACGATCCGCTACCGCCTCGAGGGGCTCGCCGTCGCCTACGACGACGTCATCGATGTGAACCTCAAGGTCTGGGGCGACCAGTGGAAGACCGGCCTCGGTGTGCTCAAGGCTGCAATGGCTCTCCCGGGCGGCGAAATGCCGAATACGTCCTTCCGGGT
>Ga0209859_1000110_pt1 | contig 17776 bp, 17 predicted proteins | sample GWRWS3_50_60_FD_187241 | JGI IMG/M metagenome (GOLD analysis project Ga0209859, IMG submission 187241) | Riverbed sediment microbial communities from areas with vegetation nearby in Columbia River, Washington, USA - GW-RW S3_50_60 (SPAdes)... | ecosystem: Environmental > Aquatic > Freshwater >... | reverse complement strand
CAGGTTGGCCCGTTGAGGTACAGAGGGCCGTCGAATCGCACAAAGGCGGGAACCCCCTCGCTCAGGATCCAGAAGTGATAGCGAAAATCGGCTGGAAGTTTTCCCATGAGTGAGCCGAAGAAGTGCACCAGACTTCCCACCTGCGGTTTGAGAACATATTGGGTCGCTGGTTTCGACAGGTCGCCTACCAGTACGGTTTCGTCAGTCACCGGCAGCAGCTCCAACTCGACCAGCTTCGGCTTAGGCATGAAGGTGACATACTGTACCGTTTCACGCTCGCTTCTTTCCAGATTCCTTAAAACGGTCACAATCATCCCGTTATACACGTCCGGCGGCAACTCCAGTCGTCCGGCTATCAACTCCTCCGCTCCGTCTGTTCCTGATCGAGAACGAACCTGGTATTCTCCTGTCTTCCGGTCCATCGAAACGTCAAGAGTGTCTGGGAACGAAGGCCCGCGCTGGATAAGCTGGTAGCCCAGCATGGTAAAGACTCGCCGCTGCGAGAAACTTACTCTTTCATCATACAGCGAGCCATCCTTGAAATTCAGGACGAACCGGCTGTCCACTCTGTCCTTGTACGCTATCTGGAGGAGCTCCCCCTGTGCGATAGTCTCGTCGGCCCCTGAACGGAGGACCAGGAAGCCGTGGACGGTCCCTTCGGTGAAGCGCACGACGACGGGTTGGGCCTGAACAGCGGTATAGACTGAAATCGCTGCGAAGGCAGTAATAATTCCGATTCGCGCCTTCATCTTGTCTTTAATCTGCCACAAGGACCGCCTCACTGCTGTATTCACAGCTGTTCTGAATCTACCACGATATGAGATTCTTGCAGGCGGGGCTCTAGGCCTTAGGCGTCAATGGCCTAACCCGTTAGTAGACCAGGGGTTACGCACCGCTACGGTTGATCCTGTTGACCGGCCCAAGTTCAAAGAAGGGAGAGTTTCGGCAGCCGTGATGGTTTGGGCGGCCGCAAGCTTCCCTGCACCATCTTAAACTCAAACAGCCGGCACTCTAACGCGCCGTTGAAGAGTGGAGTTCGCCGCGAGGCGGTTAAGCCGATCAACTTGGGAAGGCGCAGATCAGCGGTGAAGATGTAGGCGCGCCAGCCGGGGAAGTTCTGCTTCAGGGCATCGCCCAGTCGTGGATAGAAGGCAGCCAGTTCCTCCTGTTCGCCGAGCCGCACTCCATAGGGCGGGTTCGTGACCAGAATGCCCTCCTTAGCCGGGGGCTTGAGGTCCAGCACATCCGTTTGCTTCAGGAACACTGCACCAGCCAGCCCGGCTGCCTCGAGGTTGGCCTGTGCTGCCTTAAGCGCGTTCCCGTGCCGATCGGACCCATAAATGATGAGGGGCGTACCCGGAGCTTGCTGAGATCGACTGGCCTCACAGAGCCTCTGCCATATCGCTCGGTCAAAGTTGGCCAGCTTCTCAAAGGCAAAGTGCCGGCCCAATCCTGGGGCCATGCTGCGAACTATCTGCGCAGCCTCAAGCAAGATCGTCCCGCCTCCACACATCGGGTCCAGCAGAGTCTCGGTCCCAGTCCAGCCGGATAGCCTGAGAATCCCCGCTGCAAGGTTTTCACGCAAGGGCGCCGTACTGCTTGCTTTGCGCAGCCCCCGCTTGAAGAGCGGTTCGCCTGACGTGTCGAGATAGAAGGTCACGGTTTGGCGGTCCAGGAAGGCGTCAATGCGGATGTCCGGCTGGCTGGTGTCCACGTGGGGACGGGATCCTGCAATCGCAACAAACTTGTCGCAGACAGCATCCTTGATACGCAGGGTGACGAAGTCCAGACTTCTGAGTGGGCAGTGTCGTGCGCTAACCTTGACCTTGATCGTGTTCCGGGTAGAAAACCACTCCGGCCAGGGCAGGTCATAGGCCGCCTGGTAGATATCCTCTTCGTTTCGGTAGTTGCCGTGAAAAATGCGCCACAGGACGCGGCTGGCAATCCGGCTTTCGAGGTTCACTCTGTAGCAGAGACTAAAGGTGCCGCTGAATCCGACCCCGCCTTGGGTGGCAAGGGCCTGAGTCCCTAACTGCTGCAGCTCGGTGGAGAGAACCTCTTCCAGCCCACGCGGGCAGGGGGCAAAGAAGGCCTGGTTGGTGTTGTCCACTGTCGGGCGGTCAGGCCTAGTTCAGGTTGAACAGATCCAGTTTGAACTCTTCCTGTGGCTCTGGATGATGAAACTTGAACCCGCCCGGCTTTTGATAGTCGAGTATGATCCCATCCATGCGAGAGATGCTCTCTCCTTCCACTGCTATAGTCAGGCCGTCTATGTGCTGCACCTCATCGTCAGGCTGGGTCGAGTCCTCAAGCGTGATGCGGAACCCGATCTGGTTATCATCGAGGTCCTTGACGCTCAGGCGGATGATTGGATCCTCTGGATGCTCAATGAGCAACGTCTTCAATTCCCGTATCGCCGAAGGGGTCACTCGAATCATCAGTTTTCCTTACGTGTCATAATAAGCCAGGCCCGCGCTGGTGAACTGCCGTCCGACCTAATGGAGTTCCCTGCGGTTCATGGTGCAAGCATCCTTCCGCCTCGTTTACAATGTTCTTGTGTACGCTCAGGGAGGGATGCGAGTCAACAGCAACGTGGAGGGGGCCATGCTCAAAGCTATCTGGAACGGGGTTGTGCTGGCTGAAAGTGATCAGTGTGTGATCGTGGAAGGCAATCAATATTTTCCACCAAACACGATCAAGCTTCAATATTTCAAACCGACTTCAACTCATACAACCTGCCCCTGGAAAGGTGAAGCGAGCTACTACGATATTGAGGTAGCGGGCCAGGTCAACAAGGATGCTGCCTGGTATTATCCGTCGCCAAAGGAAGCGGCCAGACACATCGCTGGGCACGTGGCCTTTTGGAAGGGAGTTAAGGTGGAATGAGGCGCCCCGGCTTGAGAAGGATGGGTGTGGGTCAACCGACTACTGAGGAAGAGGATGAAACGTCTGGCGGGCAAGATTGCGATTATCACCGGGAGTAGCAGCGGAATCGGCAAAGCCATCGCTCTGCAGTTTTCCGAGGAAGGCGCGCGCGTGGTGGTGGCCGCGAGACGAAAGGCGTTGTGTGATCGGACAGTCAAACAGATCCGGGAGAAAGGCGGCGACGCCATCGCGATCCAGACGGACGTGGCCGATGAGGTGCAGGTGGCTCGGCTCATCGCTGAAACGGTCAAGCGATTCGGACGGCTTGATATCTTGGTCAATAATGCAGGGATCGGAGGCGGAGGCCGAATCGCCGAGACCACCACAAAGACTTTCGATGAGGTGATGAACACCAACCTGCGCGGCACCTTCTTCTGTTGCCGGGCCGGATTCCGCCAGATGAAGAAGAATGGGGGTGGCACCATCATTAACATGTCTAGCGTGGCTGGCATCCAGGCCTGGGCTGGAACCAGCACCTACAGCGCCTCGAAACATGGGATCATGGCCCTGACGAAGGCGCTGGCTGATGAGGGACGACCATACAAGATCAAGGTGAGCGCCATCTGTCCTGGAGGCGTGGCCGATTCTCTTGTGGATGCCTCACCTGACGAGATCGCACGGAGTGAGCAAATCAGCCCCTATGATATCGCGGAGACTGCAGTGTACCTTGCGTCGCTCGGCCCCTACGCGGTTGTTCATCAAGTCATTGTAGATCGCCTCGGAGCGGATTGGTAATCGAGCCGGTGAAGCTCCACTAGGGCCAGTCCTTCCTTGATTGCTTTTCACTCTACCTGCTTCTACAATGCCCCCGACGGAACGACTCAATGCCTCGCCGGAACGTCCCCAATACAAAACGCTCTCGTTCCTCCCAGCGTGAATCCAGACCGCCTGCTGCATTAGTTGGCTCTGGGGTCAAACGGCGATTTCAGTCTCGACTCTTGAAATGGTACCGGCAGCACGGCCGGGACCTCCCATGGCGAAAGACTTCCGATCCGTACAGGATTCTCGTCTCGGAGGTCATGCTCCAGCAAACCCAAGTGGACAGGGTTATTCCCAAGTACCACGAGTTTCTGGAACAGTTTCCCACCTTCCAGGACTTGGCGGAAGCGCCGATCGACGAAGTGCGAAAAACCTGGTACCCCCTCGGGTACAATATTCGCCCGCGCCGTTTGCACAGTATCGCTTGTGAGACGGTGGCCCGTTACGGCGGAACACTCCCCAGTGATCCCGAAGAGCTCCTTTCCTTCAAGGGTATCGGTCGCTACACGGCCGGGGCCATCCGGTCCTTTGCTTTCAACGAAGACGCGCCAATCCTGGACACGAATGTGATTCGCGTTCTGCATCGGATATTCGTCGGGACCGGCGATCCGAAGGCTCAGAAGAGTCGGTTGTGGACGCTGTCCGAGGCCTTGATTCCCAAAGGCAAGGGGTATGATTTTAACCAGGCTCTGATGGACTTCGGGGCCATGTTGTGCACCGCCCGCGATCCCTATTGTCTGCTCTGTCCCATGAAGGACCTTTGCAAGACCTATCCGTTTGATCCTAACCGATCGGAGTAGGTGACCGGTTGCTCGGTCCCTCAGCGTCCCAAGGTGTGTGCAAAAAGTGGACGACAAGCGGCACATTCAAGTTGCTGCCGGATTGATCCTCCGCGAAGGACGCTACCTAATCGCCCGGCGAAAAGTAGGGGTTCACTTAGGAGGACTCTGGGAATTCCCAGGTGGTAAGTGTGAGCCAGGCGAGTCGCTGGAAGACTGCCTGCGACGGGAGCTGCGGGAGGAACTCGGAATCGAAATCACGACGCCGGTTCCATTTCGCGTCACTCGGCATGAGTATCCGGAGAAAACAGTCGAGCTGCACTTCTTTCGTTGCTCGATCCTGGACGGTCAGGCGCAAGCAATTGACTGTGAGGACCTCTGCTGGGTGATACCGGAGGAACTGGCGAAGTTTGAGTTTCCCCCGGCGGACCAACCGCTGATCCAGGCTCTTCAGGGTCTGTGAGTAAAGAACAAGACGCCCATGCACTTCCCAGTGGAAGCGAAGCTGAAGGACGGCAGTAGGGTTCAGCTTGTGCTGGCAGGCCAAGCCGACGTGGAACCGTTACGCCTGCTCTACCAAGTCATCGTCGCGGAAGGCACTTCCTATCCTCATGATCGGTTCCCGGATCATGAGGATTTCATGGACTACTGGTTCAGGGGAAAAAGCACTGTCGCAGCCTATTTAATCGAACGTTCACTCGACTCCCGAATGCTGGGCGCGTTCTATCTCAAGCCGAACTGGCCTGGCCGTGCCAGGCAGGTTGCAAACGCCGGGTTCGTCGTCGCACCGGAATGGCGCAACAAAGGGCTAGGGTGGCTGCTCGGAGCCACGATGTTGCAGTATGCCGCGGAACTGGGATACCGGAGCGTGATCTTCAATCTGGTCTTTTCTGAAAATCAGGCCGCCCAACACCTGTGGAAGAAGCTGGGATTCCGCGTGCACGGTACGATCCCCGGCGCGGTTTGGAAGGATGACGGGACGTACCAGGATGCATTGGTCATGTTCCGGTCGTTGAAGGAGGCTAGTGGCCAGGGACCTGAGCTTCGCTGATCCATGAAAATCGTACTGGATATTGAAACGGTGCAGGCGCCGCGGGACGAATGGGCGCGTCTCGTCGGACGTCCGACATCGAGTGATGCGGGCACCTCCGCGGAAAACACCGATGACCTGTTTAGTCGAGCTGAAGCTGATGAACAGAGGCGCAGTGAAAATGAGCTCTACGAGCGATCCGCCTTCGACGGGACGTTCAGTCGAATCATCTGCATTGGTGTGCTCTCGTTTTCAGACGCAATGGAGCCGCAAGGTTCCCTGTGCTGGTACGGATCTAATGAGAAAGAGCTGCTGAGGCAGTTCTGGACCAGACTTGCTCAAGACCGCCCTTCCCTTTTTATTACCCACAACGGGTTGGGCTTTGATTTGCCTTTTATCAAGAAACGGTCCGTCATCCATCAGGTCAAGCCCAGTGTCGACATCAGTCTAGCCAGGTTTCGCGTCGAGCCGGTCTTTGACACCATGGCGGTCTGGAGTAACTGGGAGACTCGTGGCTGGGTCAAGCTGGATGTGCTGGCGCGGGCGTTGAACGTCGAGACCAAGTCCGGCAGCGGAAAGCAGGTGGCCGACCTGTGGGCAAAAGGACAGAGGAGGGAAATTGCCGAGTACTGCTTGCAGGATACCTACGTCACCTACGCCTGTTACTGCCGCATGAATTTCCGTCAGCCCCTCTCGCGAGAGGTGGTGCTACTTAAGGCTGACCTGATCGAGGTGAGTTAAAGGCAGGTCATCAGCCCTGTTGCTGCTTGACAGAGGCGGTCTTCCTCGCAGGCTTAACCGGATTTTTCTTCCCCTTCAGTTTCTTTATTTCACCCTCACGCTCTGTCAGTTGGCGACGGAGCGACTGCACGTCCCGTTTTAGAATCTTGAGCTCGACGTCCTTCTTGCTGACAAGTTCCTTGGTTGCTCGAAGCTCTTCGAGCTTGTGACCCAGAAAGTCGCCGTCTTGAACATCCCTAGCTGCCCCATCGGCTGAAACGCTGTGGTTTGAGGCACTCACCTGAGAAATTGCTGCAGGAATGGCTACTGGTGCCACAATGGGGATCTTGGCCAGTTCTGGCTTCTGGCTCGGAAGACTAGCCAAGCTTTCATAATCAATGACAAGGGTTGTCAGGTTTGACTGGATCGGGGCGCCGGGCGGCCTTTGTGAGTCAGGCCGCCGCGCAGACTCCGGGACAAAGGAAACGCCGCGCCTGGTTAGCCCACCGGAGGTGGACGGTTGTCGGCCGGACTTGCTATCAGACCTGGACCGGTACTGGGTCAGGCCTAGGTAAAGATAAGACCCGTGCGCGTAGAGGGTGCCCGCAGTGTATACAGATCCTGATGCCGCTGGTTGCACAAGGCGATATCCTACCAACTCGTCCGGGTGCGCCTTTGACAACGCAGTTGCCAGGAGTGGGGCGAGGAATTCGATCTCGTCCTCGGAGAATGCCCTGACAGCCTTTAACTCCAAGTCCGATGTTGTGCGAGACAGGCTCTTCCGCTCTTCGATCTGGACCCCAAGCAACACATGGGCCATGGTGGTGGGGTCTATCGAGATGGGGTGAGCAGCTTCAAAAGACCAATCTGGCACCTCCTCAAGGTAGACAGACCCTTTTGAGCTCTCGTGGATTTTTCCGGTCATGGACGCGCACCCGGTCGTCGCTGCCCAGGCGAGGATCGCTGCCAGCGCCGACCTGGTCAACAGTAATCTAGCCAAATCTGTTCGTCGAAACCCCATGGTCATCTCCTTCTGTTTTCGATTTTTTGCAGGATCGCAAGGAATTGTAAGATTAAGATGGGAAGCAGAAAGGCAAAGCATGGCCGCTTACCAGATGTCGAGGCCCATGAGGACCATCCCGACAACGAGCCAGCCAATTAACCCAACCGAAATGATATTTTCCAGGCTCATTTGGTGCTCACTGAGTGTTCTGCATAACGTGACCGTTTGGGCCTTTTGCTGCTGGTCGAAGCAAGGGCCGTGCCGCCATCCTGTCTACACTTGAACGAGGCATCCCCCTAAGTAATATGGAAACGGACATCTATCAGTAAACGCTCTGTATTAGGGTTTAGCGTTGTATGTTACACATGAGGTATAGTTTGAAACATATTGATTTATAATATTATTTTATAAAAGTAAAAATGTTAGCCTTTTCTGCAACTTACAAAGAAGAAAAGCCAGACGTAAGGCCTGGAGGCATTAGACCTGATTATTGGCTCAGTAGGGGGACAGCGCAATCGGAGGTAACGGGGTCGGGGGCCAGAGGCTCGAGTCCAATATTGTTACTTCCAGCGTACAGAAAAGTGTAAGCAAGGGCTTTTGGGGGGGGTCGCTTGGAGCCTTACGATGGGATTTTGGCAGGCTGTTGGAGATGTCGTGGAGCTACGGGGCTGGAACCTCGTCACCGAGCAATGTGGTCGCGGAAACATGAGAGATCTTGACCGGCGTGAAGTCGCCTGGGCGAGTCCCAGTGGCGCGTTTTTCCCAGACCACCGTGATGTTGTTGTCGGTTCGCCCCATCCACTGATCCGAGGATCTCTTGGCGTCTCCTTCCACCAAAACTTGGACAGTCTGGCCGATCATGCATCGATTTTTCTGTAGCGAGATTGCCTTCTGGAGGTCAACGAGGCGAGTGACTCGATCAGACTTGATTCTCTCCAAGACATCGTCCTGGTATTTGCGTGCGGCAATTGTGTTCTTCCGCTCAGAGTATTTGAAGATGAATGCCGCGTGGTAGCCCACCTCCCGCACGGCCCGGTAAGTGTCTAAGAATTCTTCCTCAGTCTCTGTACAGAACCCGCAGATAATGTCGGTCGTGAGTGCGATATCGGCTGAACGTCGGCGGATGCCTTCCACCAGATCAAAGTACCCCTTGCGGCTGTAGGTTCGACCCATCAACTTAAGGACGCGGTCATTGCCTGCCTGAAGAGGAAGGTGGATGTGTTTACAAACGTGCGGGTGGCCGGCCATAGCGTCCAACAAGGCAGGAGGAAAATCTTTGGGATGGGGGGAGGTGAACCGGACCCGCTTGATGCCGGGCACATTTGCCACCGTCGTGATGAGTCGCGCAAAGTCCCAGTCTTCGAACCGGTAGGAATTCACATTCTGTCCCAGCAAGGTAATCTGTTTGTAGCCCTGTTCGGCAAGGTGCTCAGCCTCGCGAATGATCCCTTGGGGATCTCGGGACCGTTCGCGCCCGCGTGTGTACGGCACGACACAGAAGGTACAGAAATTGTCGCACCCGCGCATGATCGCGATCCACGCGGTCACCCCCGCGGCCCGCTCGGGCATGATGTCTTGATACGTCTCGTATTCGGACAGATCAACGGCGATGCCTTTCTTGATGTCGCCCGTTCTCTGCGACGCGATCGCGCGCGTCAGCAGATCTGGTAACTGGCGGTACGAGTCCGGTCCTACCAGCACATCAACGATCGGTGCAGTCACCGTCACCTCTTCCTTCAGGTTCTGCGCCATGCAGCCGAGCACCCCGACCACCAGCGTACGCTGTCGCTTGAGCGCCTTGAGGTCGGCCAGGTGTCCATAGACCTTGTTGTGCGCGTGCTCCCGGATCGCGCAGGTGTTCATCAGGATGACGTCCGCACATTCCCGGTCTTCGGTGAAGACAAAGCCCTTGGCCTTGAGCAACGAACGCACCACCTCGGTGTCATATTCATTCATCTGGCAACCGAAGGTTTCGATGTGGACCTTGTAAGCAGAACTCGTCTTTTCCATCAGGAGTTCCTAGCGTCGTTCCATGACCCAGTTCTTCACCCCATCGCTGCAATAGAGTTTGCCGTCCTGTTTTTGCTCGCCAGTCACGGTATGCCAGCCTCCGTCAGCCAACAACCGGCGGGCCGTGAACCTCGTTCCATCTAAAGAGAGCAGGCGAAAGACAGGGTCTCCATCCTGAAGACCGGCAGCCTTGGCATGCACTGCGACTCCGATTGGCCCATCAAAGTGGATTTCGTAAGCCAACTCTGGACTACCCCAGGTTCCTTCGAATCCATCCAAAGGAGGTCTGTGTGCGCAGCCTGTCGCGGATGCAATCAGCCACAGGCTAAGAAGGATCAGCGTTCTTGTCATTGACCCGTCTCTGCAAGGTGCCCGACGGCCAGTCCGTCCATCACGCCCGTGACAGCCACGTCGCGGACGGAGTTCGATAGATCGGAGTGATCTGCCACGCCAACCCGAATATAGTTTCCAGTCAGCCCAATCCAGAGGCCATTGGCGTCTCTGGTCTCAAAGAGAACCGGCAGGCTCCGGTCGAGGTATCGCTGGTAAAACGCTACTCGCTTGGCTCGGGAGAGCTCAGCCAGAGTTCGGCTTCTGGCTCTTGCCGTCGCGGGACGAACGGTGTTGTTCATTCGAGCCGCGGTGGTTCCACCCCGCCGCGAGAAATTGAAGACGTGAAAGTAGGCGAAGGGGAGGTCTTTCGCGAGCGTGAAAGTGTTCGCGAACTCCCTGTCTCCCTCTCCAGGAAACCCCACCATGATATCTGTGCCGAGTCCAAGGTCCGGAATGCGCCGCACGGCTTTTTCGACCAAGGATGCATATTGCTTGACTGTGTATCGCCGATGCATAGTCTGCAAGATCCCATCATCTCCGCTCTGGAGCGGGATATGCAGGTACCGACAGAGCTTTGGAGAGGTCGCCATATAGTCCAGTAACTCGTCAGGAATCGTGGTCGGCTCGATGGAAGAGATGCGGATACGTTCCACTTCGTCAATCTGCTCCAGACATTGAATCAGATCCAAAAGCGAGCGTCCCCCTTCAAGATACTGCCCGATATTCACACCGGTCAGCACCAGCTCCCGGTGACCGCGTTCCGCTAGCCCTTCCGCTTCCCGCAGCACGTCATCCCAGCGGCGACTCCGTTCGTGGCCGCGGGCAAAGGGAATAATGCAAAACGAGCACATGAAGTTACAGCCGTCCTGAATTTTCAGATTAGCCCTGGTGGACTCGTAGTTTCCCACTCCTGCTATGACAAAATCGTCACGATCAATCTTTCTCGTGTGCAGGAGGTGAGGCGCTGGGTGCTTGCGCAGAGCCTGGCTCTTGGGCAGGTAATCCGGCAGATGCATCTTGTACTGTGTGCCTACGATCAGATCGATACCCGGCACTTGGCGAAGGGCTTCGGCTCCGGTCTGGGCATAACATCCGGTTACGGCCACAAAGGCGTTGGGGGAATGCCGGAGCGTCTGGCGAACAAGGTACCGGCAATCCTTCTCGGCATGCTCAGTCACTGAACAGGTGTTCAGCACAAGCAGATCGGTCGGCCGGCCAAAGTCAACCAGATCGTATCCATCCTTCCTGAGCCGATCTGCCAGAAGCGCGCTCTCGGCTTGATTGAGACGGCAACCGATAGTGTGAAGGGAGGCTCTCGGTCTCGCTTGGTCCATGGTGACGGCATTATAGGGAACCCCATTTGTGACAGCAAGGGGCGCAAGGTGTTCTTGATGAAGAAGACGGGGGAGCGGCAGGGTCATTGACACAAACGGTCGAGCTCGCTAAGATTCAAAGAAATGTTTGAATGAAAACATCCTGCTGACTGGCTGGCCATCAGTGGTTCGAGGCTAGGAGGTGCAAGGATGAAGGGACTTGGAGCTCAGCTGGCCCTTACGGTGCTCGGCATCGCGCTTCTCAATCCTCCTGCCGACTGGGCTTACGAACGCCTCCCTGTGGAACCGGATGAGAACTTGCGAGTTGATGAACTCTATGACCATGAGGCTCGGATGTTTTTGATGCTCTATTCGCTGAAGGGTAACGGCGAAGTGGATTACGTTACCGCTCGCATGGTTCAGGAACATGCCCGGAGCCATTATGGGAACCCCGTGTATTACACGGAACAATATCCGCTGTTTTACTGGTGGAATCACACAATGTGGAACGATCCGGAGCAGGACGGAGTGAATGGGAACGAAAAGGTCTACCAGGAGAATGTTGATTTTGATCGGTCCCGCTATAAACCTTGTGTCTTCAACGGCCAACCCTGCTGATCCCGGATTGTAATTTCACCAGCCCCTCCTTCTCCCTGGATTTATTGCTTCCACGACTTTTCATCCTCAGGGTACGCTCATGATCTCGATGACTCAACCGCGCACCAGCCGATCCTGCGAGGCCAGGTGAAACCTCCACAATCTCTCCCAATCCTTGTCAACCGGCGGACCGGGGTCATGCTGCCCTTAGGTTTTGCCTCGGGCTTGCCGCTTGCGCTGACCGCCGGGACCCTACAGGCTTGGCTGACCGTCGCCGGCCTGGATCTGCGCACGATCGGCATTGTCACCCTCGTGGGTCTTCCGTACACATTGAAATTTTTGTGGTCGCCGCTGATGGACCGTTTTGTGCCGCCTTGGTTGGGTCGCCGCCGAGGCTGGATGGTCGCCACCCAGCTCGGACTGATTGCAGGCATTGCGGCGATGGCCGTGACCGGCCCCGCCGACGCGATATGGGCGCTCAGTGTGCTCGCTATCGCCGTTGCGTTTCTTTCAGCGTCACAGGATATCGCGTTCGACGCCTATCGCGCCGATGTCCTGCTGGCACGGGAGCGAGGGATTGGCGCAGGAATCTCGGTGACTGGCTACCGGATCGCCATGCTGATCTCCGGTGCCGTGGCGTTGATCCTTTCCGATCACATCGGCTGGCAGAGCACCTATTTGCTCATGGCCAGCTTGATGCTCATCGGTGTGGCCACGACCTTGCTCAGCCCCGAGCCTTCCTCGGCGATCACGCCACCCAGGACGCTGAGTGAGGCGGTGTGGGGGCCGATCCGGGAGTTCTTCTCTCGATCGCCGGCGGTGGGGCTCTTGTTGCTGATCGTGTTCTACAAAGTGGGGGATGCCTTTGCCGGTACGTTGACAACGGCGTTCCTGATTCGCGGCGTGGGATTTTCTCCGACTGAAGTCGGCGTAATAAACAAAGGGATGGGGCTGCTTGCCACGCTGTTTGGAGCTCTGACAGGGGGCGCGCTCATGGCGCGGATGGGACTGTTCCGCGCGCTGCTTCTATTTGGTTTGTTGCAGGCGGTGTCCAACCTGTCGTTTATGGTGCTCGCCTGGACCGGGAAGAGCTACCTCGTGATGGTCTCAGCCGTGGCTTTTGAAAACCTGTCCGGCGGCATGGGGACGGCTGCGTTCGTGGCGCTCCTCATGTCCCTGTGCGACCACCGTTACACGGCCACTCAGTTTGCCTTACTCTCGGCGCTGGGAGCCCTCGGAAGGGTCTTTGTCGGACCGCCATCGGGGTATCTCGTGGAGACGGTCGGGTGGGTGGTTTTCTTTTTCATCACTTTTCTTGCCGCACTGCCGGGCCTAGGGCTCTTATGGCGATTGCGAGATTACCTGAACACTCAACCGACGTAGAAACCTGGTCAGGCCTTCCAACTCGTACCGCAAGTCCGGCGCTGAAACTGGCCAGGCCTGTCAAGCCTTGAGCTTGCGCTGAAGAAATAGGATGAAGAGCATGAGGACAGGCAGCGGAGCGAGCAGGAACGGAACCAGCCACAGCCAGACATTCTTCCCGCGAACGCGCGCCTGGTCGATCATCCAGACAAAAATCCAGATGACCAGTCCCGCATAGTTCAAGGTAATCCAGCGCGTCGTATGAATCTTCAGGTTACTCGATGCAGCCGTGGAACCCTGTGCCAGGAATAACGCGAACACAATGACGAAGACGGCCAGCAGTCCAATCACAATCTGCTTGCTCCAGACAAACATGGTGACCTCCCTCCGCGGGTTACTCCGCTACGGTTTTGTACGGTGGACTCGCCGTCCGCCCGATAGGCTAATCAGCAAGCATTCATTTGTCAAATAGGATACCCGCGCCGCGCCGTCGTCGAAAATCTTGACTCGGGCTTGTAGCAGGGACATCATCCCCCAAGCGAGAGGAACAGAGGCTAGGCAGGCATTCGTGGCTCATTCCAGCGACAGGCAGCGATGAACAACACCGTCCTGGCCATTCTTGTTGTGCTGTTGGGGATCTGTGTCGGACTAGCCTGGACAAACCCGGCCACGCAGGACTATGGCGAGTATTTGGAATGGTTGATCGGTCAGGCGCTGGTGCGGACGGATTCGACCGAGTCAACGTATGATCAGAATACCGTCCGGGATCTGCTCAAATCTCAGGGCACATTCGTCATCAAGTCCGTTATTCGTCCGAATACTACACGGCGCAATTACGGTCTCTTCAGCATCTTTGTGACACGGGCTTTTGGTGTCCGGCTGGTGGTGCTGGGTATTGCAGGCACGTTCATCCCTGTGGAGGGAGACGACATTGAAGAAGTCACGAGGAAGCTAGGGCAAATCATGCTGACACCGACGCGATAAATTTAGGGCGTCTCCCAGCCCCTGTTCCTGTTCATACCTTCCACGAAACCGGTCCATTCGCTGCTCCTCTGGCCGTGATTTCTCTATCCCCAGCCTTTTCCCAGTTATCCACAGGAATCCACAATATTTTGTATTGACAAACTAGACAGGCCTCTATATATTGCGGCCCGCTAGCCTGTCCTGATTATCGGATTCCTCGATTTTCAATGGTTATTCTGATGTGCCTATCTAGCCCCCAACAAAGACTTTACGCGAAGCTCGGCATCCAGATATTAGACGCATTTTCTCGGTAATAGCGGGCCTCGGAAGACCTTCCGACGCCCGCGTATTTTTTGCCTGACATCAGCCCGGCCAAGCCCCGACTGAAAGAGAATATGGTCTTGAACGTTTGCAATCAGTAAGGAGGGTGACGTGAGGATCGAACGCAGGTTTACACGTATGGGCCCCGGTCCCTACGAAGGCATGAAGTTCGTGAAACGTTCCTCGGAGATCAGGAATCCCGACGGCTCGACGGTGTTCAAGCTGGACGATATTGATGTCCCCGAGCAGTGGAACCAGTTGGCCGTCGATATCCTGGCGCAGAAATATTTCCGCAAGGCGGGTATCCCCCAACTTGGACCAGACGGGAAGCCCCTCACTGGTCCAGATGGTAAGCCGGTGCTGGACGGCGAGCGTGACGCTCGCCAGGTCTTCCACAGACTGGCCGGCTGCTGGGCGTACTGGGGAAAGAGTCACGGTTATTTCACCAAGGACGAGGACGCGTCGGCCTTTTATGACGAGCTGTGCTTCATGCTAGCCCGGCAGATGGCAGCACCAAACTCCCCGCAGTGGTTCAATACAGGCCTGCACTATGCCTATGGACTCTCCGGTCCTGCCCAAGGGCATTACTACGTGGACCCTACGAACAGGGAAATGGTCAAGGCGACGAATGCGTTCGAGCACCCGCAACCCCATGCGTGCTTCATTCAGTCGATCGAAGATGACCTGGTCAACGAGCACGGGATTATGGACCTCTGGATCCGCGAAGCCCGATTGTTCAAGTACGGATCTGGCACCGGGACGAATTTCTCCAAGCTGCGCGGCGAAAACGAATCGCTCTCTGGCGGAGGCAAGTCGTCCGGGCTGATGTCTTTCCTCAGGATCGGAGATCGCGCAGCCGGCGCGATCAAGTCCGGTGGGACCACGCGGCGCGCAGCCAAGATGGTGTGCCTGGACCTGGATCACCCCGATATCGAAGAGTTCATCGACTGGAAAGTCATCGAAGAGCAAAAAGTCGCTGCCATGGTCACCGGCTCGAAGATCTGTGCGAAGAAGCTCAACGCTGTGCTCAAGGCCTGCCATGTGCCAAATGGCGAAGGTGAAATAAAGGTTGAGACGGACCTGAATAGCAACGCAGCCCTTAAAGAGGCCATCTGCACCGCCAGGCAGGCTTCAGTGCCTGAAGCCTATATCCAGCGGATGTTTGCCTATGCCCGCGAAGGGTTCACGCATTTCGTGTTCCATGAATACGACGTCAACTGGGATGGGAAAGCCTACCAGACCGTGTCTGGTCAGAATTCCAACAACAGCGTGCGGATTCCGAACGGCTTCCTCGAAATCCTGGAGAAGGATGGGGACTGGCCCCTCAAACGGCGCACAGACGGCAAGGTCACCAAGACGGTCAAAGCGTGTGAACTCTGGGACAAGATCGCCTGGGCTGCGTGGATTTGTGCTGACCCCGGCACGCAATACGATACGACGATCAACGAATGGCACACCTGCCCGGAGGACGGGCGGATCAACGCGTCCAATCCCTGCTCGGAGTACATGTTCCTCGACGATACCGCCTGTAACCTCGCATCTCTCAACCTGGGAGAGTTCTACGCGCCGGATGGAAGGTTCAACCTGGAAGACTTCCGGCACGCGGTGCGGCTCTGGACCATCGTGCTCGAGATCAGCGTTCTGATGGCCTCCTTCCCCAGTCGGGCGATCGCGCAGAAGAGCTTCGTGTTCCGGACGCTGGGGTTGGGGTATGCCAATCTCGGCACTGTACTGATGCGGCAGGGTATTCCCTACGACTCGCCGAAGGCGCTGGCCCTCTGCGGAGCAATCTCGGCGGTTCTGACGGGAGAGTCCTACGCCACCTCGGCCGAAATGGCTGCTGAACTGGGGCCGTTCGAGGGTTTTGTGCGGAACCGCGAGCACATGTTGCGGGTCATCCGAAACCATCGGCGCGCTTCGTACAATGCTCCGCCGGAAGAATATGAGGGCCTCACTGTCAAGCCTAAGGGCATCCAACCTGAGCACTGCCCGCCGGATCTGATGCTGGCTTCCAGACGGGCCTGGGATCGGGCGCTTGAACTAGGGACAGCCTATGGATTCCGCAACGCCCAGACCACGGTCATCGCCCCGACCGGCACGATTGGCCTGGTCATGGACTGCGACACAACCGGTATCGAACCAGACTTTGCCTTGGTGAAGTTCAAGAAGCTGGCTGGCGGCGGCTACTTCAAGATCATCAACCAAAGCCTTCCGCCAGCGTTAACCACGCTCGGTTATACCGAAGCGCAGACCCAGGACATTGTGACCTACTGCACTGGACGCCGGACCCTCAATGGGGCCCCGTTCATCAACCATGAGACCTTGCAGGCCAAGGGGTTCGATGGCGCAGCGTTGGACCGATTAGAGGCCGCTTTGGGTCAGGCTTTCGAGATTCAGTTCGCGTTCAATAAATGGACGCTCGGTGAAGAGTTCTGCAGTGAGAAGTTGGGCCTGACCAATGCGCAACTCAATGATTCCAAATTCAACATGCTCAAAGCGCTCGGCTTTACCCAGGACCAGATCGTCGTCGCGAACGACTACTGCTGCGGCACCATGACGGTCGAGGGCGCGCCACATCTCAAGCCTGAGCACCTCCCGATTTTCGACTGCGCTAACCGCTGTGGTCGGACCGGCCAGCGCTTCATCCAGGTTGACGCGCATATTCGGATGATGGCTGCGGCTCAGCCCTTCATCAGCGGAGCAATCAGCAAGACCATAAATATGCCGGCCGATGTCACGATCGAAGATGTCAAGACGGCGTACCTATTGTCCTGGCAGAGCATGCTCAAAGCAGTGGCGCTCTACCGGGACGGTTCAAAGCTCAGTCAGCCTCTAAACGCCTCAACCGATTCCGGAGATACCGGTGAGGCTGCCGGCAATGACGTCATGAAGATGGCGGAACATGTGACCGAGCGAGTGATGTTCCGTTACCTGGCCAAACGGCGGCGCATGCCGGAACGGCGCCTTGGCTACACACAGAAGGCTATCGTCGGCGGTCACAAGCTCTACCTGCGAACCGGCGAGTATGCCGACGGGACACTGGGGGAAATTTTTCTGGACATGCACAAGGAGGGCGCGGCGTTTCGCAGTCTGATGAACTGCTTTGCGATCGCGATCTCGCTGGGACTTCAGCATGGGGTGCCGTTGGAAGAGTTTGTGGAGGCGTTCCTGTTCACGCGGTTCGAGCCGAACGGACCGGTCAAGCTGAATGACCACATCAAGATGTCCACCTCGATCATTGATTACATTTTCCGCGAGCTGGCCATCACCTATCTGGAACGGCACGATCTGGAGCAAGTGGTGGATGATGATCTGCGGATGGATTCTGTCAAGAAGGATGCGCAGGACCCGGAGTGCATGGATAGCGAGCCGGTTGACGAGAGAGCGCTGGCGCCCGCTGGGATCAGCCCCGAGATCTTCCCTGCACGGCGCGAGACCGGCAATGGAGCCGGAGGAAACGGTCACGGTCACGGGAATATCGCGCACAAGGTGGAGTTGAGGCGCGAGACATTGACCTACACCGCGGTCCAGATTGCCAAGCAAAAGGGGTACGAGGGCGACCCCTGCGTGGAATGCAAGCAGTTCACGCTCGTTCGAAACGGCACCTGCCTCAAGTGCGAGACCTGCGGCGCAACGAGCGGCTGCTCGTAAAAGAGGAGGA
>Ga0209859_1000108_pt1 | contig 17813 bp, 19 predicted proteins | sample GWRWS3_50_60_FD_187241 | JGI IMG/M metagenome (GOLD analysis project Ga0209859, IMG submission 187241) | Riverbed sediment microbial communities from areas with vegetation nearby in Columbia River, Washington, USA - GW-RW S3_50_60 (SPAdes)... | ecosystem: Environmental > Aquatic > Freshwater >... | reverse complement strand
GTCAACGGCGCACCCGATAGCGCAGGTGAAGCACCCGGTTGCCCTGAATCACCACGTCAGGATCCTCCAACAGGTGCTGCGCGTGGACCGACCCGAAGTAGCGCTTGCCGGACCCGAACACGACGGGTACGACGTCCATGCGCACCTCGTCGATCAGGCCCGCGGCAAGCACCTGGCCACCGACGTCGCCAGCGGCGACCTCGACCATGCGGTCACCCGCAAGCTCCTGCGCCTTGGCCACGGCTGCCTCGACGCCGTCGACGAAGTGAAACGGCGCCTCGGGGTCCCAGCCCTCGGGCTTCGGCCGGTGCGTCACGACGACCACGTGGTCGACCCCGCCCGGAGGCTTCCCGTCCCAGCCGTCCGTCATGTCGAAGACGTGGCGGCCGACGATTGTCGCCCCGATCTGGTCCCAGTACGGCCGGGTGTAGTCGTAGGACGTCTGCGACACCTTCACCTCGCCGCTCTCGTCCAACGGGACGTCACCGCTGGACAACCAGTCGAACAGCGGTCCGGGCTGGTCATTCTCGTCCGCGACGAAGCCGTCCACCGACACCGAGCTGTACATGACCACCTTGCCCACGGGGCTCTCCTTTGCTTTGGGGTGTCCCCAAATTAGCGTGTCGTGAGCTGTCGCTCTTGTAAGAAATCAATCGGCCGGCAGCGGCCAGCCGTCCAGCGCGTGGCCGGGATGTTCGCGCAGGAACCGCCGCCGGACTTCGACGTACCGGGTCGGCGTGAGCCCGGTGAACTCCCGGAATTCGTGGCCGAAGTGGGCCTGGTCGAAGTAGCCTGCGCCACTGGCGAGGTCGGCCCAGTCGATCGGTCCGGCGGGGTTGATCGAGAGCACGGTGGTGGCGAAGCGGTAGTTGCGGGCCAGCCGCTTCGGCGTGACGCCGATGAGCTCCTTGAACCGCTGTGCCAGATGAGTGCTGCTGACACCGGCTGCCACGCTCAGGTCGTCGATCGCCACCGCCCCGCTGGTCGCCGCGATGACGCTGCTCGTGTGGCGGACCAGCCCCAGGCCAGCGGTCTCGCGCAGCCGTCGCAGTAGCTCCTCCTCGAGCAGCGTCAGCATCTGGTGCGGTCCGTCCGCCGTGGCCAGCCGGTCTCGCAGCTCAGCAATGGCGGGCCGGCCCCAAACCTGCTCTATCGTCACCGGCCGGTCACACAGCTCGGCCGCGGGCATCGGCAGGAACGGCGCCAGCCCCCACGGCTTGAAGTGCACGCCGACGGACCGGGTCCGGAGTGGGTAGCCGAACTCCAACGCGCGGGTGGGCGTGGTGACCACGCAGCCGTCGGCGTACTCGGCCGTCTCGATGTCAGTGCCGGCGCGGATGAGGAACGGCGAACCGAGGTTGACGATGAGCAGCGCCGCCGGGCTCGGCGGCAGCGTCAGCCGGGCGTACGGCGGCGCACCCTCCAGGTAGTAGAGGTCGTCGATCAGCCCGTCCAGCGGCGGTCGCGGCACTCTGGACACGTACTCCACGCCCACAGCATCGCCGATGCCCCGCCGGCATCGCGCGCCGGGATGGTCCAGCCGCGCTGCCGCCAGCATCGAGCCGGCGCCGATCCCGGACGAGCGCCCGGCCGCGGACATTTGCGTGGGTTGCGCGTGCTGCGTGAGCGATGGAGGATTCTCGGCCCTCCAGTATCGCCCTGCATGGGGGAGGCGCTAAACCACCCTCTGCTGCGTTACCGTGCCCTGCTACGCGGCCGCGGGCTGTTCGCCGCCAAAGTCGACCTCGTCCAGCGCGGGGTCGAACACGTCCGGCGGGACCTGGAGTTCGTCGGTTGCGTAGGCGCCGAACCGGAGGATGTGGGAGGTCAGGTAGGGCGAGAGCTGGGCCGATCCTCAGCGGTCACCTGCCACCCCTCGGCAACCAGCTGCCGGATGACCTCCATCATGTCGATCGCGGTGTGGAACACGATCAGGTTGCACAGCAGCGAGTTCCATTTGACCGACTTTCCTGCTCGGCCGGGTCGTTCTCGGCGATCACACCCTGGTTGCCGAACCGGGGTCCAGGCGGAGAACCCGTTGTAGGCCTCGGCCTTGTTGGTGGCCGCGGTCACCCGTGCCCGCAGCCCCGAGTCGGCGAGGGGAACCGCAGCAGCGCCACGGTCCGCATCACGCGCCCGACCTCCCGGAACGCCTTGTAGATCAGGTTTTGCGCGAGTTCGACGAGAATCGGCGCATCAGCGTCACCGAAGACACTTTGCATTGTGAAGAGCCGTTTTAATGAGCGCGCTGCGGCAGGCCGGCACCACGGTGTATGAACCGATGCACCGCTTCCGCCTCGACGTCCCAGCCGACATGTTCGGGTCGGTGCTGCCCGTACTCTTGCGGCTGCGCGCCGTTCCGCAGACATCGGCGATGCGGGGATCGGCGTACGTGCTTGAGGGTGAGATTCCAGCGGCCCGGGTGCACGAGCTGGAGCGACAGTTGCCGTCGCTGACCCGCGGCGAGGGTCTGCTGGAATGCGCCTTCGACCACTACCAACAGGTCCGCGGCGCGATCCCGGCCCGGCCCCGGTCGGACCACAATCCGCTCAACCGCAAGGAGTACCTGCTGCACGTCGTTCGGCGGGTGTCCGCCGCAGGTCCGGCGTCCCGTCAGGATTCGGCTAGCGCGACCAATGACTCATCGATCACCCGATAGACCGTCCAATCATCGTGGGCGACTGCCCCGAGGGATTCATAGAGGTCGATCAATGGCGTGTTCCAGGTGGGCCCGCACATCTGCAAGATCACACCAGAGCGGTACCGCGGGATCCTTCTCGGCCCGGTCGATATCGCGTGTCCTGCCGGGGCTGCTTCTTCCGCCAGAAGGCCAGCACGCCGATGATCGCGGCCGCGACGGCAGCGAGGATCGTCGGGTCGCCAGCCATGATCGCCTCCGGCACTGGGTAGGTGGTGGGGCGCGGCGGGTCGTCGCTGGTATCTTCCATGGGCTCAGGGTATCGGGCCGCACACGTGATCCGTGCGCTTGCGAGCGGACGTCGCGCAACAGTCGGTGCGGTTGCACAGGTTTGCATTTCGTGATCTTCGGAGGCCACGACGCCGCGTCGCGGACTAGACCGCGTCGAGTGAGGTTGCTGTGGGTCCGTCGGGCGATGGCGCAAGCGATTGCAGGGCCTCGCCGTCGAGTAGCCACGGCACCCATTCGCGCAGTTCCTGGCCGCCGATCCGCCGGTAGAACGCCCGAGAGCCGGTGAGTTCGGTTCTGTCAAGCACCCACCACTGCACGCCCCAGTAGCCGCGCTCGACGGCGATGCGGGCGAGCTCGGCCAGCAGCGCCCTGCCGTGACCGCCGCCCCGGGCGGCCGGGCGCACGTAGAGGTCCTCCAGGTAGATGCCGTGCACACCGCGCCAGGTGGAGAAGTTGAGGAACCAGATGGCGAATCCGACCGGCTCGCCGGAGACGTCGTCGCAGGCCATGTGGGCATAGAGCGCCGGCTGCGGCCCGAATAACGCGGCGTTTAGCTGCTCGATGGTCGCGACCGCCTTCTCCAGAGCCTTCTCATAGTCGGCCAGCTCGCGGATGAAGTCGACGATGGCCGGGACGTCGTGCGGGGTGCCAGGTCTGATCACAACGCTATTGTCCACGCATGCCGCTCGTCGCCGTCATGCCAACACCGGTGCACCCACTGCCACGCCTCGCTTACGAGTTAGGCCTCGGCGAGGACCAGCTCTGGGTCAAACGCGAGGACATGACCGGCCTGGCCGGCGGCGGCAACAAGGCCCGCAAGCTGCAACATTTCGTTTCCGACGCTCTAGCTGGCGGGTACCGGGTCCTCGTCACCGGCGGCGGTTCGCAGAGCAATCACGCCCGGATGACGGCCGCCGCGGCAGCGATGCACGGACTCGGCTGCGAGCTGGTGCTGCGCCGTCCCGACGACATGAGCCTGTCCGGCAATCTGCTGCTGGACCGGATGCTCGGGGCGCGGATCCACTGGGTGCAGGAGATACCCTTCGCTGCGCTGAATCAGGCCATTGTGGACCTGGCGGCGTCAAGCGATGAGGCGGCCTATCCGATTCCGATCGGCGGCTCGTCGCTGCCCGGCGCGAAGGCCTATGCCGAGGTGGCCCTGGAACTGCAGGCGCAGCTCGACTTCGACCTCGTTGTGGTGGCCAACGGGTCAGGCGGCACCCACGCCGGGCTGGCCGCCGGGATCGGCGACCACGCCCGGGTGCTCGGCATCAACGTCGGCGCCCAGGACAACATCGAGGCGTTCGCCACCGATCTGGCCGCGCAAGCGGCGCGGTCGTTGGGTCTGGCGACCCCGGCCGGAGCTGCGCAGGTGGACCATGACCACGTGGGGGAGGCTTATGGCGTACCAACAGATGATTGTCTGGAAGCTCTGTTGCTCACGGCTCGGACCGAGGGTCTGCTACTGGACCCGGTCTACTCCGGCAAGGCCATGGCCGGCCTGATAACGCGGGCCCGTGACGGACGCATCGAAGTCGGTCAGCGTGTGCTGTTCGTGCACACCGGCGGCTGCCCGGGCTGCTGTCCACGCGGTACACCGACTGGATGGCCGACGCGTTACGGTCGTGAGGTGGGCAAGATCTTGTCAATCAACCTGGCCGTGCCCGAGATGAGCACCGCCAAGGACGTCGGCCTGACGGGGATCAATAAGCAGCCGGTGGCCGGCCCGGTGCTGGTGCGCGCGCCAGGCCCAAAGACCACAGGGCTGGGCAGCGGCGTTGTCGGCGACCACGTCTTCGACATCGCCCATCACGGCGGCGACGAGCAGGCCGTCTATGCCTACGCGCGGGAGGACTACGACTGGTGGGAGGTGGAGCTGGGCCGCACGTTGCCCGGTGGCCTGTTCGGGGAGAACCTCACCACCCTCGGCGTCGACGTCAACGGAGCGCTGATCGGCGAGAAGTGGCGCATTGGGACTGATCTGGTGCTGCAGACTACGTTCGCGCGCATCCCATGCAACACCTTCCAGACGAAGATGGCCGAGCCGCAGTGGATCAAACGGTTCACCAAGGAGGCCCGGTCGGGAACCTATCTGCGGGTGGTCGAGCCGGGCGAGATCCAGGCCGGCGACTCTGTCGTTGTGGTTTATCGGCCGTCGCACGGGGTGAGCATCGCGGAGGGGTTCCGGGCTTGGACGCTGGAGCCGGAGCTACTGCCGCGGCTGCTGCTCGCCGACGAAGCCCCTCACGAGGTGAAGGAGAAGGCCCGCCAGCGGCTAAGCCGCTAACGTGCCCCATCGACTAGCCGGAACAGCCGTGACCGAACCGGACACGGCTGGGCGCTACGCTGGTGGCGTAGTTGTGACCAAGGACAACGTTGGAGGCCCCAGTGCGTAGTCACAATCCGGTACTCACCCGGCTCACGCCGGAGACTCAATCGGGTTATCGAGGTCCGGTCTCCTACGCGCCGGAGCCGGCGGGCTACCCGTCCTCGGTGATCGCCCCCGCCGAGACCGACCGGATGACCATCGACGACGTCGTGGTCCGCACCATCGGCCTGCTCGCGCTCCTCGGCGTCAGCGGTGCCTTGGCCTGGGTGATGGTGCCAGATGCCCTGGTCGCACCAGTCATGATCGGCGCCGCGATGATTGGCCTGGTCATCGGTCTGGTCCTCTCCTTCAAACGTGTCACCAACCCGCTCGCCGTCGGTGCGTACGCGGTGGTGGAGGGCGTCTTCGTCGGCATCGTCAGCAAGCTCTTCGAGGGCCAGTTCGAGGGCATCGTCCTGCAGGCCGTCGTCGGGACGTTCGGCGTCTTCCTCCTTATGGCACTGCTCTACAAGTCAAAGGTCATCCGGGCGACGCCACGGTTCGTTCGCGTGGTCACTGGGGCCGTGATCGGCCTCTTTGCCATCATGTTGGTCAACTTCGTGCTCTCGCTGCTCAATGTGAACACTGGGCTGCGGGATGCGGGTTTCCTCGGGATCGCGTTCAGCCTGGTCTGCATTGTGGTCGCCTCGCTGACCTTCATCCTCGACTTCGCACAGATCGAGGAGGGCGTCCGCGCCGGCATGCCGAAGCGGTATGCCTGGTCGTGCGCGTTCGGCATCCTGGTCGGCCTGATCTGGCTCTACCTGGAAATCCTGCGGCTGCTCAGTTACCTGCGCGGCGACGACTAGGTGTCAGATCCGAACTCGGCGGCCGCGCTGCGCGCGGCCGCCGATCGTCTGGTCAACCGGGTGAGCCAGTGGACCCCGGCGCGGTGGGAGCGGCCGGTTCGGGCGGACCTCGACGTGTCCGGACCGGCGATCGCCGTCTCGGGTCCGGCGTATCCGCTCACTCGGGCCGATGTGGTGTTCGGCCTGGTCCAGGAACTCGCAGACGTTGCCGCGCAGGTCGAGGCTCGCCCGCGGCGTGAGGTTCCTCGGCTCGACAATCACCTCGCCCTGTCCGACCAGCTGCGGGTGATGGTGGCCGACCTGCTGGCCGCCGACCCACCCGCCGAGATGGCGCGAGCCGCGACAGCCGCGGTCGACGCAGCCACTCGCGCCCTGTAGCCCACCGCCAACCCACCATCCGCGTGGCTGCAACCCACCGCAAGATCGCCGTGATCATGAGCTGACCGTCGCCAAAAGGCGTCGATCATGACCTCCAGGTCATGATCGACGGGATCTTGGTGCACGGGATCTTGGTGCACGGGATCTTGGTGCACGGGATCTTGGTGTTAGGCGAGGCGTTCCACCACCATCGCCATGCCCTGACCACCGCCGACGCACATCGTCTCAAGGCCGATCGTCTTGTCGTGCCAACTCAAGGCGTTGAGCAGGGTGCCGGTGATGCGGGCACCCGTCATCCCAAACGGGTGGCCGACAGCGATTGCGCCGCCCATGACGTTGAGCTTGTCGAGTGGAATGCCCAGCTGCTGATACGACGGGATGACCTGGGCGGCAAACGCCTCGTTGATCTCAACGAGGTCCACGTCGTCGAGGGTCATGCCGGCCCGGGCGAGGGCTTGACGCGACGCCTCGACGGGACCGAGGCCCATGATCTCGGGCGACAACGCGGTCACGCCGGTCGAGATGATGCGTGCCAGCGGTGCCACGCCGAGCGAGTCGGCCTTGGCGGCGCTCATGATCACTACGGCGGCTGCGCCGTCGTTGAGCGGGCAGCAGTTGCCGGCCGTGATGCGTCCGTCGGGCCGGAAGACGGGCTTAAGCGCGGCGACCGCCTCGAGGGTCACGCCAGGGCGGGGACCGTCGTCGGTGGAGATGATGGAGCCGTCCGGCAGTGTCACCGGCGTGATCTCCCGGGCCCAGAAGCCGTCGGCGATCGCCTTCTCGGCCAGGTTCTGCGACCGTACGCCGAAGTCGTCCATCTCCTCCCGGGTCACCCCGTAGGCCTGGGCGAGGTTCTCCGCCGTGTGTCCCATGGCGAGGTAGACATCGGGGATCTCACCGGACTCGCGGGGGTCGGTCCAGGTCGGGGCGCCGCCGGCGGCCCGCTCGGTCGACCGCGCTTGGGCGGTCGCGAAGGCCGGGTTCTGCCACGGGCCGCCAACGAGGGCCTGCGCCTCCGACGGGAGACCGTCGGAGCTTCCCCGGGCGTAGCGCGAGACGGTCTCGACCCCGGCCGAGACGAATACGTCGCCCTCGCCCGCTTTGATGGCGTGGAAGGCCATTCTGGTCGTCTGTAGCGACGACGAGCAGTAGCGCGTCAGGGTGGCGCCGGGCAGGTGGTCGTAGCCGAGCAGGATCGCGACGACGCGCGCCATGTTGAACCCCTGCTCGCCGCCGGGCAGCCCGCAGCCGAGGTAGAGGTCGTCGATGTCGCGGGGATCGAGCTGCGGCACCTTGTCAAGGACGGTGCGGACGATGGTGGCGGTGAGGTCGTCCGGACGCAGATCGCGTAGCGACCCTTTGGCGGCGCGTCCGATCGGGGAGCGGGCGGTGGCGACGATGACGGCGTCGGACGGGTTGAGAGCAGCCATCCCCACAGGTTACCGCCGAGTACACCAGGTTGGATATGTGAACCTAGTCCTTGATCGACGAGGACAGGTTGGCCGCGGCGGCCAGCGCGGGGAAGAGGGCGTACGCCATCACTCGATAGCCGTCCGCCGAGGGATGGAAGCCGTCGTGGCAGAGCATGCCCGCGTCGGCGCGGAACACCGGTCCGACCTGCGTGGCGAGGTCGACCACCGCGGCGCCGGCGGCCCGTGCGGCGCTCGCCTGCGCCCGAGCGACCCGCCGCCCGTACCAGCCAACAATCTGCCGCAGTGGTGGCGCCACCGCCCGAAGGGCAGCCAGATCCGGGCAGGTTCCGACGACGACCGCGGTACCCGCGTCACGAAGCCGGCGTACCGCGGTTGCCAGAGCAGCGGCCGCCTCACCCGGGCGCACCAGGTGGGTCGCGTCGTTGGTGCCGACCAGAATGACGGCCAGGTCGGGTCGTACGCCGAGTTGGGCCCGCGCCACCTGCGTGGCCAGATCGGCGCAGCGGGCGCGGGACACCGCGACCGTGGAGAGCGACACCTTGGCTCCCGCCGCAGCGAGCATGTGCGCGAGCTGGCCGCCGACGGTCTCCTCCACGATGTCGACGCCGACGCCCAACGCCGACGCGTCACCAAGTAGGACCAAACGCAGTGCGGGCTTGTCGTCGTCGCCCAGCGTCGCCCGTACGGCCAGACCCAGGTCGGGCTTGGCGTAACGGCGTGACCGTGCGGCTACCGCCTCGGCGGCGAGCAAAGCGGCTCCACCCACGGTGCCGGCGATCAAGGCCAGCCCGGCGGCCTTCGCGAGACGCCGGATCAGGCGGGCAGTGTCCACGTCGACTTCGCTCCCTTCCCGGCCTAGTCCGCGGGGGTTGGGGCGATCGGGCCGACGGATCCGGCCGACACCCCCGTCACGGAGGGTACGGGGTGAACGCCGCTCTGCGCAGCCGCCGCACTGGTCGGGGTCAGGCCAAGCGCCTCCAGCGCGGAGGGCAGCACCGCGACGGCCGCCTCCCGATAGCCCTCCGCTGACGGGTGATAGCGGTCGGCCCCGAACATGTTGTCCGGCGCCGCCGCGAAGCGTGGACCGAGCAGGTCACCAAGAGCGACGGCGCGGCCACCGGCGCGGATAACGGCCACCGTCTGCGCCGCGGCCAGCTGGCGACTCCACCGCCGAGCGAGCCAGCGCAGGGGTGGCTGGATCGGTCGGATGGTGCCAAGGTCCGGACACGTCGCGACGACAACCTCGGCGCCGGCTTCGCGAAGCGTGTGTACGGCCTCGAAGAGGTGGCGTACGGCCGCGGACTCGCTCGCGCGGGTCGTCACGTCGTTCGCCCCGATGAAGACGACGGCTAGGTCAACGCCGGCCTCGAGGGCGATCTCCACCTGGGCCGAGAGCCACGCCGATACCGAGCCGACGACGGCCGGGCAGGTGAGGCGCACCGGACGCTTCGCCGCGTCGGCGATCCAGGTGGCGAGTAGGGCGCCCGGTGTCTCGGCGCGGGTCTGCACGCCGTAGCCGGCCGCGGTCGAGTCGCCGAGCACAGCCAGTCGCAGGGGCACCGCTACGCCGGCAGCCGCATCGGCGTACCCGGGGCCGTAGAGTCCGCTGCTGCGGGGCGGCGGCGCCTCGGCTCCCGGAATCGTCATCCGAGCGATGAGGACCTGACCGAGGAGGACGCCAATGCTGAGCGCCCCGGCGGCGGTGAGGGCCCCACCGGCGTACGCGGCGACAGCCGCTAGCCGGCGCTCCGGGCGGATAGGAGTCTGGTCGCTCACCGGCGTCCTCCCGACGACGAGTGGTGGTGATCCACAGACTACCTATGGCGATCCGGTCCCACGTGGCGCATTTCGATGCGGACGATCACCCGTTGCTCTCGCTCCATGGCGGCGCGATAGTCGCCCCAGTCTGGGTGTTCACCGCTGACGCTGCGGTAGTAATCGACCAGGAGATCCATCGCCTCGGGCAGATCGACAATCTCGGCGACGCCGTCGACCTGGATCCACCGCCCGAAGAAGGCGTCCGGTAGCACGCAGAGGAAGACCCGCGGGTCACGCTGGATGTTGCGGATCTTGTAGGCCGGCCGGCGAGTGCTGATCACGACGCGACCGGCGCCGTCGACCGCAGCGAGGACTGGTGTGAGCTGCGGCGTGCCATCTGCGCGCATGGTGGCGAGAACAGCGTGGTGTTGCGTTGACAGCACGTCGAGGGCGGTGTCAGTGTCCATGCCGTCTATCCTCCCGCGCCGGTCCGTTCGTCCCCGGCAACCGAACGGGGGTTTAGCTCCTCGAATTCGCGGCTAAGTTGGTGGCATGCCTGCCCGTCTGCGTCGCCACACCGCACTCATCGCCTTCGCGCGGGCCTTCAAGCCCGGAACGCCTGGACTCAGCCGCCGTCTGTCAGCCATGCCCCGATTGATCAAGGCATCACTTCGCGGGGAGTACGACGGGGGGATGCGCCTGTTCCTCATGGCCGCCGCGTCGCTTTACATCCTGTCGCCGCTCGACGCCATCCCCGAGTTGTTCACCGCGTTCATTGGTCTGATCGACGACGCGTTCGTGGTGACCTGGCTCATCGGCGCACTGCTCGCGGAGACCGAGCGCTTCTTAGAGTGGGAGAAGACTCGCGGCATGGGTCCGCAGGTGATCCCCGGGCAGGTCCTCAAGAGCTGAGCCCAGACCAGCGTGCCCGAGGCGCGCACTACTAGGCTGCGGGCATGCGCTACTTCGACAACGTCGTCGAGATGATCGGCAACACCCCGCTCGTGCGTCTCCGCAACGTGACCGAGGGCATCTCCGCGACGGTCCTCGCCAAGGTCGAGTACTTCAACCCGGGCGGAAGCGTGAAGGACCGCATCGCCCTACGCATGGTGGAGGAGGCCGAGAAGTCGGGTTTGCTCCACCCCGGTGGAACCATCGTCGAGCCGACGAGCGGCAACACCGGCGTGGGCTTGGCCCTGGTGGCGCAGCTCAAGGGGTATAAGTGCGTCTTCGTCTGCCCGGACAAGGTGAGCGAGGACAAGCGCAACGTGCTCAAGGCATTCGGTGCCGAGGTCGTCGTCTGTCCGACCGCCGTCGCACCCGAGGACCCGCGCTCGTACTATCTCGTCTCCGACCGACTCGCGGCCGAGATCCCCGGTGCTTGGAAGCCCAACCAGTACGTCAACCCGAACAACCCGTTGTCGCACTACGAGACGACCGGCCCGGAGCTGTGGGAGCAGACCAACGGTCGGATCACTCACTTCGTCGCGGGCGTCGGCACCGGAGGAACCATCTCCGGGACGGGCCGCTATCTCAAGGAGGCTTCCGGAGGCCGCGTCCGGATCATCGGCGCCGACCCGGAGGGATCGGTTTACTCCGGCGGGACGGGCCGGCCGTACCTCGTCGAGGGTGTGGGTGAGGACTTCTGGCCGGAGACGTACGACCGCACCGTCTGCGACGAGATCGTGGAGGTTTCGGACAAGGACTCGTTCGAGATCACCCGACGGCTGGCCCGCGAGGAGGGTCTGCTCGTTGGGGGCTCATGCGGGATGGCGGTGGTCGCGGCCCTGGAGGTGGCCCGAAAGGCATCGCCGGACGACGTCGTCGTCGTGCTGTTGCCCGATGGCGGCCGCGGGTACCTCTCGAAGATCTTCAACGACGACTGGATGGCCCGCTACGGGTTCCTCCGCTCGGGCTCGGCCGAGTCCACCGTCGCCGACGTGCTGGCCGGCAAGGGTGGCCGGATGCCGGAGATGGTGCACGTGCATCCGAGTGAGACCGTGCGCGACGCGATCGACTACATGCGCGAGTACGGGGTATCACAGCTCCCGGTGCTGAAGGCCGAACCGCCCGTGGTGACCGGCGAGATCGCCGGCTCGATCGCGGAGCGCGACCTGCTCGACGCCCTGTTCACTGGGCAGGCGCACCTGCACGACATGGTCGAGCGGCACATGGGTCCGGCCCTGCCCATGGTCGGTGGCGGTCAGCCGGTGAGCGAGGCGGTGGCGCTGCTGGAGAAGTCCGACGCCGCGATCATTCTCATCGACGGCAAGCCCGCTGGAGTGCTCACGCGGCAGGACCTTCTGGCGCACCTCGGCGCCGGCTGACCTCAGCCGTCCAGCGGTGCGGGAACGGCCACGACATCGACGAATGCGCCGCGCCGTAACACCGTGATCTGCAGCCTGGCGCCGATAGCCGAGCCCAGCATGAGTCGCGTGATGTCCTGAACGCCCTTCACCGGCTTCCCTCCCGCGGACACGATGATGTCGCCGAGAAAGAGGCCTGACCGCGCGGCCGGACTTCCCGGCACGACCTCCAACAGGCGCAGCCCGCGACGTTGGTTGAGTTTCTGCGCGACCTGCGGCGGCAGCGGCGCCGGCGCACCCGCGACGCCGAGCCAAGCGCGGCGTACCCGACCGGTCGACATCAGCTCCGAAATGATGGTGCGGGTCGTGGTGTTGATCGGTACGGCCAATCCCACGCCGATCCCGGCGACGGCGGTATTGATGCCCACCACGCGGCAGTTGGAGTCGGCCAGGGCGCCGCCGGAGTTGCCGGGGTTCAGCGCCGCGTCGGTCTGGATCACGTCATCGATGAGCCGTGCGCGCCGGCCGTCACGAACCGGGAGGGAACGGCCAAGGGCGCTGACCACGCCGGCGGTCACTGACCCGGCGAGGCCTAGCGGGTTACCGACGGCGACCACGAGCTGGCCGATCCGCAGTGTGTCCGCGTCGCCGAGGGTCGCCGGCGGTGCGCCACCGTCTCGTACCCGAAGCACAGCCAGGTCGGCCAATGGGTCCGTGCCGACCACGTCGAATCGGCTCTCCGTGCCGTCGGTGAACTCGGCTACCCCGGCCGGCGCACCTGCGACCACGTGCGCGCTGGTGAGCATGAACCCGTCGTCGGTGAACGCGACGCCCGAGCCAGCGCCGTCGCCGCGGGTGGTACGCACGACGAGACTCGCGACGCTGGGCAGCAGTTTGGCCGCGACGGTGGAGACGACATGCGAGTAGGCGTCGAGCGCGTCGGACTCGGAGGGCATGTCGGCGACAACGCCGTCTGGGCCTGGTTGATGCCCGTCGGCGTTTCGCTTCCGGCGAAGTGTCACGTTGATCGCCTCCGGCGCCGTTGCTTCCTTGATCGCCTCCGGCGCCGGTGCTTCGTTGATCGCCTCCGGCGAAGGTCCCCCCACATCGGCTCCTCCGCGTCGGTTAGGTGTGGGCGCTAAGGCAGACGTCGGGGAGGTCGAACCACCGCAGCGCCTCGAAGCCGGCCGAGACCATGGCCGCTGTGCCCGCCTCAGAGCGGCCCGCGTCCGGCTGCTCGGCCAGTTTGGCGAAGAGGTCGTGCGCCTCGTCGAGGTAACCCTCGAGGGCGCTCTCGGGCGCCCGCTCGTGACGGGCGGGCCAGCTTAGACGCCCGTCCGCCTCGTAGCGCAGCTGCGAGAGCCGCAACGGCGGCTCGACGAGCCCGGCGCGGTGCCGCCACAGACCGGTGGCTGGGGCGAATTTGTACTCGGAGAGCAACAGCCAGCCGTAGGTCGCGACCAGGTCTACCGCCTCGACGATGTAGCGAAACGTGGCGTCGGAGATGAAGTAGTTGAAACTGACCCGCACCCAGCCGGGTTTGATCCCCTCGCAGCCGGCGACGATCTCCTGCTCGAAGCGGTGCGACTGGTCGAGGTCGATGCCGAGCAAGCGGTGGCCGTACGGCCCGGCGCACGAACAGCCGCCGCGTGACTGGATGCCGAAGAGGTCATTGAGAACCGCGACGACAAAGTTGTGATGAAGGTACCGGCCACCCGGCCTGCGGATCACAAACGACAAGATGGACAACCTGTCGGCATCGACGTTGCCAAGGATCTGGATGTGCGGGTTCGCCCGCCAGGACGCGACCGCCCGATGAAGGAAGTGCTCCTCTTGGTCCCGTATGACATCGGTTCCGACCGCCTGCTTGAGCCCGACGACCAAGCCGGCCCGGATCGATTCGACGATGGCGGGCGTGCCACCCTCCTCGCGGTGGGCCGGGTCTGAGAGGTAGTGGTGGTCGTACTGGTTGACGTAGTCGACGGTGCCGCCGCCCGGCACAGTGGGCACGCGGTTGCGCAGCAGTTCGCGCCGCACGACGAGGATCCCCGGCGTCCCCGGGCCGCCCACAAACTTGTGCGGCGAGAGGAAGACCGCGTCCTTGTACGCCTTCGGGTGAGACGTACATGGCCCGTACATCTCGATCTCTACATAGGGGGCGGCGGCGGCGAAATCCCAGAACGACAATGCGCCATGGCGGTGCAGTAGGTCGGATATCGCGTGCGCATCAGTGACGATCCCGGTGACGTTGGAGGCGGCCGAGAACGATCCAATCCTCAGTGGACGGTCGCGATAGCGGACCAGTTCGGCTTCGAGCCGTGCGACGTCGATGTGCCCATCGGAGTCCTCGGGGATCACCACGACATCGGCGATGGACTCGCGCCAGGGCAGCTCGTTCGAATGGTGTTCGAACGGTCCAATGAACACGACCGGGCGGTGGTCGGGTGGAATCTGATCCGCGAACTTGTATGCGTCGTCGAGTTCGGCGGGTATCCGGATTCCCAGAATCCGGATCATTTTGTCGATGGCGCCTGTCGTTCCTGAGCCGGAGAAGATGACGATGGTCTGCTCGTCGCCGCCAACGGCGTCGCGGATGATCTGGCGCGCGTCCTCCCGCAGGCGGGTGGTCTGAAGGCCGGTGCCGGAGGACTCGGTGTGTGTGTTCGCGTACCGCGGGAGCACCTCATCGCGGATGAAATCTTCGATGAAGGTCACGCCGCGACCGGAAGCGGTGTAGTCCGCGTACGTGACACGGCGCGGGCCGAACGGTCCCCACATGACCTGGTCGTCCCCGATGACGGACTCCCTAATGCGACGTAGGAGTGGGCTCTCGGGCCGGGTGTCGGGCATGGTTCATTATGTGGGATAAGCGCGATTGCGCCTACCGCTGGGTCCATTCTCAGTGCCTTGTGCCCGGTCTTTTCCGGACGAAGTCGCACATGCTGTCCGTCGGTATGGCATGCCCCGCTCGTACGTTTTCTACGGAGCTACCCGGAGGGTCAGGCTCCAACCATGGGGAGGGGCTTTGAGTAAACTCGACCTCGTCGAGGCTGAATGTCCGGCGGTTGCTGAGTGTCCGGCTGATGTTGTGGACAGGCTGTTGTGGCGCAACGCACAGCGGATCCTGGACCGTCACGTAGTGCGTCTCGATGGTACCTGTCAGTGGTGCGGTAGGCGGTCGCCATGCTCGCCCAGGCGTCTCGCGGAGCGTGCCGATGCCGTATCCCGGCAACCCTGGCACGAGGCATGGATCGCACGGAACGAGATCACTCGTCTGTTGCCCGTGCTGACGGCCGACTTCGCGGTCTGGCCGGGCGGGTCCGGCCGGGCCGGGCGCCGGCGAAATGAGCGCGGCTTCGACTGAGGCTGACGCGCTGTCGGCGTCGCAGCTGCGGAGATCGCAGCGACAAGTCCAGAGTTCCCTCGCGGTAACGGTGTACACGCCCCCGCCGGCGCGGACCGTGACCGCACGACCCGCTCGCCGGGGCCGGCAAGCCTCCGTCGGTCACGCGCCTCCGGCCAGGCGCATCCCCGATCACGAGCGGGCCCGGAGGGGCGAGGGTGCGGGGCTCACGGTTCCCCCGCATTGATCGCAGCCGCGTGCCCTCGCCCAGCCCTAAGCCGCCGGTCCTACGTCGCCCGGGGCGAGGCGCGGTCTACATTGAGGCTCATGGCTGAGCTGCTCCCCGCCGACGCGGTCGCCTCGGGCCTGTCGGACGTCAACGACTGGTCGGGCGACGGATCTGGCATCACGCGCACCGTTTCGCTGCCGACGTTCCCCGCTGCGATCGACGTGGTCGACCGGATAGCTTTGGTCGCCGAGGAGATGGACCATCATCCCGACATCGACATCCGGTGGCGAAAACTAACCTTCACGTGCGCGACCCACTCGGCCGGTGGCGTCACGGCGAAAGACTTCGCGCTCGCCCACCGCATCGATGAGATAGTCGCGGCCGTCGCCCCCGGTTAGGCTGGGCCCGAATCTCGGACGACGACCGGACGAAGAGGTTGGCTTGGCGGGCACGCAGGTCCCGAGTGCTCTGTCCCCTTTGGACGGCCGATCCTATCTCCGGCGATCAACAGTATCGGGTATCCTCCCTCGTCTTCGGGCGCAAGGCGCCCGTGCTCCCACACGAGCGGAGCAGTCTCGCTTGACGACTCATCGCTGGACGTGCGCCCCGGTCACCAATGCTGCTCCGTTTCCGGTGGCCCTTGGGCGACTGCCCGTTCGGGCTCGAGGGTGACTCGACGCTGCGCGCCTGGAGATTGTGGTCATCCGTTGATCACGCCACTCGGGGTGTGCACGTGCTGCGCTTCCGTGGCGAGGAGGCATCCGTCGGCCTTCACGTGGACGCCAGTTACCGACTCGAGGTCGTCTGAGCGTGCCCGCGCCGCGACGGCTTTGGCGTCTGGCGAGTTTCGGCCGATTCCCCCGCTGGTACCTGCGACGATGGAGAGTCGACGGGGGTTGTGGATCGCGGCGGGTCGCCGCAGCAGCCGGCGAGGAGCGGGCAGATGATCCAATCGGAGACGATCGACCGCATTGTCAGGTGGAACGGCGATGGGCTGCCGGTAGTTTCGCTCTACGTTCACGTCGACCCGGACCGACGCCTGGATCTTGACAGTCAGCTCGCGAGCCTGCTGGACCAGATCCGGCCGCTGGCCTACGACGAGTCGCTGGCGCACGAGGCGAGGCTTTCGGTGCGCAACGACATCGAACACATTCAGGAGGCGGCAGGGCAGCAGCGGTGGAAGCCTGGCGCGGTCAGCATCTTCTCGTGCAGCGGCCGGGGTCTGTTCGAGGAGGTCGAACTTCCTCGTGCGGTTCACGACCGCGTCGTCGTGGACGCGACGCCCTGGGTCCGTCCGCTGCTCGCGGTGCTCGACGACTATCACCGCAGCTGCATCGTAATGATCGACAAGGGCCAGGCCCGGATGTGGGAGCTGTACCAGGACGAGTTGCGGGAGGCCGTGACGGTCCAGGGTGAGACGCTGCGCAAGCCCAACTATGCGCACGGGAAGGCCGAGCATAACGTCCACAACCGTGCCGAGGAGTTGATGAACCGGCATTACCGTGGGGTCGCGGAGCAGCTCGATCAGATGTTTCGGACCGACGGATACGAGCTGTTGGTCATCGGTGGTCACGACCACGACGTGCCGGGCTTTGTCGAATTCCTCCCGCTCAACCTGCGCGCTCGGGTCGCCGGCACGTTCACGATGGACCCGGGCACGGCCACGCCGGGCGACATCAGGAAAAGTGCTGAATCCATTCTTGAGCGGCACGAACGTGAGGAGGAGCGCCGGATTGCCGCCGAGGTTCTACAGCTGAACGCGATGGGAGGGTTGGCCGCCGTCGGGCTACGACGCTGTCTCTGGGCCGGCTCTATCGCGGCTGCGCAGCTGCTGCTTGTCGAAGGTGGCGCGACGGCTCCCGGGGTCATGTGTGACGAATCGCGCTGGTTGGCGCCCTCGGGCGAGGCGTGTCCCATGTGCGGCCGGGCGACGCGGCATATCCCCGATGTCATCGATGAGCTCGTGACCGCCGTGATCGACGACGGTGGATCGGTCGAGCATGTCCAGGCCGAGACGGAATTGCGCCAACACCTCGTCGCCGCGAGGCTCCGGTTCCCGCTGCCGCCCGATCCCGCGGATGATGTTTGAGGTAGCCGTCACGGCTGCTGGAAGCCTTGCGTCTCCCAGATGCGCTGGTCGAGGTAGCCACGCACGCGACCGACGTACTCCTCGCTGGCCGGTGTGTGCCAGCGCCCGCTGAACCAGCGGCCGATGCACCCCCACGCGTCACCGGCGGCGTACTCGCGACCCCGCTCGACC
>Ga0209859_1000107_pt1 | contig 18061 bp, 20 predicted proteins | sample GWRWS3_50_60_FD_187241 | JGI IMG/M metagenome (GOLD analysis project Ga0209859, IMG submission 187241) | Riverbed sediment microbial communities from areas with vegetation nearby in Columbia River, Washington, USA - GW-RW S3_50_60 (SPAdes)... | ecosystem: Environmental > Aquatic > Freshwater >... | reverse complement strand
CAGACGAAATCGGCCGGCAGCTCCTCGCGACCGATCAGGTCGAGGAACGCGATCTTCGGATGGATGCACGTCACGCCGAGCGGCGCTCGGAGCTCCTCGCCGTTCTCGAGCGCGACGCCCGCGAACCGACCGCCGGTGGTGAGCACCTTCTTCACGCGCGCGTCGGTGCGGATCTCGCAACCGAACGACTCGGCCGACCGCCGGATCGAATCGGACACCGCACCCATCCCGCCCTGCTGGAACCCCCAGGAGCCGAGGTGCCCGTCGCCGACGTCACCGATCGAATGGTGCAGCATCACGTAGGCCGTGCCGGGCTCGTCCGGCCCCGCCCACGTCCCGATGATCCCGTTGACCGCGAGCATGCCCTTGATCTCTTCGGACTCGAACCAGTCGTCGAGCAGGTCCGTGATACTCATCGTGAACAGCCGCGTGACGTCGCCGACCCCGCGGACACCGAGCTTGCGCATCTTCCAGGCGGCCCGCGCGCTCTCGATCAGGTCGCCGAACGCCATCGAGCCGATCTTCGGCGGCTTCTGGAGCAGCAGCGGACCGAGGACGTCGGCGACCTCCTGGAGCCACGCCTCCCACTGCGGCAGGACCTCGGCGTCCTTCTTGGAGAACTGGGCGATGGAGTTGTGGCTCTTCGCGGCGTCGTCCGCGTACACCTTGATCGATCGTCCGTCGGGGTAGGCCTGGTAGTACGGGCCGAAGGCGGTGACGTCGTACCCGTGGCCTTTGAGGTTCAGCTCCTTGATGATCGTCGGCGGCATCAGCGACATCACGTACGAGTAGGTCGTCACGTTGATCTCGGGGTGGTCCGCGAACGGCGCGCTGGTGTCGGCCGCGCCGCCGGTCTTGCTCCGGGCCTCGAGCACCACGGTCCTCGCCCCCGCGCGGGCGAAGTACGCCCCCGCGGTCAAGCCGTTGTGCCCGCCGCCGATCACGATCGCGTCGTAGACGTTCGCCATGGCTGTTCGGTCTCCTGTCCCGTCCGGGCGTGTGGGTTGGCTGGTGATCATCCTCCCACGCGTTTGAATGGCCGGTCAAGCGAGGACCGCGCAGGCGACGGTTGACAGGCCAGGTCAGGGGGGTAGAGTTGCTGAACCTCGGTTCAAACATCGGCGAGGTACCGTCCCAGGATTGGCCCGCGTTCAACAGGAGCGGAACCGTGAGCACCGGCACCGTCAAGCAGGGCAAGGACCGGCACCAGGAGATCTTGGACGCGGCCGCGCGCGTGATCACTGATCGCGGTCTGGCGGAGACGCGCATCTCCGACATCGCCGAGCAGGCCGGCGTGTCGCCCGGGCTGATCCTGTACTACTTCGAGTCCAAGGACCGCCTGCTCGCGGAGGCGCTCACGTTCGCGAACGACCAGTTTTACCTCCGCACCTCGCGCGAGATCCGCCGGATCCCCTCGGCCAAGGACCAGCTCCGCCGCCTGGTCGATCTCTCGGTGCCGGGGTACCTGCCCGAGTTCGGGCGGCTCGATGAATGGGCGCTGTGGATCGAGGTGTGGGTCCGCGCGCTCCGAGACCCCGAGATGGCCAAGGACCGCGAGGTGCTCGACCAGCGCTGGCGATCGCAGTGGGCCGATCTGATCCGCGGCGGCCAGTCGAGCGGGGAGTTCGGCTCGGCCGAGGACGCCGACGAGCTCGCGCTCCGGCTCGCGACGCTGATCGACGGGCTCGCGATCCAGGTGATCATGAACGACTCGGAGGTGACGCCCGAGCGGATGCACCGGACCTGCATGGAGGTTTCGGCCCAGCAGCTCGGGTTCGAGCTCGAGCCTGTCAAGATCTGATCTCTCGAGCTCGAACCTATGAGATCCATTCGGGGAAGCCGGCGTTCGGAGCCGAGATCGGGATCGTCGTGAGCCCCGACCCGTCGACCCGGATCACGCTCAGGCCCGATCGCCCCTCGAAGTCCTCGAACACGATGAAGCGGCCATCCGGCGACCAGTCGGCGATCTGGCCGAAGACGTCGCTCACCCGCGTCACGTTCGACCCGTTGGCGTTCATCACGTAGAGGGTGTGATACGGGCCGATGTCGCCCGTGGTCTTGCAGTCGGGTGCGTCGGAGTATGCGCAGTCGTCGCGGATCGACGAGAAGAGGATCCTCGAGCCGTTCGGCGACCACGAGGGCCAACCGTCGTCGCCGGGTGAGTCGGTGAGTTGCTGCGCATCCGACCCATCGACATCGATCACGAAGATCTCGTAGTCGGCCCCGACCTGAGACATGAATGCGATCTGCTCACCGTCGGGCGACCACGACGGGTACTCGAAGAAGAGCTCGTCGGTGATCTCCTCGACCCTCGAACCGTTCGGGCGCATGACGAAGCCGTCGAGATCGCCGATCCCCGGATCGTTCCGGTCCGAGTTCCACGCGATGAGGGACCCGTCCGGAGACCACGCTGGTCCCCAGTCGAGCACTCCATCGGTCCTCGTCAGGTTGGTCTCACCCGAGCCGTCGACGCTGATCACGTAGATGTCGGTGGTTCGTTCGTCCCCGGGACCCGTCTGGTGGCGGTAGGCGATCCGCTCGCCGTTCGGGGACCACGTCGGGTCGAAGTCCGCGGCGGGGTCGGTCGTCACTCGCATCTCGCCCGTCCCGTCGGCGTTGATCACGTAGATGTCTTCCTCGTAGGGGTGACCGGCGGAGAACACGATCCGGCCGGGCAGGGTCGAGAGATCGATCGGGCCGACGCCGGACCCGGACGACGCCGCCTGCGTCGTGGGAGGCCCGTCCTGGGCGGTCGTCGAGGTCGCGCCGTCGTTCGTGCACGCGAACTGCACCACGAGCGTAACCGTGAAGAGCATCGAACGTCGTGAAGGGTTGCTGTCGGCTCGCATCGAACGGCCCCCTTCGATCCGCTGCCTCCCTCGATACACCGTGGCCGCCACATCGGTTCCGCGCGATCGACCCGAACCTCCGAGCGTGGACGGAGGGAACCCAGCAGATCCTGTGGAACGCGATCGTCGGTCCCGATCCGGCCTGAGCCGCCCGGCGTGCTCAGGCGCCCGAGGCCGACCACAGGTCGGGCAGGTGCTCCTCGTAGTGCTCGTACGTCTCGCCGGCGAACCACTCGACGGCGACGTCGTCGATCTCGGGGAGCTCCTGCCAGCGCCGGAGGATGACTTCGCGCTCGGCGTCGAGCTCCGACCTGACCGCCGCGACGTCCAACGACCGGGCCTCGTCGGCGAATGCGGCGTTGCGCGCGTTCACCCACTCGTCGGTGTCGTCGGGGTCGACGAACGTCCCGTCCCGCATGCGGTCGAGATACCCGATGCACTCACGGATCCAGCCGGTGACGTGGTGCAGCATCTCCTTCACCGTCCAGCCCTCGAGGACGCCGGGAGCGGTCAGGCGGTCGTCCGGCACGCGTGACAGCGCGTCCTCGAACGCGGCCCATCCCTCCGCTTCGAGACGCGCGTGCTCGGTCCGCGGATCCTCCATCACGCCAGAGCTTACGCTTGCCGGGATGGCTCTCGAGATCTCGCAGGCCGGACCCGAACGTGTGCAGCGGCTCGTCGAGGTGTTGGCGCGTTCGTTCGCCGACGACCCGATCATCCGCTGGCCGTTCCCGACCGATGGCAACCATGAGGAACAGTGCCGTGAGCTGTTCCGGATCCTGGACGAGCCGTTCGCCGAGACCGGCTGGCTGTGGGAGGCGGGTGACGCCGTGGGGGTTGCCCTGTGGATCCCTCCGGGCGGCGAGGCTCGGTTCCTCGAGATCGAGCTGGAGACCCGAGATGCGATCGACGCGATGACCGAGGATGACGGGATCCGCTACCGGGCGTTCTGGGACTGGATCGAGGACCACCTCCCCGGCGACCCGTCCTGGTTCCTCGACCACCTGGCCGTCGCCCCCGAACACCGAGGCGAAGGTCTCGGAAGAGCGCTGGTGGATCTCGGCCTCGGGTTCGCGCGGCGCGACGGAGTCCCCGCGTTCCTCGAGACGGCCCGGCCCGGCAACGTCGGCTACTACGAGCGGCTGGGGTTCCGGGTCGTCGCGGACGAGCACGCGCCCGGCGGCGGGCCGCGTCTGTGGTTCATGCGGTTCGATCCCTGAACGGGATCAGCCTGCGAGCGTTCGAACGCCGCGCTTGGCGAGCTGGTCGGCCACGATGTTGCGCTGGATCTCGGAGGTCCCCTCCCAGATCCGGTCCACGCGGACCTCGCGCCAGAACCGTTCGGCGACGTTCTCGCGCATGTAGCCGCGACCGCCGAAGATCTGCACGGCGCGATCGGCCACGCGCCCCGCCATCTCGCTCGCGTAGAGCTTGACCATCGAGCATTGCGCGTGCTGGACCTTGAGGTCGACGCCCCGATCGACGTTCTTCGCGAGCTCGTACGTCATGAGGCGTGCCGCCCAGAGCTCGGTGACCGAGTCGGCGAGCATGTGCGCGATCGCCTGGTTCTCGATGATCGGCGACCCGAACTGCACCCGCTCCTTCGCGAACGCCGTCGCCTCGTCGACCAGGCGTTCGGCGGCACCGCAGCAGCGAGCGGCGATCATCAGCCGCTCGTAGCGGAACCACTCGTAGGTGAAGCCGAGGCCGTCCCCCTCCTCGCCGATCAGGTTCGTCATCGGCACACGAACGTCGTCGAACGCGACGACCGCGTGCGTGTCAGCGAAGGTGTGCGTGTACGCGGGCTCGCGGACCAGACGAACCCCTGGCGTGTCCTCGTCGACGAAGAACATCGCGTGGGACCCGGCGTTCGGGCCACCGTCGATCTTGGCCTGGAAGAAGACGTAGTCCGCCGAGCTGAACGACGTCACGTGCATCTTCGTGCCGTTCAGCACGTAGACGTCACCGTCCCGCCGAGCGGTCGCCTCGATCGCGTCGACGTCGGAGCCCGCGCCCTCCTCGGTGATCGCGTAGCACTCGTGGCGATCGCCGCGGATCGTCGGGACGATCCACCGTTCGAGCTGCTCCGCCGACACGACGGCCGGCGCCCACGCGGCGGGGGTGTGGACGCACCAGCCCAATGCGTTCGTGACCCGGCCGATCTGCTCGGACACCAGGACCTGCTGGAACATCGACAGGCCGCCGCCCCCGAGCTCCTTCGGCATGTTCATGGCCCACAGCCCCAGGTCGATCGCCATGCGGTGGTGCTTCTCGCGCACGTCGTCGGGGAGCCGCCCGCCCTGCATCTCGGCCTCCACCTCGTGCGGGATCAACTCGTCGTCGACGAACCGCCGTGCGCGCTCCTGGATCTCGCGATCGGCGTCGGACATCGGATAGGTCGTCACGGGCGCGACTCTACGAGATGAACTCGAGCCGGTCGCGGTTCGCCTCGATCTGGCGCAACGAGTCGGGGTCGACCGAATGGTCGCGCTCGGGCGAGTCCGGCTCGTCAGGCCGCTCGCCGAACAGCTCGCCGGACAGGTAGCGCTGCCCGGTGTCGGGCACCGCGGTGACGATCGTCGCGAACTCGGGATGCTTCTCGGCGACCTTCAGCGCCGAGACCACGTTGATGCCTCCCGACGGTCCGGCGAGGATCCCCTCCTCGCGCGCGAGCCGATGCGCCATCTCGAGCGCTTCGTCCGTGGACGCGCTCACGATCCCGTCCATGAGCGACAGATCGAGGTTGTGGGGCACGATGCCGTCGCCGATCCCCGGAACGCCGTGGGTGCCCCACCGCTGCTCGGAGATCAGCGGGCTCTCGGCCGGCTCGACCGCGTACGCACGGATCGCCCGGTCGTACGCCTTGAGGGCGCGGGCGACCCCCGTGATCCAGCCGCCGGTCCCCTGCGCCGCCACCACCGCGTCGACCTGGGCGCCGCACTGTTGCCAGATCTCCTCCCCGGAGCTCGTCTGCGCATCCGGGTTGTCCGAGTTCTCGAACTCACCCGGCACGAAGTAGCGCTCGGGATCGGTGGCGACGATCTCGCGCATCTTCGCGATCGCGAGGTCGATGTCGGTCCCCGCCCCCGGCGTCAGGACGAGCTCGGCCCCGTAGGCCTCGATCATCCGCTTGCGTTCGAGGCTCATGCCGCGCGGCATCACGATGACGCAGTCGTAGCCCTTGATGGCGGCGACCGCCGAGCACGCGATCCCCGCGTTGCCCGTCGTGGACTCGACGATCGTCATCCCCGGCTTCAGGTCGCCGCGCTCCTCCGCCCGTTCGATCATGTGGCGGTAGATCCGGTCCTTCGTCGAGCCGGTGGGGCCGTACCACTCGATCTTGGCGAGCAGGCTGAGCCCCTCGGGCGCCACGCGGGACAGGCGGACGAGCGGCGTTCGCCCGACCGCGTCGAGCATCGAGGGAAGCGCTCGGGCGTAGGCGTCCCAGACGAGCGTCTCGGGGCGCTCCATGGCCCAGTTTGACTTGCCGTTCAATCAGAGCGCAAGCCCGAGGCCGCCTGTTGCGGCTCAGCCGGGCGCGGGCGAGACTCCTGCGGTGGAGTCCTCCGAGGAGCTGCGTCAGGTCGTGACCCGCTTCTTCGAAGCCCTGCGCGACGGCGACGAGGAAGCGGTACGCAACCGGGTCTCGCGCCAGCCCGGCTTCGAGCGTTTCGGCTCCGATCCCGAGGAGGTCTGGCACGACGGTGAGGCCGCGGCCCGGCTCTGGGTCCAGCAGATGAAAGAACTCGGCGGTGGCTAACACTGGCACCTGATCGACGAGATCTACGCGATGAGCGAGGGAAGCGTCGGGTGGGCGGGGGCTCGGTCCCAGATGGCATCGCCGGTCGTCGACGCTGTCGAGTTCCGCTTCACGTGCGTCCTCCACCTGGAGCATGGCGAATGGAAGATCGTTCAATGGCACAGCTCCATCCCCTCGACCAACGAGGAGTACGGGTTCTTCCTTACGAAGTCGGTCGACGACATCGTCGAGGCCGTGAGCGAGTCCCGGCCGGATCTCTCCGCCTCCTCGGCGGAGGACGGGACGGTGACGATCGCGTTCACCGATATCGAAGACTCGATGCGGCTGAATGCGTTCCTCGGAGACCGTCGATGGCTCGAGGTGCTGCGAGCGCACAACGACGTCGTCAGGAACGTCACCACCAACCACGGCGGCACCGTCGTCAAAGGACAGGGAGACGGCTTCATGCTGGCGTTCCCCTCGGCGCGGCGAGCCCTGACGTGTTCGCAGGCGATCGAGCGATCCATCAGCGAGACGTTCAAGGACCCCGGCTCGCCGGTGCGCGTTCGGATCGGGCTACACGTGGGAGAGACCACTCGCGAGGCGGACGACTTCTTCGGTCACGCGGTCAACTACGCGGCTCGGATCGCGTCGTCAGCGGCGGGCGGCGAGATCGTCGTCTCGTCGCTCGTCTACGGTCTCCTCGCCCAGACCGGGGAGTTCGAGTTCGAGCCGGCACGCGAGGTGGAGCTCAAGGGGGTAGAGGGTTTGCAGATGGTGTACCCCCTCGCTGTCGCGGGATGAACGACCTGGAGGGATCGGTCGACCGGATCGCCGCGGAGACCGCCTTCTCGGGCGTGGTGCGCATCGACCGGGCCGACGAGATCGAGCTCGTCAAGGCCTACGGTCTCGCGCATCGGGGCTGGGAGATCCCGAACGAGGTCGACACGCGGTTCGGGATCGCCAGCGGGACCAAGGGACTCACCGCTCTGACGGTCATGAGCCTGATCGAAGAGGGACGGCTGACCCGGACGACCACCGCACACTCGGTGCTGGGCGACGATCTGCCCTTGATCGACGACGCCGTGACCGTCGAACACCTGCTCGCCCACCGATCCGGCATCGGCGACTACTGGGACGAGGACATCGTGCGCGACCCCCTCGACTACGTGTCGCCCGTCCCCGTCCACGAGCTCGGGTCCGCGGAGGACTACCTCCGGGCGCTCGACGGGTTCGAGACCAAGTTCCCGCCGGACGAGCGGTTCTCGTACAGCAACGGCGGCTACGTGGTGCTCGCGCTCATCGCCGAGCTCGTCTCTGGGACACCGTTCCACGAGCTGGTGGTGCAACGCGTGTGCGAACCCGCCGGCATGGTGGACACGGAGTTCCTGCGCTCGGACGAGCCTCCGGGCCGTTCGGCGCTCGGCTACCTCGGCGAGGACGGACCGAGGACCAACGTCTTCCATCTGCCGGTCCGAGGGAGCGGGGACGGCGGCATCTCCACTACCGCGGCGGACGTCAGCGCCCTGTGGACCGCCGTGTTCGCCGGACGCATCGTGTCGACGGACCTGGTCGCCGAGATGGTGCAACCCCGGAGCGAGGTACCGTCGCCGACGCAGCCGGCGCGGTACGGCCTGGGGATCTGGCTCCACCCCACCCGCGACCTGGTGGAGCTGCACGGATCGGACGCGGGCGTGTCGTTCCAGACCGTCCACGACCCGAGCGAGCGCTTCACCTACACGGTCCTGTCGAACACGACCGATGGCGCGTGGCCCATCGTCCTGCATCTCGACGAGCTCTTCGCGTGGTGACCCGCAGAGGGCGTCTCGACCCCGGGTTCCGTCAGTGACAGCCGTCGAACGAGAAGTGCCCCGGGTCGCTGCCCGGTAACGGCTGGCACCAGCCGTTGTCGATCAAGGCCCGGAAGATCCGCGGATCGTCGAGACCTTCCTGCGTGATGTCGATCGCGGCGCCGAGCTGGTGCCACGAGAGCCCGGGCGGAGCGCACAGGCCCCGGCATCCCTCGGGGTTCCCGCAGATCGATCGGCACGCCCGTCGCTGCTCCGCGCACGATCGAAAGCTCTGCACCACCGGGATCGGGACGTCGGCGTCCCGTTGCGCCCGCAGGAAGGCCTTCATCGCGACGGGCTGGAGCCGCACACCGTCGACGTTGCGCAGCGGGGGCCGTTCGGCGCACGGGTCGTCCGGGATGGCGATGACAGGTCCCGTCAGCGCCATGAAGACGACGACGCCCGCGATCAGCACGACCGCAGCTACCGCTGCGACCAGCAGGCGGCGTCGGGTCCGGGGCGGACGGGCGGCGTGGCGTCGGGCAACCGTCGCTCGATGCTACCGCCACCTGGTGAAGCAGGCGGCCGCCTGCACGTGCAGAATCTGCACATGACCGGAAGCTCCTACTGGCGCGCTGCCGAGCCGAAACCCGCCTACGACGTCGTCATCGTCGGGGGCGGTGGGCACGGTCTGTCCACGGCCTACTACCTCGCGAAGAACCACGGGATCACCGACGTCTGCGTGCTCGAGAAGGGCTGGCTGGCCGGCGGCAACGTGGCTCGGAACACCACGGTCATCCGTTCGAACTACCTGTGGGACGAGAGCTCGGCGATCTACGAGCACTCGCTGAAGCTCTGGGAGGGGCTCGAGGACGATCTGGGGTCCGACCTCCAGTTCAGTCAGCGCGGCGTGCTGAACCTCGCACACTCCCTCGGCGACGTCCGCTCCTCGATGCGCAGGCTGCATGCGAACCGGCTGAGCGGGATCGACGCCGAGTGGCTCACGCCCGACGACGTGAAGGCGTTCTGCCCCATCGTGAACACGTCGCCCGACGTCCGGTACCCGGTGATGGGCGCCACGCTCCAGCGTCGCGGCGGCATCGCACGGCACGACAAGGTCGCGTGGGGCTACGCGACGAGGGCGAGCGAGCTCGGCGTGGACATCGTCGAACACTGCGAGGTGACGGGCTTCGTCCGCGGTGCGGGCGGCCGGGTCGAGGGGGTCCGAACGACCAAAGGCGACATCGTGGCCGGCCGAACCGCGCTCGTCGCGGCGGGCCACACGAGCGTGCTCGCCTCGATGCTCGGGCTCAGGCTCCCGGTCCAGTCGCACCCGCTACAGGCGCTCGTCTCGGTGCTGCTCGAACGGGTCCTCGACTGCGTCGTGATGTCGAACGCGGTGCACGTGTACGTCTCGCAGGCCGACAAGGGCGAGCTCGTGATGGGCGCGGGGATCGACGCCTACAACGGGTACGCGCAGCGTGGCTCGTTCCACGTGGTCGAGCATCAGCTCGCCGCCGCGATCGAGCTGTTCCCGATCTTCGCCCAGGCGAAGCTCCTGCGCACGTGGGGGGGCATCGTCGACATCTGCCCGGACGCCTCGCCGATCCTTTCGTCGACCCCGATCGAGAACCTGTACCTGAACTGCGGTTGGGGCACGGGTGGGTTCAAGGCGACGCCGGGCTCGGGGTGGACGTTCGCGGATCTCGTGGCCCGAGGCGTCCCCGGGCCGCTGGCGCGGCCGTTTTCGCTCGAGCGGTTCACCACCGGGGCCCTGATCGACGAGCACGGCGCGGCCGGGGTCGCCCACTGATGCAGGCTCGAACCGTTCGCAGGCTCGCGCTCGAGCTCCCGGACGCCGAGGAGCGGGAGACCTGGGAGACGGCCACGTTCCGCGTCCGGAACAAGATCTTCGTGATGTTCAGCGATCACGAGCGCGAGCTCTGGATCAAGTCGACACACGACGAGCAACACGCGCTCACGTCGATGGATCCCGACACGTTCTTCGTCCCTCCGTACGTCGGCCCGAGCGGATGGATCGGCGTGCGGATCCGAACCGTGGACAGCGACGAGCTCCGCGAGCTCGTCACCGAGGCGTGGCGACTCACGGCGCCGAAACGGCTCGTGCAGGCGTTCGACGGGGCGGAGGCGGTCTGAATGCTGCTCGTCCCCTGCCCGTGGTGCGGCTCGAGGGACGAGATCGAGTTCCGCTACGGTGGCCAGGCGGGCATCGCGTACCCGGCCGACCCCGACGCCCTCTCCGACGAGGGTTGGGCCGACTTCCTGTTCATGCGCGACAACCCGAAGGGCGCGTTCGCAGAGCGCTGGTACCACTCGGCCGGCTGTCGCCGGTGGTTCAACGCGCTGCGCGACACGGCGACGTACGAGTTCCGAGGCGTGTTCCGGGTCGGCGAGGAGCCACCAGCATGACCTCGAGACGGCTGCCCGCGGGCGGGACGTGGATCGATCGTTCGCAGCCGATCGGCTTCCGCTTCGACGGCGCGGAGTACGAGGGGTTCGAGGGGGACACGCTCGCGAGCGCGCTCCTCGCCAACGGGGTCGTCGGCGGTTTCCGGAGCCCGATCCTGGGTCGGCCTCGCGGGATCTTCTCGGCGGGGATCGAGGAGCCGAACGCCCTCGTCGCGGTCCTCGAACCCTGGGTCGACCTCATCGTTCCGGCCCCCGTCGTCCCCCTGGTCGACGGGCTGGTCGCGGCGTCGAGGGCCGGCGTGGCGGGCCTCGCCGACGGCGGAGCTCCGACGCATGCCCGGCATCGGTATCGACACGTCGAGACGCTCGTGGTGGGGGGCGGGTCGGCCGGCCGGACCGCCGCGACGCGGGCGGCGGGCAACGGTGACCGCGTGCTGCTCGTCGACGAACGGCACGTGCTCGACGATCCGCCGACCGGACCGGACGTGAGGACCATGCCGAACGCCACGGCGCTCGGCGTCTACGACGACGGCTACGTGGTCGTGCATGAACGCGTTCGAACCACGGAGACGATCTGGCACATCCGGGCTGCGAACGTGGTGCTCGCAACCGGCGCGCTCGAGCGGCCGATCGCGTTCGCGGGCAACGACCTGCCCGGCGTGATGCTCGCCGGGGCGGCGGTCGCCTACGTCGAGCGCTTCGGTGTGGCTCCCGGCGACCGCATCGTGGTCTTCGCGACCAACGAGTGGGGCCTCGCGGCCGCCGAGATCCTCCACGCTACCGGCGTGGACGTGGCACGAACGGTCGACGCGCGCAACGGGGAGGCGGTCACCGAGGCTCGAGGGGAAGCCGGAGTCGAGGAGGTCGCCGTTCGGAACGGCGACGGAACGATCGAGGTCGTCGATGCCGACCTCCTCGTGATCTCGGGTGGGTGGAACCCCAACCTCACGCTGTGGCGGTCGATCGGCGGCGGTCTCCGCTACCGCGACGCGCCGGCGTGCTTCGTCCCGGACGGCGGCCCGTCGTGGCTCTCGGTGACCGGCTCCGCCGCCGGCGACCTCCCCGCGAGCGTCTCCGTGCCGTTCGTCGAGGAGGGCGACGACGCGTTGAAGTTCGTCGACCTCCAGCGCGACCAGACGGTGGCCGACATCGCCGTGACCCTCGAGAACGGGCTCCGGTCAGTCGAGCACGTGAAGCGGGCGACGTACATCGGAACGGCCGTGGACCAGGGACGGACGAGCGGGGTCCTCGCCGCCGAGATCGTGAACGCGCTGCTGGGCGAGGGGCCGGGCGCGCAGGGGCCGTCGAACGCCCGGCCGCCGTCCACGCCGGTGCCGTTCGTAGCGCTGGCCGGGCCGTACGGCGGCGACCTACTCGACCCGATCCGAACGACGCCGATCCACCCTTGGCACGTCGAACGCGCGGCGGTGTTCGAAGACGTCGGGCAGTGGAAACGGCCCTGGTACTTCCCCCTCGAGGGTGAGTCGATGGAGCAGGCCGTCGAGCGCGAGTGCCTCGCGGTTCGAAACGCCGCCGGCGCCATGGACGCCTCGACGCTCGGCAAGATCGAGGTGGTGGGGACCGATGCACCCGCGTTCCTCGACCGCATGTACACCAACCGGATGTCGAACCTCAAGGTCGGCGGGATCCGCTACGGCCTGATGCTGGGTCTGGACGGGATGGTCCTGGACGACGGCGTCGCGATGCGCCTGGCCGAGGACCGGTACCTCGTCACGACCACGACGGGCGGCGCGGCGACGGTGCTCGACCGGTTCGAGGAGTGGCTCCAGACCGAGTGGCCCGAGCTGAGGGTCTGGTGCACCAGCGTCACCGAGCAGTGGGCGGTGATCGCGGTCAACGGACCTCGTGCGCGTGACGTGGTGTCGGCCACCGGCACCGACGTCGATCTCTCCCGCGAGGCGTTCCCGTTCATGACGTTCCACGACGGCTCCGTCGCCGGGGTTCCCGCACGGTTGGCGCGCGTGAGCTTCTCGGGCGAGCTCGCGTACGAGCTCCACGTGGCCGGCGGGCACGGGCTCGAGGTCTGGGAGGCCGTGATGGCCGCCGGTGAGCCGTACGGGATCGAACCATACGGGACGGAGGCGATGCACGTGCTCCGCGCCGAGAAGGGCTACGTGATCGTCGGACAGGACACGGACGGGAGCGTCACGCCCACCGACCTCGGGATGGATTGGATCGTGAATCCATCGAAGGGCGACTTCGTGGGACGGCGTTCGCTGCGGCGCGGCGACACCGCCCGTCCGGACCGAAAGCACCTCGTCGGGCTGCTCCCGGTGACCACGGACGCGCAGCTTCCGGAAGGGGCCCAGATCGTGCTGGAGGACACGGGCCGGATCCCGATGCCACTGGCCGGCCACGTGACCTCGTCCTACCGCAGCCCCGCGCTCGAGCGTTCGTTCGCGCTCGCGATGGTGGCCGGTGGGCACGAGCTGCACGGCAGGACCGTGTACGCGCCGCTGCCCGAAGGGACCATCGCGTGCACGGTCACCTCCCCGACCCTGTACGACCCCGAAGGTGCGCGACGTGACGGCTAGGAGCCCGCTCGCCGAACGCTCGGGTCACCTCGAACGCCTGGGCGCGCGAGAGCTGGTCTTCCTCGCGCAGGTCGACGTCCGCGCCGATCCGTCGACCGCCGCGCGCCTCGGTTTCCCCGTCGAGCCGAACACCGTGGTGTCCCACCCCGACCGCGACATCCTGTGGCTCGGGCCGGACGAGTGGCTCGTGGTCGGACACGCCGGTACCGCGGAGGCCCTGGTCGCCGAGCTCGAGGCCTCGCTCGGGGACGCGCACCACTCGGTCGTGGATGTCTCGGCGAACCGAACGGTGATCGAGCTCGCGGGCCCGTCGCGCCACGAGCTGCTGTCGACCGCCTGCCCGATCGATCTGCATCCCCGCTCGTGGAGCGATGGCCGATGCGCGCAGACGGTGTTCGGCGCGGCGCAGATCCTGCTCCAAGAGCGGGAGGGCACGACGAGGGTGTTCGTTCGTCCGTCCTTCGCCGCCTACGTCGTCGACCTGCTCCTCGCGGCTTCCGATCCGTGACGCTGGTGCCTCGGCTGCTCTGCAGCCGTTAGGCTCGCGATCCGATGGACCCCGACACACCGGCCCTGCGCGCGCTCGCGGGCTCCGACCTCGACTTCGAGGTCGTGCGGACCCAACGGGCGCGCTCGGCCGAGGAGAGCGCGGCCTTCCAGGGCATCGAGCTCGGTCAGCTGCTGCGGACCATCGTCGTCCGGCGAGGCGCGGACGACTACGTGTTCGTGCTCGTCCCCGGCGGGCGGCAGATCGACTGGCCGAAGCTCCGAGCGCACCTCGGCGTGAGCCGGCTCTCGCTCCCCGATGCCGAGGAGGCGAAGACGGCGACCGGCTACGAGCGCGGGACCATCACGCCGTTCGGTTCGTCGAGCCCGTGGCCCGTGATCGCGGACGCGCTCATCCCGTCGCTCGATCGCGTCGCGATCGGCGGCGGTGAGCACGGGGTCAACCTCCATCTGTCCGGCGCTGACCTCGTGCGGTTCGTGGACGCGGACGTCGGGGACATCACCCGGGCAGACGCGGACGGATCGCCGGCCGCGTGATGCCCGGCACGCGCGTTCGGTAGTCGCGACCACCGACATCTGCGCAGCGCGGGCACACCATCTCCCTGACGTCGAAGGAGGAGGTGCGGCATGAGCGCCAGGGTCGAGTCGGCACCGGTCGGAAGGTTCAACATGGGTGCGATCGCGATCGCCGCGGTCGTCGCGCTCGGCATCGGAGGTCTCGCAGGGTTGCTGGTGACCCGTGCGACCGAAGAGCGCCCCGCGGCCGTCACCACGCCCGTCGGGGTCCCGTACTGGGACGCGCAGAAGCTGGAGGCGATGGAGGGCCGTCAGCTGGCCGAGCAGGTCGGCATCGCGGGTACGCAGCTCTGGGACGCCCAGAAGCTGGAGGCGATGGAAGGCCGACAGCTCGCCGAGCAGGTCGGCATCGCGGGTACGCAGCTCTGGGACGCACAGATGCTTGAGGCGATGGAGGGCCGTCAGCTCGCCGAGGAACTGCGGGCGGAGGATCCCATCCAGAAGCCGCACATCCCGAAGCGCCCACCGGCTGGTCGTTGAGTCGAGGCGATCGAAGGCCGGGCTCGGATCTCGAGCCCGGCCTTCGTGCGCTCCGGCCGTAGACCCACGATTCCTCCCGATCGCCTTCACGAGCGCTTCACATCTCGGCCGCAGGATGGGCTCGACGGACGAGAAGCGTTCGGAAGGAGGCACGAGATGCGACGCGGATGGGCGATCGCAGCGGCGATCCTGGTGGTGCTGATCACGATCGGGGTCGCGGTCGGCGCGTACAACGCCGGGATCGACGAAGGGATCCGGCGCGGCGCCGAGGCCGGCCAGGTGGTGGAGGTCGTCGGTGGCAGGTACGGGTACGGCCACGGGTTCTTCCCGTTCGGCTTCTTCCTGTTCCCGCTGTTCATCATCGGGACGATCTTCTTCGTGAGCCGCGCGTTCCGCGGCCCGTGGGGCCGCGATCACGGCCCCGGGTACGGACCCTGGTCCGACGAGGGGCGAGCGAGGTTCGAGGATAGGGCCGGCGACTGGCACCGCCGCCAGCACGAGCAGGCGTCGGGCGGCGAAGAGAGCACGGGACCGCCCACCGGCTGAGCGGACGGGCACGGAGGACGGGCGGTGGCGGTTGCCACCGCCCGTTCGCGTCGGCAGGCTAGCGAACGTGCCAAGGGAGGCAGGGCGGAGATGACGACGGTACTGGTGGTCGAGGACGAGATCGAGATCGCACGGGTCGTCGGCGACTACCTGCGCAGCGCGGGCTTCGAGGTCATCGTGGTCGGCGACGGCGGCTCGGCCGTCGCGAGCGTCCGAAGCTCCAAGCCGGATCTCCTGGTGCTCGACCTGGGGCTGCCCGGCCGGGACGGTCTGGACGTCGCCCGCGAGATCCGCCGGTGGTCGACCACGCCGATCGTGATGCTGACGGCACGGGGCGACGAGACCGATCGGATCGTCGGACTCGAGCTCGGGGCCGACGACTACGTCGTCAAGCCCTTCAGCCCGAAGGAGCTCGTCGCCCGCGTCCGGGCCGTGCTCCGGCGAACCCGCACGGCGGAACGCGGCGACGAGGTCCTGCGCGCCGGCGATGTCGAGATCGACACGAGCAAGATGCGGGTGAGCGTGGCCGGCGCACAGGTCGAGCTCACTCCGACCGAGTTCCACCTGCTCGCCACCCTCGTGCGCCAACCGGGCCGCGTGTTCACGCGCTCCCAGCTCCTGGACGCCGTGCACGGCGTCGCGATCGAGTCCTACGAGCGCGCGATCGACGCGCACGTCAAGAACATCCGACGGAAGATCGAGCCGACGCCCGGCTCGCCTCGGTACGTCCTGACGGTCCACGGCGTCGGCTATCGGTTCGCCGATGCATGACCGTCCCCGCGGCCCGGGCAAGAGCCCAGGGTTCCGTCCCCCATGGTGGCCCGCCGACGAACCCTTCCCTCCACGCTCGTCGGAGGGCTGGGGCGCGATGCGTGGTCGGTTCTTCCGACGCATCGCGATCGGGATCGGACTGTTCTTCCTGTTCGTCTTCGTCGCCGGATGGCTGGGCGCCGCGTTCGGGGGAGGGTGGATCGGACGGGGCGATGACCATCGCGGGTTCTTCCCGTGGTTCCTCGTCTTCCCGGCGCTGCTGGTCCTGGGGTTCGTGGCGTTCGGGCGCGCGATCCGCCGGACCGCCGGGCCGATCGGCGGGGTGATGGATGCCGCCGGGAAGGTCACCGAGGGCGACCTGTCAGCGCGCGCGGACGTACAGGGACCGGCCGATGTGCGCGACCTCGCTCGCTCGTTCAACCGCATGGCCGAACGGCTCGAAGCAAACGAGGAACAACGGCGGAACCTGCTCGCCGATGTCGCGCACGAGCTCCGGACGCCGCTGTCCGTGATCCGAGCACACGTCGAGGGGATGGCCGACGGCATCTATGAGCCGACCGCCGACCACCTCGCCCTGATCGCCGACGAGGCGAGCGTGATGGGTCGTCTCCTGGACGATCTCCAACTGCTCTCGAACGCCGAGGCGGGAGCGCTCCGGCTCCACCGGGAGCGGCTCGAGCCGCGCGAGCTGCTCGAGTCCGCCGAAGCTACCTTCCGCGCGCAGGCAGCAGAGGCCGGCGTCGCGCTCGTCGTCGAAGCAGAGGAGGACCTCCCGGTCGTCGACGTCGACCCCCTCAGGATCGGTGAGGTCGTCGCGAACCTCGTATCGAACGCCCTGCGTCACACCCCCACGAGGGGGACGATCACCATCGCAGCCGCCCGGGAAGGAGACGACGTCACCTTCAGCGTGACCGACACCGGCGAGGGCATCCCGGTGGACGAGCTCGCCCACGTGTTCGTCCGGTTCGCTCGCTCGGCGGAGTCGCGCGGATCGGGGCTCGGTCTGGCGATCGCGAAGAGCCTCGTGCAGGCCCACGGGGGCACGATCTCCGCCGAAAGCGAGCCGGGGAACGGGACCTCGATCCGCTTCACCCTGCCCGGGACCCGCTGAGGAACCCAACGTCTCTCGAGGGTGTACTCGGGACGATGACATCGAGGACCCTGATCCCGTTCCTCTGCGCCGCATCCGTCCTCGCGGCCTGCACCACGCACCTCGATGCGTCAGGCGGCTCCTCGCCACCCGTCCGATCTCCCGCCCGCACCGTCGAGGGACGGATCGTGCTCGCAGGCGACGACGGCGAGATCCATGTGCTCTCCTTGCCCCAAGGCGCGTCCACGGCCGTCACGTCGATCGACGGCGACCAGTTCGACCCAGACGGCCACGGTCGCCTTGTCGTGTTCCGCGATTCACGCAACGGGGTCAACGTCGACGACGAGATCTACGTGGTCCGCTCCCACGGCACCCGTGTCCGGAATCTGACCAACGCGCCGCACAGCAACGAGTGGGGGCCGGCCTGGTCGCCAGACGGCACGAGGATCGCCTACATCGGTCGCCGGAGAGGCGACCACAACATCTTCCTGCTCGACCCTGCCTGTGAAGACTGACCCAGCCGGCTAGCTACAGCCTTGGAACGGCCACCAACCGCTGTACTTGTCGTTCACGGAATGAAGCAGGTCGCCGTTCGCGGCACGGGCCCGAGCGTAGATGAGGTGAGTTCGCCAATAGAAGTTGATCGGGGGCGCGCCGATGGCGCACGCGTGATCCGCTGTTGCCGAGATGTTGCGGGCCTGGTCCTTCGAGTTCGACGTGGTGCAGCA
>Ga0209859_1000106_pt1 | contig 18066 bp, 16 predicted proteins | sample GWRWS3_50_60_FD_187241 | JGI IMG/M metagenome (GOLD analysis project Ga0209859, IMG submission 187241) | Riverbed sediment microbial communities from areas with vegetation nearby in Columbia River, Washington, USA - GW-RW S3_50_60 (SPAdes)... | ecosystem: Environmental > Aquatic > Freshwater >... | reverse complement strand
ATCGCCACGCTGGCGCATGAACTGGGCCACGCGGTGCATGGGATGATGGCAGCGGACCATTCCGTCTTCACCTTCCACGCCACGCTCCCGCTGGCTGAAACCGCCTCGGTATTCGGCGAACGGGTGCTCTCTGATGCCTTGATGGCGCAAGAAACCAGCAAAGCCGTTAAGCAGGGGTTGTTGCTAGCTCAACTCGATGATATCTACGCCACTGTGCTACGCCAGGCCTATTTTGTCCTGTTCGAGAATACCGCACACGACATGATCGCAAACGGCGCGACCCTGGAGGACCTGGCGTCAACCTACCTCGCTAATCTGCGTCAGCAGTTCGGCAAGGCGGTTGCGGTCCCGGACGAGTTCAAGTGGGAGTGGCTGACGATCCCACATATTTTCGGAAGCCCCTTCTACTGCTACGCCTATAGCTTCGGCAACCTCTTGGTGCTTGCGCTCTACCGCATGTATAAGGAACGAGGACCTGCCTTTGTCCCGAAGTACTTGGATTTGCTGGAGCTTGGAGGGTCCAAGAGCCCGGAGGCTATTGTAGGCGAAGTCGGCGTAGATATACGCTCCGAGGCCTTTTGGCAATCAGGGTTTGACTCGATTAGGGAGATGGTTGAGGACCTAGAACAGACAGCCTAGTAACCAGACACAGCAACCCACCTGCCAGGCCAGAGGTTCTGAGCTGGCCTGACCACCAGGCCTGACCGCCGATCTGACAAGCATCAATCAGTATTTCGTCCACGCAAAAATGTGTGAAAACTGGGGGTACGAGCGACTTCACCACAAGGTTCGAGAACGGAGCTTCGATGAGATGAAGGATGCAGAGGAACTGATCGATCACATCCTTTACCTGGAAGGAGTCCCCAACATGCAGCGCCTGGGGACTGTCCGCGTGGGCGAGACGGTGCCGGAGCAGTTGAAGTCTGACCTGAAATCCGAACAGGAGATGGTGAAGCTGCTGACGGAGGCGACCTCTCATTGCGCCAAGGTCGGGGATTACACGACCCGGCATATGCTCGAGGACATGGTCAAGGACTCAGACAAGCATATCGACTGGATCGAGACGCAGCTTGAAACCATCAAGCAGGTTGGGCTGGAAAATTACCTGAGCCACCAAATCAAAAAGGATGATAGCTAGCGGTTACTGTGCAGATCCTCGCTTGACCATCCAGGCAATTTCTGCTACCCGCTTCCCAAGGTCTCTGGCGCCCGCCAGTTCCTTGCTGTCAATGCCCGGGCTCTCCCCTTCGGTCGTCGCTGACGCTCCAAAGGCCCCTCCTCCACCGACCACAATCATCTGGTTTCCGAGCATCGCCGCGAGCATCGTCAGGAGCGTGACCTCCTTGCCCCCGGCTACCTGTCCGCCGGTGGCAAAGGCCGCGCCAACCTTATCCCTCATCTTAAACTCTGGAAAGACCCCAAACTTGAGCTGCCAATTGTCAAAGAACGTCTTGACCTCCCCGGCCATATTGGACCAATAAACCGGGGAGCCGACCACCACTGCGTCGGCCGAAAAGAGATCCTCCGCCGTCACCTGCCCCACACGTTTCAGCACCACAACCGTTCCCTGCACACCTTTCGCCCCGTCCACCACTCCCTGAGCCATCTTTTCCGTATTGCCTGTCGCCGAGTGATAGGCCACGAGGATCTTAATATGAGGTGACGGTTCGGTCGCTGGGGCAACCCTCGGCAGAATGAACGAGGAGGCAAGAAACACGACAAAAAGAACCGAACTCCTGCTCATACTATTCCTCTGGCTAGGGGTTAGATCAGCGAGAAACCAACGAAGGGGAAAGCGGTCCAGAAATAGAGGATGAAGTCGTGTTCGACCGCAAATAAAGAGAGGTAGTCCACGCCGTCACTTAATGCCGAACCGACTCCTCGTCCATGTGTTCTTCCACCGACACCTCGGTCAACGTTCCTCGATAATCGCACTTATGACAGCGGATCCTCCATTCCTCGAGCCACTTCTCCTGAACGTAGGATTGTCGACATTTGGGACAAACAAAGACGCCCTTCTTGTAGAGAACCATCCGCTTTTCTTTCATCGCTCCTCGCCCTCCGCAGGATCTCTGGACAAGCCCGCAGCAGGATGGCACAGGGCATCGTCGGATTGCAACCGTGTGGTTCCTCTGCTTCGGTTCTCACTGATCTTCCTCGCCCGCCTGTCTCTTCTTGAGTTCTTCCTCCACCAGCACACGCCGGAGCACTTTACCTACCAGTGTCTTCGGAAGCTCGATTCGAAACTCCACTTTCTTGGGAACCTTGAACTTGGCGAGTCCCTTCCGACAATGTTCCAAAATTTCTGCAGGGGTGGCGGTCTGGCCGTCCTTCAGGACCACATAGGCCTTGATCAATTCCCCGCGCAGGCCCAGAGGGAGACCTACAACGACCGCCTCTTTGACCTTGGGATAGAGGACAAGCACCTCTTCTACCTCACGCGGATAGACGTTCTCCCCCCCTGACTTGATCATGTCTTTCTTCCGATCTTCGATGGAGAAGAAGCCAGCCGCATCCCGACGAGCCAGATCACCAGTGAACAGCCACCCTCCCCTGAGCGCCTGCTGCGTCTCCTGGTCCCGTTTCCAATACCCCTGCATGACTTGAGGCCCACGGATCACCAACTCGCCGATCTCGCCAATCGGGAGTTCCTGGTTTCCGGTTTCCACATCCATGATCCTGGCATCAGTGTCCGGAAGGGGCAACCCGATGCTCCTTTGCCGCCTCTGTGCGGACGCGGAGTGGATCGGATTGACATGGGTGACCGGTCCCGCCTCCGTCAACCCGTATCCTTCCACTAATCTGGCACCTGTGAGCGATTCGAACCGATCCTGCACGGACGGATGGAGCGGGCCGGCACCGCTGATACAGAGCCGAACGGACTTCAGGTCATAACGGTCTAGGCCTTGATGATTGTTGATGGCCCCATACATGGCAGGAATACCCGGAAAGACGGTGATTCGCTCACGTGCAATCGCGCCCAGCACTTCCGACACGTGAAACCGAGGAAGCAATACCATTGCCCCTGCGATGCTAACTGCCAGGTTCTGGCAGGCACTCATCCCGTACACGTGAAAGAACGGCAGCACGCCCAGAAATACTTCCTCCCCTTCACGCAGAGAAGTCATCCACTGACGGCACTGCCAGGTATTGCAGACCAGATTACGGTGCGTCAGGATCACGCCCTTGGGAGTCCCTGTGGTCCCTCCAGTGTACTGCAGTAAAGCAATGTCACTCGGTGACACAGGAACAGAAGGCTTGGTTGCCGGGCTACCCATGAGCTGCGGCAGGCTGTGAGTCCCCCTGCCTCGCGCGGGAGCAGTCCTATGGCCCTGCCGCAGACTCTTCAAGGGGTACAGCAGGCGCTTGAGCCACGGCAGGTAATCTTCGACTCTGGTCAGGATGACACGCTTGAGGCAGGTTCGTCCGACTAGCGGCTCAATCCTGGGATAGAACTGATCCAGCGCCAGGATGGTCCCACACCCGCAGTCTGTGACTTGGTGCTCAATCTCTCGTTCGACGTAGAGCGGGTTAATCGGGGTGACCAGCGCGCCGGCTCGAAGGCTCCCGTAGTGCCCAATCACAGTCTGCGGCAGGTTAGGCAACATGAGCCCCACGACGCTCCCCTTGCTGACTTGAAGCTTGATCAGCGCCTGCGCAAACTGATTGACCAGGGCGTCCAGCTCTCCATAGCTGATGACGCGTCCGTAAAACTTTATTGCGGGGCGCGTTGGGAAACGGGCAGCGGACTGGGTCAGCAGCTCGGGCAAGGAAACGGCAGGATAGGATAGCGTCTGAGGAACTCCGGCATCATACTGTTCGATCCAATTTCGGTCGCTCACACCCTCACTACCTCGCGCCGTCCTGCGAATTTTGCTACCCTATCCTGCTGCCTGAGGGTTGTCAAATCCAGGAATCGGCGGCCATCATTTCCCGAAGCCCCCCCCTGCGTCTCTCACGGACCTTTCGCTCCGCCCATGACTTGAACGCTGTTGAGTGAGAACCTTGACAGAGAGGAAAGGAGCTGGCTAGGATTCGCTCATGTCGGCCAGTAGCCTACTGACAGCTCTGAACCAGCTTTCCAAGGAAGATTTGATCATCGCTATCGTAGTGCTCGTGATGCTCTTGGGCACCTGGCCTCAGACCGTAGCAGGTTCGGACGGGACGCAGTCAGAGGAAAACCTGGTGCGCGTGACAACCCCGACCGGGATGACGATTCTTGCGGAGCTGGCTGACACCACCGAGAAACGCGCCAGAGGCCTCATGTTTCGAGAATCGCTGGCCAAAGACCGCGGTATGCTGTTTACCTTCCCGCAACCGCAGCACTGGACGTTCTGGATGAAGAACACCCGGATCCCCCTCGATATCATCTGGATGGACCGGAACAAGAAAATCGTGCATGTGGAACGGAATGTGCCGGCCTGCCCTCGGACAGACGATGGGTGCCCCCAATACCAACCGAATGAAGAAGCCTCCTACGTGTTGGAACTGGCTGCTGGAATGGCGGAAGCCTTAAGGTTGCATCGAGGGGTCAAACTTCAATTTCAATGACCACTGTGACTCAGTTACCTGTGTGTGCGTCCCCAGAGAAATTGTTGGATGCGCTCCATGAGAGAGTGTTTCCGTGACCCCAGCGTGACAGCGGCGCCCTCTCGGCTGAGCCGCTCTTTGGTCGCTGCCAGCGCGACTTTCCGCTGAGCGACTACCTCGCTGATCCGGCCCACCAAATCTCCATCTTTCTGAACTACTCGACTCAGCGCCATCTTCCCAATGGACACCACCCTGAGCGGCGTGGTCGCCACGACTGTCGCGGATCGCGGTTCGCCGGTCAGCAAGGACATCTCTCCGAAAAACTGGCCTCTCTGCAGAGAGGCCACCGTTGAACTCCGGTCAGCCTGGTGAACACGCACCTCCGCTGTCCCATCCAGCATGATGAACAACTCTTCGCCTGGCTCCCCTTGACGGACCACCTGCTCCCCCGGAAGAAACTCCTGGACACGAGCCTCCGACGCAAGACTCTCGATCTGTTGTGGATTCAGGATCGCGAAGAAATCAACCTTGGCGAGATGAGCGATGATCTGGTCCGTCTGTCGTCGCATCACCGCTCCCCCATCCTGCGGCACTAGCGTCTGCACCACACGCTGCGGGAATGGGATCTCGATGCCGTTGCGCTGGAAGGCGGACCATACGTACGTCATGACCTCGCTCATGACAAGTTGATGACGGGAATAGTCCTAAATCCAGAACCGCAGTCGGTATTGAATCCCGGAATCCTTAAAGGCCTCAACCATGGCCTCAGGCGCAGGCTTGGTCAAGACACCGCCTACGGCGGAGGCACACAGACGTCAACTGCATCGTCCAGTCCCGATCGGTTGCCGATAGGACGATCCTACCGTTCCTGCCACGCTCGAATACGCCGAGCCGTGATGACCCCGTCTACTCGTTCAATGGCCTTGAGGACCCGGTCGAGATGCGCGGTATCAATGACTTCAATCACAAAATCGAGCGCCGCTTTCCGGTCCTCCCGTGTGGTGATCTCGGCCCGGCTGACGTTCGCGTCGCACTCCGCAATGGACGAGGACACATTCGCCAACACCCCTGTCTTATCAACCGCGAGCACGGAGACCTTCACCGCGTGCGTGCTTGGAGCAGTGGTGTCCCATTCGACCTCCACCAAGCGGTCCCGGTCATAGTCCAACGCCTCAAGATTCGGGCACCCCACCGAATGGATCGTCAGGCCTCGTCCCCTGGTGATATAGCCCAGAATCCGATCGCCGGGGACCGGATTGCAGCATCGGGAGAGCTGCATGAGAAGGTCCTGACCGCCCTTGACCTTGACCCCTTTCTCATCGGGCTTCCCAGGCTGGTGTTTCAGGATATGAGGCACCGGTGTGGCGGTCCCACCTTCGCCACTCGGACGCGAAGGGGTCAATCGGTTGATCACTTCTGAGCTCGCCAGGCGACCGAACCCGACCGCGGCAACCATTTCATCCGTCGTCTCAAAACCGGAGTCGCGTGCCACCTCCAGCAGCCGATCCGATTTGAGCATCTGGGCCGGCGGCAGACCCTGGCGCCGGAATTCGCGCTCCAGCAGGCGTCGGCCGATTTCGAGGCTGCGTTTCTGTTCTTCAATCTTGAGCCAATGTTTGATTTTCGTCTTCGCGCGCGGCGTCCGGACAAACTTCAGCCAGTCTTTATGAGGGACCTGGGTGGAGGAAGTAAGGATCTCCACCGTATCGCCGCTGGCGAGCTGGTGCTTCAGTGACACGATTTTGCCGTTGACCTTCGCACCCACGCAACGGTCCCCGACCTCGGTATGGATGGCGTAAGCAAAGTCAACGGGGGTGGACCCGAGCGGCATCTCCTTGACCATGCCCTTGGGCGTGAACACATAGACCACATCATGAAAAAGGTCGAGCTTGACTGAGTCCATGAACTGACGGTTGTCAGGGAGATCCTGGTGCCACTCGATGAATTCCCGGAGCCAACTGAATATCTTCCCATCCTTGTCGCCGATCTGACCGCGTTCTTTATATTTCCAGTGCGCGGCGATGCCATACTCCGCGACACGATGCATCTCCTCGGTCCGGATCTGAAACTCGACATGCTCGCCCTTGGGACCCACCACCGTGGTGTGGAGGGACTGATAGAGGTTGGATTTCGGGATCGCAATGTAGTCTTTGAACCGTCCTGGAACCGGGCGCCAAAGGGAATGGATTAGGCCCAGGATCGCGTAGCAATTCATCTTGGCGTTCGTGATGATCCGGATCGCGGCGAGATCATAGACCTCCTCGAACGAGATGGACTGCCGTTCCATCTTCTGATAGATGCCGTACAGATGCTTGGGGCGCCCATGGACCTCGCCGGTCAGGCCGGCGTCAGCCAACGCGCGCTTTACCACCTGAATGACTTCCTGGACGTACTGCTGGCGTTCTTCATCACGTTTCACGACCCGCAACGTCAGATTCGCGTAGACGTCAGGCTTGAGGGACTTGAGACAGAGGTCCTCCAGCTCGTTCTTCATCCAGCCGATGCCGAGACGATTGGCCAACGGGGCGTAAATCTCGATCGTTTCCTGGGCGATCTGCTGCTGCTTGGCTTCGTGGAGATGCTCCAGCGTTCTCATATTATGGAGCCGGTCGGCCAGCTTGATGAGGACGACCCGAATGTCGTCGGCCATCGAGAGGACCATCTTTCTGAAATTTTCGGCCTGCTTCTCCTCGTAATTTCTGAACGGGATTTTTCCGATCTTGGTCACCCCGTCCACCAAACGCGCAATGTCATTGCCAAACTCGTGCTCCAATTCCTCCGATGTCGCGAGCGTATCCTCCACCGTATCATGTAGTAGTCCGGCGACGATGGCCGTCACGTCCGATCTCAGCGCAGTCAACACCCCGGCGACCGCGAGAGGATGCTGGAGGTACGGTTCGCCCGACTGCCGGGTCTGGCCTTCGTGCGCCTTGGCTGAAAAGGCATAGGCTCGACGAACCAGGGCCACGTCCGCATCGGGGTTGTAACTTTCAACCCGCTTGATCAACTGATCGATGTGAGTGATCGTCTCGTACATGGATGTCTGGTTACTCAGGCTGACTCAGCTTAACATCCCTGATTCGCAACTGCACTCGGTCCAGGCCGTTCCAGCGGTTCATCTCGGGCACAAAAGCCAAATCCACGGGCCGCTCGGCCGACAGTCCGAGGTCAGCCAGAGACCCCATCCCAAACCCGATGCCATCGAGCGGTAACGAATTTCCGTGACGAACCCTCATCTTGAGGTGACGATCACCGACCACTCGCGAGTCCAGGACCGCCAGATTCCTGACGGCGAGCGTCGGTTCAGGATTCCCCGCTCCAAATGGATGCAGCATGTTCAACTCGCCGACAAGCTGCTGATTCACCTCCCTGAGATTGACCTCTGCATCCACGTGAAGGCCCGGGAGTTCGGGCTGATCGCCGGCCCAGATCGATGCAATCTCGACGAGCCTGTCGCGGAACTCTGAGAGGCGGGATTCCTTGATGATGAGACCGGCCGCGCTGGGATGGCCGCCAAAGCCTTCCAGGAGACCTCTGCAGGCAGAAAGGGCCTCATAGAGATTGAACCCCGATACCGTTCGCGCCGATCCCCTGCCAATTCCCTCTTCGTTCACAGCCACCACCACTGCGGGCCGGTGGAACCGTTCCACCAGCCTGGCAGCCACGATCCCAACTACCCCGACGTGCCAGCGCCGAGACCCGAGTACGAGCGCGGCCGGAACGTCCGCAGCTCCAACTGCTTCCAAGGCTTCAGCCGTGATGTCTTCCTCGATCCGCTGCCGGTCCCGATTCAGGCGTTCAAGCTGCTCCGCGAGCATCCTGGCTTCCAACTCGGATTCCGTCGTCAAAAGGCGGACCGCCGTTTCCGCATGGGCCAGCCGTCCGGCGGCGTTAATCCGGGGAGCCAGCTTGAAGGCGATCGTACCGGTCGTGCAGGCTCGCGTGACACCGGCCACTTGTTTCAGCGCACGGATCCCACAACGCGCATCTCGGGAGATCTGCGCGAGCCCCTCACGGACAAACCATCGATTCTCATCCTGCAACGGGACGACATCCGCCACAGTGGCCATGGCCACCAGATCCTGCAGAGAGTCCAAGGCCACGTCTCCGCCCCCATATTTTTCCGAATAGGCTTGGACCACCTTGTAGGCCACCCCCCCGGAACAGAGTCCCTTGAATGGATAGGCTGAATCCGGCCGATGTGGATTCAGAATCGCCTGCGCGGGGGGCAGGTGGGCCTCAATCTGATGGTGGTCGGTGATCACCAGGTCCAACCCCAGTCGATTCGCCACCTCGACTTCATGATGGGCGGTGGTTCCGCAATCTGAGGTGACAACCAGCCGGACGCCTTCCTGCCGGAGTGCGCGAAGGGCCCCTTCATTGAGTCCATATCCTTCCCGGGCACGATGGGGAATATAGGTCCTCACATTGGCCCCGAGACCCCGAAAAAACGTCAGGTAGAGGCTGGTGGCCGAAACCCCGTCCACGTCATAATCGCCATAGAAACAAACCAGCTCTCCTCCGCCAACCGCTCGGTGCAGACGATCAACCGCTTTCTCCATATCAGGAAGCAGGAACGGATCATGTGGGATCGTCTGAAGCGGTGACAACCATCGGGTCGCCTGTTCTGTCGTGGTTACCCCACGAGCTATCAGGACCGAGGCGGTAATTGGAGAGATGGAAAGCGAATGGGCGAGCGCCGCTTGCTGCTCTTGATCTACCCTGTTGACGATCCACCGCCAAGCTTTCATGGCCCTCCTTGCTCAAACGGTACGACTGCTCAGCGTTCACAACCCGCTGAGATTTAAGAGAAATGGTAGTCGTTCCCAAAAGCTTTGTCAAACCAGCCTGGCAGGCTGGCGCTCTACGGCCCTGGATCAACCCTGTTCAGCACAGATGACCGAGCTGAGAGCAAGAAAGGCAGATGACACAAGACACAGTCTGCCTCGCAAACACAAGAACAGATAACACTTGATGGGATTATCCAGTGGAGAAGGATTTACGAGGGAGTGACTATAGAGGTTGACCTGAAGGAGGAGGAAACCTTCGTTGGGTGAGCAACTGGCGAGCCAGGATGCCCTGTGGCAGCCCTGTCGCGACGGCAGGTGCTAGCCGGCGAACTGTAGCGAGAGCCACGCCTACTCTCCGCCCTTCTGCACATAATTTTTCACGAACTCTTCCGCGTTCTCTTCCAGCACGTTGTCAATCTCATCCACGAGCTTATCAATATCCTCCTTGAGTTTCTTGCCGGCCTCGACAACTTTGGGATTGGGCTTGACCTCCTCCTTCGCCTGCACATCCTTTTTCGACTCGGGTCTCCTCTCCTGTTTTTCCATAGGGGCACCTCCTCCTCACCTGGACCGCACCGGACAGGACGACTAGTAGTCAGAATACTCCTCGTTCCTTACTCCGTCAAGCTGGCCCCATGTCCGCGCTTCGTGGGGTCTCTCCCCCCACGCTCTCTCTCACCGCACAAGAAGGGGGACAATGAGCAGGGCCACGATGTTGATGACCTTGATCATCGGGTTAATGGCGGGACCGGCCGTGTCCTTGTAAGGATCGCCGACCGTGTCGCCTGTCACCGCAGCTTTATGCGTGTCGCTCCCCTTCTTTCCCTGCTCTTCGATGAATTTCTTGGCGTTATCCCATGCCCCTCCGCCGCTTGTCATCGAGATAGCCACGAACAGTCCCGTCACGATGCTGCCGACGAGGACACCGCCCAATGCCCGTGGTCCCAAGACCAGGCCGACTAAAATCGGGGCGATGACCGGGATGAGCCCGGGGACCATCATCTTCTTGAGCGCGGCCTGGGTGACAATGTCCACGCAGGTCCCGTATTCTGGTTTCGCCGTACCTTGCATGATGCCGGGGATGGTCCGGAACTGCCGTCGCACTTCCTCGACGATCAAGCCCCCGGCTTGGCCGACCGCCTTCAGGCACATCGCACCGAAGAGGAAGGGCAACATCCCTCCCAGAAACAGCCCGACCAGCACATCCGGGTTGGACAGTTCGAATCCGCTGACGCTGTGTCCCCCTACCACTGATCGAGCGTATTCGGCGAACAACACCACTGCTGCCAGCCCCGCTGATCCAATCGCGTAGCCTTTCGTCACGGCCTTGGTGGTATTGCCTACCGCATCCAACGGATCGGTAATGTTGCGGACGTCCTTCCCCAGATGGGCCATTTCAGCGATGCCGCCGGCATTGTCAGTGATCGGTCCGAACGCATCAATCGCCACCACGATCCCTGCCATGGACAACATGGACACCGCTGCCACCGCCACGCCGTACAAGCCCCCCTGGTCGGCTCCTCCGCAGACCCAGAAGCTGGCCAGGATTGCAGCCGCGATCACTACCACCGGCCAGGCCGTCGCCTGCATCCCCACCGCCAGCCCTGCGATAATGTTGGTCGCATGGCCGGTCTCGCTGGCCTTAGCGATCTCGCGCACCGGCGGGTAACTTTTGGACGTGTAATAGTCCGTGATGAAGACCAGTGCCATGGTCACCGCCAACCCGATCAGCGCGGCGATGTAATAGCTGCCTCCGCTGACACCCCCGACCCCCTCCATGATCCGGATCGTGATCGGATAAAACGCCACCGCGGCGATGCCGCCGGCCACAAAGAGCCCCTTGTAGAGCGCCGACATGATCCCACCACCCGGACCCACCTTGACAAACAAAATGCCGACAATGGTCGCGAGAATCGTGAGTCCGCCCAGGGCAAGCGGATACAAAAGCGGCTCCGCCTGTCCCTTGAACAGCGTAAAGGCCAGCACCATCGCCGCCACCGTGGTGACCGCATAGGTCTCAAACAGATCGGCCGCCATGCCGGCGCAATCCCCGACATTGTCGCCGACATTGTCCGCGATCACCGCCGGATTCCGTGGATCGTCTTCCGGAATACCCGCTTCGACCTTTCCAACCAGGTCAGCCCCCACATCCGCCGCTTTGGTATAAATCCCTCCACCCACACGCGCAAACACGGAGATCAGGCTCCCACCGAACCCGAGACTCAACAGAGCGTGAACGGCCCTGTCCTGCCCCGCGATGGTTGATGCGATCGCGTAGAACACAGTGAGCGCCAACAACCCCAGGCCGATCACCAGGAGCCCGGTCACGGCCCCACCCCGGAACGCTACGGTTAACGCCGAGTTAAGCCCATTATGCGCCGCCTGAGCCGTCCGGACATTGGCCCGAACGGCGATGTTCATCCCTACATACCCAGCCGTCGCCGAGGCCACCGCTCCGACCAAGAACCCGACCGCGGTGAGCAATCCAAACCGGTCCGACCAGAACCCAGCCAGCCACAGAATCAGGAACAATCCTGCTGCAACCATCCCAACAGTTCGGTATTGGCGGTTCAGATAGGCAGCGGCTCCCTCTTGGATCGCCTGCGCGATCTGCTGCATCTCCTTGCTGCCAGCAGGAAGCTTCATCACCCAGAAGGTGAGATACAGGCCATACCCGATTCCCGCGACCGCGGCTGCAACCGCAAAGACAAAGACAATCATTGACATATCCACAGAGCCGTCCTCCCTTCATGACCCGAGCTTTGCCGCCCAAAACTGAGCTTCCCCGCCGGCAAGCCCAGCCTCATGCAGCGCCACGCCGTACGTGCTCCGGCTCATCGAGCCGAGCGCAAGGCAAAAAAGCCGGCCCATTGTATACAGACACCCCTGAATGATCAAGACGACAGAAGGGAAGAGGAGGCTGAACCGTCACTCACACGGACAGATTTGCAGGCTTGGAAAGGACTCTGCTATAGTGCGCCGGGGAGGGAAGACCGCAATGGGCATGGAGCCTGAGTACATGGTGGTTGAAGGCAAGACGTTTATCAAGGAGCAATTAACGCTGGATAATCACGTGTTCAAGAATTGCACGATGGAGGAGTGTCAGATCTATTACAGCGGCGGGCCTTACGAACTCATCGACACGCACATCACCAACTCGCAACTTATCCTGAATCAGCCAGCCAGGAACATCCATGCCGCGATCCAAATTTTCAAGATGAAGTCTCCCGGATCACGGATCGTCACAGACTAGCCCGCTCGTCCCTGGATCAGCCCCAGCTCGCCAGTATTATTTCAACGAGACGTTGGCCGTCTGCTTCACGATGAGAATCGGCTGGAAGACCGGATCTTGGGCTCCCCTCGCGGACTCCGCCTCAATTCTCTGGAGAAAGGTCGGGGGTCCCGCGACCGGGCCGTAGTTCAGCAACGCTTCGACGTCAAACGAGGGAGCATCCTTCGGGGTCGGAAACGTAAAGACTTCTGCCCGCGTTTCCTCCGGCTTGAGAACCGTGTCCTCCAACACCTTGGTCGCCTCGAAATCGAACACGGTTTTTTGTCCTTTGGCATTGGCGTACGTCCGTCCGTAAACCCGCTGTTCGCGATAGACCGTCTTCAGGTTCTTCCCCTTGATCGTCAGATCCAACACCACGCTGGCCCAGCCAGGATGAGTCGTGGGAAGATTGTGCGGAACGAGGCTTTGGACCGTGACCGTCACTTTCGTCTGATCCCCCTTGACCTCGGTCTTCAGGTCCAGCTTCGCGGCCTCTTGCCTTAGCTTCCCTACTCGCCCAGGAAAGGTATGATTCGCCACCTTGCGCTTGTTCTCCCCATTGGCGGACTCGCCGATCTGTTCGGGCATGTGGCACGTCTGACACTCTTTGCCTGATTTGAAAGCCTTACTGCTCTCGTAGGCCCCCAGCAAGTCGTTGCTTTTCCCCAGATTGACTGCTGCCGGAACGGAGAAATGGCAATTCATGCAGAGGTCGGATTTGCGGAACAGGTCTACTTCCAGGGATTCATGCGCCCGATTTTCGACATAGTCCTTATAGGGCCCGAAGAGCGTTTTCCCCGGTTCGTACTTTGGAACGGGCGGATGGGTCGATCGGTCCACCGCCTTGATCAGGTGGCACTGGGCACAGCCCACCCCATCGATGGCGGGATCTCCAGACTGTACTTGCGCGACGAACATCGGCGCCTGTTCCACGAATTCGTTGACGTGAGGAGCATGGCATCGGAAACAGAGCGCCTTATCCTTGTTTCCCGAGAAAGCCAGGTACTCGTCCAAAGACGATCGGAAGGCGGGAGAGTGAATGGATCGGGAGAGCGGCGAGGCTTCCCATTCTTCAAACGCGCGCTCGTGGCAACGCTTACACTTGTTCGCACTGGGGAATACTTTGTCCAGACTTGGCTTCGCCGGCGAAGAATTTTGGGCAAGCCCTCGATCGGCCGTGGTCCAGACAGCGAGGACGATCACCGCCATCACCACAAGCGCAAGAAGTCCCTTGCCCACGACTTTCATTCGCGTCACGATCGGACGTCCCTTCATCACATGACAAGACGACTGGACTCTCTGCACCCTCTCACGCCTTACAGCGATTTGGTCCGGAACGTCAGCACACGAGGCTGCGCATATTCTTGAATCAGCCTGGTGGCGGAGGACCGTTCTTGCTCAGATTTCAGCGTCGCCAAATACTGTTCCGCGAGTTTCGGCTCAGGCTGGGGAATCAGCGCATAGGTGAGCAGCGCCTCCACGGTCGCCGACGAGGCTCCCGCGGGCAGTGCCAAGGTGAAGGGGACGTGTCTGGTGGTTCCACCTCTCACCAGCGGTTCCGGAATAGGCCCTCGGAGAATCTTGTTGAACGGCAGGCCGAATCGCTTCACGTCGGTTGCCAGGACCTGACCCTGCGCATCCTTGACCGTAATCGTGAGGAAGAACTGCTTCAGAACCGGATCGCCGTCCGGAAAACTGTGCGGCAGACTCCCGCTTCGAACCAGCACCTCGCCTTCGACCGCCTTGGAGGACTTCTTCGCCTCAATGTCCACCCGAGGCATCCATTCGGCCTGCAGGTTACGATTCTTCAGCAGGATGCCGGGGATCACCACTCCCCTGAACCAATGGCGTCCAATTGGGCGAGTCAAGGCTCCTCGCTTCGAGGTCGAACTGCCGGTCGAGGGTTCCATGTGGCAGTCCTGACAAACGGTTCCTTGGAGAATCTCACCAGGAAGATCCCGACGCGTCACATCCTTGACCTTGTCAAAGTGACAGGCCGCGCAGTAGTTGGCCCCCCGATACAGGTCGGATTGCTTGGCAGGGTGAACCAGGTTCTCCTCCGGATCGGCATAAGGTCCGTAGAGGACCTTCCCAGGCTGAACCTTGAACGTCGGGGGTGGAGCCGCTGTATCCGCCACCGCATTGATGAGATGGCAGGATGCGCACCCGATGCCTTCGACCTGAACCTTGCCGGACAAGATCTGACGGATCATCTTGTCCACATGCTGGGGGAACACGGTCACCGCAGGCGCATGACATGACAAGCAACGAGTTCGCTCGTCCGCAGTGGGATTGGTCTGGAGCCAGAGGCCTAGGACGGTTCGAAACACTGGGGACTCAAACGAAGTCCCATGGAGCAACGCAGCGTCAACGCGGCCAAACGTTTTTAGATCCGGAGTCTGCTCCCGCATCCCCTTCCATTCTTCATAGTGCCGATCATGACACTGTTTACAGTCCTCCGACCGGATGAACACTTTCTCGATCTCATCGATCCACTCAGAAGACGCCTGGCCATCTGTCTTCTGGGCGACCGCGCGATCATGATACAGGGCATTCACGCCCACGACGAGTATGACAAGAACTCCGCCCGCCAGTATGCTGAACCACTTCATCTCATGTCCTCTGACAGACTGAGCAAGGCGAAGAGATTAGTCTTTTGCACACCGAACGAAATGGAAATTGAGAATTCCCCCCACCCCTTGGCTTTCTGGATCCGCTGCCTCGTAGGAGCCCACCGTATAGTTACAAGTCTGAAGGACAGGCTTTATCGCCCGGCCGAAGTCCACCAGAGTTTTCACCTCGACTTTGTCAATCTCTTTGATCACCGCCCGGACCTTGATCCCGGCCAAGTCAGCAGGAGTTCCACCGATAACTTCAAAGACAACCACCCCTTCAGCTTTGACCATCTTGAGTTCTTTCCGAATCTCTTCGTCCACGGGGCCGATGACGATGCCGAACTGTTCGCCGAGCCGGATGGCTTCCTCGTCCGTCATCGCACCATCGGGGCTGGCTCCGAACAGCCCTGGAACGAATAAGAGTGTGCACCCGATCGCGACGAGGCACATACAAAAAGCCCTACTCGCAAGGAGCGCTTTCCATCTCTCTGGCATAACGTTGACCCTCTCCACCTCGAATGCTCCGCCAGGACACCGCTCCGAACCGCTGCTCGTATACCACGCTCTCATTCTATCTTATGCGCGAAACGCTACAGCTTCGCGACCGGATCGAGCGAGAGCTGAAACCACGGAGCGACCGCCTTTTGCCCGTTGCGTTCCTTGTTTTCGCCGTTCCAGACCGCAAAGGCAATGACCTGGAGACGGCCTGGTGCCAGCCTCGCTTCGTTTTCCGGGTCGGTGCTGGCGAGAGGCCTTCTCATGACCAGACGCCAGATGCCGTCCTTCCATGTCGCCTTCCCTTGCACTCGGCCCTGTGTCACTTTGGTGGTCAGGGTGCTGAAGCCACCCCCGACCAAATCCTCGACCGACGACACGCGTCGGGGAATGACCTCGAAGCGACGCACCCCTTCGCCCGCGCTTTTCCCTTCCGACGCCTTGGCTGCCCGACGGTCCATATCGCTCTGCCAGTCCGCTTTCCAATGCCAGATGTTGATGTAGTGATCCAGTTGCCCCATGCAGAAGAAGGCCGGCGCGTCCCCAAGCGGCAACCCTAAGGCCGCCCCATCCCGGAAGGTGCCCGGCGTCAGCCGATCGTTCTTCGTATTGTCTTGCCACTCGAGGTAAAACGCGATGTCGGTTCCATTGTGGACCGACCGCACGATCAGCGCCCGCGCTGTCGGCTCGGGCCAGACGGGCCTGGTGATCACCTGCCCGCTGAGCGGCAAGGTCATGGGCGGAATCTTTTCCCAGGCAGGATCGTCCGGCGCCGCAGGAATCTCGCCGGCGACGAAATGGGATCGGATGAACATTCCCTCAGAACTGACTATGGGAATGCCCAACCATCCCAGAATGAGCGCACCGACCATCAAGCCTACTGTGAGAGAGAAAAAGGAATGAGACCGGATGCCCAACTGGACCAATCGCGCCATACCAAAGCCCCATATGACCCTGCTGAACAATTCCCGTGGGTGTAGTTGGTTGACACCCTGCCCCTGGAGGGTTAGGCCGACCGCTCTACTGGATTACCACAATTTGGTTCGCCGAATCTTGTTCTCTCCCCGCTCGCAAATGTACAAGAACCCTTGGGAGTCAAGCGCAAGCCCAACCGGGGAATTGACCACCGCCTCAACCGCGAGAAGACCGTCGCCGTGCTTGATCATGCCGGCTGCCTCTTTCGCCACAAATCGAGCCATCCCGCAGCCGCCCATATTCTTGTCTTCGTACCCGCTATCGCCGTTGCCAGCGACCGTCGTGATGATTCCGGTCTTGGCGTCAACTTTCCTCACACGATGGTTCATGGTATCCGAGACGTACAGGTTGTCCCAGGGATCAAAGACCACCGATTCAGGAGCATGCAGCATGGACTTCACAGCTGGTTTGCTGTCCCCGTCAAACCCGTACCGACACACCCCCGCCACGGTGGAGACCACGCCGGATCGCTTGTCGATCTTCCGGACGCGATTGCTTCCTTTGTCAACGACGTAAATGTCTCCCCGACTATCGAGTGCAATCCCGACCAGATCATACAGCCTCGCCTCCAATGCAGGGCGGCCGTCATCCAGGTAGAGGGACAAGTCCAGGCCGTCTGAGCACTCAGGCCTCAGCCATCCATGGTCGTCGCTAAAATCGATGCCGATTGAATCACCGGAGAGGACGACAAGATTTCTCGCCACCAGGGGTTGCTCACGCGCATCATCCTCGGCCGACCACATTCCAGCGATCGTGGTCACTTCACCAGTTCGCGGATCGTATCGGCGGACCCGATGAGCCTGGGTATCCGCGATGTATATCACATCGTCAGCGTCGAACGTGATGGCAGCCGGGTAGGTGAGGTTGACGTCCAGAGCCGGTCCATCGCCATTGAATCCCCAGTGCCCCGTTCCGACCACCGTGGTGATGATACCGGTCTCGTGATCGACCTTCCGAATCCGGTTGCTTCCCGAATCGCAGATGTAGAGATCATTGCGCGAATCAACCGCCACCCCCAGCGGAAGGTACAAACCCGCCTCTCCGCACGGCCCGGAATCTCCACTGTAGCAAGTTTCCCCAATGCCGGCATAGTTGTGAAGCGTGCCCGTCTTGAGGTCGATCCGCCGCACACGATCAGACCCTGACTCAGCAAAATAGAGATGCCGCTCCTCCTTATCCACCGCCACATGGTGAGGGAGCGGAATGCCTGCCTTCGCAGCTAACTTGCCGTCCCCTGTGCTCCGGGCTTTTCCATTGCCGGCGAAGGTCTCAATGTATCCCCCGCCAAGCTCAACTTCTGTACCCATCGCCCCTCATCCTTTGCCGGTCGCCGGGTGGCTGATCACCGTCGACACGGTCGAGTGTGAACGAATGCTTTCCGGAAACCCAC
>Ga0209859_1000105_pt1 | contig 18207 bp, 17 predicted proteins | sample GWRWS3_50_60_FD_187241 | JGI IMG/M metagenome (GOLD analysis project Ga0209859, IMG submission 187241) | Riverbed sediment microbial communities from areas with vegetation nearby in Columbia River, Washington, USA - GW-RW S3_50_60 (SPAdes)... | ecosystem: Environmental > Aquatic > Freshwater >... | reverse complement strand
GCTCGCACGCGGGCACCCCCAAGTGCGGCAACGAATCGCTTTCGCGGGCATTCCTGCTGAGTCAAGTCGGAGGGTTTCCCTGCCCCCCGGACCGTGCTAGCGTCGGGGTAACGGCACGATCGATCCGCGATGACGATGAGATCCGTCGGGAGAGGTCGATGAAGAAGCTCTCAACCGTCTCGATGTCGGCTCTCATGATTCTCCTGCTCGTGGGCCTCGTGGCGGCGCCCGCATCGGCCCAGCAGTATCCGCCCAAGAAGCCGACCTGCGGGGTCAGCGACACCTCGATCAGCCCAGGTGACCAGGTCACCGTCAGCGGCAAGCATTGGCAGCCGGGGTCCACGGTCACCTTCACCCTACAGCCTGAGGGGATCAACCTCGGCTCTGCGACGGTGGGCCAAAACGGCAAGTTCAGCGCCGTCGTGACCATCCCCGACAGCGTCCAGCCGGGCGCCCATAGGATCGTGTGCTCCGGCATAGACCGGCGGGGCGACCCCGTCGTCCTGGCCACCACCGTCCAGATCCTCGGCGGAGTCGTGGGTGGCGGCGGGGCAGCCTTCACCGGCACGGTCCTGAACGTGCCGCTGTGGATGGTGCTCATCGCGGGGCTCTTCGCGGCGGGTGTTGTGCTGGTCATGTTGGCCCGCCGCCGCAGGCGAAGCGTCGGGACAGGCTCCTAGCGGGCGCCTGACCAGCCGAGATCCGCTCAAGATCCGCCGGTTGCAGGGTTGACCTCCGCTCCGAGTGGGGGTAACCTTCGGCCGGTTTCGACCGGGACCCCGCCCGGGGGTTGACGCTGCGCGCCTGCGCACGTAGACTGCTCGTTTGCCGTGCCGCGTTCTGCATGCCCTGGATCCGGGGCTGTCTACGTCCCTAGGGGGGATCGTTCTTGCCTGACTCGCTCGTCCCTGTTCGCGATCGTGTCAGTTTCTCCAAGCTCGACGAGGCGCTACCGCTGCCCGACCTCGTCGGCATCCAACGGGAGTCGTTCGACTGGCTCCTCGCCGAGGGCCTGAAGGAGGTCCTCGAGGAAGTCTCTCCGATCGAAGACTTCACCGAGCAGTTCCAGCTGCATTTCGGGAAGCACGCCTTCAAGGATCAGAAGTTCACCGAGGAGGAGTGCAAGGACAAGGACGCCACCTTCTCCGCCCCGCTGTTCGTCGAAGCGATGTTCGTCAACAAGACGACGGGGGAGATCAAGGAGCAGGAGGTCTTCATGGGGGACTTCCCCATGATGACCGAGCGCGGGACCTTCATCATCAACGGGACCGAGCGGGTGGTCGTGTCCCAGCTCGTCCGCTCGCCGGGCGTCTACTTCAGCCGCGAGCTCGACAAGACCACGGACAAGGACGTCTACATCGCCAAGATCATCCCCAGCCGTGGGGCGTGGCTCGAGTTCGACGTCGACAAGAAGGACACGGTCGGTGTCCGCATCGACCGCAAGCGCCGGCAGAACGTCACGGTCCTGTTGAAGGCGCTCGGATGGTCGACCGACGAGATCCTGTCGCTGTTCGACGGCGCCGGCTCGATCAAGAACACCCTCGAGAAGGACCATTTCGAGACCTCGGAGGAGGCCCTCGAGGACATCTACCGCAAGCTGCGGCCGGGCGAGCCCCCGACGGCCGAATCCGCTCGGACGCTGCTCGAGAACCTGTTCTTCAACCACAAGCGCTACGACCTGGCGCGGGTGGGTCGGTACAAGGTCAACAAGAAGCTCGAAGCCGCGCAGGGGGTGCTCCAGTCCCAGCTGAAGGCGCGGGCCAAGCAGCTGATGGAGGTCGACAACCCCGACAAGAAGGGATGGGACCAGCCGAGGTTCCGTGTCTGGTCCGAGCTCCAGAAGGACGAGCAGGGCGAGAACGGTCCCAAGTACAAGGGGATCCTGTCCTACGAGGACATGCTCAGGACCGTCCGCTACCTCGTGAAGCTGCACGCGGGCGAGGAGGGCTACGAGCCCGACGACATCGACCATTTCGGGAACCGGCGGCTGCGCTCGGTGGGCGAGCTGATCCAGAACCAGATCCGGATCGGTCTGTCGCGGATGGAGCGCGTGGTCCGCGAGCGGATGACCACCCAGGACGTCGAGGCGATCACGCCGCAGACGCTGATCAACATCCGTCCCGTGGTCGCGAGCATCAAGGAGTTCTTCGGGACCAGCCAGCTCTCCCAGTTCATGGACCAGACCAACCCGCTCGCCGGACTGACCCACAAGCGGCGCCTGTCGGCGCTCGGTCCCGGCGGGCTCTCGCGCGAGCGCGCGGGGTTCGAGGTCCGAGACGTGCACCCCTCGCACTACGGCCGGATGTGCCCGATCGAGACGCCCGAGGGTCCGAACATCGGCCTGATGGGGTCGCTCTCCACGTACGGGCGCATCAACCAGTTCGGGTTCATCGAGACCCCCTACCGCCGGGTGACCGGCGGCAAGGTCACCGACAAGGTCGACTACCTCTCGGCCGACGAGGAGGACCGGCACGTCATCGCCCAGGCCAACGAGCCGATCAAGCCCGACGGCGCGTACGCCAACCCGACGGTCCTTGTCCGCCGCATGGGCGGCGAGGTCGATTCGGTGGTGCCCGAAGAGGTCGACTACATGGACGTCTCTCCGAAGCAGATCATCTCGGTCGCGGCCGCGCTGATCCCGTTCCTCGAGCATGACGACGCCAACCGGGCCCTGATGGGCGCGAACATGCAGCGTCAGGCGGTTCCCCTGCTTCGCTCCGAGGCGCCGATCGTCGGCACCGGGGTCGAGTTCCGGGCCGCCGTGGACGCCGGGGACGTGGTCCTCGCCGAGGAAGCGGGCGTGGTCGAGGACGTCTCCGCCGACGACATCGTGGTCCGCGAGCGGACCGGGTCGATGAAGACGTACAAGCTCCAGAAGTTCCGGCGGTCCAACCAGGGCACCTCGCTCAACCAGAAGCCATTGGTCACCGAGGGCGACAAGGTGGTCCGCAACCAGGTGATCGCCGACGGACCCTCCACCGAGGCGGGCGAGCTGGCGCTCGGTCGGAACCTGATCGTCGCCTACATGCCGTGGGAGGGCCACAACTACGAGGACGCGATCATCATCTCCGAGCGTCTGGTGAAGGACGACGTCCTCACCTCGATCCACATCGAGGAGCACGAGGTCGACGCTCGGGACACCAAGCTCGGGGCCGAGGAGATCACCCGGGACATCCCCAACGTCTCCGAGGAGATCCTGAAGGACCTCGACGAACGCGGGATCGTTCGGATCGGCGCCGAGGTGACCACCGGCGACTACCTCGTCGGGAAGGTCACGCCCAAGGGCGAGACCGAGCTCACCCCCGAGGAGCGCCTGCTCCGCGCGATCTTCGGCGAGAAGGCGCGCGAGGTGCGCGACACCTCGCTCAAGGTTCCCCACGGCGAGAGCGGCAAGGTGATCGGGGTCCGCGTGTTCACGCGCGAGGAGGGCGACGAGCTGCCCCCGGGCGTGAACCAGCTCGTGCGGGTGTACGTCGCGCAGAAGCGGAAGATCTCCGACGGCGACAAGCTCGCCGGTCGTCACGGCAACAAGGGCGTGATCTCGACGATCCTGCCCGAGGAGGACATGCCGTTCCTCGCGGACGGGAGCCCCGTCGACATCATCTTGAACCCGCTCGGCGTGCCTTCCCGGATGAACCTCGGACAGGTGCTCGAGGCGCATCTGGGGTGGGCGGGCCTGGTCGGGTTCCGCAAGGACGGGCAGGATCACGAGGGACCCGTGCACGTGTCGACCCCGGTGTTCGACGGGGCCCGCGAGCACGAGATCCTCGAGGCGATCCGGAGCGCCCACCCCAACAAGGACGGGGTGCGTCTGGTCGACGACGTCGGCAAGGCGGTGCTGTACGACGGTCGCAACGGCGAGCCCTACGAGGAGCCCGTCACGGTCGGGGTCGCGTACATCCTGAAGCTGCTCCACCTGGTGGACGACAAGATCCACGCACGGTCCACCGGCCCCTACTCGATGATCACGCAGCAGCCGCTCGGCGGGAAGGCGCAGTTCGGCGGCCAGCGGTTCGGCGAGATGGAGGTGTGGGCGCTCGAGGCGTACGGCGCCGCCTACGCGCTGCAGGAGCTGTTGACGATCAAGTCCGACGACGTGCTCGGGCGCGTGAAGGTGTACGAGGCGATCGTCAAGGGCGAGAACATCCCCGAACCGGGGATCCCCGAGTCGTTCAAGGTCCTGATCAAGGAGATGCAGTCCCTCTGTCTGAACGTCGAGGTGCGTTCGGCCGAGGGCGAGGAGATCGAGCTCAAGGAGACCGACGAGGACGTGTTCCGCGCGGCCGAGGAGCTCGGGATCGACCTTTCCCGCAGGGAGCCGGCCGGAGCTGACTACGACTAGGGCGGGAACAAGGAAATGTTGTTCATGGTGCAAGGTGAGGTCGTGAGGAGGCCGCCTACGTGCTGGATGTGAACTTCTTCGATGAGATCCGGATCGGTCTTGCTACGGCGGACCAGATCCGCGCGTGGTCCAACGGCGAGGTCAAGAAGCCGGAGACGATCAACTACCGGACGCTGAAGCCCGAGAAGGACGGCTTGTTCTGCGAGCGGATCTTCGGGCCGACCCGGGACTGGGAGTGCCACTGCGGCAAGTACAAGCGCGTGCGCTTCAAGGGCATCATCTGCGAGCGCTGCGGCGTCGAGATCACCCGCAGCAAGGTTCGCCGGGACCGGATGGGCCACATCGAGCTCGCGGCCCCGGTCACGCACATCTGGTACTTCAAGGGCGTCCCGAGCCGCCTCGGGTATCTCCTGGACATCGCGCCCAAGGACCTCGAGCGGATCATCTACTTCGCGGCCTACGTGATCACGCGCATCGACACCGACCGGCGCCACAAGGAACTCCCCGAGATCGAGAAGGAGATCGACCAGGAGAAGAGCGAGCTCGAGGCCGAGCGCGACGACGAGATCAAGGGCCGTCTGTCCGAGCTCGAGGACCGGCTCCGCGAGCTCGAGGGCGAAGGCGCCAAGGGCGCGCAGCTCTCGGCCGCCCGGCGCGAGGCGCAGCGCGACGTCGATCGGATCACCGAGGCGACCAAGCGCGAGACCGAGCACCTCGACGAGGTACTCACGGGGTTCAAGAACCTCTCCGTGAAGCAGCTCGTGGCCGACGACGCGGTCTACCGCTCGCTCCGCGAGCGGTTCGGGGACTACTTCGACGGTGGCATGGGAGCGGAGGCGATCAAGCGCCTGCTCCAGGACCTCAAGCTGGAGGAGGAGGCCGAGTCGCTGCGCGAGCAGATCGCCACGGGCAAGGGCACGCGGCGCCTCAAGGCCATCAAGCGCCTGAAGGTGGTCTCCAACTTCACCGAGGGTCGGAACTCACCGATGGGAATGGTGCTCGACGCCGTGCCGGTCATCCCGCCGGACCTGCGACCGATGGTGCAGCTCGACGGTGGCCGTTTCGCGACCAGCGACCTGAACGACCTCTACCGGCGGGTCATCAACCGGAACAACCGGCTGAAGCGACTCCTCGACCTCCAGGCGCCCGAGATCATCGTCAACAACGAGAAGCGGATGCTGCAGGAGGCCGTCGACGCCCTGTTCGACAACGGCCGCCGCGGCCGACCCGTCACGGGTCCCGGCAACCGGCCGCTGAAGTCGCTGTCCGACATGTTGAAGGGCAAGCAGGGGCGGTTCCGCCAGAACCTGCTCGGCAAGCGCGTGGACTACTCGGGCCGCTCGGTGATCGTGGTCGGTCCGGAGCTGCGGCTGCACCAGTGCGGCCTGCCCAAGCAGATGGCGCTCGAGCTGTTCAAGCCCTTCGTGATGAAGCGGCTCGTCGACCAGGCGCTTGCGCAGAACATCAAGAGCGCGAAGCGGATGGTCGAGCGTGCCCGCCCGCAGGTCTGGGACGTGCTCGAAGAGGTCATCAAGGAGCATCCCGTCCTCCTGAATCGGGCACCGACCCTCCACCGTCTGGGCATCCAGGCGTTCGAGCCCGTCCTGGTCGAGGGCAAGGCGATCCAGATCCACCCGCTCGTGTGCACGGCGTTCAACGCCGACTTCGACGGCGACCAGATGGCGGTCCACGTCCCGCTCTCGGCGGAGGCGCAGGCCGAGGCGCGGGTCCTGATGCTGTCGACCAACAACATCCTGTCGCCCGCGCACGGCCGGCCGATCGCCGTGCCGACCCAGGACATGGTGCTCGGGATCTACTACCTGACCATCGAGCCGGACCGGCCGGAGAGCGACGAGGACATCCCTCGGTTCGGATCCGTGAACGAGGCGCTGATGGCGCTCGACCACCGGCTGGTCCGTCTTCACGACGTGGTCAAGGTGCGGCTGCCGGGCAAGGCGCTCCCCGAGGAGATGCTTCCCGAGACCGCGCAGGATGAGGCCGAGGCGAACGGCGACCGCGTGCCGGTCGTCGAGACGACGGTCGGACGCCTGATCTTCAACCAGTGCTTCCCCGACTCCGAGGAGTTCGTCGACCGCCCGCTCTTGAAGAGCGACGTGGGTCGCCTGGTCGACGCCTGCGTGCATCGCTACGACCGCGCGCAGGTCGAGCAGATCCTCGACAACCTGAAGAACGTCGGGTTCCACTACGCGACGCGCGCCGGTGTGACGCTCGGGATCGAGGACGTCACCACGCCGTCGGACAAGGCCACGATCTTGGACCGCCACGAGAAGGAGGCGTCGAAGATCGAGGCCCAGTACCGCAAGGGCATCATCACCGACGACGAGCGGCGCCAGGAGCTGATCACGATCTGGACCCAGGCGACCGACGAGGTCAAGGACGCGATGGAGGCCCAGTTCGGCAAGACGAACCCCATCTACATGATGGCCAACTCGGGAGCTCGAGGGAACATCATGCAGATCCGCCAGATCGCGGGTATGCGCGGCCTGGTGGCCAACCCGAAGGGCGAGATCATCCCGCGTCCGATCAAGTCGAACTTCCGCGAAGGCCTGTCGGTGCTCGAGTACTTCATCTCGACCCACGGAGCGCGGAAGGGGCTCGCCGACACGGCGCTCCGAACGGCCGACTCGGGCTACCTGACCCGACGTCTGGTCGACGTCTCGCAGGAGCTCATCGTCCGCGAGGAGGACTGCGGCACCGACCGGTCCTTGCCGGTCCCGGTCACCTACGAGACGCCGCAGGGAGGGCGCGTCGAGAACCAGCATCTCGACACGTCGCTGTACGGGCGCGTGCTCGCCGAAGACGTGAAGGTCGAGCGGAAGAAGGTCGCCTCGCGCGGGGACATCCTCGACGATGCCAGCGCACAGCACCTGGTCGAGGCGGGCGTCGACACGGTCCGCGTTCGGTCGGCGACGACCTGCGAGGCCGAGTACGGCGTCTGCCGCCTCTGCTACGGATGGTCGCTCGCCACCGGGCGCCTCGTGGACATCGGCGAGTCGGTGGGGATCGTCGCCGCGCAATCGATCGGTGAGCCGGGGACGCAGCTGACGATGCGGACGTTCCACACCGGCGGCGTCGCCGGCGAGGACATCACGCACGGTCTGCCGCGGGTGGTGGAGCTGTTCGAGGCTCGCCGACCCAAGGGCGAGGCGTGGATCACCGAGATCCCCGGCACCGTTCAGATCGAGGACGACGAGGAGAAGAAGGAGCGACGGATCACCGTCACCTCCGAGGACGGCAGCGACTCGGTGCAGTACAAGGTCGGGTTCCGAGCCAGGCTGCTCGTCGGCGACGGCGACGCGGTCGAGGTGGGCCAGCAGCTCACCGAGGGCTCGGTGAACCCGCACGAGAAGCTGCGGATCGAGGGCGTCCAGGCCCTGCAGAACCACCTCGTCGAGGAGGTTCAGCAGGTGTATCGCTCGCAGGGCGTGACGATCCACGACAAGCACATCGAGCTGATCGTGCGGCAGATGCTGCGCAAGGTGCAGATCATCGAGCCCGGCGACACGGACTTCCTGCCCGGGGACCTGATCGACCGGCGCCGCTTCGAGGCCGCGAACCGCGAGACCGTCGAGAACAGTGGCCAGCCGGCGAGCGCGCGGCCCCAGCTGCTCGGGATCACGAAGGCGTCGCTCGCGACCGATTCGTGGTTGTCGGCGGCCTCCTTCCAGGAGACCACGAGGGTGCTCACCGAGGCGGCGATCGCCGGTCGTTCCGACGGGCTTCTCGGCCTGAAGGAGAACGTGATCATCGGCAAGCTGATCCCCGCCGGCACCGGCATGTCGCGGTACCGCAACGTCCAGGTCAAGATCAAGCCCGAGGCGATCCCGGAGTACTGGCTGACTCGCCAGCGCGAGATCGCGGAGGCCGAGGCGGCCGGCGAGCCGGTCCTGGCGGGCATCACCCGCGAGGAGGCCGAGCGCGAGCTGTTCGGCGGAGGGTCGGTCTCACCCGAGAAGTGAGCCTCCGAATCCATCCTGCAGCGAGCGGGCGCCCTTCCGTGCCCGCTGATCGCGTTCGGGGCGCCGGTCGCCTCCAGACGTTGGGCATAAGATGGGTGGAGCTCAACCCCCTCGCGAACGGCGCCCCAGGCACGGAAGGCCGTGCCTGGGGCCGCTTCGTTGACACGCACGGGACGTGCCTAGTAGCCTCATTGGTTGCACCGGGCTCGGCGGGCGGGCCCGGTATCTGGTGCGCTTCCAGGGGGTTTTCCAAGGGACGACCTACGCCCACCGAAGTTCCACCCTGGAAGCCGGGCCCGCGGTCCGGCTTCATCGCTGTCGGATCCCGCGTTCGGTGACAAGTCGAGAGTGCAGGCGAGAGGACCATGCCCACGATCCAGCAACTCGTGCGCGGAGGCCGTACGCGGCCCCGGGAGAAGACCAAGGCTCCCGCGCTCAAGGGTTCCCCGCAGCGGCGGGGCGTCTGCACGCGTGTGTACACCGTGACCCCGAAGAAGCCGAACTCGGCCCTGCGCAAGGTCGCCCGCGTCCGTCTGACCACCGGGATCGAGGTCACGGCCTACATCCCGGGCGTCGGTCACAACCTGCAGGAGCACTCGATCGTGCTCGTCCGGGCCGGCCGCGTCCGCGACCTGCCGGGTGTCCGCTACAAGGTCATCCGCGGCACGCTCGACACGGCGGGGGTGAAGGAGCGACGCAAGGCTCGGTCGCTGTACGGCGCGAAGAAGGGCGGAGACTGAGATGCCGCGCAAGGGCCCTGCCGTCCATCGCGACACCGGACCGGACCCGGTCTACCAGAACGTCCTGGTCACACAGCTGATCAACAAGATCCTGCTGGACGGGAAGAAGACGCTCGCCGAGAGCACCGTCTACAAGGCGCTCGAGATGGTCAGCGAGCGCACCGCCAACGATCCGGTGATCGCGCTCAAGAAGGCCGTGGAGAACGTGCGTCCGCTGCTCGAGGTGCGTTCGCGGCGCGTCGGCGGCGCCAACTACCAGGTGCCGGTCGAGGTCCGGCCTTCGCGGGGCACCACCCTGGCGATGCGGTGGATCGTGAACAACGCGCGGTCGCGCAAGGAGCACTCGATGGCCGAGCGTCTCGTGGGCGAGATCATGGACGCCTCCAACGGCCAGGGCGTGTCGGTGAAGCGGCGCGAGGACATGCACAAGATGGCCGAGGCGAACAAGGCGTTCGCGCACTACCGATGGTGATCGAGATCAACGACGTGGCCGGGCTCGCGACGGGCCCGGCGTCGCACGAGGGGGGGCGCTGAACGATGGCGGTCCCCGCGGAGAAGGTGGACGTGGCAGAGACGGTCGAGAAGGTCACAGGACGCGGAACCGGTTCCGGCAAGGAGCTGGTGATCCGCGAATACCCGCTCGCCAGGACCCGGAACATCGGGATCATGGCGCACATCGACGCGGGCAAGACGACCACGACCGAGCGCATCCTGTACTACACCGGCAAGGCCTACAAGATCGGCGAGGTCCACGAGGGCACCGCTCTGATGGACTGGATGGTCCAGGAGCGCGAGCGCGGGATCACGATCACCTCGGCCGCGACGACCACCAACTGGAAGGGTCACTGGATCAACATCATCGACACCCCGGGCCACGTCGACTTCACGGTCGAGGTGGAGCGGTCCCTGCGCGTGCTCGACGGCGCGATCGCGGTGTTCGACGCGGTCGCCGGTGTCGAGCCCCAGACGGAGACGGTCTGGCGCCAGGCCGACCGGTACTCGGTCCCGCGGATCGGCTTCGTCAACAAGATGGACCGCACCGGCGCGGACTTCGGGCGCACGGTCCAGATGATGGTCGAGCGCCTGCAAGCGAACCCGCTGGTCCTGCAGCTGCCTTGGGGCAGCGAGGGTGAGTTCCAGGGCGTGATCGACCTCGTCGAGATGAAGGCGCTCCACTGGATCTCGGAGATGGGGGAGGAGTGGGAGACCACGGAGATCCCCGCCGAGCTCCGGGACGCGGCCAAGCAGGCCCACCACGACCTGTTCGAGAAGCTCGCCGACCACGACGAGTCGCTCATGGAGAAGTTCGTCCACGAGGAGGAGGCCACCGTCGACGAGCTGCGCCGCGCGATCCGCAGGGCGACGCTGTCGGGCGAGGGCGTCCCGGTGCTCCTCGGGTCGGCGTTCAAGAACAAGGCGATCCAGCCGTTGCTGGACGCGATCGTGGCGTACCTGCCCGCACCGAGCGACGTTCCCCCGGTCGAGGGCCACACCCCCAAGGGCGAGCACGCGGAGCGCAAGCCGGACGACACCGAGCCGTTCTCGGGCCTGGTCTTCAAGATCATGTCCGACCCATACGTGGGCAAGCTCACGTACGTCCGCGTGTACTCCGGCATCCTCCGTGCGGGCTCGCACGTCGAGAACACGACGAAGGAACGCAAGGAGCGCATCGGCCGCATCCTCCAGATGCACGCGAACCACCGCGAGGACATGCAGGCGGCCTTCACCGGTGACATCGTCGCGATCGTCGGGCTCAAGCACTCGAGCACCGGTGACACGCTCGCCGACCCCGCGAACCCCATCGTCCTCGAGTCGATCAGCTTCCCGACGCCCGTGATCTCGGTCGCGGTCGAGCCCAAGACCAAGGCCGACCAGGACAAGCTGGGCACCGGCCTTGCCAAGCTCGCCGACGAGGACCCGACGTTCGTCGTCAAGTACGACGACGAGACCGGTCAGACCGTGATCTCGGGGATGGGCGAGCTGCACCTCGACATCATCGTGGACCGTCTGCGCCGCGAGTTCAGCGTCGACGCCAACGTCGGCAAGCCCCAGGTGGCCTATCGCGAGACCATCCGCAAGCCCGTCACCAAGGTCGAGGGGCGCTTCATCCGGCAGAGCGGCGGACACGGTCAGTTCGGTCTCGTCTATCTGGATCTCGAGCCCACCGGTCAGGGCGGCGGCTACGAGTTCATCAACAAGATCGTCGGCGGGAAGATCCCGCGCGAATACATCCCGGCGGTCGACCAGGGCATCCAGGAGGCGATGGAGACCGGCGTGCTCGCCGGGTACCCGCTGGTGGATGTCCGCGCCACCCTGGTGGACGGGTCCTTCCACGAGGTGGACTCGTCGGAGATGGCGTTCAAGATCGCCGGTTCGATCGGGCTCAAGGAGGCCTCGCGCCGCGCCGACCCCGTGCTGCTCGAGCCCGTGATGGAGTTCGAGGTGATCACGCCCGAGGAGTTCATGGGCGAGGTCATGGGCGACGTGACGGCGAGGCGCGGGCGGATCGAGCGGATCGACGACCGGAGCGGCCAGAAGGCGATCCGGGTGCTCGTGCCGCTCGCCGAGCTGTTCGGCTACGCGACCGACCTGCGTTCGCGCACCCAGGGGCGCGCGTCGCACACACCGATGCAGCTGCAGGCGTACCACGAGGTTCCGGTCAACATCTCCAAGGAGATCGTTGCCCGCGTCCGGGGCGAGTAGGCCTCGGACCCAGGGCGAGAGAAGGAAGAGGAGAAGGAGCGATGGGCAAGAAGAAGTTCGAGCGCACGAAGCCGCACGTGAACATCGGGACGATGGGACACATCGACCATGGCAAGACGACCCTGACCGCGGCGATCACCAAGCGCCAGGCGGAGAAGGGCCTCGCCGAGTTCACCCCGTTCGACGAGATCGACAAGGCCCCGGAGGAGCGCGAGCGCGGCATCACGATCGCGATCGCGCATGTCGAGTACGAGACCGAGACCCGTCACTACGCGCACGTCGACATGCCGGGCCACGCCGACTACATCAAGAACATGATCACGGGCGCCGCCCAGGTGGACGGCGCGATCCTCGTCGTCTCCGCGGCCGACGGCCCGATGCCCCAGACCCGTGAGCACGTGCTGCTCGCCCGTCAGGTGGGCGTCCCGTACATCCTGGTCGCGCTCAACAAGGTCGACATGGTCGACGACGCCGAGCTGCTCGACCTCGTCGAGCTCGAGGTGCGCGAGCTCCTGTCCTCCTACGAGTACCCGGGCGACGACACGCCCGTGATCCAGGTGTCGGCCCTCAAGGCGCTCGAGGGTGACGAGGACGCCATGGCCAAGATCGACGAGCTGCTCGCGGCCGTGGACACCTACGTGCCCGAGCCCGTCCGCGACGTCGACAAGCCCTTCCTGATGGCGATCGAGGACGTGTTCTCGATCACCGGACGCGGAACCGTCGTGACCGGGCGTGTCGAGCAGGGCGTGCTGAAGAAGATGGGGGAGGTCGAGATCGTCGGGATCAAGGACACGCGCAAGACGACGGCGACCGACCTCGAGATGTTCCGCAAGCTCTTGGACGAGGTGCAGGCGGGCGACAACGTGGGGGTGCTCCTCCGCGGGGTCGACAAGGACGAGGTTGCGCGCGGCCAGGTGCTCGCGAAGCCCGGCTCGGTCACGCCGCACACCGACTTCACCGCGCAGGTCTACGTGCTGTCCAAGGACGAAGGCGGCCGCCACACGCCGTTCTTCACCGGCTACCGCCCGCAGTTCTATTTCCGCACGACCGACGTGACGGGCTCGGCGCACCTGCCCGAGGGCGTCGAGATGGTCATGCCCGGCGACAACATCGAGATGACCGTCAACCTCGGGGCCCCGATCGCCATGGAGGAAGGCCTCCGCTTCGCGATCCGCGAGGGCGGCCGGACCGTGGGTGCCGGGCGCGTGACCAAGATCATCAAGTAGCAGATCGAAGACGGGAAGAGGGGGAAGCGAGGCAGTGGCCGGACCCAGGATCCGCATCAAGCTCCGGGCGTACGACCACCGGATGCTGGACGTCGCTGCTCGCGAGATCGTCGAGCACGTGACGCGTACCGGCGCCAAGGTGGTCGGACCGGTGCCGCTGCCCACCGAGCGGTCGATCTACACGGTGATCCGCTCGCCGCACAAGTACAAGGACAGCCGCGAGCACTTCCAGATGCTCACGCACAAGCGGCTCATCGACATCGTCGACGCCACGTCGAAGACGGTTCAGGAGCTCCAGCGACTGAACCTGTCGGCCGGCGTCGACATCGAGATCAAGCTGTAGGGAGCTCATGGCGGACATCAAGGGGATCCTCGGGACGAAGCTGGGTATGACCCAGATCTTCGACGACACGCGCGCGATCCCGGTCACGGTCATCAAGGCCGGGCCGTGCTTCGTCGCGCAGGTCAAGAGCGAGGAGAAGGACGGCTACGCGGCGGTCCAGCTCGCCTTCGGCCCGACGCGTCCGAACGGCCTGACCAAGCCGGAGCAGGGTCATTTCGACAAGCACGGAGGGCAGACCGGCCGGCACGTCGTCGAGATCCGCACGGACGACGCCGGGTCCTACGAGCCGGGCCAGGAGCTGCGGGCCGACGTGTTCGAGCCCGGTGAGCGCGCCGACGTCGTCGGCGTCTCCAAGGGCAAGGGGTTCGCCGGCGTGATGAAACGCCATGGGTTCAGCGGCCTGTCCAGCAGCCACGGGACCGAGCGCAAGCATCGCTCGCCCGGCGCGATCGGCGCGTGTGCGACCCCGTCCCGCGTCTTCAAGGGCATGCGGATGGCGGGTCAGATGGGCAACGAGCGCGTGACCGTGCTGAACCTCGAGGTCGTCCGCGCCGACGCCGAGCGCAACCTGCTGCTCCTGCGGGGCGCGATCCCCGGTCCCGAGGGCGGTCTGGTCATGGTCCGCTCGGCCGTGAAGGCCCCGGCCACCAAGGGCGGTCACTGATGCCGAAGATCGACGTCGTCTCCGCCGCCGGCAAGAAGGTCGGCACCCGCGACCTGTCGGCGGAGGTGTTCGAGGCCAGGGTGAGCATCCCGCTGATGCACCAGGTGGTGGTCGCCGGGCTCGCCTCGGTCCGTCGCGGCACGCACTCGACCAAGACCCGCGGCGAGGTCTCGGGCGGCGGTCGCAAGCCATGGCGCCAGAAGGGCACCGGGCGAGCCCGCCAGGGGTCGAACCGGGCGCCGCAGTGGGCGGGTGGTGGCATCGTGCACGGCCCGCAGCCGCGCGATCACGATATGCGGGTCAACAAGAAGATGAAGCGGGGCGCGTTGCGCTCGGCTCTCACAGACGCGCTCGTGAGCGGGAAGTTGGCCGTCGTGCAGGACCTCGAGTTCGACGAGCCGAAGACCAAGTCGGCCGCCGCGGTGCTGGACACGCTCGAGCTCGGGGGCAAGGTCCTGCTGGTCCTGCCGGCACCGAGCGACTCCGGCGCGGTCGAGCGGTCGTTCCGGAACATCCGGGACGTCCGGGTCGCGTACGCGAGGAGCCTCGGCGTCTACGAGGTGATCGCGGCCGACCACCTGGTCCTCACCGAAGGTGCGCTCGACGTCGTCGAGGGAGTTCCGGCGAAGGACACGGAGGCCGCGCCACAGGAACGTGCACCGGAGACCGCCGGATCCGCGGACGACTCCTCCGGCGCGGGAGCCGGGACCACCACCGGTGCGGGGGGTGAGGCCGGGTGAAGACGCCTCGCGACGTGATCATCCGGCCGGTGGTGAGCGAGAAGTCCTACGCCGGGCTCGAGCAGAACACGTACACGTTCCTGGTCGACCCCAGGGCCAACAAGACCGAGATCAAGGAGGCGGTCCAGACGATCTGGAACGTCCAGGTGACCTCGGTACGAACGCTGAACCGCCCGGGCAAGGTGAAGCGCCGCCGGTGGACGCTCGGCAAGCGCGCCGATCAGAAGCGGGCGATCGTGAAGCTCGCCGAGGGCGACAGCATCGAGATCTTCGAGACGGGGAAGTAGACGATGGCCGTTCGCAAGTACAAGCCGACGACGCCGGGTCGACGCGGCGCCAGCGTGTCCTCGTTCGACGAGATCACGCGCGCCAAGCCCGAGCGCTCGCTCGTCGCGAAGGGCCGCAACCGAGCCGGGCGCAACTCGCAGGGCCGGATGACCATGCGACACCAGGGCGGAGGGAACAAGCGCCGCTACCGGGTGATCGACTTCCGTCGCGACAAGGACGGGGTTCCCGCCAAGGTGGCGCACATCGAGTATGACCCCAACCGGACCGCGCGGATCGCGTTGCTCCACTACGCGGATGGGGAGAAGCGCTACATCTTGTCGCCCAACGGCCTTCGGGTCGGCGACCGACTGGTCTCCGGCGACCGCGCCGACGTTCGGCCTGGCAACGCGCTGCCGCTGCGCAACGTCCCCGTCGGCACGACGGTGCATGCGGTGGAGCTGAAGCCAGGCGGCGGCGCCCGCATGGCGCGTTCGGCCGGGACCAGCATCCAGGTGATGGCCAAGGAGGGGAAGATGGCGACCCTCCGGCTGCCGTCGGGAGAGACCCGTCTGGTCGAAGCGGCTTGCAAGGCAACGATCGGTGAGGTCGGCAACGCGGAGCACGAGCTGATCCAGCTCGGCAAGGCGGGCCGCAACCGCTGGAAGCGCAAGCGCCCGTCCGTCCGCGGTGTGGCGATGAACCCGGTCGACCACCCGCTGGGAGGCGGCGAGGGCAAGAGCTCGGGCGGCCGGCATCCCACGAGCCCGTGGGGAAAGAAGGAAGGCCGCACGAGGAAGAAGAACAAGGCGTCGAACAAGTACATCGTTCGGCGTCGCGGGAAGGGGCGGAGCTAGTGCCGCGGAGCATCAAGAAGGGGCCGTTCGTCGACGAGCACCTCATGGTCAAGATCGTCGAGATGAACCGCAGGAGCGACAAGAAGGTCGTTCGGACCTGGTCGCGCCGTTCGACGATCGTGCCCGAGATGGTGGGTCACACGATCGCCGTCCACGACGGGCGCAAGCACGTGCCCGTGTACATCTCGGAGTCGATGGTCGGTCACAAGCTCGGTGAGTTCGCGCCGACCCGAACGTTCCGCTCGCACGCGCGCGGAGAGCGTTCGACCACGGTGAGGTAGCGGGACATGGAGGCGAAAGCGACGGTGAAGTACGTACGGATCTCTCCGCAGAAGGCTCGGCGGGCGGTCGATCTCGTCCGTGGGCGGCAGGTCGAGGAGGCCCGCCGGATCCTGCGCTTCTCGCCGCTCGGCGCCTCCAAGACGATCGAGAAGGCGCTCAACTCGGCCGTCGCGAACGCCGAGCAGCAGCCAGGCGTCGTGGCGCAGAACCTGGTCGTGGACCGGGCCTGGGTCGACGAGGGCCCGACGCTCAAGCGCTGGCGTCCGCGCGCGTACGGTCGCGCGACCAAGATCTTGAAGCGCACGTCGCACATCACGCTCGTGGTCCGTTCGTTGGGAGAGGATGCGTAGTGGGTCACAAGGTCAACCCGTACGGGTTCCGCCTCGGGGTCATCTACCCCTGGAAGTCCAACTGGTTCGCCGGTCGGGACTATTCCGACCAGCTGCACGAGGACATCTGGATCCGCAAGCACATCCGCTCGCGCCTGTCGCGCGCCGGCATCTCGAGCATCGACATCGAGCGCAAGGGCGACCAGATCTGGATCTACATCCGGACGGCACGTCCGGGCATCGTGATCGGCCGCAAGGGCGCCGAGGTCGACAAGATTCGCAAGGACGTCGAACGCGTCACGAAGAAGCGGGTCGACGTGAAGGTGGAGGACATGAACTCGGCAGCGTCCGAGACGCGCCCCGAGACCGACGCGACGCTGCTCGCCCAGGGCGTCGCGGAGCAGCTCGCCGGGCGGGTGTCGTTCCGCCGCGCGATGCGGCGAGCCGTGCAGACCGCGATGCGCTCGGGCGCCCTCGGCGTCCGCGTGCAATGCGGCGGTCGCCTGGGCGGTGCCGAGATGTCACGCCGCGAGTGGTACCGCGAGGGCCGCGTGCCGCTGCACACGCTGCGGGCCAAGATCGACTTCGGGACCGCCGAGGGCAAGACGACGTTTGGACAGATCGGCGTGAAGGTGTGGGTCTACCACGGCGACGAGATCCCGCAGGCCGAGCAGGAGACCGAGCGGCTGCGCGCTCGGGCGCTCGCGCAGGTCTCGAGCGGAGGCGCTTCGACGGGCGCGCTCATCACCGACGAGCGTGAGGCCGCCGAGGTGGCCGAGGTCGAACCCCCGCCCGCCGTTCCGGAACCCTCCGACGAGGCCACCGTCGAGGCTCCCGCTCAGCCGGCTGCCGCCGACGACGACGAGGCTCCCGCTCAGCCGGCTGCTGCCGCCGACGAGGCCTCGGAGGCCGCTCCGGCGGAAGCGACGGACGCTGCCACGGCGACAGAGGCTCCGGGGGTCGAAGGCGGTACGGCCGCGGCCTCTGATCAACCCACGTCGACCCCAGACGAGACCGACGGGAAGGCGCAGGGCTGATGCTTGCCCCGAAGAAGGTCAAGCACCGCAAGGTGCATCGAGGCCGCCGGCGAGGACGCGCCAAGGGGGGCACCGAGGTGCATTTCGGCGACTTCGGCCTGGTCGCGCTCGAGGCCGCGTGGATCACGAACCGTCAGATCGAGGCGGCCCGCGTCGCGATCACCCGCCACATCCGCCGCGGCGGGAAGGTGTGGATCAACATCTTCCCGGACAAGCCCGTCACGAAGAAGCCCGCCGAGACCCGGATGGGCTCGGGCAAGGGCAACCCGGAGGGCTGGGTCGCGGTCGTCAAGCCCGGTCGCGTGATGTTCGAGCTGTCCGGCGTCTCCGAGTCGCTCGCGCGCGAGGCGATGTCCCGGGCCGCGCACAAGCTGCCGATCAAGAGCAAGTTCATCACCCGAGCGGGAGCCGGAGGGATGGAGTAGTGGCGACGATCCAGGAGCTTCGCGACCTCGGCGACGAGGAGCTGTTCGAGCGACTCGAGTCCGACAAGGAGGAGCTGTTCAACCTTCGTTTCCAGCTCGCGACGGGGCAGCTCGACAACCCGATGCGGATCAAGGACGTCCGGCACGAGATCGCGAGGATCCTCACGATCGTCCGCGAACGCGAGATGGAGCGGCCGGCCGCGGATGTGGAGGCCTGATGAACGAGCAACCGACAGCCGAAGAGAACGTGGCCGGCCGCTCCATCTCGCGTTCGC
>Ga0209859_1000103_pt1 | contig 18224 bp, 19 predicted proteins | sample GWRWS3_50_60_FD_187241 | JGI IMG/M metagenome (GOLD analysis project Ga0209859, IMG submission 187241) | Riverbed sediment microbial communities from areas with vegetation nearby in Columbia River, Washington, USA - GW-RW S3_50_60 (SPAdes)... | ecosystem: Environmental > Aquatic > Freshwater >... | reverse complement strand
CAAACGCGCTCGACAATGATAGCCATACCACCGTTGAAACAGGCGACCGGGTTAATCCCACCCGGCGACACGCGTCACGCGATGGGACGCTCCGCCGCCACGGCAGCGGCAGCCACCCTGGCCGCGTCCACGTCCGGGCCGGGCGGCGGGACGAACACCGTACGCCGGTAGTAGTCGAGCTCCCGAATGCTCTCCTTGATGTCGGCGAGCGCACGGTGGGCCAGTCCCTTGCCCGGCTGACCAAAGTACGTCCGGGGGTACCATCGGCGGCACAATTCCTTGATCGATGAAACGTCGATCATGCGGTAGTGCAGGTGCGCGTCGAGGCGCGGCATGTCCCGGGCGAGAAACCCGCGGTCCGTGGCGATCGAGTTGCCGCACAGCGGCGCGGTGCGGGGGTCCTTCACGAAGCTGGTCACATACGACATGACCATGTCCTCGGCCTCGGCGATAGTCACCGTTGACGCCCGTACGGCGTCGGTCAGGCCCGACTTGTCGTGCATCTCGCGCACGATTTCGACCATGCCGCCGAGCAGGCTCTCTTCCGCGTGGATGACCACGTCGACGCCGTCGCCGAGCACGTTGAGCTCAGGATCGGTGACCAGTGCGGCCACCTCGATGAGGGCATCCGTGCCCAGATCGAGGCCCGTCATCTCGCAGTCGACCCACACAAGAAGATCGTTCACACTGCCCAGCCTAGTGGGGCGCACCCGTTGCTCGCCGGCCCAGCGGGCTCTCGGTTATGGTGACTCTCGCTCAAGCAACATTCGTCACGGGGAAGGATCAGCCGAGTGAGCGTGGACGCGCCGTCGGGGCAGCGCTTCCGTACGGGACACCAAGTCGTGGTGCTCGCCCTGGTCACCGGCGCCTTCGTCTGGGGACACATCTGGTACGAGAATCGCAATCACTTCTTCGATCTGGGCATCTACCGCGACGCGATGCGGTGGTGGGCCGAGGGCAACTTCCTGTACGACTTCTCACGACCGAACCCGACGCAGGACGTGCTCGAATTCACCTATCCACCGTTCGCGGCCCTGCTGCTGCGACCGCTCGCCTGGCTGACGATGCCCGAGGCCGTCTGGGCCTACTCGATCGTCGCAGTGGCGGCGTTCGCGGCGTCGATCTGGTGGCTCGTGCGGCCTATCGCGGACCGCCACGGTCTGTCGCGGTGGTTCGCGTTCGGGCTCGCCGTCGTTCTCGCCACCGGGTTGGAGCCGATCCGTGAGGCCTATACGTTCGGGCAGATCAACTTTGTGCTCTGGGCCCTGATCCTGCTCGATCTGCTGGTGCTGCTCCCTCGCGGCAGCCGGTTCGTCGGCGTCGGCATCGGCCTCGCGACGGCGATCAAACTGGTTCCCGCCATTTTCATCGTCTACCTGCTCGTCACCCGGCGCTGGCGGGCGGCCGCCGTGGCGGCCGGCACCGCTGTCGCGGTCACCCTCCTCGCCTGGGCCGTCGCCCCGCGGGAGTCATGGGTCTTCTTCTCCGACCGACTGCTGCACGCCGAGGGAATCGGGCGAGTGAGCTACGAGTTCAACCAGTCGCTCATGGGCTTGCTGGCTCGATTCGCGTCCCCCGCCGAGCCAAGCCAACTCGGCTGGCTCATGCTCGCGCCGCCGGTGCTGGTTTACGGGCTCTGGCGGGCCGGCCGCGCAGCGGCCGCGGGGGACGAGGTCGCCGGGCTCACGCTGGTGGGCCTGGCCGGAAGCCTGGCTAGCCCGGTCACTTGGGCGCACCACATCTTCTGGGTTGTGCCGGCGCTCCTGGTGCTGGTCGACGCGGCGCTCCGGCCCGCGGATGCGACAGACGCCCTTCGACGCCGGGCCGGCCTCGTCTCGCTCGCGGCCGTCACATACCTGACCGTGACCTTCAGCGTGGTGGCTCTGTGGGCCTTCAAGTTCGACAAGCCTGGTGGGGTCGTCGGCGTCGTCATGAGCAACTGGTACATCTGGATCATGGTGGCGCTACTGGTGGCGCTGCCGATCCGCAGGGGCGCCACCCAGCCTCAGGTGGCTGTGTAGATGTAGGGCGATTCGCCGGTCTTGAGGCGCCACCCTCGCTCCGGCCCCTCCTCGTCCAGCGCATCATCGCCGTAGCCGTCCGGGCCGTACCTATCCGGGTCGAAGCCGTCCGGGTCGAAGCCGTCTGGGTCGTCGCCTTCATGGTTGTAGTCGGCGTAACCGTCGTAGGTGTCCAGCTCGCGCCAACGCCCCTGGCGGGCGGAGGCCATCTCTCCCTCGGCGGGCACGGTCACCCGCTCGCCCGTCATTTCGCGGTGACGATTTCGACGTAGACGCGGGGAGCGGATCCCGCCGAGCCGCTGCGCGATCCGGTCGGCGAAGTCGACCATCCGGTGGGGTTCCAGCACCAGCACCATCTCGCGACGCCGGGCCGGAAAGAACACCGCGACGAGCCCGGCGAGCAGCGCGACGGACCCAGCCAGGAGGAGTCCCCAGGTGGCCGCGTTGAGCCAGCGGGGATAGAAACCAACGGTCAGCGTCGCGTCGATTCCGGCCGTTCCGTCGGAGCGCATCAGCACCAGGGAGGTCTTCTCACCCGACGCCCTCGGTACATTCAGCTCGATCGTCTCCGGCGCGGTGCTCGCCCAGAACAGCTGTTGCGCCGTCGGCGCCGGGACCGCCGTGCCCGCGACGTCGACCACGTCAACCGGTTGGGAGCCGTCGGAGAACCCGACCCCACTCAGCTCGCTCCGAGCCACGCCGTCGAGATATCGGCTGACGGCGCCGGCCCCAGCAACGGCGATGACCAGTGGCCCGGTCGAGGATCGAGCCGATATGCGAATCCGCCCCGAGCCCAGAATGCCGGCCGCTCCGTGCCGGTCGATGAGATCGGCCAGGTCGGGCACCACCACCGCGTACCCGCTGGTGCGCACCGGCGCGAGGCTCGCGGAGAAGCCCCCCGACGCATCGCGGTGCTGCATGACAGTCCAGCCCACGGTGGCGGCGATCAGCATGGGCACCCCAACGACAACGAGCAGGAGCCCAATCAATGTACGGAGTGCGCGCATGACGTCCCCGAAAGGATGAGCCTAGTTTGGGGGTGTTTTACCACCTTCCCTCCCTTATCCCTGCGCTCAAGGGATTTGCCGCGCGACACGCCGGACGCCCTTCGCCGTCTATCAAGGGCGAAGTCGCGCGAGTTGATCACCAATCACGCGACTAAGCCCTTGATCGACGAGGAAGGCGGGGTTGGTTAGGGGCGGATCATGACGTCGGCGCTCACCGTCGACTGGTCGATGTCGGTGGTGCGCATTGTGAATGTGAACGTCCACGTCCCGGCCGTTGGCAGACCGATCTGGCCGATGGCGTGGTCGGGTGTGATCGGCAGGATCGTGGCGTCGATCGACTCGATTCCCTGGGCCGGCATCGATGCCCGTACCTGCCATTGCTTGATGTCCGACGGCTGGCCGTCCGGGGTGGTCGCGTAGAGGTGGATCTCGTTGATGCCCACCTTGGCCGGACGGACATCGACCGTGAGCGTGAAGAGCGTGTCCCTCAGCAGGGCGGACTGTACGGTCGGCGCCGTAGTCTCGGACAACGCCGAGCGTGCGGGCGTCGTCTGCACGAGCACCGCGGTCAGCGCGAGGACGAGCGCGGCCACCGCTGCCTCGGCCACCACGATGCCGCGCAGCCGGCGGCCGGCGCCCTCCGTGCCGGTGGCGATCGGCACCACGAGCCGGCGGGAGAACGTGGCGACCGCGAGGACCACTCCCACCAGGCCGAGCTTTACCAGCAGGATCCAGCCGTACGTTGTGGTCGTCAGCGCCTCGACGCTGCCGACCTGAACCAGAGCCTGCGCCACGCCGGTGAGAATGAGCGCCGAGACGGCGTAGGTGGCCCAGCGGGACCAGACCGGGACGATCGCGGCGAGTTCGGTGGTGGAAGCGCGGGGCAGCAGGAAGGCCACGAGCATGACCAGGCCGCCGAGCCAGACACTCATGCTGGCGATGTGGACCATGTCTGCGATGACGGTGACCATCGGCACCGTCGAAGCGCTGGGATGGCCCGACACCGACCACGTGGCGACCCCGATCGTGCCGAGAACGGCGAGGAGAACCCGGTCGGCGCCCCAGCCCTTGCCCTGCACGATGGGGCGCAGCAGCACCAGCGCCGCGCCGAGCACGCCGAGCCGAATCAGGTGTGCCGCGCCGTACTGGCTGGCCAGGACCTCGCGCAGATCCGAGCCCCGGACGCTGCCCAGCCCTCCCCCAGCGATGTAGGGCACCTGCCATGCCAGTTCGAGCAGGGTGGCGCCGGCCACGAGCGCGGCGCCGAGCCAGATGACCCGGATGGGACCCTGCCGCTCAAGCCGCTGCGGCCAGAGCAGGGCCAGCACCAGAACGGAGCCCACCAGAAGCAACAGGCCGACGTAGCCGACCCACCGGATGATCGGGAAGCTGGCCGTGACCAGAGGGGTGGCCGACCCATCCGAGTCGCCCGCGCTGGGCGGGCCGCCCGGAGAGGGAGCGCCGACGGAGTACGTAAACGCCCCGCCGACGGGGTGGCTGTCGGCCGAAATCACCCGGAAGGTCACGAGATAGGTCCCCCGGGCGCCGTTCGGCTTCACCGGGATGATCAGCTGTGTGCCCGACGCGCGCTCCTCGCCCGTGTCGGCCCGGCTGCCGCCTGGAGCGATGACCCGAACCTTGCCCTCGATCGGGTTGACGCCCTCTGTGAAGGTCAGCACTACCCGATCGGGAGCCACGTCCACCACGCTGCCCTGTGCGGGGCTCGTGCCCACCAGCACGGCATGGGCGCTGGCGGGGCTTGGCGGCGCCGCCAGCACGCCGATCAGGGCGAGGACCAGACCCGCGAGTACGGGGCGGATCCGCCTCGCTATGTGGAGCGGCACTCGTGGTCCGGCCGCTGGTCCTCGCTCGACAATCACGTCGGCAATCATGCCGATCGCGGGCGAGTTCGTCACACCGTGCCGCCGTATGTCACGGTCAGCGAAGATCACGTATACACCGGGTCGCTGTCTCCATGCCTCACGCAACGGCCGGAATGCGGGGTTCGGTTCGAGCCAACAGCCACACGAGCCCGGCCTGTACCACGGCCAGGGCGTGCACCGCGACCCGCCCCGGGGTGACCACGCCCTGGACGATGTCGAGTGCGCTGATCGAGGCGAAACACACGACGAGGGTGATCACCACCGGAGCGAAGACTCGGGCGTGCTCGGGGTAGCAGGCCGCGACGAGCAGGCCAACGGCGATTGCGATGTCGAATGCCGCCACCTCACGACCCGCGTGGGCGTCATGCCCGACGGCGCCGAGCAGGTCCGGCACGGCCAGCATGAGCTGTGCCACCGCCAGTAGGCCCAGAGCCCACCGCAGGCCCACGCGACGGTGGCCACCCGACCGGCTCGCACGCTGACGCGGCCGATCGGGACTGCCTACGCCCACCCGTGCGCTCGGCAGCGATCCGTCGGCCTGGACCGCGGCGAGAATCCGGGCGGTGAGGTCGGGCACCTCCACGGGCTGGATCCGCACCGTTCGCGTGACCCGCTCGGCACCGGCCAACCAGGCCCGGCAGGTCGGGCAGCCGCCCAGGTGTTCGTCCACCTCGTGGGCGGCCTGGTGGGGGGCCTCGTGGGCAGCCTCGCCGGGTCCGCCGGGTGGGAACAGCGCCTCGCCGTCGAGGCGCGCGGAGAGGGCCAGCCGGACGTCGTCGCATCGCATGACCGGATAGTCGACCACACGCGGCCGCGAGTTCCGTGGGGAACACTTCACCCACGTCTCACCCGCACCGCGTACGCTCCTGATCCGTGACTGTCGGTCCCCCCGAGCCCGTTGCAATGATGGGCGTCGATGAGTCCACGCGCTGGGCCTTGGCCGCGCGCGACGGCGAACCGGCTGCGGCCGCCGCCTTCATCCGGGCCACGCAGGCTGAGGTGTGGCGGTTCGTCGCGTCGCTCGTCGGCGCGGGTATGGCCGACGATCTCACCCAGGAAACCTACCTGCGCGCCTTCCGGGCGCTTGCCGCCTTTGAGGGGCGCTCGAGCGTGCGTACCTGGCTCTTTGGTATTGCCCGCCGGGTCTGCGCTGACCACATCCGCTCGGCCGTGCGCGGTCGCCGGCTGATGGCCAGGGCCGCCGCACTACAACCAGTGTCGGACCCCGGGAGTGACGATCCGGCCGGCAATGTCGGCGCGGCTGAGCTGCTAAAACAGCTCAATGCGGGGCAACGGGAGGCGTTCGTCCTCACACAGGTGCTGGGCCTTTCGTACGAGGAGGCAGCCCGCGCGCTGGACGTGCCCATCGGCACCATTCGGTCCAGGGTGGCCCGAGCCCGGGTGGAACTCGTGACGGCGGTCCAGGATGCCCTGGCGGTATGACGCTCTGCCGTTATGACGCTCTGCCGGTATGACCAACGCAACTGCGGTCGGGCGGGAACCGAGCGGGCCGGCGGGCAACACTAAGGGTCGTGGAACTTGGATGGTGGCCGACGGTTCGGTCTTGGCTCGGTACGGTGGCCCGGCTCATTCTCGGCGGCGTCTGGGTGGCCGCAGGGATGTCAAAGATCGGCGACCTTGCCGCGAGCGGGCGGGCGGTTGCCGCGTACCGGCTCCTGCCGCACGATGCGGCGACCTTCCTCGGCGCGGTCCTGCCGTTCCTGGAGATCGCCCTCGGCCTTCTGCTGATCCTCGGGTTGGCCACGAGGTTGGCGGCGGCGGCGTCGGCGATCCTGTTGATCGCGTTCATCGCGGGCATCGCGTCGGCCTGGGCCCGCGGACTTCGCATCGACTGCGGGTGCTTTGGAGCGGGTGGCGACCTCGCGGCTGGCGAGCAGCCGCAGTACTTTTCTGAAACAATTCGTGACATAGCACTACTGGCTCTTGCGGGTTTCTTGGTGGTGTTTCCCCGGACCCGGTTCTCGCTCGATTCCCGGTTGTTGGATGGAGGTCCCCGCCAGTGAGTAGGCGCGCCGATCAGAAGCAGGCCGCACGCGTCATCCGGCAGCAGCTCGCCGCCGAACGCAGGCGAACCCGCACGATGTGGATCACCTTCGTCGCGGTCGGGGTGCTGCTGATCGCTGGCCTGATCGGCTGGGGAGTCTGGCAATCGCAGAAGACCACCAGTTACGCCACGCCGGCGGGCGTGACGGAAAACGGCGGCACGGACGCCGGGATCCTGGTGGCCGGTGATGGGCCGGTGACGGTCGAGGTCTACCTGGACTTCATCTGCCCGGCGTGCAAACAGTTCGAAGCCACGGTCAACCCGACGCTCAATCAACTGCTAGCGGATAAGAAGATCAGGCTCGTCTGGCATACGCTGGGCTTCCTCGACGGCGCCTCCACCACCCAGTACTCCACCCGCGCGGCATCATCAGCGGGTTGCGCCTCCGACGGCGGCAAGCTCAAGGAGTACGGCGAGGCACTCTTCGCCCAGCAGCCAGCCGAGGGCGGACCCGGACTCAGCGACGACCAGTTGATCGATGTAGGCGGTACCGTCGGACTCAACGCGCCGTCGTTTGCCCAATGCGTACGCGACGTCAGGTACTCCGACTGGGTGGCGCACGTCAACGACATGGCTTCGCAGCGGGGGGTCAACCAGACGCCGACGGTCTTCGTCGCGGGCAAGCAGGTCAAGCAACCCACCGCCGAGAACGTCGCTGCCGCAGTCGCCGCCGCCTAGGAATCCCGAGTGGCAGCAGGGGCGGCCAGCTGCGCGGCCGCCCGACCGAGGTCGAAACCGAACGGGAGCTCCAAGCGGTGGCGGGCCATGAGGGGTGCGTCGGCGAGAAGTTCCGCGGTGGGGCCGTCGGCGACGATGCTGCCGTTGTCGATGACGACCGCACGTGGGCAGAGCTCCAGGGCGTACGGCAGGTCGTGCGTGACCATGAGCACGGTCACCGGGAGGCTTCGTAGGATCTCTGCGAGCTCGCGACGGCTCGCCGGGTCAAGATTGGACGACGGCTCGTCGAGGACCAGAATTTCAGGCCGCATCGCCAGCACGGTCGCGACGGCCACCCGGCGGCGTTGGCCGAAGGAGAGATGGTGTGGCGCACGGTCGCGGTGCTCCGCCATGCCGACGGCGGCGAGCGCCTCGTCGACGCGGGTGCTGAGTTCCGTGCCCCGGAGGCCGGCGTTGGCCGGGCCGAAGGCGACATCCTCGGCGACCGTGGGGAGGAAGAGCTGGTCGTCCGGGTCCTGGAAGACGATGCCGACCCGGCTGCGGATCTCTGCGAGTCGCTTGCGATCACCGGGGTCGACCCTGAGCCCGCCGACGTCGACCGTCCCCCCGCCGCCGTGGAGGATCCCGTTGAGATGCAAGACGACCGTGGTCTTGCCGGCGCCATTAGGCCCGAGCAGCGCGACCCGCTCGCCCCGGGCCACCATCAGATCGACGCCGCGGAGGGCGACCTGACCGTCCGGGTAGGCGTAGTGCACGCCGACGACCCGCAACGAGAGTGATTGCTCGGCCGCTGTCACAGGGCCGATCCTCGCAGGTCGGGCAGGGATGCTCACCAGGCTCCTCACAGAGTTTGTCGACATGGCTTCAGCGGATCACGAAGGCAGCCGTGGCGATCGCCCCGCCGACGACCGCCACCCCGACCGCGGCGACCCATTGCGAGGCCGTCGCGGCACCGTCGGTCCGCCACGCCTCGGGCATCCGACCGCTGTATCCGCGCGACAGCATGGCCAGGTAGACCCGCTCCCCGCGCTCGAACGCGCGGAGGAACAACGCCCCGACGCCGGCCGCAAAACCCTTGAGCTGCCACAGGAAGCGCGGGTCGTCGCCGCGGGAGATGCGGGCGATGCGCATGCGTCGCGCCTCGTCGCCCAACACCTCGAGGTAGCGCAGCATGAACGTCGCGATCTGAGTGAGCACCTGCGGGCAGTGCAACCGATCGAGACCGAGGACCAGGTCGCGCGTGGTCGTCGTGGCCGCGAGCAGGAGCGAGGCGAGGACGCCCAGCGTGCCCTTGGCAAGGATGTTCCACCCGCCGTAGAGACCCTCAACCGAGAGGCTGAGGCCGAGCCAGGTGACCCGCTCGCCTTGACCCAGGAAGGGAAGGGCGAGCGCAAGCACCACAAACGGCAGCTCGATGAGGGATCTGGTCAGCAGCCAGCGAAGCGGAACCCGGGCCAGCGCCGCCGCCCCGATGACCAGCACCGCGTACGCGCCGAAGGCCCAGAACACCTCGCGGCGGGTGATGACAACGGCGACGGTGAATACCACCAACGCCACGATCTTCACCTCGGGCGCCAGGCGGTGGACCGCGGTGTCCCGGTCGAGGTAGAGCCCGTGAGCGTGGCCTGCGCCCATTCGTCAGCGGCTTTCGGCGTGGACCGAGGGCTCGACGTTCTCGGCTACATCGGCGTTCTCATCCGCAGACGGCGCAGCGTGCTTGCCCCGACGTGCCAACCAGAAGATACCTCCCCCGATTCCAAAGGTCAGAAGCACCCCGAGGACCCCGGAGAGGCCGGTGGACAGGAAAGCGTTGTCGATGCCCCGCAGGCCATAGTCCGCGAGCGGGCTGTCCAGCAGTTCGTGGTCCTTGCCGCCCTGGGCGATGCAGGTGCCGCCGGTGATGTTCCCGCCGTCGTCGACGGTGCAGCCCTCCAAGGCGGCGGAGTCGAGGCCGTCCGGGTCAGCCGAGGCGAAGTTGCTGACGAACCCCGCGAGCAGCAGGGCGACCAGTAGTCCCCCGACGATGAACCAGCCGGTCTTCTTCTTCACGTGACACCTATTCACGTCACACCTCTTCACGTCACACCTCCGGCGGGCACGACGAGCTTGGCGGGTGTCTTTGCCGGCAGCTTCCGAAGCGCGTACACAAGATCTGGCCTGGTCCGTGCCACCGCCAGCACGGTGACCGCGGTGATCAGTCCTTCGCCGATGCCGATAAAGAGATGGGTGCCAGCCATCGTGCCGGCGAGAATCGAAATGGAATTGCCCAGGTCGACCGCCCCGCCGAGCGCGAACTCCGCGACGAAGCCCATCGACGCGGCGAGCACGCCGACCAGCGCGGCGACGAACGCCGTCACGGCCAGGCCGGTGTTAGTGCGGGGCAGCACCCGCAAGAGCAGAACCACCATCAGATAGCCGGCCGCGGTGCCGATCAGCGCCATATTGGTGATGTTGAGGCCGAGCGCGGTCACGCCACCGTCAGCGAAGACGAGCGCTTGAACGATCAGCACCACGGAGACACAGAGCGCGCCAACCCAGGGGCCGACCAGGATCGCGGCGAGCGTGCCACCGAGCAGGTGGCCGCTGACCGCCGCCGTGAAGATCGGAAAGTTGAGCATCTGCACGGCGAAGATGAACGCCGCGACCAGTCCGGCCAGGGGTGCCAGCCGGTCGTCGAGATCGCCACGGCCACGGGCCAGACAGATCGCGAGGCCGAAGAGCGCGACCGCCCCGAACGCGGCGGCCACGGGTCCGTCGATGATGCCGTTTGCGATGTGCATCGCGAGGTTCTGCATCGTCCCTCCCTGGCCGGCAGCGTCAGACCTGTGGTGTCGCCCCTCAGCCTATTTCGAACGCCGCGCTGTTGCAAAGCTCTGGCAACAAGGCCTCTCCTTGCGCCCGTTGCGGCACGGTCCCGACGGTATGGTGCGGGTATGACAGATGGTGTGGATACGACAGCGACCCGCCTCGAGCCCGGCGACCAGGCTCCCGAGTTCGCGCTCACCACCGACACCGGCGACACGCTGCGCCTTCGTGACCTGCGGGGCCGGCGCGTGGTGCTCTACGCCTACCCGGCAGCCATGACGCCAGGCTGCACCACGCAGGCCTGCGACTTCCGCGACTCGCTCTCGTCGCTCAAGGCCGCCGGGGTCGACGTCGTCGGGATCTCCCCCGACTCGCCGGTTCAACTCGCGAAGTTCCGCGAGCGGGACGGCCTGAACTTTCCCCTGGTCTCGGACGAGGACAAGGCCGTGCTCACCGCCTACGGGGCTTACGGCGAGAAGCAGAATTACGGCCGTACGGTGATGGGCGTGATCCGGTCGACCTTCGTGATCGATTCGGAGGGTCGGATCGAGCATGCGTTCTACAACGTGAAGGCCACCGGACACGTAGCCAAGCTCCGCCGCGACCTAGGCCTCGACAAGGATTGAGCCGATCCATATGTTCCGCTGCACTGGACTAAAGACGCGAGGCGGTAATGACATATGGCGATGACGGCGGTTGATGTAGACGACGAGTCACCGGATCTTGCCCGCCAGATCCTCGGCACCAGGACGAAGAAGGACACGATCAACGCCGCACTCCGCGAAGTCATTCGGGTGCGCGCTGCCGTAGACCTGATCCACATTCTCGGCGACGATCGCCAAGGTCACCGGGCAGCCGACGCTATGGGTCGTGCCGGCGGGAAGCGTGTCCTGAGACGCCGTAGGAACCCACAGCGACGGCACCGTACACTCGCACGTGGCGCGGGAGTGGCGGAATTCGGCAGACGCGCGGCGCTTAGGACGCCGTGCCTTAGGGCGTAGGGGTTCAAATCCCCTCTCCCGCACCAGATTTCATAACGAAGCGCGGCCCCCTCAAAAGGGGATCCTCAGTGATTTCCATTGCCAGTGTCACTTCACAGGGGTTCTACCGGGTCACCGACGGCGACTCTGCCCGGGGTATCGGGGATGAGGTTCGTCGCGAACATCAGACCCTGGTCGACGTTGCGGTGCCGCGCCAATGTGCGCAGTGGCTCCCGACCACGCTCGCCTGTCTCCTGGTCGGTCGTGGTCACGACGCACCTGTCGCACGGTTTCGGCACCCGGAACGTGACCTCGCCGATCCGCACCCGCCCACCCGTCCACACGTCCTCCGCCCACGCCGGCGCATCGTCCATCACGATGTTCGGCCGGAACCGGGTCATCGGCAGCGGGCCCTCGACCGACCCCGACTCCGCGATGAGGTCATTGAGGGCGTGCAGCGACGCGAGATTGGCCAGCAGCATCGGGTAGCCGTCGGCGAAACTGACCGTATCGCCGGGCCGCGCAAACTCCGCGTTTACCTTCCGCCTCGTCGGGTCGTCCAGCCACACCAGCCGGACCTTGCGATCCAACGCGGTCGAGAGCCAATCGTCGACGGCCGGACCGGCAAGCATGGCCAACCCGGTAAAGCTCCAGACCGAGACCTGCGTCAGATCCGCGCCAGCGGGCTCGATCACCGTCAGGTCGGCAAGACCGGGCGTACGCAGGACAAGTCCGCCGCCCGCGGTCAGCGGCTCCGGGCGTACCTGGGTCAGAGCGGGGATATCGCGTTGCGTGATCGCCCGACCGGTCTCGGGGTCGATCACAAGCCAGCGCCGGTCGCCCGCGAGCCCCCACGGCTCGACCGCGGCGGAGTCCTGGTCGACCCGATAGCAGCCCTTGACCGGGTAGGTGTGAATCGCGGCGATGCGCATGGGCCCCACCCTCGCACATCGTGGATCACACCGGCAGGATCAGGGTCGTGGCAGCCGAGCGAGAACCTCATCACACCCACGATCACGCACACGAGGACCACGGCCATCCCCACGACCGCGGCGGCGGGCTCATCGACCGGCTTCGGCACGCCGTCGCGCCACACTCGCACGACTCCGCGGACAAGGTAGACGCTCAGCTGGAGACCAGCCGTGAGGGCATCCGGGCACTCTGGCTCTCGCTGTTGATCCTCGGCATCACCGCCGCGGCGCAGGCTGCGGTCGTGGTCTGGTCGGGTTCGGTTGCCCTGCTCGGCGACACGCTGCACAACATCGCTGACGCCCTCACCGCGGTACCCCTCGGGATCGCCTTCCTCATCGGACGGCGGCCGCCGACGCGCCGCTACACCTATGGCTTCGGACGCGCCGAGGATCTCGCCGGCATCATCATCGTCGCGTTCATCGCTGCGTCGGCGATCGCGGCCGGTTGGGCCGCCATCCACCGCCTGCTGCATCCGGCTCCGGTGTCATACCTCGGCGCCGTCGCGGCCGCCGCTGTCCTCGGTTTCCTCGGTAACGAGGTCGTTGCCCAGTTTCGCATCCGGGTGGGCCGTCGAATCGGCTCCGCCGCCCTCGTCGCCGACGGCCTGCACGCCCGCGCTGACGGATTCACATCTCTCGCCGTGCTCCTCGGCGCTGGCGGCGTGGCGCTCGGCTGGAGCTGGGCGGACCCCGTAGTCGGCCTCGCCATCACCGTCGCGATCCTGGTCGTCCTGCGCGACGCGGCCCGGGAGGTTTATCGCCGCCTCATGGACGCGGTCGATCCGTCCACGGTGGACGAGGTCGAGGCGATTTTGCGAGAAACCGACGGCGTCCGCGACGTTGGCTCGGTCCACCTGCGCTGGATCGGTCACAAGCTGCGCGCGGAGTGCGACATCGTCGTGGACGCCCATCTGACGGTCGTGGAGGCCCACCGCATCGCCGTGGACGCCGAACACCGCCTCATCCACGCCGTACCAAGGTTGACCGCCGCGCTCGTCCACGCCGACCCGGAGCCCCACGACGGCACCGACCACCACGCCGACCTGAACCACCACCGCCCCTGACCGCCAAACCCTCCCCAAGATCCCCGTGATCATGATCTCACCGTCGTCAAATGGCGTCGATCATGACCTCCAGGTCATGATCGGCGAGGGTGGGAGCGGGGAGGGGGTGGGTCGGAGAGGATGTCGGCGGCGGTGAGGATGCCGCGCACGGAGCCATCGGCCGCGCGCACGGCGACCCAACCGGTGTCGCCCTCGAGCAGAGCCGACAGCGCCTCCCGCAGCGTCGCGTCGGCGGTCACCACCGGCCCGCCATCGACGCCACCGGCCGGCACGGGCGAGAGCGAGGCCGGAATAGGGGTCACCCCCAGGCGCATGATGCCGCGGTCGGAGCCGACGAACTGAGCGACGAAGTCGTTGACCGGCTTCGCCAGCAGAGCGGCCGGCGCGGCGTACTGCTCCAGCTTCCCCCCGTCGGAGAGCACCACGATACGGTCGCCCAGGCGCACGGCCTCGTCCACATCGTGCGTGACGAAGACGATCGACTTGCGGACGGTGGCCTGCAGGCGCATGAACTCCTCCTGCAGCCGCCCCCGCACGATCGGGTCGACGGCGGAGAACGGCTCGTCCATCAGCAGAACGACCGGGTCCGCAGCTAGCGCCCGGGCCACGCCGATCCGCTGACGCTGCCCGCCGGAGAGCTCGTGGGGATAGCGCGCGGCATACCGCGACGGCTCCAGCCCGACGAGATCCAGCAGATCGTCGACGCGGCTGTCGACACGCGCTCGCGGCCAGCCCAGCAACCGCGGCACCGTCGCCACGTTGTCCCGCACCGTCTGATGTGGGAAGAGCCCGACGTGCTGGATGACGTAACCCATCCGTCGGCGCAGAGCGACCGGATCGGCGTGGGTGACATCCTCGTCGCCGAGGAGGATGCGCCCCGCTGTCGGCTCGACCAGCCGGTTCACCATCCGCAGGATCGTCGACTTGCCGCAGCCCGACGGGCCCACCAACACGACCAGTTCCCCGGCGGCGACGTCCAACGACAGGTCGCCGACGGCCACGGTGCCGTCGGGATAGACCTTGCGTACCCCTTCGAGCCGGATCGGCGCCGCGGCGGTAGCGTTCATCCCATGCCCCCTGGGTTGTCTGGTCCGCTCGCCAGCGCGCGAATTCTGGTCGATTGGGCCGCACCGGCGGACGGCCCGCCGAACCCATGGTTCTCGTGGGAGTACGTCCGCCAGAACATCGAATCTCTCACCTCAGCGTTGCAGCAACACATAGAGTTGACCATCGCCACGGTTGCGATCGCCGCAGCTGTTGGCATCCCGCTCGCGGTGCTGGCGTACAAGGTCCGTGGGCTCACCGGACCGATCCTTGCATTTACCGGCGCCCTCTACACCATCCCATCGTTGGCTCTGTTCGCGCTGCTCGGCCCCATCCTGGGACTCACCTTCTCCACCGTCCTCATCGGACTCGTGCTCTACGCGCTGCTCGCCATCGTGAGAAACGCGCTGACGGGCCTGCGCCAGGTGCCGCCGGACGTCCGCGACGCCGCTAGAGGGATGGGGTACGGGCGGGTGGGCCTGCTGTGGCGCATCGAGCTCCCGTTGGCGCTGCCGGGAATCCTGACCGGGGTTCGCATCGCGACCGTCTCCACGGTGGCCCTGGTAACAGTCGGCACGCTCGTAGGCTTCGGCGGCTTCGGCGACGTCATACTCACCGGGTTCAACAACAACTACTACAAGGCGCAGATCATGGCGGGAACGATCGGCTGCCTCGGGTTGGCCCTCGTACTCGACCTGGTCTTGATCGGCCTCGGCCGTCTAGTCATGCCGTGGGCGGCCCGCCGGAGCGCCCCATGAACCTGTGGGAGATTTGGCAACAGGCGCTGGTCTGGCTCAACGACCCACTCAACTGGACAAATCCCGACGGCATCATCGCTCGTACCGTCGAGCACCTGGAGATATCGGCTGCGGCCGTCGCGTTGGCCTGCCTCGTCGCGTGGCCGATCGGCATCTGGCTGGGCCACGTCGGCCGCGGGGGCGGTCTCATCGTCATAGTGGCGAACCTGGCCCGGGCGATGCCGACCGTCGCGCTGCTGACGATCTTCCCGCTGACCTTCATAGGGTTCGGGTACCCGCCGATCATTCTGGCGCTGGCCATATTCGCGATTCCCCCGCTCCTGGCCAATGCCTACCTCGGCGTGCGCGAGGTGGATCCGGATGTACGCGACGCCGCGCGCGGCATGGGGCTGTCCGGAGGCCAGATCGTGGCCGGGGTCGAACTGCCGCTGGCGGTGCCCTACCTGGCCGGCGGCTTCCGCACGGCGGCGGTGCAGGTGGTGGCTACGGCGACACTCGCCGCATTCGTCAACGGTGGCGGGCTTGGCATGATCATTAGCCGGGGGTTCGGGCTCGGCCTAGCCTCCGGCGGAGGGCAGATGGTGGCGGGTGCCTTGGTCGTCATTGTGCTGTGCCTGGCCCTGGAGGGACTGCTCGCCGTGGCCGAGCGCATGGTCACTCCGCGACCCCTGCGCATCACCGGGCGCCGCGCCCGCACTGGTGCAGATGCGACGCTGCCCTCGGATGCGTCATGGCCGGAAGCAATCAACGTTATCCGAGCTTAATCAGACAGTAATGCCCCCGGACCCACATTCCGGTTGTCATGATCTGGTTGACGGGGTTGAGTGGACCTGCGGGCCGGGTTCCCTGCCCGTCGGACACGCGGCCGTTGACCTGTCGCTACCCGCGGCATGGTGAGCCGGGACACGAAAGGCGGGCAGACGCATGTTTGCGCGTGCACATCGAGTCTCCATGATCATATTAGCGGGGACCCTTACGTCCACATTTGCCCTCGCTGCTTGCGGCGAGAGCGGTTCCTCCGGCACTCAAACACCACCGACTCAGGCGACCGGCGCAGGGTGCGCCCCAGTCGCCAGCGATCAACTGGTTCTGCTCACCGATGACAAGAACCTGCAGAGCTCCGACAACATCGTGGCGGCGGTGAACTCCAAGGCCGCCAGTCCGGCGCTGCTCGCCGCCGTGGATAAGGTCGCCGCCTCGCTCGACCAGCCCAAGCTGCTCGCGCTCAACAAGGCCGTCGAGATCGACCGCAAGACATCGCCAGTAGCAGCGAAGGAGTTCGCCGACGCAAACGGCGTGGGCACAGGACTCTCCGGCGGCAGCGGAAAGGCCGTCATTGGAGCGGCGAACTTCCCCGAGAGCAAGACACTGGCTGAGCTCTACAAGATCGCTCTGACCGCGGCGGGTTTCGACGCGAGCGTGCTGCAGAGCACCAACCGCGAGCTGTATGAGCCGGCGCTGGAACGGGGCGAGATCACCGTCTTCCCGGAGTACGCGGGGACAATGACCGAGTTCCTCAATAAGAAGGCCAACGGCAAGGACGCGCCGGCCAAAGCGAGCGGCGACATCAACGCCACGATGACCGCCCTCAAGGAGCTGGGTACCAAGTACGGCCTCGTCTTTGGTACACCGTCGAGCGCTTCGGACCAGAACGCCTTCGCGGTGACCAAACCGGTAGCCGACCAGTACCAGCTCAAGACGCTCTCCGACTTCGCCGCCAAGTGCAGCGGTACGGCGTCAGTCCTGGCCGGACCGGCCGAGTGCCCGCAGCGCCCGTTCTGCCAGCCGGGCCTGCAGCAGAAGTATGGCATCACGTTCGGCAAGTTCTTCCAGGCCGACGCGGGCGGACCGCAGACAAAGACCGCGCTGAGGACCGGCAAGGCCACCCTCGGCCTGGTCTTCTCGTCGGACAGCTCGCTCACTCCCGCCTAGCCGCGTCACCCGCCTAGCCGCCAAACGTCGAGGCGTCCCCCGTGCTGCTAAAGCAGCTTGGGGGACGCCTCGATCATGAAAGGCGCCGGGCTAGGCTGCGGGCGAGACCGTCAAAGGAGACAGCCGTGGAGACCGTCCGCGCGCCGCGGGGCAACACGCTCACCGCGCAGGGTTGGCCCCAGGAGGCCGCCCTTCGCATGTTGATGAACAACCTCGATCCGGACGTGGCCGAGCGCCCACAGGATCTGGTCGTCTACGGCGGGACGGGCAAGGCGGCCCGGGACTGGCCGTCCTTTCATGCGCTGGTCCGCACGCTGACCACGCTGGGTGCGGACGAGACCATGCTGGTGCAGTCGGGACGGCCGGTGGGCGTGTTCCGTACGCACGAGTGGGCCCCACGGGTGCTCATCGCTAACTCGAATCTTGTCGGCGAGTGGGCGACGTGGCCCGAGTTCCGTCGGCTCGAGGCGCTGGGCCTGACGATGTACGGGCAGATGACCGCCGGCTCGTGGATCTACATCGGCACGCAGGGCATCCTGCAGGGCACGTACGAGACATTCGCCGCCGTGGCCGCAAAGTTGTGTCGCATCGGAAAGCTCAGCAACGGCTCGCTGGCCGGCACCCTCACGCTCACTGCCGGATGCGGCGGCATGGGCGGGGCCCAACCCCTGGCGGTAACCATGAACGGCGGCGCTTGTCTGGTCATCGACGTGGATCCGGCGAGGCTGCGGCGACGGGTGGAAACCCGCTACCTGGACCAGGTGGCCGACTCCCTCGACGAAGCCATCGACCAGGCCGTTAAGGCACGGCGGGAACGGCAGGCGCTCTCGATCGGCGTCGTCGGGAACGCGGCCACGCTCGTGCCCGAGCTGCTTCGTCGCGGCGTCCCCATCGACATCGTCACCGACCAGACCTCGGCCCACGACCCACTGTCGTATATCCCGGAAGGCGTCCAGCCGGAGGACGCACCGGACTACGCCGCCAAGAAGCCAGACGAGTTCACCGACCGGGCCAGA